>Ga0101945_1000145_pt1 | contig 160044 bp, 135 predicted proteins | sample DewCreD2012metaG_2_FD_75246 | JGI IMG/M metagenome (GOLD analysis project Ga0101945, IMG submission 75246) | Hot spring sediment bacterial and archeal communities from British Columbia, Canada, to study Microbial Dark Matter (Phase II) - Dewar... ... | reverse complement strand
AAGTTAGATATCCAGCTATCGTTTCTTATCCTCTTTTTGGTGAGGAAAAATTGAAAAGGGAAATTGAACTTAACCTGACTTATAATTTATTTGAAAATGACATTACGAAATTTCACCATAATTTTGGTTATGTTCATACAGATACAATCCCGGTTTCCTCGATTGTACTTGATGAAAAAGATTCGACTGTTTACAATTCAATTCCATCAATACCAATCTGGAGAAGTCTGGTCGAACCAGCAATCATTTCTTCAGTTACAGGTTTAATTGTATATCTTTTCTTTACTGTTAGAAGTAGATAAAACTTAGTTTTTAAATCAAATTAATTTTAATTTTGAAAGATGAAATCACTCAAATACTTAATATTACTTACTACAGGAATAATTTTTATTAATTGCTCTGGTTCTAAAGATTTAACCAGTTTGACACCTGAAGAGAGATTTGCTCTGGCGAAAGAGAAATTCGATAAAAAAGATTATCTCGAAGCAATTAATGAATTTGAAAACTTAATGATTCAATATTCTGGAACTGGAATCATCGATGATGCTCAGTATTATCTCGCATATTGTTATTTTAAGAGAGATGAGTTCATCAAAGCTGCCTATGAATTCAGCAAATTAATCAGGGATTATCCAGCCAGTGAATATGTGAAAGATGCTCAATTTATGCTGGCGGAATCATATTATGAACTTTCTCCACATTATACGCTTGATCAACGATTTACAGAGAAAGCAATTGAAGAATACCAGGCATTTATTGACTTTTTCCCTGATGATCCGAGAGTCAAAGAGGCTGAGAAGAAAATCAAAGAGCTTAATGATAAACTGGCAAAAAAGATTTATGAGACGGCTGAACAGTACAGGCGAATGAACTACATTAAATCAGCATTAATTTATTATGATTTACTTCTTGAAAAATATCCAGATAGTAAATATTCATCATCTGCTTTATTTACAAAAATAAAATTGCTTGTGGAAAGGTCGCGAAATAGTGAAGCATTAGAAGAAGCCAAGAGATATTTGCTTAGATTTCCTGATGGAGAATATGCAAAGGAAGTTCAGAAGTTAATTCAACAACTTCAAAAAGGTTAATAATGAAAGAAATTATAGAAGAAGGACGACCTTTCAAATTTGTTTCTGATTCTGAAACAATAATGACTGAACTCGTTCTTCCCAATGATACAAATCAACTGGGTAATTTACTTGGTGGGAGGTTGATGCATTGGATTGATATTTGTGCCGCAACTGCTGCTGCAAGACATTCGAATAGAGTTTGTGTGACTGCTTCTGTAGATAAAATCGATTTTCATCATCCAATAAAACTCGGTGAGCTTGTGATTTTGAAAGCTTCAGTTAATCGTGTTTTTAATACATCTATGGAAGTAGGAGTTAAGGTTTATGCTGAAAATATCAAGACAGGTGAAATCAAACATACAAATTCAGCTTATCTAACATTTGTCAGTCTCGATGAAGAAGGTAAGCCATGTCTTGCGCCTCTGGTTAAACCAGTCACTGATGATCAAAAAAGACGATATGAACAGGCGCTTATTCGAAGAGGTTATCGAATCGAACAGGCTAAGAAAAATTAGACTAATCTCTTTTCTTTGCCTTATTCTTACACATACTCTCCTTTTTGCTCAAGTCGAAAGGAACTCAGAAAAAATTTTTTTGAATGGATTTGGTAGATACATTTTTATTGATAATCAATTGAAACTCTACAATTTGTTCAGCTATGATGTTGACGGTGATGGAAATATCGATATCGGTGGATTAGATGAGAGTGGAAAGAACCTTCATATTTATTTCGGGAAAGGTTTTAATCAATTTACCAGACCAGTTAAGTATTCACTGGGATATAAATTTTCAGGATTAATCGTTAAAAAATTAAATCTTGATTCAAGACCAAACTTGATTTTGTCTTCTAAAGTTGATGGTTTGATAAAAATTTATGCTTTTAATCGAAGAAGTATTTCTTTGCTAATGAATTTGAAGGTCGATTGTTGTTTCTCCGATATGAATATCATTAATCTTGATAGAGGTCACGAATTGGAAATTGTTTTATCTGGTTCAAATTTCAGAGGTCTGGGAATCATTAGCTTTAAGAATTACACATACACTTATAAAAAAATTGATAATGAAACCTACAGTAAACTTATTCCAATTTTTCTAAATAGTGATGAAAAAATTGATTTCGTTGGTTTTAATTCGCTGACAAAAGAGTTAGTTCTGATTAGAAATAATTCAATTTATCATTACTCTAAAAATGTATTTAAAAAATTTGATGAAGCAATTGATGAAATATCATCAGGCAATTTTGATGATGATCCAATTAATGATTTAATTCTTGTCTCAAATCAAACTAAGTTAATGTATGTTTTATCAGGCAATGGTATTGGAAGTTTTTCAAATGTTCGAAGAATGACAACTATTTCGAATTATTCGTCAATTACTGTTTCTGATTATAACAGAGATTTGATTGATGATTTTATCGTTTATGATAAATTCGCCAGAAAATTATTCCTTAAATATTTCTCAAACGATCAGAAAAGATTAATTAACCAGACTTTAATTGAGCTAAATAAATTGTACTCGATGGCTAATTACAGAACTACAACAACCAAGGGAATTGCAATCTCATCTGACCAGGGATTGTTTCTGATTGTATATTCGAGTCTTCATTTTACTTCAGAAAAATTTGCTCTCTCTTCTAAAATTTCAGATCTCATAACTTTAAGATTAGAAGACGAATTATTTCCAAGAATTATTTTTATCGATAACGAAAATCGAAAATTAAATATACTTTCAAGGAATGAATTTAATTCACCCCAGGAAATTTTAGTTTTACCTCTGAGCTATCCTTATGAGAGGATTAAAGTTCTTTCTTTTGAAGGGAATGAAGCGACACTTGTCGCTTTTAAACCATTATTATATCATTTTGATTTTTTCAAGATTAACTTAAAAACGGGCATATATCTACGAGAAATTTTAACAGTTGATGGTCTAATTAGAGATATTGGTTTAGAAGAATTAACAGGTAATCAAATTAAAATTAATATTATTACTCAAGTAAAAGATGATTTGAGAATGGTGATACTTAAACCCTTCGATGTCAATAAAGCAATCTTAAATGAAAAAATTAGTTCAGTTAATTTGATTGATTTTGTGTTTGATTATCCCAAAAGAGAATTGATTTATCTGTCACGAGGTTCAAGAACAAATGAAATTCAGTTATCGATTAAGAAATTTAATAATAGTTACAAAACCTCAGAGACAGTCAATTTGATTTCAATAAAGAACGAAAACTATCTATCAATCAATTTGTCAATGTGTGATTTAATTGATGGTATAAGTTATGCATATATTAATCTATCCAGTCAATTGGAAAACAAATTAATGGTCGTGCCTTTAAATAAGCCAGATAAATTTTTTACACTGGAAAAAGTTCATATCAATGATGTTAATAGCTGTAAATGTAAAATGCATACTTCTTTTCCTGCCAAGACTTTTACATTTTATAATGAATTAAATACGAATGTGGAGAAGATTGTTTTTCGTTCTGGAAGACCAGTAAATTATTCATTGAAGTCTTTACCTTTCAATCCGATTTATTCATATGATTATTCGCTTAAACGGAAGCCTGAAATTCTTTATATTTCCGATTATTCGATCATTAATATTGAATGGTCTACAGAATGAAAATAATTTTATTATTAATTGTAATCGTCTCCTCCCCAATGATGGCTTATAATTTTGATTTTGCAAGCAATCGACTTGACTCAAATTATATTGCGTTTCTTAGAATAAAAAAATTATTAGGTAATGAATATGATTCTTATATAGATGATAAAAAGTGTGGTTTTAGACTGGTTAATTCCATAAAATTTAATCTTGAACAATATTCTCTTGATAAAAGAGAAAGGCTTCAATCTGTTCTTCAAAGACCTGTAAAGCAAGCAACCTTTATTACACCGAGTGGAAAATTTAAAATTCATTATGATACAACTGGTAACAATGCAATTAAATATTCACTCCACGAACTTGCCCGAGCTCTTGATTCAGTTTATAATTTTGAAGTAAACATTATGGGTTTTCCACCAGCACCTGAAGATTTTGGAATTGGTGGCGACAACCGATATGATGTGTATGTTGAAGATATTAGTCCGATCTATGGTTACACTGAATTCGAAAATCCCATTGGTTCAAATCGTTATACTTCATTTATGGTGATAGATGATAGCTATGATGAAGTTGATTATTATACAAAAGGAATCGATGGGATGAGAGTTACAGTTGCCCACGAATATCATCATGCAATTCAAATTGGAAATTATCGTTACACAGATAGTGATATCTGGTTTTATGAACTTTCTTCAACTTCAATGGAAGAATTTGTTTATGATACAATCAATGATTATTACGCTTATATGCCTACCTTTTTCAATAGACCTGATAAAATTTTCACAGGTTTTGATGGTTATTCTCAGGCTGTCTGGAATATATATCTTCATAAAGTTTTTGAACAAGATTTCTCAATTTTTGTCAGACAATGGGAACTCGTTCGTTCCTATGCAGCTCTTGAAGCAATTAAGAAATCAATTGAAGAAAGAGGAAAGTCATTTAAAAGTATTTTCGCACAATTTTACAAATACAATTATTATACAGGATATCGCTCAAAACCAGATCAATATTACGAGGAAGGTGAGTTCTATCCATTAGTTAGATTTAATTATCCAATACAATTTGTAAAACCCTCTCGAACGATTAATGGAAAAAGTCAACCATGTGCAGGGAATTATTACCTTGTAATTGATTCATTATTACGTATACCATACCCACCAGATTCAATTGCAATCATTATTGTTAATACAAATGTTGATTCGGCTTTAAGCTGGTCAAACTTTTCTCAACTATTTAATTATTCAATAAGAATTTCAGACTCACAGGATGATTTTTCGTTCTTAAAAATTTCGTCCAATCTTTATTCAAAATTTATCGTTTCTGATCCAAATAACTGGTCAGATTTTTATATTCTAAATGATACTTCTACAATCGCAAGGATTACAGAAACTTCTAATTTTGCTTTTCCAATGCCAGCAAACTTGAACAAATCGGGATTTATCAAAATTCCAGTTCCAGTTGACTGGATTGGCGAGGTAGATTTATTTATTTATTCAATTAGTATGGATTTAATTTATTCTTCCAGAAAAACACCACAAATTTTTGATAGTAAATTAATTGTTCAATGGGATGGGAAGGATTTAAATAACAGTAAAGTTTCATCAGGTATTTATTTTTATATTTTATTAAATGAAAACAAAAAATCAATTGGAAAAATTGTAATAATAAATGAATAATATCCAGCTTATTGTAAAAAATTTAAAGAAAACTTTTAATCGCAGACTTGTTTTCGATAAACTGAGTTTTGAAGTCAGAGCAGGCGAGAGATTGGTTATTACTGGAAAAAATGGCTCTGGCAAATCTACACTTATAAAAATTCTTGCCGGGGTTATGAACGAATCATCAGGTTCATTTGAGTATATTTTTGATAGTGGAAAAATTGATCGAGAAGATATCTATAAAATTATTGGTTTAGTTTCACCTTATCTTGTTCTTTATGATGAATTTAGTGCATTCGAAAATCTGAAGTTATTTGCAAAAATCAGAAATCTGAAAATTGATGATGATAAGATAAATCAAATTCTGGAAAAAGCTGGTTTGTTTAATAGAAGAAATGACCTTGTCAGAACTTATTCCTCGGGAATGAAGCAAAGAGTAAAGTATGCTTCTGCAATTCTTCATGATCCTCTTGTACTTTTACTCGATGAACCTACTTCAAATCTTGATATTGAAGGTAAAGATTTTGTTGATGAACTCGTACAAAATTTCAGAAAAGATGGAATTGTTGTTGTAGCGACAAATGAAACTCAGGACTTTAAATATGGTCAACGAATAATTAATCTTGATGATTACAAAAACAATCAATCAAAATGAAAAGAGCTTATTATATATTTTATAAAGATTTTTCGTCAGAACTCCGAATGCGTTTTGCTCTAAACGCATTAATAATGTTTGTGATTGTAGCAGTGAGTACGATTTTATTTTCACTGGCTAACGAAAAAGTCAATCAAAATGTTTATGCTGGGATGTTCTGGGTAGTTGTATTTTTCTCTGCTATGTCTGGATTATCGCGGACTTTTGTCTCCGAAGAAGAGAGAGGAACTACTCTTATTCTGTCATTAATTGCAAATCCCATCTCGATATTTATCGGTAAATTTCTATTTAATCTTGTATTGCTGTTTTTTATCAATACCATTATTGCTTTTCTATATATGATTTTGTTTCAGGATTTTTCAATTCAAAACTGGGATAGTTTTCTTCTTGCGTTTATTCTCGGGAATATCGGAATTGCAGGTTCATCAACTATAATTGCTGCAATAATTTCTAAAGCAAATGTGAAAGGAACACTCTATCCTGTTCTTGCGTTTCCTGTTCTTCTACCGCTGATTTTAATGTTAATCGAAATTACCAAATCAGCAATGGAAGGAAATCCAATTTCCGATGTTGAAGCTGAATTGATGGTTTTAATTTCTTATGATATAATTATGATTACTGCTTCTGTACTCGTTTTTGATATAATCTGGAGAGACTAATTCTTTCATTGAAAATAATTGACATTAAAAATATTTTTGGAGTGACTATGAGAGCCTTTTGGAAGTACTTGCTTCTTATTTTGATGACCCTCGTGATATTAGGGGGGCTTATTCCACCAATTGTTGCTTATCCAAAAAATTTTTTTGAATTTCCTTTAATTCCAGGATTGGAGGATAAAGCCAGAATAATTTTTTTCCATGTTCCAACAGCATGGCTAACTGTACTCGCCTATCTTATAGCGATGTTTTATGGCATTCGTTACTTAAAGAAAAAAAATATTTACGATGATATGAAGTCAGTTTCTGCTGCTGCACTTGGTCTGGTCTTTTGTATTCTGGCAACAGTTACTGGCTCTGTCTGGGCTAAATTTACCTGGGGTTCTTTCTGGCACTGGGATCCAAGGGAAACAAGTATTTTCATATTACTTCTGATTTATGGAGCTTATTTCGCTTTGCGTTCCGCCCTTGATAGTGAAGAGAAAAGAGCAAGGCTATCAGCTATTTATTCAATTATTGCTTTTCTTACTACTCCGTTTTTTATTTTCATTATGCCAAGATTGATGATTGGTCTTCATCCTGGTTCACTTGAGATTGATCCAGCCACAGGTCAGATTAGAGCAAGTGCTAATCCAGTGATAAAATTCCAGATGGCAGCAAATATGAGAGTAGTTTTTTTCTTATCACTTACAGCATTCACTATATTGTATTTCTGGTTCTGGAATTTAACTCATCGCATCTTGAAGTTAGAATATAATTCTCAAAAAGAAATATAGGAGAGATAACCCGTGAATCCATTTTATGATTTTCTCGAACAAAATTCACTTTACATTGTTATGATTATTGTTTTACTTGTCTGGTTTGGAATCTTTGCTTTTACTTTTAATCTTGAAAAGAGAGTAAAAAAATTAGAGGAGAAATTAAACCAATGAAAACAAGATATTATATCGGAGGATTTATAATTGTAGTTTTTCTCGGATTGTTATTCTACAACTTTACTCGAACAAATATTGAATATGAAAGTGATTTTACTCAAGTAATGGCAAAAGGAAAAACGTGTAAAGCAACTGGTGTATGGGTCAAAGAAAAATCATTTCAGGAAGATGTACAGAATAGAACATTTATCTTCTATTTACGCGATGCAAAGAATAATGAAATGAAAGTGATTTATCGTGGAATTAAACCTAATAATTTTGAAATTGCTTCTAATGTAGTAGTAACGGGTAAATACGAAAACGGTGTCTTCCACGCTACAGATGTTTTAACTAAATGTCCATCTAAATATGAGGGACAAAATATAAATACAAGCGGTTCTTAATCGCAGGAGAAAATTATGATTGGAAATATTTTAAATTCGATTGCTTTTATTGCTGCCATAACTTCAGCAATTATGTATTTTCTGAATTTTCGTGGTTTTCAAAATACTTTAAATTTTGCTCGAATTGCTTTTCACACTATGGCAACTTCAACAATTCTCGCAAGTGTGTTTTTACTTTATTTGATTTTAACTCATCAATTTCAATATAAATATGTTTATAGTTACTCTGATACTTCTTTACCACTCGGTCTGTTGATTTCAACATTTTATGCTGGACAGGAAGGAAGTTTTCTACTCTGGGCTTTATGGATGGCCATAATTGGAGTTATTCTCCAGCAGTATTCTGCTGCACGTGGAGATCTTGAACCAAGAGTAATGTCTGTTTATTCTTTAGTTCTATCATTTCTATTGCTGATGATAACTCCACTTGTTAAGAATCCATTTGCCTTGATTTATTCTGAACCATTTATGGCTTCGGCAAATACAATTAATCCTCAATTTTTTAATCTCCCATTTCTTTCGAATTATCTTTTTACTGATAATTCTACTGGAATGAATTATGTGAAGATTGATCAATCACTTGTTGATGCTTTAAATTCTGCTGGTATTGGATTGAATGAATTTATCATAAATGGTAAAGGTTTAAATCCTTTACTTCAGAATTTCTGGATGCAAATTCATCCACCGATTTTGTTTGTTGGCTTTGCAGCGATGAGTGTTCCTTTTGCATTTGCTTTCTCTGCTTTAATGAAAAATGATTATAAAAAATGGATTGGCCAAGCTTTACCATGGACACTTTTTGCAGCAATGGTTCTTGGTCTCGGAATTATGCTCGGAGGTTACTGGGCATATGGTGTATTAGGATGGGGAGGATACTGGGCATGGGACCCGGTTGAAAATTCATCTTTAATTCCATGGATTGTTTCAGTTGCCGCTTTACATACAATGCTTGTTCAGAAAAAAACAGCCAGTGAAAATAGTATTGGTGCTTTTGCAAAGACAAATTTAGTTCTGGTAATTTTAGCATTTGTTCTTGTGCTTTACTCGACATTCTTAACAAGAAGTGGTGTTCTTGGTGATGCATCGGTTCACAGTTTTGTTGACCCTGGTTATTTTGCTTATTTACTTCTTTTAATTTTTATGGGTACTTTTATTGTGCTGGGTGGTGGTTTATTGATTTATAGATGGAATTACTTAAAACAAATTACTCCTCCACAGAATAATCTGCTCTCGAGAGAATTTGCTTTATTCACAGGTTCTGTAGTTCTTGGTGCTTCAGCTCTTGTTACATTTCTTGGAACTTCCGCACCGATATTCGGAAAATCTATACAGATTGAATTTTACAACGAAATGAACTTACCTCTTGGAATTTTAATTGGATTAATTAATGGATTGAGTTTACTGGTTAAATGGAAATCATCTGATGGGAAAGAATTACTAAAAAAATCTGTATTCTCTCTGAGTGCATCAATAGTTGCAACTATCATTATGGTTTTTGCGGGAGTCAGAGATTTTAAGATGATTCTTTTTGCATTTGCATCATCCTTCGCATTCTTTGTTAACGCAGAAATTGCATTTAAAATTTTGAGAAGAAATCTGGAAAAAGCAGGTGCTTATGTTGCTCATATGGGCTTAGCTTTACTTTTTATTGGTGTAATTGCATCATCAAAATATGATAAATCAATTGATGTTAATCTTGTCAAAGGTGAACCAGCAGATGTTTTTGGATATAAATTGATTTTTACAGGTTATTCTCCAACTCAAGATGGGAAATATTTGTTTAATATTTTGATTGAAAAGGATGGAAAAAAATATAAGGCTTCACCTGTAATGTATTATAGCGAATACAATCAAGGAATTATGCGAAATCCTGATATTGTCCCATTTATAACCAAAGACATTTATATTTCACCAATTTCTTATGACGATGGCAGCAGTACACATTCTGATGGTCAAACTTTTCAGTTAAAAAAAGGTGAGACAATCAAATATGGTGAATCTGAAATAGAATTTGTTGCATTTGATTTACCAGCTGATGCAATGCAAAAAATGATGTCTGGTGGTGATTTTGAAATAGGTGCAAAATTAGTTGTGAAAAATTATGGTTCTAGATACGAAGTCGAACCAAAGTATGGAATAAGAAATGGTGAGAAGTTAAATGATCCTGTTGAAATTAAGGAAGCTAATCTTGTTATAAATCTGGTTTCTATAAGTGCTAATGATAAAATGGTTACACTTCAGATTGAGCCTTTCAAAGTGGAAAGACAACAACAGGAAATTAAACGAGAAATCCTGGCAGTCACTGCTAGCATCAAACCATTTGTTGGACTTGTCTGGCTTGGAACTGTTATTATTGTTGCGGGATTTTTCATTTCGATGTTAAGAAGGCTGAAAGAATCAAGAAATTAAAATATACATTAGGTTAATAAAAAAGCCAGACATTATGTCTGGCTTTTTTATTTAATTCAAACTAATTTTTTACTCACTTGACTTTAAATACTTCTCAGGATTGTCTTTAAATTTCTTTAAGCATTTTTTGCAGCAGAAGTAATAAGTCTTTCCCTTGTATTCCATTTTCAATGAAGGGTCAGCTTCTTCACCACTGACAACACAAACGAGCTCTTCTTTTTCTGATTTTTTTACCTGTGTTTCAGATTTTTTGTCAGATGAACTTTGTTTTGAGGTTTTATCTGTGGTTACTTCCTGTTTACCATGTTGGTGTTGCTTATCCTGGGCAAAAGCATTTGTGTGAACTGAAAAAGAAAGGAAGAGAACCATAAGAAAAATTGTGAAGCTTATTGTCTTAATTTTTTTTAGTGATGTAACTTTCATTTTTATTCCTTTCGTTTGTTGTTAATTGTTACATCACTACAACGCAAACCTGGCGATAAAAGTTTCTATTTAACAAGTTTAGAAATTTGTTTGAATTCGTCTGATCGACATTCTTCAAGCAATTCAAAAAGAACAGATTCTGTGGTAGTTACAATCGCACCTTCATTACTGAATCTCATTACCGCGGCATTGTAATCTGTTTCTTTACGGGAAGAGACTGCGTCAACTGGCACATTTACTTGAAATCCATTTGCAAGTAAATCTAAGACAGTCTGCATCACACATACATGAGATTCAATACCGCAAACAACTATCTGGTCTAATTTTTTATCTCTCAATTTTAAAAAGAGATTTTCAGCACCGTAGCAACTGAAAGTCAATTTTTGAATTGCTTCTTCAGGTTGAAGATTCTTGAGAATTAATTCGGTAGTTGGTCCCAAACCCTTTGGATATTGTTCAGTATAAAAAACTGGAATCTGGAGAATTTTAAATCCATTAATCAATTTATTAATGTTTTCGATGAGTTGTTCATAATTTCGCATTACGCGAAGAATTCTTTCCTGTACATCAATTACAAGGAGAGCAGTTCGATTTTTGTTTAAGATTTTTGGGTTACGAATCATTTTTAACCTTCTAATTTAATTTCACTAATAATTTTTAAATCTTTTATTTAGATAGATAAGTGTTAAAATTAAATTCTATTTTTTCCTCACAATAAAATGGTTCACCGTATTGCTTGCCAATTTGAAATCCAAAAAATTCCGCACGAGCTTTAAGATAATTCAAAAATTCTGGTCGTGAGATAAATGTTTCAGGTTCTTTTGATTTGGGATTATAAAATTGACTCGAAAAGGCGAGAACAGCTTCCATTTTTAATTCGAAATATGGCGAGATATCGTAAATAAATGTTGGTTCGAACGGATATGTTTGCATGTAATAAAATGTTTTCTTTGGTCTGTGAGGTTCAAGAGATTTATTCTTGACTACAAAATTTTTAAGTCCCGAATAAAAGACAGATGCTTTAATAAGTTGAGCCGCATTTTCGTGATCTGGATGACGGTCTCTAAAATATGGTGCAAATACCAATTGAGGTTTGAATTTTCTAATTACTTCAACAACTTTTTTAATGGATTCTTCTTTTACCTCAATATTACCGTCTTTCATTTTTAAGTTTTCTCGAAAGTTAATGCCAAGAATCTTACTTGCTTTCTCTGTTTCTTTTTTACGAATCTCTAGATTACCACGTGAACTTAATTCACCTTGAGTTAGATCAACTACGCCAACTTTAAATCCTCTTTCAATCAGAGAAATAATAGTCCCACCCATAGAGAGTTCAACATCATCAGGGTGAGCTCCAAATGCAATTATGTCGAGTGAAAATTTATTCATGTTTTTATTTTCAAAATATTAAACATTAAGAATCAATCAAAGTTATCAAGGATATTTTTTAGTTCATCCTTGATTAAGTGGTAAGTTTTATCAATATCAAATGAAATGCTTGAACCTAACTGAAAATTAGAACAGCTGATTCCAAGTATTATTAAAGTTGCGGGAAGGTGACCTATCATTTCTGCAATTTGCAAGATTTCACTTAAACTTATGGAATGGGAGGAAAAGAAGTTTAATCTGGAAAATTCGAAATCTTTATCGATTGTAAATTTTTTGATAGAACCTTTTTCGTCTTGTTCTGAATCAATTGCATCAATTAAAACTATTTTATCATAATTTATAAAGTAATCGATAAGTTCTAATTCATTGCGACTCTCTACAATTTCAAGGACTGGAAAATCTTCCTTAAGTTTTCTCGCTATAATTATACCAATTGCATCATCACCACGAAACTCATTACCAATTCCAATAATGAGAGGATAATTCATTTTTAAGATTTTATTCTCGGGTAATATCCAGTTTTAGAAAGTGGGTTGCACATGAAATACACGGGTCATAATTTCTTATTGCTTGTTCGAGTTTCCATTGAAGTTCATCTTTCGGTAAATCAATATACTTTTGAACAAATTCGTAAAGATCTTTTTCTATTTGTTTTTGATTTTGAGAAGTAGGAGGAACAATTTTAGCCGCTTCTATTAAACCATCTTTGCCAACTTTATATCGGTGATAAAGAATTCCTCTTGGTGCTTCTGTACATCCATAACCAACTCCTTCTTTCATCTCAAAGTCGATATAAGGTTTTGTATTCCAGTCCAGGCTTTCAATTATTCTAATTGCTTCATCAAAGGCATAAAGTGTTTCTACAGCACGGGCAATTATACTTTTGAATGGATTTGTTACTGGTGGTAAAAATCCAATTTCTTCAGATATTTCTTTTGCAATAGGTGAGAGTTTATCGAAGTTCAAATTAAAGCGGGCAAGTGGACCAACAAAATAAGGTTCACCTTTTTTATTGACAGAATGTAATGCATTTGAATAAGCTACATGTTCTTCGAAGAAATTTGATTCGTATTCACTTATTTCAATATCCAATCCTTTATTTGAAACAAGTCGACCTTCGTTAAAGGGATATTCATTTTGATGTCTTAATGCGACAAATTCATAATCAAAATCAAAATCTGGGAATGGAAGAGATGAAGTCCACCGCACAGTTTCTATTGCAGCATCACGTGCCCACTTCAGTCGTTCCAGTAAGAGGAGGAATTCAGATTTTGAAGGGATGCTGTAGAAACCACCAACCCGCACATTAATAGGATGAATTTCTCTTCCACCCAGAAGTCTAACAATCTCATTTCCAATCTTTTTTAATTCGAGTGCTTTTTTCACAAGACCTGGATAGTCTTTTGCAATTTGTATAGCATCTTGATATCCGAGAAAATCTGGTGCGTGAAGTAAATAAATATGAAGAATATGACTTTCAATCCATTCACCGCAGTAGATTAATCTTCGCAATTCACGGATTGGACCTTCGATTTTCAATTCAGCTATTTTTTCCAATGCATGAATAGAACTCATTTGATAGGCGATAGGGCAAATACCACAAATTCTGGCAGTGATATCTGGAACTTCGGTGAAGTGTCTTCCAACTAAAAATGCTTCAAAAAATCTTGGTGGTTCAAAAATCTTAAATTTTAAATCTTTTATTCGATTTCCTTTGATGTTTACAATAAGTGAACCTTCGCCTTCAACTCTGGCTAAGTAATCGACTTTGATAGTTTTACTTTTCATAAGCTTCACTCTCCTTACGAAATGCATCTGCATAAGCGTTGAAGTTTCTAAATGACCTTAATATCTCAGAATTACCGGCTCCCATCTCTTCAAATTGATTTGCAAGAGATGAAGTATTTGGTGATTCTTTTGGTCCATAGCAGCCAAAACAACCTCTATTGTAAGAAGGACAGAGAGCATTACATCCTGCATGAGTTACTGGACCAAGACAAACTTTTCCTTCTGCAACCATTACACAAACAATACCTTTTCGTTTGCATTCAATACAAACACTTGTATTTGGAATGTTAGGTTTTCTGTGATTAATAAATGCATTTAATACTTCTAATAGTTGATATTTATTTATCGGGCAACCTCTTAATTCATAATCAACATAAACATGGTGAGAAATTGGAGTAGAATGCTGAAGTGTGGAGATGAATTTTGGATTTGCATAAACAAGATTTATGAATTCACGAACATCCTTAAAATTTCTCAAAGCTTGAATTCCACCAGCAGTCGCACAGGCACCAATGGTTATTAAAATTTTTGATTGCCTTCTTATTTTATGAATTCTTTCTGCATCGTGAGGTGTTGTTATTGAACCCTCGACCAATGAGATATCATAAGGACCTGCTTTAATTTCTCTGGATGCTTCTGGGAAATTTGCAATTTCAACAATATCCGCTACTTCAAGGAGTTCATCTTCACAATCCAGTAAACTGAGTTGGCAACCATCACAGGAAGCAAATTTCCAGACAGCAAGTTTTGGTTTCTTTGTTTTAGCCATATTTAAATCTCTCTTTTTGCGAATAGATGTTCAATTTCTTTAAAATTAAATACAGGACCATCCTTGCAAATAAATTCTGTTCCATATTGACAATGACCACAAAAACCAACTCCACATTTCATATTTCTTTCCATTGAGACAAAAATGTTTTCTTTTGAAAGTCCTCGTTTCAGCAATTCGACTATTGTATATCTCATCATTATTTCTGGTCCACAAATCATTGCTGTAGTGTTGATAGGATCAAATGGAGCACGTGGAATAAGAGTAGTCACAACTCCTACATTGCCTGTCCAATTTTTAACTGCTCTATCTACAGTTACAATGATATCTATATCAAGTCTGGACCTGAATTTTTCAAGTTCTTTTCTAAAGAGGATGTCTTTCGGAGTTCTTGCACCATAGAGTAAAATAATTTTTCCAAAATATTCTCGATTAGAAAGTAAATAGTAAATCACAGGACGAAGTGGAGCAAGTCCAATTCCACCAGCAACGAGTAAAATATCATTACCAATGGCTTCTTTCACAGGCCAGGGTCTACCGAAAGGTCCACGGATTCCTACTACTTCATCTTTTTTAAGTTTTGCCATTTCTTTTGTAACTGTTCCGACGGCTCTTGTTGTGTGAACAAGAACGCCTTTTTTATTCGGGTCGCCACTAATTGAAATTGGGATTTCACCTACACCAAAAATATAAATCATATTAAACTGGCCTGGCTCAAATGAAAATCCATTTCTACCATCAAACGATTTTAATTCAAGTGTAAATGTATCGTGAGTTTCTTTTATAAATCTTTGAACTTTAAAATTAGCAGGAATCATTACATCCATATCCAGTTCCTTTCGAAAAGAGATGAGTTGCTTAATTTTTTCCGTAAAGATCTAATAATTGAATTCTCATTGCATGAATTCGTTGTTCGAATACATTGGCAAGTCGTTTCATAATTTCATATCCGAGTTTTGGATCAATTTCACATTTATTTCTTAGACAGGTTCCGTCGAGTTCAATCACTCTTGTTAATTCAACAGCTCTTGCGTCAAATCTCCATTGATATGGTGGAATCATCCATGACCAGCCAATAATATCTCCTTCACCGAGAGTTTGGATGATAATTGAACCAACCTCTGGTGAGTATATTTCAAGAGCAACTTTTCCACTTCTTATTATATAAAATGAATTTGCTTCCTCATTTTCTTTGAAGAGATATTTGCCTGGCTCGAACACAACATTTTTAGCACAACCTACAATTAATTGAATGTGTTCGGATGGTAATCCTTCTACAAAAGGATGTTGTGTAAGGATTTTTTCGAGAGATTCCATTTATTTTTCCTCCATTGAAGTGGTTTGATATTGAGATATCTTTCTAATCTTTGTGGCTTCTTGTGTTATATCAATTCCTACAGGACACCAGGTTATACATCTTCCGCAACCAACACAACCTGATGTTCCAAATTGTTCGTGCCAGGATGCAAGTTTATGTGTAAGCCATTGTCTATATCTACTACCAATAGAAACTCTCACACTTCCACCATGAATGTAAGAATATTCAAGTGTAAAACATGAATCCCACTTTTGAATTCTTTCTGCTTTTGTTTTTTGCAAGTCAGTATAATCTTCAACTGTCATACAAAAACAGGTTGGACAAACCATTGTGCAATTTCCACAGGCTAAACATCTTTTTGCTACATCCTCCCAGACAGGGCTCTCCAGATTTTTTAATAAAATTTCTTTCAGATTCTCTGTATCAAGTTTTTTCTGGACCTGTGATTTTGTGTTCTCTATTACTTTCTTGCCTTCATCAATATTTTCAGAATTAGCTTCTTTAGTTGAAAGTTGATTCAAAATATCTTCACCCTGTTGACTTCCAGCATCTATCAAAAAATAATGTTCATTTATGTTTTTTATTTCGGTAAGAACAAGATCATAACCAGACTTAACCTCTGGACCTGTTCCCATGGAAGTGCAAAAACAATTGGATTCTGCCTTTGAACAATTTACAGCAATAATAAAAGCATTCTTCCTTAAATTTTTGTATTGATTATTTTGATATTCACCACCAAAGAAAACTTTGTCCTGTATCTCAATTGCATTTATTTCACAGGCTCTCACGCCAATAAAAGCGTATTTAATATTGCTGTTGTCTTCTTTTTCAAATTCGATTTTATTGTTTTTATAAACTGCTGTGTAGAGTTTTTGAATTGGTGGATATAAAAATTTTTTCCATGATTGTGGACCAACTGTAAAATGGAAGTATGTGCCTGAGTCAATTTTTTCTAATCTATAAACTCCTGGTGCTTGCTTGTCAGTTATACCAATGGGAAGATCTTTAGAATCATGAATCTCGGAATAAACTAGAGCTTCACTTTCAACAGTAGGACCAATTAATTTATAACCTTTCTCCTTCAATATGAAGAAGAGTTTATCCAGTTCAGAAGTTTCAATTATTTTCATAATCAATCTTACCTATTAGGTTTTTAATATTAGAACAAAGTTGATGCCATAAGGTTAAGCTATTAAAATTTAAATTTAAGTTAAGTTGAGAAAATTTCTTTTGCAAGATTGAAATTTATGACTTGTGTTTATTCTAAGAAATGAAATCTTCTTGTTAATTATTAATAATCAAGCATTGAAATGAGATTTATAATTTTATTGAAAATCTTTGAAACCAATTAATTAAAATTTCATCTTACTCATAAAAAAGGAAAAAATATGTTCGAAATGGAAATTGTTTTTCCAGGCAATAAAAGAGTAGATGCGATTTTTAATGGAACAGTTGTTAGAACCGATCAACCAGTGCAAGCAGGTGGGGACGGTACAGCTCCTGCACCATTTGATTTATTTCTTGCTTCGATAGGAACTTGTGCTGGTATTTATGTACTTGGATTTTGTCAAGCACGAGGTATTCCAACAGATGGAATTAAATTAATTCAGAGAATGAATTATAATTACCAGAAACGTCTCTTTGATAAAATAGAAGTTGAAATTCAACTCCCTCCGGATTTTCCTGAAAAATATAAAGCTGCAGTGATCCATGCTGCCGATAATTGTGCAGTCAAAAAACATCTTCTAAATCCGCCTGAAATAGTTGTTAAGACAAATTAACCCTTATCAGTTCTCTCCTATAGTTAAGTGGCTTGGCATTTCGACAAGCCACTTCTTTTTTTTATTTTACTTAAAAGCAGGAAAGCAGAATGAAAATCTTAATTAAGAAAGGACTTATTATTTCACCTCCTGAAGAATTTGTTGGTGATATTTTTATAAATGATGGAATAATTGAGGCAGTCGGTGAACACGTCTTTAAAGAAGCTGATCGAGTAATTGATGCTTCGGGGAAGTTTGTTATTCCAGGTGGAATAGATGTTCATACACACCTCGATATGCCTTATTCAGGCGAGATTAAATCGAGAGATGATTTTTATACTGGAACAGTAGCCGCAGCATTTGGAGGTACGACAACAATTATTGATTTTCCGACTCAATCTAAAGGTAAAAGATTAAAGGAAACTTTTTTCGAGTGGATTGATAAGGCACAACAAAAAGCTGTAATTGATTATTCTTTTCATATGATTGTTACGGACTTGAATGTTCTTGAAGATTCAGATTTTAAATTTCTTGTTGATAATGGAATTACGAGTATAAAAATTTTTACTGCCTATCCAGATAGATTGATGCTCAATGATCGAGAAATTTTTTCTATTATGATGACAGCTAAAAAATATAATCTTCTTGTTATGGTTCATGCAGAAAATGGAATCATAATTGACGAATTGATAAAATTTGCTCTATCCAGGGGTTATACTCAACCAAAATATCATGCCCTTTCTCGACCTCCAGTATTAGAAGCTGAAGCAATAAATAGAGTGATTACTTACGCCAGTTTACTTGATATTCCAATTTACATTGTTCATACATCATCACTTGAAGGATTAAGAGTAATAAAACAATCAAGAGAAAAGAAAAAAGATGTACTTGCTGAAACCTGTCCGCAATATCTCTATCTTTCACTGGAGAATATTTCTAAGAACACTGATGATGATTACAAATTTGTTTTTACTCCACCAGTCAGAGAAAAATGGAATCAAGAGTTTTTATGGAATGGGTTGAGTGATAATACATTGCAAGTGTTATCAACTGACCATTGTCCTTTTAATTTTTCAGATCGAATGATTGGTAAAGATGATTTTACTAAAATTCCAAATGGTGGAGCTGTCATAGAACACAGGCTTGAGCTTTCTTTCAAGGGTGTAAAACAAAATAAAATTGATTTGAAAAGATGGGTTGAAATTAATTCAACAAATCCAGCTAAAATTTTTGGAATGTATCCTACTAAAGGTATAATTCGAGTAGGAAGTGATGCTGATATTGTCATCTGGAATCCAGAAATAAAACGCACAATCTCCGCCTCTAATCATCATATGAATATTGACTATTCAATGTTCGAAGGTATCGAATCTGCAGGTAAAGCTGAAATAGTTATATCTAGTGGAGAAATAATCATTGAGGATGATCAATTTATTGGTAAACCTGGAAGAGGAAGGTTTATTCAAAGAAAATCTTTTGATAAGAATTTGCTTTAGGCTGGATAAAAATTCTTTCATGAATGAAATCATTTAGTGATGATATTAAACTTTGAAATAAAATTAGGTTCAGCGCGAGTAAATCGAAATTATTCTAACGAAAAAAATTTTGAAAAAATACGCTAGACTCTTGACTTTTATTCTAACATTTTTATTTTGCACATCAGATATGATGAAATCAAAATTAAGTAAGTCCTTCACAAATTTGCCATTTAACTGGCAACTCTTCTTCTGGTGGCCTCGACAAGAGGCCTGATATCTCACCAATTGCGATTTATCGCATCGCGAAATAATTCCAATTAATTCAAAAAAACCAATAACGAATTAGTTAATAATTAATGGAGGAATACATGTTATCCAAAAAATATATTTTAAATGAATCAGATATACCTAAATTTTATTACAACATTCTTGCAGATTTACCTGAACCACTTCCACCTGTTCTTCATCCAGGAACAAAACAACCAATTGGTCCTGATGACCTTGCAGCTCTATTTCCAATGGAGCTTATTCTTCAAGAAGTTAGTTCAGAAAGATTTATCGAGATTCCTGAAGAAGTAAGAAATGCATATAAAATATGGAGACCCACACCACTAATTCGAGCATTCAATCTTGAAAAATATTTGGATACACCAGCAAAAATCTATTATAAGTATGAAGGCACAAGTCCAAGTGGAAGTCATAAACCAAACACTGCTATTGCTCAAGCTTTTTATAATAAAAAAGCTGGTGTCAAAAGATTGACAACGGAAACTGGTGCAGGACAGTGGGGATCAGCTCTCGCATTTGCAGGATCTTTATTTGATATTGAAGTGAAAGTTTTTATGGTGAGAGTTAGTTACAATCAAAAACCATATCGAAGAATAATGATGGAAAGTTATGGTGCCAGAGTGATTCCTTCTCCAAGTGAAGAGACAAACTCCGGAAGAAAAATTCTCAGTGATAATGTTGATCATCCAGGAACTCTCGGAATTGCTATTAGTGAAGCAGTTGAAGTTGCAGCTACAAACGACGACACCAATTATTCTCTCGGTAGTGTCTTAAATCATGTTATGCTTCATCAAACTATCATTGGACTGGAAGCAAAAAAACAATTTGAAATGGCAGGAGATAAACCTGATATTTTGATTGGTTGTGTCGGTGGCGGTAGTAATTTTGCAGGATTTACTTTTCCATTTATTGGTGAAATATTAAAAGGTAAAACCAACTATAGAGTAATAGCTGTTGAACCAGCTGCTTGTCCGAGTCTAACACTTGGAAAGTATACCTATGATTTTGGTGATACAGCTCATCTTACTCCATTAATTAAAATGCATTCACTTGGAAGCACTTTTATTCCACCCAGAATTCATGCTGGTGGACTGAGGTATCATGGAATGGCTCCAACTGTTAGTTTCTTAAAGGAAAAAGGATTTATTGAAGCAGTTGCTGTTGAACAAAACGAATGTTTTAAGGCTGGTTTGATTTTTGCGAAGTCTGAAGGAATCATACCTGCGCCTGAATCAACACATGCTATAAAAGTTGCAATTGATGAAGCATTGAGATGTAAAGAAAATGGAGAGAGTAAAGTTATAGCTTTCAATTTAAGTGGTCATGGAAATTTTGATTTACAGGCATACGATGATTATTTATCGAATAGATTAAATAATAATAAACTTGATGAAAATCAATTGAAAGCCAGTATGGAAGCAATTCCAGTTGTTTGAATTAATGAGCCACGAATTCATTAAGCCAACTAATGTAATTCGTGGCTTTTGATTATTTTAATTTTTAGGTGAAATATTTATTTGATTAGAAAAATAATTTTTAGTAAAATTGCATCGCTTTTAAGTTAAATTGAAATAAAAAAGTTTAATTGAAAATTTGTTTTTGTAATTCAGTTGGTTAGAACGCCTGTCCCGACAAAGTCGGGAAGGTCTCGAGTTCGTTAAGAGTTTGGATTAAGAATTTAGAATTACGAAGTTGAAAATTGAAAATCTGGGGTCGTAGTTCAGTTGGTTAGAACGCCTGTCCCGACAAAGTCGGGAAGGTCGCGAGTTCGTTAAGAGTTTGGATTAAGAATTTAGAATTACGAAATTGAAAATTGAAAATCTGGGGTCGTAGTTCAGTTGGTTAGAACGCCTGCCTGTCACGCAGGAGGTCGCGAGTTCGAGTCTCGTCGGCCCCGCACTGAAGCTCAGATAATTCTGAGCTTTTTTATTTTTAAATTGTATGTAAAATATTCTTTTGATCACGCAGGAGGTCGTCCCGAATGAAATTCGGGAAGTCTCGTCGTCCCCGCAAAGAAATAGCGCTTGGGATCTTCAGTCTTTTTTAATTTATAATAGCAATTCTAAATTCATTCATCATTTTAAAAACACTAAGCTCACTCATCTGTTTTAACCACTTATCAAAAATTTTTATCAATCAAAATTGAAACAGAAAAAATTATCAGTGATAACTTTTACGCAGTAATCTCTTAATTTTGTAAAAAATTTATGAGGAAAAATGTTTAAGAAAAGATTATTCACACCTGGTCCAACGCCTGTTCCTGAAAATATTATGCTTAGGATGGCTAAATCTATCATTCATCATCGTAACCCAGAATTCAAAGAAATTTTTGCAGAACTAAATGAAAATATAAAATATCTTTTTCAGACCACTCAAGATGTTTTTACTTTAACATCAAGTGGAACTGGTGCAATGGAAGCTTCAGTGGCAAATGTAATAAATGAAAATGAAAAAGCGATTTTCGTAAATGGAGGTAAATTTGGTGAAAGGTGGGGACAGCTTATCAAAACATTTGGTGGAATTCCTGTTGAGATAAAGAAAGACTGGGGTGATCCTCCAACTGTTGATGAAATAATTGAGTTAATCAAAAAATATCCTGAAGTTAAAGCAATCTTTCTTACTCATAGTGAAACTTCTTCTGGAACTATTACAGACATAAAAGAAATTTCAAGAGCAGTTCATCAATTCTCTGATGCATTAATTGTTGTTGATGGAATTACTTCAGTTGGAGCAATTGAACTTAAAATGGATGAGTGGGATTTAGACATTGTGTTAACAGGTTCTCAAAAAGGATTGATGATACCTCCAGGACTTGCATTTATTGCAGTTAGTGAAAGAGCGTGGAAAAAAATAAATCAAACTGAAAATCGAACTTTTTATCTATCATTAAAAAGAGCAAAGAAAGCACTTGAAAGTGGAGATACTCCCTGGACACCAGCAATCACTTTAATAATTGGGGCAAACGAAGCATTGAAAATGATAAAGCAAGAAGGAATTGAGAATGTATGGAAGCGTCATTCGCGACTTGCAGAAGGAATTCGAATTGGAGTAAAAGCACTCGGCTTAAATCTTCTGAGTAAAAGTCCATCGAATGCAATCACTGCTGTCTTAATGCCTGATGGAATCGAATTCAAAAAATTCAACGATGCTTTGAAACATGAATTTGGAATTACTGTAGCAGGTGGACAGGAGAATTACAAAGGAAAATTATTCAGAATTTCTCATCTCGGTTATTACGATGATTTCGATATGATTTCGATGATTTCAGCACTTGAATTTGCTCTGAAAAAAGTTGGTTATAAATTTGAGCCAGCTTCAGGTGTATCGGCAATTCAAAATTATTTTCTCCTTAATCTATGAAACTATCCATTGAACTTTTTACAACAACTGACTGTCAGAATTGTAAAATTGCTAAAATGATTTTAGAACAATACGGCTTAAATTTTATTGAAAAGAATATTGAGCTAAATGAAGATTTCAAAAAAGAATTTATTGAGAAAACTCAGGGACAAAAGTACGTTCCAACTTTAATCTTAAATGACAACATTTATGTGAACATTAAACCCCATGAACTTCTTGCTCTTGTTCAGAAAATAATGTCCAAAAAGTAATGGCTGAACAGATTAAAAAAATAAGTTTATTAGTTTCAAGACTAATGGCTTTCTTGATAGATTTTTCTTTTGTTTTAATTGTTTTCGTTTTTTTATTTAATAGATTGATTCAAGAATATGATAATGAAGTCTGGATGATCCCGCTGATTTTTCTTTTATTGTTTGAGACTTATTTTTTCTTATTTGAATTGTTGTTCAACTTTACAATTGGCAAGTTAATATTTGGTCTTCGAGTTAGAGCTACACAAGGAAAACAAAATCAATCAAAATTGAAATATTTTTTGACTCGCGTGTTTAATCTTTTCATAAGAAATTTTTCAAGAATTTTGATTTTCATTCCACCATTATTTATCTGGAACGAGATTCTGATTTTAATTTTTTATAAAGGAAAATCTTTTAGTGAGGTCATCTCGAATTTGCAGGTAGATTTCAAAAATCAGGAATCATTTTGTTGATAAATAAAAAACTTATTTTTGTTCAACTCTACTTAACTTTGTTTTAAGTTTTGAAAATTAAAGAGAGAGTATTATGAGTTCTACAAAATTTTTCATCATGGTCTTCCCTTTAATAATTTTTCTCTCTGGATGTGTAACTAAAAAAATTGTCTACAATGTTTATTATGTCAAACCATTTGACTGGCATCCAGAAGAAAAAAGAGATTCAACAATAAAATTTTTCGCACCGAGTTTTCAGGGACTCAAAATTTTTCTCGACCCGGGTCATGGTGGGACGGATAGAAAAAATAAGGGACCACAGGGATTAGCAGTTGAAGCTGATGTTAATTTGAAAGTTGCTTTATATCTAAGAGATTATCTCACTAAAGCCGGTGCAATTGTAAATATGTCTCGAGATCGAGATACTTTTATTTCACTTGATGATCGCTCTCGACTTGCAAATGAATGGGGTGCAGATATTTTTATTTCAATTCATCATAATGCACCAGGAAGACAGGGTGATATTTACACCAACTACACTTCAACTTATTATCATGCTTTTACAACTGATTATGAATACGATCATTCGAGTCATGATATTGCACGTTACGTTCAGAGAGATTTAGCTTTTGCAATGGGAAATAGTGGTGGACTTGGTTCATTCGATGGAACTTATTCGGATTATTTAATTTATCCAAAAGCTGGTTTTTCAGTTCTTAGAAAAACTAATTCTCCAAGAATTCTTATCGAGTGTGCTTTTCATACAAGTGCATATGAAGAACAACGACTTGCGATTGATGAATTTAATCAAATACAGGCGTGGGGAATTTTTCGAGGATTGGGAAGATATTTGAGACAGGGAATAGTGAGATTATCAATTCCTTCAGATACTATTTCTATTTCAAATCGAAAACAGATAGATGTTTTCATAGATGATCAGAATAAAGGGATTGATACAACGTTTTATATTGCTCAGATTGATTCTCAAAATGTGAATGCAAAATTTGTGATTAATAAAAATGAAAAGAAATTAATAATACCTCTTGACCCTAAAACAAAAACGGGAGTTTACGAATTGAAAGTTGTTGTTCGGAATATTAACGGTAATCATTCATTCCCGTTTAGAAGAAAAATTACTTTTATTAATTAAGGAATTCAGTTTATTATGAAGAGACGAATTCTGTATAACACTTTTAAGACTATTCATTTAAATGAGAGATTGATAGAAATATTCTTTCGAAATTGATGGTGAGTGGTGTTCAGGTAATTAAGCATTAGATGCAACATGAGATTCAAAAAAATTGAGGACAAAACTTAAATTGTAAAAACATTGTCGTGGAGAGCCTTTGATAGTACTGGACTTTTTGAATAATCCTAATACCAAAATCCAAATCACAATATGAGGTGATATATGCTAAACTATGTCTGGATTGCCTTAATTATTCTCGGTGTAGGAACAGCTTTATATTTTGATGCAAAAGACATTGCACAGGATAAATATCGTAATAAGAAATGGTTAGAAATTAATTATTACTCAACAACAAAAGGTTTTGAAAAAGAAGACCAGGGATTAATTTTTATCGAGAAAGAAAAATTTAACTCATTCTATCAGACTGAACACAATCAAAATATTGAGCTTCCTGCGAAGATAATATTCAGTGATGAAAATAAAGGGAGATTGTTAATTACAATCAATGATGGTGTTCCTGAAATATGGAAAACAATGGCAAAAGCTTCTGGTGAGAAGAATGATTTGATTGCCGAGTTTGTTGTGAAAAATCAATTCGAGTCTGAATTAATTCTCGAGGCAAAATTTGAAGAAGTTAGTTTCTTGAAAATGAAAGGTCTGACGAATGGTTTGCTGGATATTGTAAATACAGCTGTTCAGATTGCTATTGGTTTAATTGGTATTATGGCTCTCTGGTTAGGAGTGATGAAAGTTGCAGAAGAAGCTGGATTGATTAAGATTATAGCTAAAAGTGTTCGACCAATTACAAAATTTCTTTTTCCTGATGTACCTCAGGATCATCCAGCAATGGGTTCGATGATTATGAATATCTCGGCTAATATGCTTGGTTTGAGCAATGCAGCAACACCATTTGGAATAAAAGCTATGGAAGATTTGAATTCACTTAACCCACAAAAAGATACAGCAACTGATGCAATGTGTATGTTTCTTGCAGTTAATACGGCAGGTTTAACTCTAATTCCAGCAACAGCTATTGCAATTCGTGCTGCTGCAGGTTCATCTGATCCAGCAATCATAATTGGAACATCTATTTTTGGTGCAAGTTGTGCAACTATTACTGGAGTAACGGCAGCAAAAATTTTTTCTAATTATCCGTTAATCAAAAAAGATTTTTCTGGCTGGATTAAATCAAGAAAAAAAAGTCTTACTTTAATCTCAACTTTAATTTTAGTGATTCTACTTTCAATTCTTACTCCAGCTGGAAAATTTTTTGGAAGTTTTTTTAAATGGCTTAATCCAGAAACTTTTAAATTAGTTATTGGCTACATTTCAATTCTCGCAATTCCATTTTTGATTTTTTCATTTCTCACTTTTGGATTAATCAAGCGAGTTAAAGTCTATGAAAAATTCGTGGAAGGTGCTAAAGAAGGATTTAATGTTGCCGTAAGAATAATCCCGTATCTGGTTGCAATGCTTGCTGCAATTGGGATTTTTAGATTTGGTGGTGCAATGGATTTACTTATTTATGTTTTAACTCCTGTTACGAATCTAATTGGTATGCCTGCAGAAGCGTTACCTATGGCTCTGATGAGACCACTTTCGGGCTCAGGTTCACTTGGAATAATGACAGAAATAATTAAAACTCATGGACCAGATTCTCTACTGGGAATTATGGTTTCTACTTTTTATGGAAGCACAGAAACAACTTTTTATGTCCTTGCTGTTTACTTCGGTGCAGTTAATATTCAAAAAACCAGATATGCATTACCAGTAGGTTTAATGGCAGATGTTGCTGGTATTCTTGGTGCGACATTCATTGTGAATATGTTGTTTAAGTAATAAAAAACTGGAAGTTCTTTTGTGGAGTTAATCACCTGAGCTTGATAATTTGATTAAGAATAGAGGGAGGAATAAATTTTTAATTCTGCTAATTATAATCAATAAGAATGGAGAGCTCTTATGAAAGTATTTGTTACCTCAATTATTCCAGAAATAGGAATTGAAATTTTAAAGAAAAATGGAATTGAGGTTATTCAATACAAAAATTACTTACCGATTAAAAAAGATGAATTAATCAAAAAAGCAAAAGGTTGTGATGCCTTACTTTGCCTTCTTTCAAATAAGATTGATAAAGAAATAATAGAGGCTCTTCCTGAATTGAAAATCATTTCAAACTATGCAGTTGGTTTTAATAATATTGATGTTGAATATGCAACTCAGAAAAAAATATGGGTAACCAATACTCCTGATGTCTTAACAGATGCAACAGCTGACCTGGCTTTTGCACTTTTACTTGCTTGTGCAAGAAGAATCGTTGAGGCTGATCAATTTACTCGAGAAGGCAAATTTAAAATCTGGCAATCCGATTTGATGCTTGGTAAAGATTTGAAAAATAAAACAATCGGGATAATCGGAGCTGGAAGAATCGGGCAAGCCTTTGGAAAAAGAACAACTGGCTTTGGAATGAAGATTCTTTATTACGATAAAAAAAGAGTCCCCGAATTTGAAAAAGTTACTGGAGCAAAATTCACATCATTAAAACAACTTCTAAAAAAATCTGATTTCATATCAATTCATACTCCTTTAAATAAAGAAACTTATCATTTAATTGATAAAGAAGAATTTGATACAATGAAAGATGGAGCCATATTAATTAATACAGCAAGAGGCGAAGTAGTGAATGAAAAAGAACTTGTGAACGCATTAAAATCTGGAAAATTATTTGCTGCCGGACTTGATGTTTATGAATTCGAACCAAAAATCACTAAAGACTTATTAAAGATGAAAAATGTTGTTCTTCTACCCCACATAGGCAGTGCAACGGTTGAAACAAGAAACAAAATGGCTGAACTGGCAGCCAGTAATGTTGTTCGTGTTCTCAAAGGAAAAAATCCTCTAACTCCTGTCAATGAAATTCGTCAGGTAAAAAGAAAAAAGTAAAATATTCATTGTTTAGTAGAGCTGTCTTATATTTTATAACTCTTATAATTTGTAACATCTATAAATTTCTATGAATTAATTTATAACTTTTAAAATCACAAAATGCAGATGTTAATTTGATATGAACAAGAAAAAAGTAAGGTGTAAGATGGAAAGGTTAATTTTATTTTTCATTGCATCATTAATTTTAATCTCATGTTCGAAAAAAGAAATTGACCCGGAATACTTGAAAGAAATTAAAACATTCAGAGAGACAAAGGATTCAATTTTTAGATACGATCCAGATTCACCTTTTAATCGAGATAAATCCGTACAATTTACCGGATTAAAATATTTTGAAGTAAATCCTGAATTTGTTTTTAGATCCAAATTATATCGTTATGCTCTACCTGAAACTGTAATCGTGCTTGGTACAAAAGGTGAAGAAAGAACTCAAATTAAGTATGGTTATTTCCAGTTTAAATACAAAGGAAAAACATACAAGTTAAATGTTTACAAATATCCAGAAACATCAATCAAAGAGGGAAAAGAGTTTCTTCGAAATGATCTTGCTGTATGGTTTCGTGATTTGACTACCGGAGACGAAACTTATGAAGTTGGGAGATATCTTGATGTAGAAGAAGAATCAACTGACCCTGAACACATTTATGTACTGGATTTTAATAAAGCGTTTAATCCTTATTGTGCTTATACTCCAATCTATTCATGTGCAATTCCACGTGAAGAAGATTTCATAAACTTAAGAATTGAAGCTGGAGAAAAGAAATATCATAACAAATAAGGCACGGCAATGAAAAAACTAAAGACATTCATTCTCATTTTTTCTCTTCTAATTTCAAACTTAACAGGTCAGCAAAAATTTGCTCATCTTGGTGATTTTAAACTCGAAAGTGGAGAGATAATTTATGATTGTAAAATTGGATACAGAACTTATGGAAAATTGAATGAAGATAAATCGAATGTAATTTTATACCCGACCTGGTTTGGTGGGACAAGTCAAATGCTTGAGAACTTGATTAGCAATGGAAAAGATAAATTAATTGATTCGACAGATTATTTTATTATTTGTGTTGATGCTCTTGGTAATGGAATTTCCACTTCACCATCAAATAGTGAAAAACAGAGAAATGAAAAATTTCCACAATTCACAATGCGGGATATTGTGGAAACTCAATACAGACTTTTGAAAGAACATTTTGGTTTGAAAAAAATTTATGCTGCTATTGGTGGTTCGATGGGAAGTATGCAGGTGCTTCAGCTTGCTGTTTCTTATCCCGATTTTGTTGAAAAAGTTATAGCTTATGTTCCAACTCCCTGGTCAAGTTCGTATGATATGCTTCTCTGGTCGACACGAGAGCAATTGATTGTATCAGCTCATCAATATGGGATGAGTGAAAAAGAGATTTTCAAGATTATTAATATGCTTACTCAACTTGTGGCGAGAACACCTGATTGGTATGTTAAAAACAATCCAAAAGAAAAATTTGATGAAGTACTTAGAAGTTTCGATAAAGCTCCACCTTCATACTGGAATAGTTACGATTATCTTTATCAGCTCCGGGCTATGATTTCCCATGACATTTCAAAAGGATTTAATTCAAAAGAAGATTTGAAAAATCATATTAAAGCCAGATTATTTTTAATCATATCCAGACAAGACCATATTCTTCATCCATCATCTTCCTTTGAATTTGCAAAAATTGTGGATTGTAAGACTTTAATTTTAGATGATGATTGTGGACATTTATCAGTAAATTGTAATATTGATAAAGTAAGAGAAGAAATAAAATCATTTCTCCACCAAAACAAATAATGAGGTAAACTATGCAAATCAAGAAAATATTTTTCCTGATATTTTCATTAATAATTATTTCTACACTGAGTGCAAATTCTCAAGTAGATACAATTATTACTCCATACAATGTGGTAAAGATTAAGTCGATTGGAGAAGTTACTCTTTCTCCCGATGGAAAATTAATCGCTTATACTGTTATTGTTCCTCGGGATGTAAATGACGAACCTGGTTTTGCTTATCGTGAACTTTATTTGATGAATAGTGATGGAAGTAATCAGCGAGCTTATGTAAAAGGTAAAGTTAGTGTGGGCAATATTTCATTTTCACCTGATGGGAAATTGCTTGCTTTTACTGGAAGATTTGAAAATGATAAAGCGACTCAAGTTTATGCAATTCCAGTTGATGGTGGTGAAAAATTTAAATTGTTTGAATCCACCGAAAATATTATCCAGTTCAAATTTCATCCAGATGGAAAAAGAATTTTTTATACTGCTCAAAATCCAGTTCCAGAAAAATTGAAAAATTTAATTCGTAAAGGATTTAATCAAATTATTTATGAGGAAGACTGGCAGCATATCAACTTGTATTCTTATAATCTTGAAACAAAGAAAACTGAACAAGTTACAAGTGATTGCACTGTTTTTGATTTTGTAGTTTCAAATACTGGCAAATATATTGCTGCGGCAATTGCACCAAGAAATCTTGTTGATGATTCTTACATGTTTAAAAGAATTCATCTTATTGATTTAATAGATTATCGTAAAGAGTTATTGATTGATAATCCCGGTAAACTTGGGAATTTTGAATTCAGTCCGGATGACAGAAATTTAGTATTCAATTCGGCTGTTGATATTTATGATCCAGCCTCAAGCAGTATGTATGTGATTGAAATACCGAACAAAGGAAAGAAATTTTCTGACCTGAGAAATTACTCCGATAAATTTGAAGGAACTGTTACCTGGGTTGGGTGGAAAGATAATCAAACATTGCTATTTACTGCTGAAGAAGGTGTTGATTTACCATTGAGTGAACAGGGTCTAAATGCTCCTAAACGAAAACTGATTACTCCTAAAAACACAGTTGTTCGCCGAGTAATTTATGATAAAAATTCACAAAATTATTATCTGGTAATTAGCAGATATAATCATCCCAATGAAATTTATTCATTTAATGAGAAAAAAGGATTTAAACGTTTAACTAATGTTAATCCATGGCTTGACAATGTAAAATTTGCAAAACAGGAAGAAATAAGATACTCTGCACGAGATGGACTTGAAATTACCGGTGTTTTGATTTATCCATTGAATTACGAAGAAGGAAAAAGATATCCATTAATAGTTAATGTTCATGGTGGTCCTGAAAGCTCTGATCAAAATGCCTGGGTAACTTCATACGGTAGCTGGGGACAAATGGCTGCAGCTCGTGGTTATTTTGTTTTTATGCCAAACTATCGTGCAAGTACTGGTCGTGGAGTTGAATTCTCAAAAATGTGTCAGAAAGATTTGGGTGGAAAAGAATTTGACGATGTAATTGATGGAATTGACTTTTTAATTGCAAAAGGTTTTGTTGATAAGGATAGAGTAGGAATCGGTGGTGGAAGTTATGGTGGATATTTCTCCGCCTGGGCTGCAACAAAGTATTCTGATAGATTTGCAGCATCTGTTATGTTCGTTGGTATCTCGAATCAAATTTCGAAAAGAGGAACTACCGATATTCCTTTTGAAGATTACTATGTTCACTGGAGAATCTGGTCGTGGGAAGATTTTGATTTAGTCTGGGATAGAAGTCCACTCAAATATGCAACTAATTGTAATACACCAATATTAATTCTTCATGGTAAAGATGACCCGAGAGTTAGTGTAACTCAATCAATGGAATTGTATCGAGCATTGAAAACATTAAACAAAGTTCCGGTAAGATTAATTCTTTATCCTGGTGAGGGACATGGTAATGCCCGGACTCAATCAAGACTTGATTATGCAATACGAACTATGGAGTGGTTTGATTTTTATGTGAAGGATAAAAATTCATTCGATAAAATTCCTGATAAGTATATTGATTATAAAGTTGAATAAACCTGAATAGAATTTTTTTGTCGGAACTTAGTTCTAAATTGCAATGGCACAGAGTTGAAATGAATCAAAAAGTTTTAGAATTCTCTGTTGCCATTGCAATTTTTTTATGAAACCTTCTTCATTCAAAAATCTAATTCATACCAGCTGAATGAATTGCATTAAATAAGAATTTGAATGTACCAAATGTTTGATGTCTGTTCTGAACTTTAACTCCAAACAATACAACATTTCCTTTTTTCTGTTTTACATTGACTATTGCCGCTCGATTGTACAAATAATCTTCACCTGAAAGAAATCCTGATTTCAATAGATTTTTTGTGGGGAATCTTGCTATGATGCTTCGATCATATTGACCAAAAGGTATTGTTGTTGCAAACGCAAGATTATCATTCATATAAGCAATTGTCTCTTCTTCAAATCCATAACCAATTGGATTTGTATTATCAATAGAAATTCGAAGTAAAGAACCTGGACAGAAAAATTCATCACTCTTCACATTTTTTAAAACATTTGTCACTCTGAGTCCTAAATCTTCAATGGCAAAATTGCAGGCTTCACCGAATGTAATAAGTGTTCCGCCATCTTTTTCAATGAAAGTTTTGAGATTTTCAACGCCTGTTTTACCAATACCACTATCATATTCAGGAGGCTTTGGTCGATTAAATCTCGCTCGTTCGCCTGTGTATTTTCCTTCTTTGATTAAGTCAGCACTCATTTCTGGTATGATGATGACATCATATTTATCTTTCAATCGTTTGGTTTTAAAATCTTTATTTTCCATAGAGACAAAATCAAATTCAAAATTTTCGAGAAGAAGCCTTGTCCATCCTTCATCCATATTTGCCGTGAAAGGTTTATAAAGACCGATTCGAACTTTATTGATCTGCTTCAAAATTTTCTGATCAACATTTTCAAGTGAACGAATCTCGAGATGAAGTTCATCAGCAAATTTATCAACGAGTTTTAATGACTGAGGATTTACTGGAAATATTACCGAACCTTGATTAAAAGTAATTCCATCTAAAACAATTTTTTCTGTATTCCAGTAGACTGGAATTTTTTCTTTCTGAAGGCGATTAATCAGAGTGCTGTTAATATTTTGTCCTGCTTTGACAATAAAAAATTTTCCGGATTTAGATAAAACTTTTCCTTGAGGATAATTGGCATCTTTTAGAAGCTCGGTTTCAAGTTCAAAAGGTTTATCGATTGTGAAAAATTTTACTCCCATCAGATATGGTAATGTCCAGCCTGCAACATCATAAGGCTGAATTGGTGGTTCTTTTTTTGATTTTCGTAGATCAGGATAAAATTGTTCTTCAAATAAATCTTTTACATATCTACCGTAAGGTTGTGATAAAAAGATAACATAACTTTCAGCAGGATAAATTACATTCTCAATTTTAAATTCATTTTTTGAAAAGTGAACTTCTACACCACCCATTTGAAGTATTTCAATCATTTTAGAAACTGTAACCGGATCATTTTGTCTGGTCGGAATAACATAAGCAAATGGATTTCCAGCTTTGCCTTTTTCAACGGCATCTTTGCCCATTAAATAGTAATCGTATAAAATATCTTCCTTAAATTGTGAAGCAATATCAATTAGACTAAATGTTAAAGCCAGTTCGTAATTAACAATATCTCTTAATCTCCACCAGCCACCACGCCATGGATTCGGGTAGTTGGTTCTAATATCATAAGTAGTGATTTCCGGTGTAGCTTTAATCTCTGATGGGTCAATATAAACTGGACTTGCAATATTGCAGCTTGCCATTTCAGAGAGAAGAGCAATTTGATTATGCCATAAACCACAATCACTGGCAGGACCTTGCCACCAACCTTCAAACATTGCTTGATCAATTATTCCGCTGTAGCCCTGTTTTTCCAGATCCAGAGCAGTAATTCCGCCAATAACTTTTTGCCATCTCCAGAGATAAGGATGAACATTCGGATTGAGTGGGTCTTTATAAGGAACAAGAAAAAGTCTTGCTCCGCTACTTCCCATTTGATGTTCATCCAGCCATATTTGAGGAATCCATTTTCGGTAAGCGATTTCTATAACATTTCTTGTTTCAGGTAAATTAAACATAAACCAATCGCGATTGTTATCGTGTCCTGCATAATCATGATAAAGCCATGGCATTGGGCTTCCTTCGTACTCAGTGCCCAAGTATTTGTTATACCATTTAACAATCATCGTTGTCCCATCTGGATTTATTGAAGGCATTAAAATAAAAATTACATCGTTGAGTGCTTTGTTAGTTTTTTCAGGTGCTGTTTTTGTAATGAGTTTATAAGCAAGTTCCATTGACATTTGAGAAGATGCAATTTCAGTTGAATGAATATTGCAGGTTACCAGTACGACAATTTTCCCTTCTGAAGAAAGTTGTTTAGCAATTTTATCAGTAATTTTTCTTGGATCGGATAATTTGATTGAAATTTGTCGATACTTTTCAAGATTTTTAATGTTGTCTTCAGTACTGATAATTGCCATAAACATATCTCTTTTCTGGACAGTCTTTCCAATCTCTTCATAAACAATCATTTTAGAATTTGATGCAAGATGTTTGAAATAATTTTGAATGGTCTCGTAATCGGCAATTTTATAATCAGCACCAACAGGAAATCCGAGAAATTCCTCTGGTGATTTTAGTTGTGCAATTGATGTTTGAAAAATGAAAAGGCAAAGAAGAATTAATATGTTTTTCATTTTAACTCTCTCTTTTTTGTTGATATTTTTTTTGAAACTACTAAAAAAAATTAATAATGCGATAAAGAATATTAAAGTAGGCTTGAATGAAATTGGAACTTAGTTGTAAAAAGATTTCTCTTTTTTTAGCTGAAGATGTAACCTGATTTTTTGTCCTCCTCAGTCATACTCAAAATGATAAAATAAAATCATATAATTAATCGAAGAAAAAGCATGACACATGTTGTTGAGCTTAAATCTTCGATGAAATTAATCCAGATTTGAGAAAATATTTCTTTACATTCCGACAAAGTTTATAATTTGTTCAGCACATTTCTCAAGTGGAGTTGTCGATGTATTGACACGATAATCAGCATATTCTTCATAAAGTGGAATGCGTCTATTGTATGTGAGATTTAAATCATCTTCAGCATCGAGAGTTGGATTTAATTTTGGACGGTCAGGGTCGTTTAAGATTCTATGTTTGATATCTTTTAAGCTTGCCTGGATATAAATTATGTAACCATTTTTTTTGAGGTTCTCGATATTGGTTGGATTTTCCACCACTCCACCGCCAGTATCGATAATTGAATTATCATAAGTTGAGACTTTCTCAACTATTTGTGATTCAATCTCACGGAAATAATTCCATCCTTTTTCTGCAACTATTTCTCTTATGCGTTTGCCTTCTTGTTCTTCCACCATTTTATCGATTGAGAAAAGTTGCATTTGAAGTTTTTCAGATAAAATTCTGGCTAATGCAGTTTTGCCAGCTCCTCTAAATCCAATTAAAACGATATTCATACTTTGTAAGCTTCTCTCAATTTGTTGAACTCTAACCAAAAATTAGGATAAGATTTTTTTACGCAATCGGGATTTTTAATTTTAACTCCTGGTATTTTTAACTGGGTGATTGCAAAACTCATAGCGATGCGATGATCGTTGTAAGTGTTAATTACAGCAGGGGAATATTGTTTTGATGGAATAATTTCTAAATAATTAAAACCTTGATTTACAGTTGCACCGAGTTTTTTTAGTTCGTTTGCAATCGCAGAAATTCGATCTGATTCTTTGTAACGCAAGTTTTCGATGTTTCTAATTAGAGTTTTGCCTTCAGCAAAAATTGCAACAACTGCAAGTGCTGGAACTGAATCGGGTGCGTCGTTCATATCAATCGAGATACCTTTAAGCTTTTTTCCTTTTAATTTAACATAGTTCTTGCCCCACTCAATAGAGCAGCCCATTTTCTCGAGTACTTTGATGAATTTAATATCAGCCTGTGTTGAATTTTTGTTGAGTCCATTTACTTTAATTGTCTTTTTTAATATTGCAGCTGAACCAAAAAAATATGTTGAAGATGATGCATCACTTTCAATTATAATTTCTGCCGGCTTTAGTTTCAAGTCTTTAGTCAAATAAAATTTTTTGAAATTTTTATGAGAGACATTAACTCCAAATTGCTTTAATGTTTGAAGAGTCATCTTAACATATGGTAGCGATGGTAAATAACCTTTCAATTCAACTTCAAAATTTTTTCCAAGGACTGGCATTATCAGTAAAAGAGCAGAAAGAAACTGACTGCTAACTTTAGAATTAATTTCTACTTTAGACGGATTAAATTCACCACCAGATATCTTGACCGGTGGGAAACCATTTGTTGATTCAATTTTTACATTTAATTGTTTCAATGCTTCGACAAGTTCACCAATTGGTCTTTGAGTCATTCTTTTTGAACCTGTAAGAATTACTTCTCCATCATTTAGTATTGATAGAGCAGTTAAAAATCGAAAAGTTGTTCCTGCATTTCCACAGTAAATTTTTGTTTGAGGAATTGAGAATTTTCCATCTTTTCCATTAACAATTATAGTATCATTTTCAATTTCAATTTTTACTCCTAATTTTTTCAAACCATTAAGCATATAAATAGTATCTTCACAAAAAGGAAAATTCTTGAGAATTGATTTCCCATTTGCTAATGCAGCTAATACTAACGAACGATTGGCGTGACTTTTTGAACCTGGTGGTGTAAAATTAAACATAATCAAAACTGCTTATCGTAATTCTCCAGTAGAAACTTTCTTGCTTTCCTTATCGAAAGGCTTTTGCCGGTAAAAATTTTAAATTGATGAATTGCTTGATGAATAAAGAATTCGAAACCATTTATCAATTTAATTTTTTTCTGACGACACATTGAAACCAATTTTGATTCTTTAAAATTCAAATCGAGATCAACAACGAGTTTAATTTTCTTCTCTGCAAATATCTTTTTCACAAGATTCAACATAAATAAATTATTCCCTGGTGTTGTATTAATGATTACATCCATTTGAGAGGGGAGTTTATTTTTATCCTTTATTACCTGAACATTCATCTCATCGGCAAGATTTTTTGCTCTTTCGAAATTTCTATTGATGATAAAAATCTCGTTGTCGAATTTCTTCAATGTATAGATAACAGTTCTTGCTGAGCCTCCTGCACCAATTATGAGTACTTTAGAATTTTGAAGCAGCTTTTCTCCCTTAACTATCTCCTTGAAACCGAGATAATCTGTATTGAACAAAACAGGTTTTGAATCTTTAATAATTGCCGTATTAGCAGAGCCAATTTCTTTTATAATTTTTGATGATACATTGGGCAGTTTGAGAATTTCTTCCTTGAAAGGAATTGTAATGCTAATCCCGCGAATATAACTTTTGAAATAATCCATAAATGTTTCAAGATCATTAACGGGGAAATTAAGATAAATCGCATTTGTTCCAGTTTGGTTGAAACCAAAATTATGGAAAAGCCAGCTTTTACTTTGTTTCAATGGATTACCAACAATTCCATAAACTCTTGTTGAAGGATAAAGGTTTTTTATTTTAAAAATTGTCGTAAGATATTCAAGTGGGATTTGTCCCGATGCAGTTTCAGAATTTGATTTCATTGATGAATAGAAAAATAGTGAACCACTTTTATAAGCAAGTATTCTTCCCGATTTGCTATATTCACCCATGCAATGAGCAATTAACGGAATAGATTTTTTGCTGGCAATTTCAAGTAATTTTAGAATTGAGTAGTTATCATTAAAAGAATTTGCATAAGTAACAATCTTGTAATAATCAGAGGATATTTTTCTCGAATAATCTAAAATTTGAATCAGATACTTTAGTTTGGGCGTTTTTTCATAATTGTGATAAGAAAGAATCAACTTTGTTTTGTTAATTTCTTTTTTCAATTTATTGATGAAAGATTTTCCGAGATTTATATCAACATCAATGTACTCTATACCTGATTCCAGAGCTATTCGATATTTTTTGGATACATCTTTAATTTTTGAATAAGAAAATTGATTTAATCGGTAGGTAAAAATTTTTGGAAGAGTCTTATCGTTTAAAATTTTAATTAGTTCTTTATGATTAATTTTTTCCCCGCGCACTTCAAGTATATCGGCACCAAACTCGAGTCCACATTTAATTACTTTTTTGAATTCGCGGTATGATACAGGTTGGTATGATAAGACAATCATAATCAATGATTATATGCAAGTTCTACATTTTCTCTTGAGACAATTTTATTGTAATCACATTTTCCAATTTTACGCAAAAGGGAAAAAGTAATTTGATCATTAATTCGTTTTTTATCGTAAGTCATTTTTCCATATACTTTTTTAAAATCTAATTTCCGTCGAAAATGTTTATCAAGCTTTAATTTATCGACAATATATTGAATTCTAAATAAATCTACTTCACTTAATCCATTTTGTAAAAATGATAAATAACTTTCTACAATCATACCTTCGGCTATTGCAAAGCCGTGTTTGATTTTATATGAACTTAAAGATTCAATTGCATGACCAATTGTGTGACCAAAGTTTAATATTTTCCTGAGATTTTTTTCATCAGGGTCTTTTGAAACGACATTGATTTTAATTTTAATTGATTGCTCAATTAATTTATTTATCACAGTTTCTTCTCTATATAGAACTGAATCAGAATTTCTTTCGAGAAATTCAAAATCAGATGAAGAACCAATTAATAAAGATTTTAAGATTTCAGCAAGACCATTGAAATATTCTTCATCCGGTAAAGTTTTGATAAAATCAAAATCAACTAAAATCAGAGATGGATGATGAAATGTGCCAATTAAATTTTTTGAGTGTTTTGTATTGATACCTGTTTTGCCTCCAATTGAACTATCCATTTGAGCAATAATTGTTGTTGGAACCTGAACATATCGAATTCCTCGTAATATGGTTGATGCAAGAAAACCAGAAATATCCCCAACAACTCCACCACCAATTGCAATTATTAATGTATTTCTTGATGGTTTTAAATCAATGATTTTGTTTTCGAGGTCATCTCTTGTTCTTTGTGATTTACTTTTTTCACCAGAAGGAATTACAATCACTTCAAAATTATCTGAAGATTTAATTAATTCATTATTAATTTTATCCTCATATAAAGAGTAAACATTTTCATCCGTAATGATTATTGATTTATCAGGATTTAATTTACTGTCAATGAGAGTTCTTAAATTTCTAAAGTTGTTTTTGCCTGTTATTACTGGATATGAAATTGATTTTTGAGTTTTAATGGAGAGCTGAAATTTCATAATTACAATTTTCTTCCTAAAGGTTCAGCAATTCGTTTTACTCGTTCTAATAAATCATCGAACTGTTCGAGTCTTATTGCCTGTTCTGAATCCGAATAAGCTAAATCTGGTTCATGATGAACTTCAATGATTAATCCATCCGCACCTGCAGCAATTGCGGCTAAGCTTACTGGTACAACAAGATCTCTTTTTCCAGTTGCATGACTTGGATCAACAATTACAGGCAGATGACTCCTTTGTTTGATAGCGGGGACTATACTTATATCGAGAGTATTTCTTGTAAAATCAGAAAATGTTCTTATACCTCTTTCGCAGAGAATTACATTTTTATTTCCACCCATCAGAATATACTCAGCACTGAATAAAAATTCCTTCAGTGTTGCTGAATAACTTCTTTTCAACAGGACAGGTAATCTAGATTCTCCAGCAGCCTTCAACAAATTTATGTTGTGCATATTTCTTGCACCTATTTGCAGAATGTCAACTACTTTTTCGAATTCGTTGATATCGTGATGGTCAAGAATTTCTGAAATGATTAGTAATCCTGTTTCTTCTTTGAGCTCTCTTAATAATTCCAGTCCTTTATATCCTAAACCTTGAAATGAGTATGGACTTGTTCTGAATTTAAATGCACCGGCTCTAATGATTTTAATACCAGATTTTTTCAAATGATTTGCAATTCTAAACAACTGTTCTTTCGATTCAATTGAACAGGGTCCAGCAATGATAGTTAATTCTTTTCCTCCTATAGTTACATCACCAATTTTAATTCTTGTTTCAAGATTATTAATATTTTTATAAACTAATCTGTAGTCCTCATTGATTGAGACAACATACTCGACTTTTGGTAAAGATTTAAATAAACCGGAATTAATCTCATAATCAGGTTGAGTAAGTATTATGGTCTTCTCTTCATTTTTTAGGATTGAAAATTCTAAACCGAGTTTTTGCACGAGCATCAAAACTTTCTCGATCTCTTCATGCTTTGCATCTTGTGTCATTACTATAATCATAAACTTTACCTATTTAATTTCAATTACTTTTATATTTGTAATGTTATTCAGTTTGAAAAACTGAAAAAATTTTTCTCAAATTATTAAGATTAAATTCAAAATTAAAGATAGGTAGGTATGACTAATAAAATTTTACGCGTAGGACATAGCCCCGACCCGGATGATGCATTTATGTTTTATGGACTGGCATTCGATTTTGTTAAAATTGATGATTACAAAATCGAGCATGTTCTGGAAGATATTCAATCACTCAATATTAGAGCAATGCGTGGCGAACTCGAAGTTACAGCCATCTCGGCTCATGTTTATCCTTATGTAGAAGATAAATATTTTATTATGCGTACAGGCGCAAGTATGGGTATTGGTTATGGTCCAATTGTCATCAGTAAACAAAATTATGAATTAAGTGATTTGAAAAATAAAAAGATTGCTCATCCTGGTGATTTTACAACAGCAACTTTACTTGCTAAAATTTATCTTGATGATTTCATTCCTGTTGCTATGCCATTTGATGAAATTATGAATGCTGTTCAAAATGGTGAAGTTGATGCAGGAATTGTTATTCACGAAGGACAAATTACTTATGAACAAATGGGCTTTAAGAAAATTTTAGATTTTGGACTTCTATGGCAGGATGAAACTGGATTACCTCTACCACTAGGACTTGATGTTGTGCGAAGAGATCTTGGAATTGAATTAGCTCAAAAGATTTCTCTCAAATTAAAAGAGTCAATCGAGTATGGTTACAAAAATCTTAATGACGCTGTTAAGTATGCATTAAAATTTGGCAGGGGATTGGATTTCCAGCTTGGTGAAAAGTTTATAAAAATGTATGTGAATGATTTGACTATTGATATGGGTCAGGCTGGTGAGAGAGCTTTAAAGCTTCTATTCGATAAAGCTTATCAGAAAGGGTTGATTAATAAACCTGTAGATGTCTTTTTAGTATGAAACGATACTCTTTTGTTTCCGTATTATTCAAAACGTTCAAATATATAAATGAATCAAATCATTAGAGTTATTAACAAACAAATGGAGCTTCAAATGAATAAGAGAAAATCATACCAGATTGTTCTGGCAATTTTCTTTACATTTCTTTTCTTAGCTGGTTGCTCAACAACAAAAGATTATGTTTATGAAAAGCAACCAGGATTTGAAAATGTAAAAGCAGGTACTTTTGACAATGGTAAGATGTGGACTTTTGATTTTCCACCAGTGAAGTATTTTGAATCACAATATAATTTTTCTCCTTCCGATGAATGGTTTGAAAATGCTCGATTGGCTGCTTTACGATTGCCTGGTTGTTCAGCCTCATTTGTATCGGAAGATGGATTGGTTATGACAAACCATCACTGTGTCAGAGGTGCGCTTGATCAAGTCAATCGAGAAGGTGAAAATTTACCCGAAAATGGTTTCTTTGCTAAAACACTTGAAGAAGAAAGAAAAGTCCCTAATCTTTATATAGACCAGCTCGTTTTAATTGAAGATGTAACAGATCAAATAAAATCTGCATTCGAATCAGGTAAAACAGATGAAGAAAAAGTCCAGAAGAGACAGGATAAAATAAGAGAACTTGAAAGAGAATATTCAAAAAAGACAGGATTAATTTGTAATGTCGTTACATTTTTCAATGGTGGAAAATATTCAATGTATGGTTATAAAAGATATACAGATGTTCGTTTAGTTTTTGCTCCAGAAACTCAAATTGCTTACTATGGTGGTGATTACGATAATTTCACTTATCCAAGATATGATTTAGATGTGGCTTTCTATCGTGTTTATGATGAGAATGGAAAACCTTTAAAGACCAAAAACTATTTTAAGTGGAATAAGGACGGAGTTAAAGAAGGTGATTTAATTTTTGTTATTGGAAATCCTGGTAGAACTAATAGACTTTACACAGTTTCACAACTCTATTTCTATAGAGATTATGTTTATCCATACCAATTAACTTTACTAAAAGGATTGGTTGATATTTATTCTGATTATTTGAAAAAGCATCCTGACCAGAAACTAAAATATCAATCAATGTTATTTGGATTTTCAAATTCACTTAAAGCCTTTACAGGTTATCACAACGGCTTGAAAGATCCTTACTTAATGGCGAAGAAAATTGATTTTGAACAAAACTTTAGAAACACAATCAATTCAAATCCAGAATTAAAAAATAAATACGGAAAAATCTGGGATGAGCTCGCTGAATTTCAAAAAGAAAAAGCAAAATACTTTTATAAAGTTAATGCTTTAAATATCAGAGGACGAGGTGGGCGATCTCTTTATTTCCAGATGGCTGCTGACTTAATTGATTTCGCCGAACAAATGAAACTTCCTGATGAAAAACGAGGACCAAGATTTAAAGATTCAGTTCTTGCAAACACAAAAGAAAAATTCTTCCCGAAAGAAATCAATCGTGAAATTCAGTTAGCTATTTTAATGCTTCAATTAAAAGATATGAAGAATGCTTTTGGTTCAGAATTAAAAGCACTGAATGATTTATTATCTGGATTAGCACCTGATGAAGCTGCAGTCGAGTTAGATAATAAAACGATTGTATTAAATGAGGAAGAGGTAAAAAAACTTCTGGATAATCCAGATGATATTCTTAAATCTCAGGATCCTTTTATAAAATTCGTGCTGGAAACTAAAAAATATGGAGAGACTCTAACACAAAAATCTCAGGAAATTCAGCAGAAAGAACAGGCAAAAGTTCAATTGCTTGGAAATGCGCTCTTTGATGTTTACGGCACTTCAATTCCACCTGATGCAACCTTTACATTGAGAATTTCCGATGGTGTTGTAAAAGGTTACGAGTACAATGGAACAATTGCTCCTCCATTTACTACTTTTTATGGAATGTATGATAGATATTTCTCCTTTGCTGGTTATCAGGATTGGGATTTGCCCGAGCGATGGAAAAATCCACCAGCTGAATTTGATTTAAGCACACCAATTAATTTTGTCTCTACCGCTGATATAATTGGTGGAAATTCTGGTAGTCCCCTCGTAAATAAAAATCTCGAAGTTGTAGGTCTTGCATTTGATGGAAATATCGAGAGCCTTCCTGGTAATTTTATCTTTGACGATACAAAGAATAGAACTGTGGCAGTTCATACTGCTGGAATGAACGAAGCACTTCAAGATATTTATGGTGCAACAAGAATTGTCAATGAATTATTGAATGGAAAAATTGTAGAATAGTTTTGAGTATTTAATAGACAAAGGGATGTCATCCTGAAGTAACGAGTGATGACATCCCTTTTTTATTTTTCTGAAGTTAATGGTGATATAAGCAATGTTCTTGAATGTCATGGAGGATTTGGTTAAGCATTTCAATTTTACATTGTCATAAAAATTGCTTCACCCGTTAAATCGGTTCTCAATGACTGATGATTTCTGATTATCAGTCATTGCGAGGAATGAAACGACGAAACAATCCTTTCAGTGATGTATGGGGCTGTTCAAAAACTGTTATGCTGAATTCATTTCAGCATCTTTTTTTCATATAACAGATTGAACAAATTCAATGTGGCTAAAGCCAATTTATTGTTTTTCAAATTTTGCACTTGACTAAAGTCAAGTGCTATTCCATTTTAAAGAATATTATTGTAAAAAAAATTATTGAAATTATTCACACCATAGTTCAAAAAATAATCTTAAAAAATTTCAGTTGACTTCAGTCAACTGTTAAAAACCTTTACAAACAAATATGGCTTTAGCCACATTTTACATTGACAAAAATTTGAATATTGTATCGAATTAAAAAGCTATTTTTATTAATTGTATTAAACTATCTTTCATAAAATCATCAAAATTTTTTTCAGATTGCTTCGCCCCGATTAAAAAATCGGGGCTCGCAATGACTGGTAATTTCTGGTTATAGTCATTGCGAGGAGTGAAATGATGAAGCAATCTTTCCTCAAGTACTCGACATTACGAGGAGTAAAACGACAAAGCAATCTTTCACAACATTTTTTAAAAGTTGTTTTAAGAGAAAAGGTTGCTTCGGGGCTGATTAAAAAGTATTATTTCTTCACCCTGTCCCGATTTATCGGGGCAGGGTCTATTTTTGGTTTATAATTACAAGTTTAGATGCCGAAATAAATTTGTGGTGATGATACTTCTTACCTTTGTGAAAGGACTTTGTGAACTTTGTGGTTTATTTTCTTACCACTAAGTACACGAAGGTTATCACAAAGATTTATTAAGTAATAGTTTATCATATTTCTTCTTTCATATCGACCCCTATGAGGTTTAATAAAAAGTATAATTCTGTTGCCCAAAACCTATTTCGTGGTCTTCCTTTCTTAAAAAAAGTGTGAGTTTAGATGCCGAAATAATGCTGAAATAAATTCGGCACAGGATTCGGTATAACACTTTTTGGACAACCCCTTGCGATGACTGGTTATTTTTCATTAACGGTAATTTCAAAAAACGAAGTAATAGGACAATCTCTTCAATTCTTATTAAAAATTTAATGTATTTTACTCATCTTGATTTTTAATCAATCTTTTTAATCTTTTCATATTTACTACATCCTCTTTCATATCTTCTCCTTTAGGTGTTTCTAAAATTTTTGGAATGCTGGTAAATCTTTCGTCATTCATAATAAAACTAAATCCAGTTAATCCAATTTTTCCCTTACCAATATGTTCGTGGCGATCGACTCTTTCACCAAGCCCTTTTTTCGAATCATTCATATGAAATGCTTTTAGAAATTTTAAACCAATGATATCATCAAATTCTTCAAATGTTTTTAGATAATTTTTTTCTGTTCGAAAATCATAACCAGCTGCAAAGATGTGACAGGTATCAACACAAACGGCAAGTCTATTTTTTTCTTCGACCAGATCAATAATTTTTCTAATCTGTTCAAAACGATAACCCAGACTCGTTCCCTGTCCTGCAGTAGTTTCAATCATACTCTTTACTTTGAAGCCTTTAGTTTTCTCGTGGATAAGATTAAGAGATTCAGCAATTAATTTGATTCCATCTTCTTCACCCGCTCCCATATGTGAACCCGGATGAAAATTCAAGTAATCAATACCGAGAATTTCACATCTGTTTAATTCCTCTATAAAAGCCTGACGGGATTTTTTCAATATCGATTTATCTTTGGCGCAGAGATTAATTAAATAAGAATCATGAGCAATTACAGGTTTTAATTTTGTGAGTTTAAGAAGTCTTTTATAATTTTGAACGACTTGTTCACTTAAAGGAGTTGCATTCCATTGATTACTATTTTTAGTAAAAAGTTGAAATGTAGTACATCCAATTTTAGCTGCTCTTTCGATAGCTTTATCAACTCCACCTGCAATGGATGTATGAGCGCCAAGAAGTATTTTCATAAATTAATCACTCAAAAAATTTATGTTTAGATTAAACAAATTACAAAAAAAGAAAAAGAAATTAGTAATCGGACTAATTTCAGGTACATCGGTCGATGGAATTGATGCTGCTCTTGTTGAAATTCACGGGTCAGGTCTTAAAACGCGCCTGAATCAATTGTATTTCAAAACCTATCCTTATCCCAGAGGTTTGAAAGAATTAATCCTTAAAAACTCTTTAAAAGATTCAAGTAATGTTGAAGATATATGCCGATTAAATTTTTTAATCGGGAAACTTTTTGCAAAGGCTGCTATTAGTTTATGTAAAGATTATGGAATATCGATCAATAAGATTGATTTGATTGGTTCACACGGACAAACAATTCATCACTTACCGCAAAAAGCAAAAATGTTCGGTGAAGAAATTAAAGCAACATTACAAATTGGTGACCCATCAGTAATTGCAAAGCTAACAGGAATTCCAACAGTAGGTGATTTCCGCACGGGTGATATGGCTTTAGGTGGAGAAGGAGCTCCCCTTGTCCCATATTTTGATTTTATTATGTTTCGCTCAAATAAAACTAATCGACTTCTACTTAACATTGGTGGTATTTCCAACATTACATATTTGAAAAAAAATTGCACCGTCGATGAAGTAATTGCTTTTGATACCGGTCCCGGAAATATGTTAATTGACCTGATTACAAAAAAATTTTTCAATAAAAGATTTGATAAAGATGGGAAAATTGCTTTTTCCGGGAAAGTCAATCAAGAATTATTAGAGAAAATATTTTCAATAGATGAATTCATCAAACTCAAACCTCCAAAATCGACAGGCAGAGAAATTTACAATGAAAAATTTATTTTAAAAGCATTAGATGGTTTTGTTCGGATCCCTCGAGTTGATATTCTTGCGACATTTTCTGACTACACTTCATTTGCTGTCTTTTACAATTACAATAAATTCCTTAAAAAGAATGGTAAAATTAATGAACTACTTGTTAGTGGCGGTGGATCGAACAATAAATTTTTAATGGAAAGTTTAAGAAAATATTTTGGTAAAGATGTGATTGTCAAAAAAATAGAAAGCGATTTTATGACAGTTGATTCAAAGGAAGCTGTTTGTTTTGCTCTTTTTGCAAATGAAACCATTTCAGAAAATCAAATTAATATTCCTCGAGTGACTGGCGCTTCTTCAAAAACCATACTCGGTAAAATTTGTTTATGACGAGAATTTTAGTCACAGGTTCGTCAGGATATCTTGGTTCTCATCTTTGTCGATTTTTCGATGATGAAAAAGTTTTCGCTTTATACAAAAGCAATAAACCATCATCTGATAAAGTTGAATCAATACAAATAGATTTGCTCGATGATGATTTGAATTTTCTTTTCAAAGATATAAAGCCCGATTATGTGATTCATCTTGCTGGAATTATCCCTTCCCAAATTTCAAATTATGATGAAAAATATATCTATCATATGAATGTGGAGCTGACAGAGAAAATTGCTTCACTCTCTCATACTTTTAATTCGTTTTTGATTTTTACTTCAACTGATCTGGTTTATGACGAAGGAGATGAAATAAAAGAAAATCATCCATTGAAACCACTAAATCTTTACGCTCAAACAAAATTACAGGCTGAAAAAGCAATTGAAAAGTATGGTAAATATTTTTTGATACTCAGAACTTCATTGATGTATGGTTTTTCAATCTCAGTTCATAAATCATTTTTTGATTATTCCTTTTTGCAATTGCTGAATAACCAAGAAGTAAAGGCATTTTATGATCAATTTAGAAATCCCCTCTTTGTCGAAGATGCTGCTAAGAACATAATTAAATTAACTAAAATAAAATTGAATGATCAGGGTATAATGAATTTCTGCGGATTTGAAAAATTATCTCGTTATGAGATGCTGCTCAAAACAGCCGAAGTCTTTGAATTGAACAAAGACCTGATCAAACAAGAAAGTTGTGAGAACTTCACTGATTACAGGATGGCTAAAAATCTTGGTTTAAATTTTGACCGTATGAAAAAACTTGGTCTAAATGTAAATACATTTGTTAATAATCTCCTTTATCTAAAAAAGAATTTTAATTTTTATAAACACTCATTATCTCTTGAAAAATCTCAGAATAAGCTATAACCATCGATGAACTTTAAAGCAAAAAAAAGACTGGGACAGCACTTTTTAATTGACAAGAATATAGTCCGTAAGATTGTCAATTCTTTCGCACCTTCTGAAAATGATTTAATTGTTGAGATTGGTCCGGGTAAAGGAATTTTAACCGAAGAATTAATAAAACATTCACAAAATCTTATTCTTGTCGAGATTGATACTGAGCTTTTTAAAGAGTTACAACAAAAATTTACAGGCATTAAAATCATCAACAGAGATATTCTTGAGTGTGATTTCTCAACAGATTTTTTTCAGAATAAATATAGATTAATTGGCAATCTCCCCTATTACATAACAAGTCAGATTCTCTTCAAAATTTTCGATAACTATAAATCTGTCACAGATGTTTTGATTATGATTCAAAAAGAAGTTGCTGAAAGAATTGTTGCCAGACCCTCTACAAAAGAATATGGAATTCTAAGTGTGTTCGCTCAATTTTATTCCAATCCAGTCATACTTTTTAATGTTTCGAAAAATGTTTTTAGACCCAAACCTGAAATTGATTCATCGATTATTCATCTAAAAATAAAAAATGAAATTCCTTTAAATAAAATTGAAGAAGAAGCATTCAGAAAGATTGTCAAAACTGCATTCAATCAGAGAAGAAAAACACTGAAGAACTCACTTCAAAATCTTTTTAATGAAAATGAGATAGTAAGAAAAGAAAAATTTTTTGCTCTCGATTTTGACTTTTCTAAAAGGTCCGAAAATCTAAGTCTGGATGATTTTATTTATCTTGCAAAAAATTTTACTCGGATTAATTGAACAAACTCACTTACCAATCTAAAAATTAATATGGGATATGAAAAAATACATTAAAGCATTAAATGTTTTCGATATCTGTGTGATTGTTTTTTACATCTTTTTAATAACTCTAAACATAATTTTTATGGATAGAGTTGTTCACACATTTTCACTTCTACTTATTGAAATCTTAATGATAATTTTTGTTGTATTTACTGCTTATCAACATCATAAATCAAATAATTCATTCTGGAAGAATTTACACTTCTGGTATTTAGCTCCGATGATTTTTATTACTTTTAAGCAACTTTATTTTATGGTTCATCCAATTCATCCAAAAGATTATGACGATATTCTCATCCAGATCGATAGATGGTTATTTGGAACTGATCCAACACACTTTTTGCACCAGTTTGCTCATCCCCTCTTAACGGAAATTCTTCAAATTGTTTACACTTCATTTTATCTTTTACCAATCATTGTTGGAATTGATTTAATTAAAAATGAAAGGTATGAAGAATTTGAATTTTCAGCTTTCTTGATTGTCTATGGATTTTTTCTGTCATATCTCGGTTATTTTTCAGTGCCAGCTGTTGGACCAAGATTTACTCTCCACAATTTTTTCAACATTGACCAGGAATTGCCGGGATTATATCTAACTCCTTTTCTAAGAGAGTTTGTCAATATTGGTGAATCGATTCCGAAAGGAACAATAAATCCACATGAATTAGTGCAGAGAGATGTTTTTCCATCAGGTCACACTCAAATGACTTTATTGACAATGTATGCAACTATTAAGTTCAACACAAAAACAAAATATTTTATTATTCCCACAGGTATTTTACTGATAATCTCGACAGTATATTTGCGTTATCATTATGTAATCGATGTGATTGCTGGAGTAATTTTTATGTTGATAACTTTATGGACAGGAAAATTCATTTACAAAGGGTGGAATAAATACACCGATAGAAAAATCCCTGATTGGATTTAAGATGAAATTCTATCAACCGACTGAATGGTTTCAACTATTAACGGGAAATATCTATCAAGACTACAATTCACATCAGCTCGAAGATTGCATTTTTCAAAATCACCACGACATTCGACACAAACTTTTTGATGCAATGCTTCGACAAAATCAGACATTCTTTCACTCTTTACTGAATGAACGACATCGACGATTTTATCGAGATACAACTCAACTGCACAACATTCATCTTCAGTCATTTTACAATTACCATTTTCATCTGCATCGACACAAATTGAACAAACTTTTTCACGAATTGCTTGAAGATATTTTTCCATTTTTAACCTATAAATTTTCTGAGCAAAGATAATGAGTTATGAAAAGAAATTAAATCAACCAGATCTTAACGATAAAGAAAGCAAGAAAGAATTCGTCCGGTATATGTTTAATTCCATATATCGAACTTATGATTTGCTTAATCATATTTTAAGTCTTGGAATAGACATATACTGGAGAAAGAAATCTCTGAAAAATATTTTTCTAAGAGATTCTGATATCTGTCTTGATCTTGCATCAGGAACTGGTGATTATGGCATCGAAGTTTATAAGAGATTTAAGTGCTCAATCATTGGATACGATATTGCAGAAAATTCTTTAATTGTTTTCAAAGAAAAAATAAAAAAGAAAAAGTTTGACGAAGGAAAATTTTCATTTATCGTTGGAGAAGCAGAAAATCTAACTCTTCCAGACGAATCGGTAAATCTCATAACAATTGCATTCGGTATACGAAATTTTTATGACTCACAAAAAGCATTGAAAGAAATGTATCGAGTCCTAAAATCTGGTGGTTCTGTTTTAATACTTGAATTCAGTTTACCAAAAAATAAATTCATTCTTACTTTTTATAGATTTTACTTTGAAAAAATTCTTCCACTTATTGGAAGATTAATCTCCAAAAATCAGACTGCATATAAGTATCTGCCTGAATCAGTTAAATTATTCGAACAAGAAAAAGATATAGCTGGTGAAATGCTTAATGCTGGATTCAGAGAGATTAGTATTAAACCTCTTACTTTTGGAATCGTTAAACTCTATTCCGCAAAAAAATCTCTTGAATAAAAATTTCCTCAAATCATTAAATATGCTGTTCAATTACTATAAAAATTCATGCTTGATCAGGAAAGTTCAGATTTAATTACTCCTTGAGAGATAAAAATTTTAATCTACAATACTTCTCTGATTTTGATTAATGAATAAATTTTTTCTCTTGTTTATATCAATTAATTTGCATGAAAAATTTAAAGAATGAATATGTATAGATTTGCTCCATTTACGATAATCGTTGCAGCGGCATTATGGGGACTTGATGGTATAGTTCTGCGACCATCACTTTATACGCTCCCGGTTCCTTTAGTAGTTTTAATCGAAAGTTCGATTGTGGCTGTTCTGCTTTCTCCTTTTTTCATCAGAAAAATTAAATCACTGAAAAAACTTCAATTCAAAGACTGGTTATCATTTTTTGCTGTTGCTTTATTTGGCGGTGCAATTGGAACTATGGCAATTACCAAAGCACTTTTTTACGTGAATTTCGTTAACCTTTCTGTGGTGGTGTTAATACAAAAGTTACAACCAGTCTTTGCAATTACACTTGCTGCTCTTCTTCTCGGTGAAAGATTAAAAAAAGAATTTTTTCTATGGGCTTCAATCGCTTTACTTGGTGCTTACTTGATGACATTTGGTTTTAAATTTCCAAATCTTTACACCGGAGATAAAACTCCCATTGCAGCATTATTTTCCTTGATTGCTGCAATTAGTTTTGGTTCATCCACAGTTTTCAGTAAGAGAGCTTTGAAAAATGTTGGTTTTGAGATGGGAACATATTTAAGATTTTTAATCAGCACAATTGTAATGATCATTATTGTCCTCTCACTTGGTGAATTAAACGCAATATCATCAGTTACAAACAAACAATGGGTTGTCTTCTTGATAATTGCATTCACTACAGGAGGACCGGCGATTTTTCTTTACTATTATGGACTGAAATCAACTCCTGCTTCTATCAGCGCAATTTGTGAACTCTCATTCCCATTAACAGCAGTTTTACTCGAATATTTTGTTCATGGAAATATGTTAACTTTATCTCAATGGATTGGTGTAAGTTTGCTTTTAACTGGAATCTTAAAGGTTTCGAATCTCCAGAACAACACCTGATAATTCATTTCAGCTAAAGAGTAAAGCCCCAAAAACATTGCAAAACAAAAGTCAGTTGCACAACTCAAAATTTAGAATCCAAAAAAGAAAGCGGAAGTAGAAAATTTAATGCAGGTTTAATGAAGTAACTGCTATGAAACTGGTTGTTCATCGTTTTACTGAATTATTCTAAAGTTACTTGATTTTGGATTCAAAGACTCCGTACCAGTCATCAGGTGGTGGTGAATTCAAAAAATCAAAGCAACGGTCAATAAAAACTTTTGTGGGTTTGTCATCTGGTTCAATCAAAAACACTTTTTCAAATTCTTCGATTGCTCGTAAAAAGTTTTTTTCTCTGTAGAAATTAAGTCCACTTTCAAAATACTCAATCAGCTTTTTCAAATTTCTTATTTGATCTGCAGAGTAAATAATTGATTGCTTCTCTAAATCTATCAATTGAAAAATTTTAACTGGAACGGTTTTACCTTTAACAATTATTAAATCTAACTCACGAGCTATGAAATCATTTTTTATTTTTTCATAAACAAATTCGCTGATAATGATATCGGTACCGTAAACTTTATTTATTGTTTCGAGTCTTGAGGCGAGATTAACATTATCACCTATCACGGTATAATCAAATTTTTTCTTACCACCCATATTTCCAACGATCATTTCACCTGAATTAATTCCAACTCGAATTGAAAAATCAAAACCAACTATTGAGCTCCAGTAACCTTTCAATTCATTTACTTTCTTTTTCATTTTCAAAGCAGCAAGTGAAGCATTGTATTGATGTTTTTCATCATCAATTGGTGCATTCCAGAAAGCCATTATTGCATCACCTTCAAATTTATCGAGTGTCCCTTTGGTTTCGAAAATAATTTCTGTCATTTCATCAAAATATTTATTGAGCATTTCCACGAGTACTTCTGGTTCGGTTTTTTCGGATATGGTAGTGAAATTCGCAAGGTCAGAAAATAATACTGTCATATTTTTTCTAACACCACCGAGTGTCAATCTTTCGGGATGATTGACAAGTTCATCTACCAGTTCAGGATTCAAATACTGACTGAACATTCCTTTAATCAGAATTTTTTGTTTGCGTTCTTTCAAAAAATCTACGATTGCACTTCCAAAATATGCACTTACCATTCCGAGTGCTGGCGGGACAAATAGATTTATCGAGTTGTATTTGATGAACAGATAAAAATAAAGTTCATAAAGAAGATAAAGTATAACCAGAACAATTATCAGATTAATTAGTTCTGCGAGAAAGTCAAACTTTAATTTCAGTGCTCTGACTTTTGCAAATAAGTTTAATCCAGTAATTATCAGAATAAAAATTGTAATGAATCTGATTAAGAATGACCCCCGTCTTAAAAAATTCTGATCCATAATCATTTGAATAACATTAGCGTGAACCTCCACTCCGTACATCAAATTTCCAGAAATCGATTCATCCTCCTCAGGATGAATTGAAACAGGAAAAAGGTCTTTATCTTCAGGTTCAACAGAGCCAATCAAAACAATTTTATCCTTGAAGAGTTCTGAATACAACAAACCAGATTCCTTATCATCAAAAATATTTATGTCCTCACCTGTTTCAATTTCTGTTCTCGTTTTGAAATTTTCGTCGTCAATTACATCTATCAGATTAATTTGCTTAAATGTTCCACTCGGTCCATAGTAATTGATAAAAATAGTGTTTGATGTAAATGCGGGAATTTTTATTCCTGAAAATTCAAAGTAGTTATCTTTTTTTCTGAGCTCTCTTTTCGAATCAGTTTTGAAAAATTTACTCATTACTGAAAATGAAAATGATGGCAATAGTCTATCCGAAACAGGATCATGAAAAAATGGAACATAATTTCTTAAGACTCCATCTTCATCGGGAAGAACATTTACTATTCCAATTGAACTATCAGCTGTATAGAACAAATTGCCATAATTAGTTCCATTTAAGTTTTTAATTTCATATCTCCAGTCAGTCTGTTCTAATTTACCAGCGACAACAACATTTTTATATTTTTTTATTGTATTAAACAGAAGTGAATCATTCAGGTTAGAATATTTATCCTTTTCATCAAAAAGTAAATCAATGCCAATTACTCTCACTCCAGCTCTGTTCAGGTTTTCAATGGCTTTAGCATAAAGATTTCTTGGAATGGGCCAGGTATTATATGGTTGAGGTAATTCTTGAATGGTTTCGTTTGAAATTCCAAGAATTATTACATCAAGAGAATCAATTGGTAATTGTGTTCCTCTTCTTGTCAAATAGGAATCAATAATTCGCTGGTCTATAGATCGAAGAGGTTTTAGATTAATGAGATTTTCATTTGTAAATACAAAAATGAATGTTGCAATGAGTAACGAACTAAGAAGATGATACTTTGTCTTCAATATTTTTAATTTCATCTCTAATAAAAAAATTTCTATTTGAAATTAAAAAATTAATTTGAATGTTGCGACCAGATATCACACAAATTGTTCTGTTTATCCGTTCTCTAAATTCAGTTTGATTAATAAATGATATTTTATTATTTAGCTTATAATTAAAAATAAAAGAGAGGGAACAATGAAAAAAACTCTTTTACTAATTCTATTCTGTCTGAGTCAAGCTTTTTCTCAAAGTAACTATCAATTAACATGGAAACTCAGTCAGCTTCCATTTATGGATCCTCAGGTAGCCTCTGAAGTTGCAATCGTTAAAGCAGGATTTGATACAGACAAGGATGGGAAAAAAGAATTTTTAATTGCCTGGACTGATATGCAAGAAAATTACATAATAATGTTTGAGAATAATGGAAATGATATTTACGATACTGTCTGGAGCTGGAAGTATCCAGTTCCATCGAATACTTTTGCAGGTATAGCAATTTCCGACCTCGATGGTAATGGTAAAGAAGAAATCATTACAACACTTCCATCTCAAGTTGCACTCACTCCAAATCCACCTCGTATCTGGGTGTTCGAATGGAATGGTGTGGTTGGAGAAAATAAGTACGGAATTTATTCAGCAAATCAAGGTCCTTCTCCGCATCTCGAATGGAATTTCAATCTACCCGATTACACAGATTTCAGACCTTATTCATTAGTTGTTGAAGATATTGATAATGATGGGTCACAAGAATTAATTGTCGGTGTTCGTCAGGGTGGAAGAGGAAGAGAGGTATTGGTTTGTTCACTTATTGGTGAAGTAGCCGGATTTTCTTCCTGGATTATTGAATATAATTTGAAAGGATTAACAGGCGGTTCTCTCTACAGTGTAACAACTGGTGATTTAGACAATGATGGGAAAAAAGAAATTTATGCTTTTATATGGAATAAATTTACATTATATATAATTGAGACAGTTGGACCCGACCAGTATCAACTTGTCGATAGCCTGAAACAATTATACACAATAGATTATGGTGCTCTCGATGCTGTTCGTGTTGCTGATGTCAATAATGATGGAATAAACGAACTCTACATAGCAGCAACTGAATCTGATAATGCCATATTTGTAATTTCAAACATTTCTGATGTTTCACAGATTGATTCTTCTGATGTTAAACTTCTAATGAATTTACCCGTGCAAGCCCAGGGAAGATTAAGGTCAATGTGGATTACTGACATGGATGGAGATGGAAAACTGAGTTTAATGATTGGTGGAGAGAGAAATGGCAGAATTTATGATGTGGAGTACAAAGGCACTGGAGATCCAACGGATGGAAATAACTGGGATGTAATTATTGCTTTTGACATTTTCGAATACAGTGGATTTTCTCCAAATGCTAACCCAACAATTGACCCAAGATTATTTTATGGTTGTCCTGGTGGTGATATGGATGGAGACGGTAAAAGAGAATATGCCTTTATAAATTACAGAACAAGTTTCTCTGTCTGGCCCAACGATGGATATGCCTTTATTATTGAGAATCAAACTGTGACAGGTGTGGAAGAACAATTTCTGCAACCTTCAAACTATTTTCTATCACAGAACTATCCAAATCCTTTTAATCCATCAACTACAATTGAATTTTCTCTGGGTGAAGATGGTTTCGTACAAATCTCTGTTTATAATCTGCTTGGCGAAAAAATTAAAGATTTAGTTAGTGATTATCGCAAAGCAGGAAGATATAAAGTTCAATTTGATGGTTCTGATTTGCCTGGTGGAACATATTTCTACAGAATGCGAGTGAATGACTTTGACAAAACGAAAAAATTCATTCTCTTGAAATAAATGATAAATTTGAAACTTCATTTACAATTTTGCATCTAACTCAAAAAATCAAGAAAGGTAAAATATGTTAGAACATTTAACGAAAGAAACATTCTTACAGAAGGTATTTGATTATGAAAATAAACAAGAATGGGAATATCAGGGTGATTTACCAGCAATTATAGATTTCTATGCAGACTGGTGTGCACCCTGTCGAATCGTTGCTCCCATCCTTGAAGAACTTGCTGAAGAATACAAGGATAAAATTGTCATTTACAAAGTTGATACTGAAGAAGAACAGGAATTAGCGGCTGTATTCGGTATCAGAAGTATTCCTTCAATTTTATTTATTCCCAAGAACGATAAACCTCAAATGGCTGTTGGTGCTTTACCAAAAGAAACATTTAAAGAAATCATTGAAGATATTCTTCTAAAAGGCACAAATCTCAACTAAAAATTTTTCAATTGGGAACAATCAAAATTTCAACCCCGATTTTCACAATATCGGGGTTTTTTGTTTTATCAGACATTTCAGAAATCCACTTCACTCATTATTAAAGATATTTATTTAAACATTTTTTAAGACTTTGTTCTTCTTGTAATTTTGGAAAATAAAATTCAATTATGATTATGTATAATTCTAAATCTCAACAAAAAATAATTTTTGGAACTGATGGCTGGAGAGGTTTGATTAATTTCGAGGTAAATCTCGAAACAATCTCAGTCGTTGCTCGAGCTTTTGCAGATTATTTATTCTCTAAAGAATTACAGAATCCTGAAGTAGCTATTTCCTATGATGGAAGAACCAATTCAAAAGACTTTGCTGAAAAATTCAGTCAGGTTCTTTCTGCAAATAAGATAAATGTATTTTTGAGCAATCAAATTACTCCAACACCAGTTTTATCATTTTATGTCAAACAAAATTCTCTTGATGCTGGTGTAATGATTACAGCAAGTCATAATCCTCCTCAATACAATGGAATTAAGTTTAAGGCAAATTATGGTGGACCTTTTTTAACTGATGAAACTAAAAAAGTTGAGCAATTTTTATTTCTTCATAGTTATTCTTTTGACAATAGCCGAATTCAAATGGTTGATATGTTTCAACCTTACATTAATCACATCTCTAAATTGATTGATTTTGATTTGATAAGACAATCAAAAATTTTTCCTCTCATAGATTCAATGGGCGGTGCTGGAAACGGTTTAATCCAGCTAATTTTAGAACAGAATGGAATTAAATCGGAAAGTATTTTTTCAATACCAGATGAAAATTTTTACGATAGACTACCAGAACCAATTGAAAAAAATCTTAAACCATTGAGTGAAAAACTAAAATCTTCCAATCAATATTCGATTGGACTTGCAACAGATGGAGATGCTGATCGATGTGGAGTAATGCTTGAGAATGGTGAATGGTTAAATACACAGGAAACTATCCTCTATTTGATTGACTACATTGTTAATAAAAGAAAGTTTGATGGTCATATTGTCAAAACATCCTCAGTCACAGATAAAGTTTTTAAATTTCAAACTGAACAAAGAAAAGTTTTTGATGTTCAGGTTGGTTTCAAATACATTTCAGAAAAAATGATTTCTGAAAATATTGCAATCGGAACTGAAGAAAGCGGAGGATTCGGATTCAAATTTCATATTCCCGAAAGAGATGGAATTCTGTCATCTCTTTTCATTATAGAAATGCTGGCAAGTTCTGGTTATCAAAAATTAACTGATTTTGTAACGAATAAACGAAAAGAGTTTGGAAATATTTTCTATGATAGAATCGATTTAGATTTTGAAAGACCCGATCGATTAAAGAAGCTTCCGGCTATATCAAATAATTTACCCGAAAGAATTTATAATTTTAAAATCGAAAAAGTTGAAACTTATAAGAGTAGTAGAAACGAAGTAAATGGAATTAAATTTTATTTAAGTGGTGAAAATCACTGGTTGTTAATTAGAGCATCAGAAACAGAACCACTTATTAGATTTTATGCTGAAGCCAGTTCATCAGAAGAAGTCAAAGAAATTTTGCAAGCTGGAATTGAACTTGTGGAAAACACTAAAACAAACTAATTGATTTTCAATGAGCATCTATCTGATTGATAAAAAAAATGCGGCAAACAAAATTCAATCACTTTCTGACGAATTTGTTTTAATTGAAAATCCGGAATTCATTTATCCCCCTTTTGAAATTATACCACTCACAAAAAAAATCTACTTTCCCGAAAAGTTGATTGCCGCTGTAATGGATATGGATGGAACTACCACAACTACTGAAGAATTATGTATTGAATCTCTTGAGTTGATGATTCGAAAAATGTCAGGATTAATTATAAAGGAACAATGGAAAGGACTTGACCATCACAAAGATTATCCAAACATAATTGGAAACAGTACAACAAAGCACATAGAATACTTAATTAATACTTACAGATTTCTCATTAACGATGAAATATCTCTCAAATCATTCATTGAAGCAATCTACTGGACAATAAAAGAAGGAAAATCTGAACAACGAAAAAATGAAGTTGAGGATTTACTGAGAAGTTTTGAGTTAATCGAAACATTTAATGAACTAATTCAAACTAATGAAAGCTCTCATTCAATATCTAATGACAAAGAGATAATTAATCTTTTTTCATCTAAAATTAACTTAAAGGATCAATCAAATCTTATAAAAATCGGGATAGAGATTTATTACCAGCATTATCATCAGTATTTGCTTTCATTAAGCAACGACAAAAATCTCAGTTCATCAAAAAAATTAATTGAGCCTTTACCAGGATTAGCAATTTTCCTTGCACTTATAAAAGGACTTTTAGGTGAAGAAGCTGAGAAAGTCACTGAAACATTAATCAATGATTTCAGGAGAAAAAATCCAGAAACTGAATTCGATTTTGATTCTGACAAATTCCATTTGACATTAAAAACACTGGGAATTCATTTTGAGAAATATCCATTAAAAGTTGCCGTGGTGACTTCATCAATTTTTTATGAAGCAGACATTGTATTAGCCGAAGTGTTCAAGCAAATGAGAATGGAAATTGAAACCTGGAAAATATCTAACACGAGAAAATTTAAAATCCTTGACAGCTTCTCATCTTACAAAAACTATTACGATGCAATCATCACTGCATCTGATGCGTATGAATTTCGATTAAAACCACATCGCGATTTGTACAGTATCGCTCTGTATCGACTGGGAATTTCCAAAGAAAATTTTGACAAAGTAATTGGTTTCGAAGATAGCCAGAGTGGAACAATTGCAATTCGTGCAGCTGGAATTGGTTGTTGTATTGCTGTTCCATTTCCACAGACAAAGGATCACAATCTTCAGGCTGCTTCATATGTTTTATGGAATGGTTTGCCAGAATTCATATTAAAACATAAGTGTTTAATTATTCGAGATTCACAATGAAGATTTCTGAAAAAGTTTTTCACATTATTTCAAATACTCACTGGGATCGGGAATGGCGATTTCCATTTCAATTAAATCGTCAAATGCTTGTTAATATGATTGATCGCACAATCGAAATTTTAGAGAATGAACCTGAATACAAAGCCTATCATCTTGATTCTCAGTCAATTGTGTTAGAAGATTATCTCGAAATTAAACCTCAAAATCGCGATAGAATTTCAAAACTTGTGAAAGACAAAAAATTATTTGTCGGTCCCTGGTATGTTTTACCTGATGAGTTTCAAGTTGGTGGAGAAAATTTAATTCGAAATTTATTGATTGGTCATAAGATTTGTAACGAGATTGGTCGAGTAAGTAAAGTTGGTTACTCACCTTTTTCCTGGGGACAGATTTCTCAATTACCACAGATTTACTCAAACTTTGGAATGGATTTCATAATGTTTTATCGAGGAATTAATTCACTCGACTCACCAAAAGCTGAATTTATATGGGAAGGTGCCGATGGAACAAGACTGCTTGCTTCAAGATTTTCGACAATGCCGAGATATAATTTTTATTTCTACATATATCGACCTGTTTTATTCAATGAGTTTCCTTCGACATTGAAATTTGATTGGAATCGGGAAAGTTTACTTTTTCATTTTGCAGATTCAAATTTTTATCGAACTGATTATTTCAATCCAAAACCAGCAAATACTTATTTCGAAGAAAACATCAAGCCTCAAGTTGAGAAAATAATTAAAGATCAAGCCAGTGATTTCACAACTCCCCATATAATCTGGATGGAAGGACATGATTCCAGTGGTCCTGATATTCGAACTATCAAAATTATAAAAGACATTAAGAAACACTTCCCTGACTTAAATGTTATTCACAGTAATCTGGAAGATTATAGTGAGGCAGTGAAAGCTTCAATTGATAAATCAAAATTAAAATTAGTAAGAGGTGAAAGAAGAAGCACTCAATTCGATTTGAGAAGTGGAAATCTCTGGGGATATACAATCTCATCTCGAATGGATTTGAAAATCAAAAATTTTGATTGTGAACGATGGCTCCAGTTTTATGCTGAACCCTTCTACAATTTTGCATCAATTCTTGGAATGGATACAAATGACCGTTATCTCGAACTCGCCTGGAAATTACTTGTTCAAAATTCCTCTCACGATTCAATTGGTGGATGCAGCCTTGATGTGGTACACGAAGATATGATTAATCGTTATAAGCAGGTTAGAGAAATTTCCACAGGATTATTTTCTAAGGCATTGCAATTCATACTTTCAACTGGAGAATTATCTACCAAGAAAAAAGAAGAAGAAAATTATCTCACAGTTTTTAATTCATCGAGCTATGAAAGAGATGAAGTTGTTCCATTTGTAATTGATATCCCGGTTGAATACGCCAGAGAAAGCATTAAAATATTTGATTCATCCAGTAAAGAAATGGAAGTTCAGATTTCAAAAGTTGAGGACATCAAACCTGTCCTCGAGCAAATGATAAATCGACCAATGTATGTGGAGACTAAACGATATTCTGGATATGCAAAGCTGGAAGATGTACCAGGTTTTGGTTATAAGACTTTCTCGATTGTCCCATCAAATAAAATAGAGAGTTTCAACAAGCTTGCAAAAATCAAACGAGGAAAAATCACCCTTCAAAATGATTACCTGAAAGTTACAATCAACAAAAATGGAACGTTCGAGATTTTTGATAAATCAACAAAGAAAAAGTTTTCTCAACTTGGATATTTCTTCGATGAAGGTGAAGCAGGTCACGCCTGGGTTCATAAGTCTGAAAAACCATTTGTAGACACTTTAAAATCTATACCTGAAATTAAGTTAATTGAAAATGGCAATCTAATTGCGAAAATTTTAATCAGTCATAAATTCAGAATTCCTGATAGAGAAATGAAAATTTTCTCCGGTCGAAATGTAAAAGTAAAAGGTTCAACAATTCCTATCGATCTTGAACTTACATTTTCAAAATATTCGAGAAGAGTTGACTTAGAAATTAGATTAATTAATAATGTCGAAAATCATCGATTACGAATTTTATTTCCGACAGGAATCAATGCAAAATTTCATTACGGTGAAGGTCAGTTCGATGTTGTTAAGCGTTCGATTAAAAGAATTCAATCCTCTAACTGGATTGAACCTCCAATGTATGATTTCCCTTTCCATAATTTTGTTGATGTTAATGATAAAAAATATGGACTGGCTATTCTCGTAGATGGATTGAAAGAATATGAAGTATTTGAAGATCAAAAAAGAACAATTGCAATTACTCTTTTAAGAGCTTTCAGTTATGTCATTGCTCCATCATCTACTGAAGAATTTCTTGAAATGAAAGGCTCTCAATGTCCGGGAAGTCATAAATTTAGAATGAGCATTTATCCACATAAGTATAACTGGGATAAAGGAATGGTTTTTCCGGAAGCAATCAAATTTAATAATCCATTATCCCTTGTTGAAACAAACAGGATTACCAGTTCTAATCTGAAATCAGTTTCATTTTTGAAGATAATGCCGGATAATTTGATTTTTAGTTGCTTCAAAAAATCGGAAGATAATGAAGCATTTATACTGAGAGTCTACAATCCAACTGAAAGAAAGTTGAATGGGAAAATCGTATTTCATTGGAAATTGAAACAGGTTTTTCTGGTCACACTTGAAGAAAAAATTTTAAAGCCCATTGATTTTAATGATAGTCTCATTAACATTGACATTGACCCGAAGAAAATTATTTCATTCAAGATATATATTGATAAGTAATCAGTTGAATTATTCATCAAATAGAAATTTTTATTAAACAAAGAACGAGTAACTCAAAAAAATAATTGAGGTAATAATGTTCAAAAATAAGTATGGCTTTTTTACTAAAGATTTTCGTGAATTCGTAATCACAAATCCAAAAACTCCCAGACCCTGGTTTAATTACATCTGGAATGAAGAATACGCTGGATTAATTTCACACACTGGTGGAGGTTTTAGTTTTCTAATTTCTCCTCGTGACAATCGCTTAACCAGAATGAGATACAATTGTTTACCATGGGATAGACCAGGTCGATATGTAATCGTGAAAGATGTTCAATCAAAAGAATACTGGTCTTTGAGCTGGGCTCCAACAATTGATAAAGATTATGATAAATATAGATGTCATCACGGACAGGGTTATACAAAAATAATTACTGAAATCAATGGTATTCGTGGTGAGATTACTTACTTTGTCCCTCAAGATATAAATGCAGAAATCTGGCGTGTAAAATTAACCAATCTGAAAAATAAATCACGCAATCTGGAAATATATTCATTCGTTGAATTGCTGATGGGTAATGCCCTCAATGATTTGATTAATCAACCCAATGACAAACACTTCACTGAAATTTATTTTGATAAAAAATTTAATGCATTAATAGCAACTCGTCGGTACTGGGTTTTAAATCGAAAAGTCTCTGTTGCCCAGCCGAATCTCGATTGGAAATATAATTTGATTTTTACTACAACACTTCCTGTCTCTGGATTTGATAGCAGTTTAGATTCATTCATTGGAAGATGGAGATCAGAGGCAAATCCTATAGCCATTGAAAAGAGTAAAATGAACAACACAGAAATTACTGCTGGTGATCCAGTTGCAGCACTTCAATCAAAAATCAAACTTAAACCGAAAGAAGAAATTGACTTTGCAGTAATAATGGGTGTTGCTCCAAAATCAGTCGATCCTTTTGATCATTTGAATATTAATCAACTCAAGAAGATAACAGTAATTGATCAAAAATTTGATGAACTAAAAAAATACTGGGACGATTATTTTTCAGCTATAAAAGTAAATACGCCTGAAGAAAAATTTAATTTAATGTTGAATGTCTGGAATCCTTATCAAGCTGCGGTAACATTCGATATGGCAAGAAATGCTGGATACTATCATGGTGGATTACTCTTCGGAACAGGAATGAGAGATCAATTTCAAGATATTCTCGGTATGGTTATAACTCATCCTGAACGAGTAAGAAAAAGAATTCTTCAGGCATTAAGATTTCAATTCAATGATGGTTCGACTCTTCACAACTTTTTCAAACTCACTGACTGGGGAGAAAAGACCAATCATTCTGATACACCTCTCTGGATTCCCTTTGGCATTATTGAATATTTAAATGAAACTGGAGATTTCACAATCCTAAATGAAGTCGTTCCATTTTATGATGAAGGAGAAGCTACTGTATATGAACATATGAAACGAGCAATTGATTTTTGCATCTCTCAAACAACACCAAGAGGTCTTCCTAAAATTATGAATGGTGATTGGAATGATACTCTTGACAAAGTTGGTCCAGAAGGAAAAGGTGAAACAATCTGGGGTGCTCAATTTCTTGCTTATATACTCCGAAAAACTTTCGAATTACTTGAATACAAAAATGATAGAGAAACTTTGAGTCGCTGGACAGAAGAATATGAAAAATTAAAAAGAACTATCAACGAAATAGCCTGGGATGGTGAGTGGTACATTAGAGCTTTCAAAGATAACGGGGAACCACTTGGAACGAAAAAATCAGAATTCGGAAAAATCTTTATTAACTCTCAAAGCTGGTCAATAATTTCTGGAATTGCCCCAAAAGATAGAGCAGATAAATGCGTTGAATCAGTAGTTAAATATCTTCTTCGAGAAAATGGAGTTCAAATTGTTTCTCCAGCTTACAGAAAAGTTGAAGAAAATGTCGGATTAATCAGTCGATGTGTCCCTGGCAAAAAAGAAAACGGTGCAATCTTTAATCATGCTTCTTCCTGGTTTGTGCTTGCTTCACTTTTAAATGGAAACATAGATTTAGCTTTTGATATTTATATGCGAATGAATCCAGTAAACTCCTCAAAAAGAATTGATAGATATGAAGTAGAACCTTATGTTTATGCGGAATATGTTACAAGTCCAGAACATGAAACAGAAGGTCAGGCGAGTCATTCATGGTTAACAGGAACTGCTGTCTGGATGCTTCGAATTGGACTGGATTACATTTTAGGATTTAAGACTTCGTTACACGGGATTACAATTGACCCTCATATACCATCTCACTGGAAAGAATTTAAAGCAGAAAGAAAGTTCAGAGGAAAAACAATTAAACTCCATGTCGTTAATCCTGATGGAAAGACAAATGGTTATTCAAAAATCTTGATTAATAATGAAGTGGTGAATAGCAATTTCATTGATCTGTCAAAATATCCAGATGCTGTAATTGATGTCCGGATAATGATGTGAGAAGAAACCAGAAGAAGATTTTTAATCATTGTCTAAAACGAATTTTTATCTGAATAATTTGAATTGAACAACAAATAATGAGGTATTAAATGTTTTTTGAAAGATCAGCTGGTATATTATTACATCCTACATCACTTCCATCAAAATTTGGAATTGGTGATCTTGGACCTGACGCTTATCGCTTCATTGATTTTCTTTCAGAAACGAAACAAAAATTGTGGCAGATACTTCCACTTGGACCAACAAGTTTTGGTGATTCACCTTATCAATGTCTCTCAGCATTTGCTGGAAATCCCCTTCTCATTAGTTTTGAAAAATTGGTTAACGATGGAATTGCCTCAGAAGACATATTGAGAGATCTTCCCGAATTTCCCGAGGATAAAGTTCTCTATGGTGATGTCATTGAATACAAGTTTGAAGTACTCGAAAAAGTTTTCGAGCATTTCAAACAAACTCAAAATCAAAAAATTAAAGACGCTTTCGACCAGTTCTGTAGAGATGAAAAAAACTGGCTTGATGATTATGCTCTATTCTCTGCAATTAAAAATTATTTTGACGGCAAACCATGGAATGAATGGGAAGTCGAAATCTCCCGGAGAAAATCAGAAGCTCTTGAATATTTCACACTCCAGCTAAAAGATGAAATTGAATTTCAGAAATTTCTTCAATTCTTGTTCTTTAAACAATGGAGCGAATTAAAATCGTATGCTAATTCAAAAGGGATTAAAATCATTGGAGATTTACCAATATTCGTGGCTTTTGATTCAGCTGATGTATGGGTAAATCGTCACTTATTTGAAGTTTCGGAAGACGGAAAACCACTTTTCATTGCTGGAGTTCCACCAGATTATTTTTCACCAACAGGTCAAAGATGGGGAAATCCACATTACAAATGGGATTTGATGGAAAAAGATGATTACAAATGGTGGCGTGAAAGAATTACTTCTCTCCTCAAAACAACTGACATTATTCGTATTGATCACTTTCGAGGATTTTATAATTTCTGGAAAATTCCTGGAGATGCACCAACAGCCGAAACTGGTCAATGGGTTTTAGGTCCTGGCGAAAAATTTTTCCAGACACTGGAAAAATATTTTGGCAAACTTCCAATCATAGCAGAAGATCTGGGAATCCTTGTCCCGGAAGTTTATGAATTGAGAGACAAATTTAATTTTCCAGGAATGAAAATTCTTCAATTTGCATTTGGAACAAATGGCGAAAAAAAATTCTTGCCTCATCGGTATATCAGGAATTGTGTTGTTTATACTGGTTCACACGATAATGATACAACTCTGGGCTGGTGGAATTCAATTCAAAATGATGGTTCTGATACAAAGGAATTTTTCTTAAACTATACTGGTTCTAATGGAAAAGATGTCTGTAAAGATATGATAAGACTGGCTTATTCATCTATAGCTGATATTGCAATAATTCCATTTCAAGATTTTTTAAGACTTGGTTCAGAAGCACGAATGAATTTTCCAGGAAAGCCAGATGGTAACTGGTCCTGGCGATTTAAATGGGAACAAGTCACCGATGAATTGAAAAATGAAATAAAAACTTTTGTCGAGATTTTTGAAAGATGATTAATTAAATCTCATAGATAAAAAAATTAATTTAATCTGATTGATATTGAATACTAAAAGTAATTGTTTTACTCAAAGCACAAATAAAATCAGGAGTTGAAAAATGCCTAATTACTGGATTTTCAAATCAGAACCTGATGTTTATTCTATAAATGATTTAGAACGAGATAAAATAACCTACTGGGATGGTGTTCGAAATTATGAAGCAAGAAATTTTTTAAGAGACAAAGTAAAGATTGGCGATGTTGTTTTATTTTATCACAGTAATTGTGAACAGCCTGGTATCTATGGCATTTGTGAAGTTGTAAAAGAAGGTTATCCCGATTTTACTCAATTCGATCCATCGAGTAAATATTTTGACCCAAAAAGTAAAAAAGAAAATCCGACCTGGTTTATGGTGGATATAAAATTTGTTAAAAAATTAAAAGTCCCTATTCTACTTGATGAATTGAAATTGAATCCTGATTTAAAAAAGATGCGTTTGTTACAAAAAGGAAATCGCCTGTCGGTTTTACCTGTTGAGAAAGAATATTTAAAAGAAATCTTATCGTTAATAAATAAACATTAATCTATTTTTATTCCGGGAAATCTTAAGATAAATATTGTCCCTGTGGGTTGATTATCTTTAATGGAGATTTCTCCTTTCATTGAATTGACAATACTTTTTACCAAACATAATCCAAGTCCTGAACCTTCAATTCCAAGATTCTCACATTTTTTTGTTCTGTAAAATCGTTCAAAAATTTTTTCTTTTTCAACATTATCAATACCTATACCGTTATCTTCTACAACAAAAATTACTTTATCATCTTTATTAAGAAGTTTAACTTTCACCTTTTTCTCAAAAGAGGAAAATTTCAGAGCGTTATCAATTAAATTCTGAATCACCAATCTCAAATGCGTTTCATCCCCTTTAAGAAAAATTGCGTCTTCTATCTCGTACTCAATTAGATGATTATGATTATTAAGACTAATTTCTTCTTTTAAGATATTAGAAAAGTTAATAATTGTATTTACACTTTCCTGTAGCTTTTCAGTTTTTGCAATTACAAGCAAAACTTTTACAATTCGAATTAGTTTGTCTGTCTGTTGAGAAAGAAACTGGAGTGAAGAAATAATTTCGCTTCCAGATCTCGGTTTCTTCAATAAAAAATCGATTTCACTTTTAAGACAGGTTAAAGGCGTCAGTAATTGATGGGCAACATTATCTGAGAACTGGGAAATATGATTAATATAATCCTTAATGCGTGAAATAAATTGATTAAAAGCATCAACCAGTTTTTGTACATTCTCATCCGAATTGTCTGTAATAATTAAATTGTTATTTAATTCATTCAATGAAATTCTATGGGCTGTATCTATCACATTAATTATGGGACTTATAAATCGTCGGGTAATATAAAAATTAGATAGAAAGATGGATAATATTATAAATGGTAAAATAAGCAGATTGAATAAAACAATATTCATTACAAACTTTTTTTCTTGCATTGCAAAGGTAGATAATTGAATGATTGCTCCTGGTTTACCTGTGGATTTATCAATTAGTGGAGAAATTTTATAAACGATTATCAAACTATCTATATTGTATCTTCCTAAATAATTTTCTTCATATATATTTTCTCTATCGATTGGAAAATTTTTAAAATACCTGACATTATCACTTGTTAATAAGATTCTCCCGTCAAAATTATAAATGTGCAAGAAAAAAGGATGTATGGTTATCTCTTTGAAATCTTCCTCGTTTAATTCAACATAATTTTCTACAACAACTTTACCATCAACATAACTTATGACTTTTTTTACTCTATCAATTTCATGGGTTAACCTTGCATCGAGACTACGTAATAGATTATCTCTGATATTAATGTAGAAGAATAAATTAAGTATTAGAAGAATAACCAGAACACCGAAGGAATTCCAGAAAATTAACTTCTTAAAAGTCGAAGAAGGAAAAAATCTTTTAAATAATTGTATAGCCTTCACCGTAAACATTTCTAATTAATTTTCTTCCAAGATGCTTTTCTATTTTTTTCCTCAAATTCTTTATCGTTGCCTCTATCACATTTGTGTAAGGATTGTAAGGTATCTTCCAGACATCTCTAAATAAATCTTCCTTACTAATAATTTCACCTTGATGACTAATAAAATATCTAAGAAGTTCAAATTCCCTATCGGTCAGATTAATCTCCCCTTTGTGAGAATAAACTTTACGTGTCGTTAAATTGAGAGTAAGCTCTTGATAATTCAATTGAGTACTGTTCTCAAGGTATCTTCTCGTAACAGCTTCAATCCGAGCTAAGAGTTCTTTTACATCAAAAGGTTTGGTTATGTAATCATCAGCACCAGTTTTCAACGCTTCTATTTTATTCGAAATAGAGCTCAATATTGTTAGAAGAATTATTGGAATTTTGATGTTATTCTGTCTGATAATTCTACAAATTTCGATTCCAGATACATCAGGTAATTTCCAATCAAGTAAGATTAAATCAAATTCAAATTCTTTGATTAACTCTAAAGCCTTTTTCCCTGTATCCGCAACTGTTGTATAATGCCCATCATCTATTAGATTCTTTTTCAGAGATAAAGCCAGATTTGAATCATCTTCAACGAGCAAAATATTCATGTTTTTAAATGTCAATTTTTAATTAATATATAAAATTGTAAAAATTAGAATCAATCAAAGAAAATGAAAAACCTTTCATTATTCTTAACTGTGAAGATTACAACACTATTGATAATTTAGATACAAAAAGAAGGAGAGAAAAAATGAAAAAATCCTTACCTGTCCTCTTACTTTTTGTTCTAATTAATTTACTTTACAGTCAAAATTATGTCGGTTCTAATACCTGTATGAACTGTCATAATTATGTTAGACCGAGTTTAGGATTCAATATCTGGACCGAGTTTAATAAATCCGGTCATCCGTACAAATTAAATCAGATAAATGGGGCACCACCAGTATATCCACAAAACACAACGCCTGGTGTTCCAGCTCCACCTCCCGGTAAAACCTGGAATGATTTCGTTTATGTAATTGGAGGCTACGGTTGGAAAGCAAGATTTTTAGCTTCAACTGGTCTGGTTTATACAACGGATAGTTCTGCTCAATATAATCTTGAAACACAAGGATGGGTACCATATGAGTATGGTAAAACTGTAAAATATAATTACAACTGTTTCAAATGTCATACGACTGGTCCATCAGCAACAGGTTCGTGGAATGGGAATCCTGCTGATAGCTTAGGAACATTTTCTGAACCAGGAATAAGATGCGAAGGTTGTCATGGACCTGGAAGTGATCACGCAGCTAATCCCACAATAAAACCACCTGTTCAAGGAAATAGTTTAAAAATCGACAGGTGTGGTGATTGTCATCAACGAGGTGGAACAACTAATTCAATTCCAGCTGGTGGTGGATACATTCAACACCATGAGCAGATTAACGAAATGAGAGCATCAAAACATGGTGATGGTCAGGGTGTTGATTTAACCTGTGCAACCTGTCACGAAGTTCATCTCCCATTACGATATAAAAATGCAACATCGTTTGAACCAATTAAACAAAAATGTCAGGATTGTCACACAGGACATCAGATTTTATTGAATGGACAACCAAAACCAATAGATTGTGTTGATTGTCATATGGCACCAGCTACGAAATCGGCAGTTGGTAAAGTTGTTGGAAATGGTAGAAGAGGTGATGTCAAAACTCATATCTTTGGAATTAATACTTCAGCTGTGAATTATACTCAAATGTTTACTCCAGATGGGTCGAAGGTTAAACTTGATGCAAACGGATTAGCAGCAGTTACTTTAGATTTTGCTTGCTTACGATGTCATACAAATAAAGATTTAACATGGGCAGCATCATATGCAGATAGTATTCACATAAAAGGAATTACAACTGGAATAGATGATCGAAATAATCTTCCAAAAGATTTTGTGCTTGAACAAAATTATCCAAATCCATTTAATCCGATAACGACCATTAATTTCTCACTTCCAAAATCAAGTAGAGTTAAACTTGTTGTTTATACAATCAATGGTGAATATGTAACCACTTTAATTGATGAGTTTATTCCAGCAGGAAATCACTCAATCAAATTTGATGCGGAAGGATTATCATCTGGTACATACATTTACAAATTTACAGCAGACAATTTTACTTCCAGTAAAAAAATGATCCTGCTGAAATAAATTGATTTCAACTCATTCTTACTTAAAACCCCGATTCATTCGGGGTTTTATTTTATTAAAAAATCTGAAGATTTAATTGCTACATCTTTTATTAAACAAAATCACTTCTAATTATCATCAGTATTATATTAACAGAATAAAAATCAATTACTGATGTAATTCTAACTGACGATAGCAATCAAAAATATTTCGATGAAGATAAAATGATTAAGAGATTGATGATGTCGGATTAAATGAAATTTATTGAATTTATAATTTTTTGGAGAGATATGTTTTATTTCATAAATTTATTTAAGCTATTATGAACAAATTGAGGTTAAAAAATAATTATGGATTATCTGCAGTCGGCTGTGATAGCAGCTCAAGAGGCAGGAAAATATATTCTCTCAAATCTTGGCAAGGCAAAGCAAATTTCTTTCAAATCAAAAGAATCCAATCTTGTAACGGAAGTTGACAAAAAATCTGAAGAAATAATCATCGATTTACTCCTGAAAGATTTCCCTGATTTCGACATTCTGGCTGAGGAAAGTGGTGCTCTATCAACTAAAAATTCTGAATACATGTGGGTAATTGATCCCCTCGATGGAACTACAAATTTTGCTCATGGACTTCCAATTTTTTCAATTTCAATTGGATTGATTAAAGGAAATGAAGTTATAGCAGGAGTGGTGTACGACCCAACTCGTAATCAACTTTTCACTGCCGAAAAAGGTAAAGGTGCTTTTTTGAATGGTAAAAAAATTACTGTATCCAAGACTAAAGAGATTAAAAAAGCTTTGCTTGTAACAGGTTTTCCCTACAATGTAGAAGAAAATCCTGACTTCTGTTTCGAAAGATTTATTATGATGACAAAAAACAGCAGGGCTGTGCGTCGACTTGGTTCTGCTGCCCTGGATTTTGCTTATCTTGCTGCAGGAATATTTGATGGTTTCTGGGAAGTCAAATTGAATCCATGGGATATTGCAGCAGGATTACTGCTTGTCAAAGAAGCCAATGGAAAAGTTACAAATTTCAAAGGCGAAGAAAGTGATATCTTCAATCCACAAATTCTTGCTTCTAATGGTTACATTCACAATAAAATGATTGAACTTCTCGAATCAGCTGAACAAATTCAACTAAACATATGATTGATTTCCTTTACTCAATTGATGTTGCAATTTTCAGATTCATAAACGGGACACTGGCAAATCCTGTTACTGATAAATTGATGCCTTTTATTACAGATGTAACTCACTGGTATCTTGTTTATGTTTTACTGTGGTTTATAATTCTTTTTAAAGGTGGAAAATATAGAGTTGGTCTGGCTATTGGAATGATTTTACTCGTTATTGTTTCCGATCAAATAAGTAGTTCTTTATTGAAAAATTTATTTGAAAGAGCCAGACCATGCAAAGTTCTGGAGAATGTACATTTATTAGTTGGTTGCACTGATTCTTATTCTTTCCCATCATCCCATGCTGTCAATAATTTTGCTGCTGCTATGTTTTTTACTTACTTCTATCGCCATTTGAAATGGATTTTGTTTAGTGTTGCTACGTTAATGGCTCTATCGAGAATCTTTGTTGGAGTTCATTATCCATCGGATGTTTTTGGCGGTGCTTTGATTGGACTCGTCATTGGATACTCCCTTGCTCTAATTTATAACTTCGTACTCGTTAAAATTTATTCATTGTTTGAAAAAACTGAGTAGAGGCAAAGCAAAGTCGATTTGCAATCACTCCATATCAATCAACAAACTTTTTAATTTTCTTCATTCCTGTATTTTTAAAAAAATTATTCGAAGAATTCTATAACTATTTTTCTTTTTCTTTAGCAAGACATATGAAAAAACAGGCTAACTAAAAGAGGAATGATTAATTTGAAGAAATTTTTTTACTCTTCTTTATTTTGTTCAAATAATTTGAGCCAGTACTCGATTTCAGATTTGTTTAGTTCTTCAGGTTTGTCTTGATCTACTTTATTTTTAGAATTAATCATACTAATAAAGTCATTTGCCGAAATTAATCTACACTGATAAAGTTTTGCTTTATTGCTCAAAGGTATATCATTGGTCACCACAACAAGGTTTTTCTTGTTTGCTGTTTTTTCTATTGTAACTAAAATCGTTTCGTCAGCGGTTTTATTCTTTGCGTATTTAACATTTACATTATTACTAACTTTTGAAAAGGAATGGACAAAACTAAAGCCATCAAAAAAGATAGTCACTTTATTTTTTGTGTGTTTGAAATGATCTGTAACTTTCTGAATAAAGAGATTTTTCATATTCTCAGGATCTTTAATAAACATTTTATCCCACTCATTATTTGCACGAATTACATTGTTACCATCAATTAAATAAAAAAGCATTTTTGTAATCCTTTATCTTGTAAAGATTCCACCCTGTTTTGTAATTTTCAAATCCTGAAGTTGAGGAGCTTTTACTCGAATCTCTAATCTATAACCACGATAAAATCCTGTTGGATACCAGTCAAAATTCATATTCCAGCAATGTAAATCTCTCGAAATTCTGACTGTGGGTGCAGTCAGTTTTTTCTGTTCAAAATCATATCCACCATTTACAGAAAATTTCCATTGAGTTGTAAGATTAAAACTTAATGAGAAATTCATGCTCGCTGATTTAATTGACAGGTCTGGAGTGGGTTTACTTTCATTGTAGGAAAAACCAAGATTCAAATTCCACGGAATCGAATAATCAGGTATTTCTTCCCTTCTTCTTTGATCATAATGGAAAACTTCTTCTTCTTTTTGAGTTGTATCCTGTAAAGATTCTTCTTTTTTAGATTTAATTTGTTCACCCGATAAGGAAAGATTAAAGCTCAAGTAGAAATTCGTAAGTCGAGCAAATCCAATTCCTTCGCTTATCATTAATTTATTAACTCTCATTTTTTTCTCTCTGTCATAAACATAAGGGTCGTAAGTCAATCCTCCATTGACACTGAAATTATTCCCAACATTCGAATAAAAACTCACATTTATATTTGAAAGTCTGAATTCAGTTGCAGCAAAATTGTAAGATAGTCCAGCACTTAAATTCATTAGCTGAATTTTTCTTTCTTGTTGAGAAGTATCTCTCTTAGAAGGTTTTAATTTTATTTCAAAATTATTTCCGATGTTCAATCCTAAACTCTGTACCTCGCCTATTCCAGGTCCACCGAAAATTTCTCTTTCATAATAACTATATCGTACAACTTCGCCCTTTGAATTTACATAAGAACCAAAGTAACCCCATCGAGGTTTTGAAAAATCTGGTTGGTAAGAATAATTTAATGAAGGTGTAAGAGTATGACGGAAAGCAGTAATTCCAAAAATATTGGGTCTCATTATTCCATACAATTTTGTATTAATACTCGTACTAAATCGAAAAGTCCTGACAGCACTTATTTTTTTCACATCATTGGTAACGATTGAATCCTGACCTGTTGAACTTACATAAGCAATTTTTTCTATCCTTTTATTATACCAGTTTTCAGTATAATTAAATGAATTAGTTACATTAAAGTAACCAATCTTATTTGTGATAAAAGTGGATGCATTATGATTAATACCACCTCGAATTTTAATATTTCGATTAATTATTTCTCTTCGATTTGAAAGCTGCATTCCATAATTGAAGCCAATTTTTTCATACCATTTCTCTTCGAGTAAACCACCCTCTTTTATTTTTTGTTTAATATCTTTTTTGAAAGGATAGAATGGTTGAAAAGATAATCTTAAATCTGGCAGGTTTTCACGAATATCTCCTGTTCTCAAATTTTGATTACGAGAATAGTAAAGTGATAAACTGATTCCTTCATCTTCAAAATTTTTGGAAAAACTTGCAGATGAATTTATCTGGTCGTTTAAAATTTCAGATAGACTTGAACTCTTATTTTGATAATATGTATTGGAAAGGAAATTTAAGTTAATGTTTATTCGAGAAGTAGGGTCAATCTCTTGATTATGAGCAAAGAAAATTCTGTATTCTTTTCTTCTGTTATAATCTGGATCACCTGGTTCACCATAATCATTATCAACATATGAAAGCTCAAGTTGTCCATTAAAATCATATCGTTTAACATAGCGATATCTTGAGTTAATAGCATATCCACCTTTTGTATAAAAATCACCAAACAATGCCAGATCCATATAATCACTTATTGCCCAGAAATAACCAAGATGAGATAAATATCTACCGAGATCTTCTCGATAACCAAAAGCTGGAGTAATTATTCCACTTCTTCTACCTGATTGATTCGGAAAAACAGCAAAAGGCAATGGAATCGGGAATGGAATATCAGCAGCGTAAAACCAAATCCATTTTGCGATAATTTGTTGTTGATGAATTATTTTCATCTCGGGACTGAAAAAATAAAAATGTGGTTCATCAGCAGTGCAGGTAGTATATACACCATCTTTAACTAAATAAACTTTAGGCTCAATCTTCTTGATCTTTTCACCATAATATTTCTGACCATCCGTTTCAGATTGAGCGTGTGAAATTGAACCCTGTTGAGTTTTAAAATTATATTTTATTTCTGTTCCCCTATACTCTTCACCTGCATCTTTCAATACTGGTGGATTAATCAAAACTGTTTTATTTGTATCAACACTATCTTTCCCCGGAACGCCGTAAGATTTCAAGATATTTACTTTCCAATCAATATCAATTTGAGCAGATTTCAAATCCATTGTTTTGTATTTAATCTCAGAATTACCATAAAGAAACATTTTCCGATCTTTAAGATTGTAAACAATGGAATCTGAAGAAGAATAAAAAATTATATCATCAATGCCCGATTTTTTTCTCAAAGTGTCCGGGAAAGATGTGGTATCCTCTTGAGCAGATAAAATTTCACAAATAAAAATCAGAATGATAATCAGGTAACCAAATCTCATTTTGAATTCAAATTGCTTAATACAAGTGAAGCAGCACCAAGTATGCCTGCTTTATTTTTTAATTGAGCTGAAGTAACGACAACATCTTTCACAATGTTTCTCACTCCATGTTCCTTAATAGAATTCTCAATTGCTTTAAGAAGAACTCTACCCGCATTCGAAACTCCCCCGCCAATGATGAAATGCTTTATATCCAGAATATTAGCAATGTTTGCAAGACCAATTCCAATATAGTAACCTGTTTCTGATAAGATTTTTATTGCAAGTTGATCTCCTTGTTTAGCCGCATCATTAATTACTTTTGGTTCAATTTTTTCTAAATCGTGTTCAACAAGTTCAAGAATAATTGAATCTGGATATTCGTGAAGCTTGTGAATGGTTCGTTGTTTAATGTAGTTATTTCCTGCGTAAGCTTCGACACAACCTTTCTTACCACATTTGCAAGTTGGTCCCGAATAGTCAATTGTAATATGACCGATTTCTCCAGCTCCTCCACTCTCTCCACGAAAAAGTTTTTTGTTAATAATAATTCCTCCACCAACACCCGTCCCGAGAGTAACCATAACAAAATTTGATAATTTTCTACCTCGACCAAAATACAATTCTCCCAGTGCGGCACAATTTGCATCGTTATCTATAAAAACAGGTAAACCGAATTTTGCAATTGTTTTTCTAACTTCCACTCTTTTCCAGTTAGCAAAATTGGGGGCAGAGGTTACAACTCCTGTATCGACATCAACAATTCCAGGGAAACCTATTCCAATTCCAATAAATTTCTCGGGTGGATATAAATCAAAAATATTTTTAATACCTGTTTTGACCTGAGCTAAAACTTTAGCTGGATTCTCATAGGCATAAGTCGGCAATGAGATTTCATTTAAGATTTTATTGCCATCCACAACGCCAAATTTGATGGATGTACCTCCAACATCAATTCCAAGTATTAATTTTTTTTGTTTCATTGCATATCCAACTTTTAACTCACAAATTTAAATAATTGAACTGGATAAAGATTAAAATATTTCTAATAATCAAACATTCTTAAAAATTTATCAATATTATAAAGATGTCTCATATGGTCTTGAGCTTTGTCTCCATAAAATCCAAATACTCTGAAATTCCCATTGAATGCAAAATATTTCTGAATAAAACCATCATCAAAAACTCTCTCAGCAAAAATTTTTTCTGTTCCTGTTGAATCGATAAGATACTGAGCAGTTTCAGTAGTGCTTGAATATCCTTCAGGAATAATTTCCGAATGAGTAATAATAAATTGTTTTTTGAAAACAACAGCATCCCTGGCATATCTTAAAAAATTATTCATTTGAACTGGATTCACACTTTTGCCCTTTTCGGTTTCAATGTAATCTGTATGAAGACCATCGAGCAAAAGAATCCCGTTAATTGCATTATAATATTTTTCATAGCTTAGAATTTCTCTTATCCCACCATATCCAGCACTAAAAGATGTAAGAAAAATTTTTAATTCTTTATTAAAAACATCAAGCCCCATTTCCTCTTTTAATTTATTAAGAGTTTCATTTAAGATTGTATCAAGAAAATTTGAATCAGAAAAAGCCTTCCTATAACTTCCAGAAAACATTCCAAGATGAATCGTAATTAAAAATCCATCAATATTTGATTTTAAAAATGCACTCTGAACCACCGAACCTTTCCCATGTAAATGGACAAAAAGATTAATTGATTTAGAATTATTAATATGTTTTGAAGGAATGAGTAACTCCCCGCTCTTTAGTGGAATAACTCTGTAACTATTGATTGTGTCCTGAGCGAACAATATCACCACAGACAAAAAAGGAAAAATCAAACATTGTAATAGTATTTTTTTCAATTCGTGAATTCCTCATTATTAATAAAACTCATAATTAAATTTCTATGATTCAAAATTATTCATTTCACTGCTTAAAGGCTTGAGATTAAGATTGTTCAAATTTAATTTTGAAAAAAAAGGGTGTATCAATGCCAGCAAAAAAAATTCTCATGTTAGTCGGTGACTTCGTAGAGGATTACGAAGTCATGGTTCCTTTCCAGACCCTGCAAATGGTAGGACATACAGTACATGCAGTTTGTCCGAACAAAAAAGCAGGAGAAAAAGTCAGAACGGCTGTGCATGATTTTGAGGGTGACCAGACTTATAGTGAAAAACCAGGTCATAATTTTACACTAAATGCGACATTTGATAATATCAATCCTGCAGATTACGATGCACTTGTAATTCCCGGTGGTCGGGCACCAGAATATATCAGACTAAATCCAAAGGTAATTGAATACACAAAACATTTTGTTGATAACAAAAAGCCAATAGCTGCAATCTGTCATGGGGCTCAATTACTGGCTGCGGCTGGCGGTGTTAAAGGAAGAAAAGTATCCTGTTACCCTGCAGTTGGTCCTGAAGTAAATGCCGCTGGTGGTGAATACCAGGATATTCCAGTCGATAAGGCTTTCGTTGATGGAAACTTAGTAACAGCACCTGCCTGGCCTGCTCATCCTGATTGGCTTGCAAAGTTTCTTGAAGTATTAGGTACAAAAATTTCATAGCAGCCTGGTGAAAACTTTCTTATTTAAAACAAAAAACCGCCTTTTGAAGGCGGTTTTTATTTCATTTCTATTAAATCTTATTGACTATTTTTATTCTCAGTGATTTCTATTGTATCGGCGATTTGCACTAATTCGACCTTAACTTTCCTCACTCCTGGTTTCAAAATCCCAAGAGCTCTGGCAGAAGCATAGGACAAGTCGAGTTCTCTATCCTCGAAATATGGACCTCTATCATTAATTCTGACAATGATGGACTTGTTATTGTCAAAATTGGTCAGGCGAAGTAATGTCCCGAATTTTAAGCTTTTATGAGCTGCTGTCAATTCAAATTGATTGTAAACTTCGCCATTAGCAGTTTTTCTCCCATGAAAACCGGGTCCATACCAACTCGCTTTCATTATCCCGAGCGGTTTATATGTAATCACCGGCACAAGCTGGGAAAATTGTTGATCTTGATTTTCATTCTGAATGTTCAAGTTTAATTTTTTCCTGGATATTTCAACTGATTCTGTCTCATTCACAACATAAGAAAAGCCAAGCAAAGAAATCAAAATCACTATCAAAATAATTCTATCTACGAACTTCAAGTATCCTCCATTAATTTGTTATTGATATTCTATTGAATTTGTCCCTCAATTGCTGCACAAAGATATTCATGATATACTTAATATCCAATAGAATATTTGCCTCTATCAACTATTGCGAAAAAATAATAAAATGACTGAATTTAAAGACCCAAGAAGATTTTAAATCACAGTTTTTCAAAAACTTAAATTTTCACAATGATAAACCTTCTTCAAATATTCTTTCATTACAAGATAAAGGGGACTGCAAGAAAGTCAGACTTGCTCTTTTATCAGCCTTAAAGAATTAATATTGTCATTTCGGGGAAAACTGATGGAATTTCTATCTTATTGTTTGAGTTATTGAAGCCTTGAGCCAGAGTTAGCCACCACAAATCAAAGAAACCTGAAATATCCGATGAACTCTCTTTTCAAGAGTAATGGATATTCTCTGGTATTAAAATCGTGAATTCTGTTCCGTACCCTTTTTCGGATAAGAAAGAGACTTTCCCTTTCAAAAACTTTTCTGTTAACATCTTAATGCTGTAAGTACCCAATCCTCTCCCTTTTCCTTTTGTACTAAAAGACCTCTTAAAAACCTGGAGCTTAACTTCTTCTGGCATTACTTGTTGATTAAAAACCTTTATTTCCAGATAACCATCTTTTTTTGAAGCTTTAATCCTAATTAAAGAATTTTCACTCGATGCTTCGATTGCATTCTTCAATAAATTTAGAATTATCCTTCGGAGAAGTATTTTATCACTTATTAATTCAAGATTTTCATCAACAACCAAATCTGTAACAATATTCTTAAATTCTATCTGAAATTTGTATAGTTCAATGATTTCATCAAGCAGAGAAGATAAAGAAAATCTCTCAATCGAAGTTTCAAGTTGTCCTGCTTCAGCCAGTGAGATTATCCTTTGAGAGTTTATTTCGTCAATTAAAATTTGAGTGAAGTTCAGAGCAGATTTAACTACTTCATCTTTATTTTCAGTCTCGTAAAAATAAATCTTTAAAAATCCCTGAATACCATTCACAGTATTTAATATATCGTGATAAAAAATTCTTTCCATTATCTCACGACGTTTTTCGTGACTAATATCAATTAGGGTAAAAATTACAAATCGTTCACCTTCAATTGTTTTTGGATATGCCCAGACACGAAAATCATAAGCCTCATCATTAAATGTAACGATTCGACACTCTTCTATATCTTCTCTACCAGCCAGACTTGCTGCAATAGCATGGGCTGCACCACAGGTTCTACAAAATTTGGTAGTTCCACACCCTTCATTTTCAGTCGAGTGAGCACAACGAAATACATCGCCAGGCCTTTTACCAAAAATTACATTCATAGCGATTTCAGAAAATCCTTCTACCAATGCATTATTGTAATAGACAATCTGACGAAGTGAATTTAAAATTAAAACTGGATACGGGATTTTCTCCACTATCTCACGAAAAATTTGATCTTTAGCGACAATATTTCTGTGATATTCGATCACTTCAGGTGGAAATTTCTCATCAGGTAAATATTCCGTTGCCATATTGTTAACCTTCTTTTGTTCAATCAAACATAAAAAAATCTTAATTTAGATTTAAGAGAAAAAATAATGGTGAAATTTATGAACAAAATACTGTTTATTCTGATTTCTTTCTTTTTAGTTGCTGAATCTTTTTCCCAGACTTCTTTTAAAAAATTTACACTCGATGATATCTGGGGAAGTCCAAAGTTCTACTCCCAATCCCTAAGAATGGTTAAATGGATTGAAAAAGGAAATAAATTCACTTACCTGGAAACTGACATCCAGAAAAGAACAACCAATTTGATGGTCTATGATGTAAAAACAAAAACCAGGTCGTTATTCCTTTCTGCAGAAGAATTAAAAACTGGCGATGATGACTCAAAATTTACTATTATGAATTACGAATTTTCACCGGATGAAAGATATATTCTTTTTACTGGACTCCTCCCTGCTCGTTCAATTAAAACAGGTGGAAACATATTTCTTTACGATAGAAAGACAAAAGAATTTTTTGAAGTAGAAACCGGTGGAAGTGTAATGAATGTCAAGTTTTCACCTGATAGTAAGAAGCTTGGATATGTCAAAAATGATAACCTTTATATTTACGATATCACATCAAGAACTGAAAGACAGCTAACTTTTGATGGAAATGGTATCATTATCAATGGACATTTTGATTGGGTTTACGAAGAAGAGTTCTCAATAATTGATGGCTGGCGTTTTTCTCCAGATGGAAAACAAATCGCATACTGGCAACTCGACCAGAGTCCTGTTCCTGAAATTGAAATTCAACAATTTGATTCACTCTACTTTAATTCAATAAAAATGAGATATCCCAAGGCTGGTTCACCTAATTCAATAGTAAAGATTGGTGTAATAAATCTCAGTGACGGTAAGAATACATTTATGGACTTAGGCAACGAAAGTGATATTTATATTCCAAGAATTTATTTCACTCAAAATGAGAATGAACTTGCAATTATTAAAATGAATCGTTTGCAAAATAGACTGGACCTCCTCTTAGCAAACACATTAAATGGTTCAAGTAAGATTGTGTTTACAGATACCGATTCATGCTGGGTCGATGTGGAAAATCTCGATATATATTTTCTCAAGGATAAAAAACATTTCTTGATAACTTCTGAGAGAGATGGTTTCAAGCATATTTATCTTTTTGATTTAAATGGAAAATTTATTCGACAAATAACAAAAGGTAACTGGGAAGTAGATAAAATTGTTGATATAGATGAGAAAAATGAATTAATCTACTTTACTTCAGGCGCAGGAAATCCTCTGATTCGTAATCTTTATAAAATTAATTTCAATGGAAAGGGACTTCTTAAAGTCACTAACTTTTCCGGAACAACTGTAATTAATTTCTCTCCCAATTTGAAAAACTTTATCCTTACATATTCTTCAATAAATTCAGTACCAAAAGTTTTTCTTGCCAGCGTTTCCGGTCAAATTTTAGATACACTGATAAATAACAGCAACATTGAGAAAACATTAAAAGAATATTCATTCTCTACACCTGAATTTATATCATTCACTACAAGCGATGGAGTTTCCATAAACGCAATGATGATTAAACCGCCAGATTTTGATTCAACCAAAAAATATCCTGTTTTATTTTACAATTATTCTGGACCTGGAAGTCAGATTGTTCGTAATGCTTGGGGAGGAGCTCAATATCTCTGGCATCAAATGCTTGCTCAGGAAGGTTATATTATTTTTATGATTGATAATCGTGGAACTGGTGGCAGAGGAAAATCATTCAAAAATATTGTTTATAGAAATCTTGGTCACTGGGAAGTAAATGATTTAATTGAAGCCGTAAAATTTCTAAAATCATTGTCCTATATCGATGGTGAAAGAATTGGCATCTGGGGCTGGAGTTATGGTGGATATATCTCAGCACTTACAATTCTGGAAGCTAACGAATATTTCAAAACAGCAGTCTCAGTTGCTCCAGTCACACACTGGAAATTTTACGATACAATTTACACTGAAAGATATATGTCAACCCCCGAATTAAATCCAGATGGATATGAGAAAAGCGCTGTTACAAACAAAGCCAATAAATTAAAAGGGAAACTACTTCTAATCCATGGTACTGCCGACGACAATGTTCATTTTCAAAATACTGTCGTTTTAGTTGATGAGCTCATTAAAGCTAACAAGCAATTTCAAGTAATGTTTTATCCAGGTAAAGATCATGGAATCGGAGGTGGAAAGACACGTCTTCAGCTTTTTACATTAATAACTAACTTCATTAAAGAAAATTTGTGATAAAAAAATCAATACGAATAATTTAAAATCCTTGATACAGACAATTTATCTTTTTACATTAGTGGAGTTAATTAACTAAAAACTAATAAACAGATGAGGGTGCTATGAAAAAATTCACAATTCTTTTCGTTCTTCTTTTTTCTGCAGTATCTTTTGCACAACTCCGTTATGGAGTGAAGGGTGGTTTAAATTTTGCAAGCTTTGGAGGTTCTGATGCAAAAGATATAAAAAGCCTAACCCGTTACCAGTTTGGCGGTTATGTTAATTTTTCTCTTCCAGTTCTTTTTGCTTTTCAAGGCGAAGCTCTTTATTCAATGAAAGGTGGTCAGCAAAAAGCAACTGATGAATTTGGTAACAATTGGACTATTTCTTACAATCTTGATTACATCGAAATCCCGGTTTTAGTCCAACTCAATATTCCACTCGCCGTACCTCTTCCCATTTCACCATATATTGAAGCAGGACCTACACTTGGAATCACTGTTTCAGCAAAAACACAAATGGAAACCACTGGTTTTTCTCAAACAACTGATATAAAAAACGATGTCACCAGTACTGACATGGGATTAGCTCTTGGATTCGGCGTAAATATTATGAAAAAATTCGGGGTTAACCTCCGTTACACATTTGGATTTAGCACTGTTGATAATACTTCAAATCCAGATGATTTTAAAAACAGTGTCCTCGCTTTAACAGTCAATTATGGTTTATAAAACTTAAGTGAGGTAGTCGAAATCTAATATTACCAGGGTTGTCTAAAAATGTAATCCTGAACTTGTTTTGAAAAAGCAAATCAATTTTCTTAAAAGGAAATGAGCTTGAGACAAGTCAAGGATAATAGAACAGTCATTTTTAGACAACCCTTTATATTTCAATGAGAATTAAAATAAAATGACAAAACAGGGACTGAATAAAAAGGTTTTATTTTGTAAGGGGCTATCCAAAAAATGTCATGCCGAATCCTGTGTTGAATTTATTTCAGCATTATTTCGGCATCTAAACTTGTGACTATAAATCAAAAATAGACTCTGCCCCGATAAATGTGGACAGGGTGATAAAATAATACTTTTTAATCAGCCCCTTTATCTTTGAAATATAATCTCATGATTAAATTCCGGAATAAGTTCTTATCAACACCTTTTACAAAGTGCCGGAATTTAATTCATAGTTTAGCAGGAAAATTCTTAGATAAATTTTTTTAACCTAAATTCATAGGTAGTCATATGAAAAAAATTCTTCTTTCTTTATTGATTTTGTCTCAACTCTTATTCGCCAAACATTTCAATCAAAAAGTTCAATACAAAATTGATGCTGAATTAATTCCAGAAACAAAGACTCTTAAAGTGAAATCTTTAATGACATATCAAAACAAATCCTCTGATGTTTTAAACGAGATTTATATTCATATCTACTGGAATATTTACAGCAAAAACAGTTATTCACGAAAACTGGCAGAGCTACAAAAAGATTATTACTCACAGGAAACAAGAGATGTTGAAATAAAGAAGGTCGTACTTTTTCAGTCAGATAAATCTCAAGAAAATGTTTATGAACTTGATAATACCGTAATGAAAGTTCCTTTAATTAAGCCACTGCAACCGGAAGAATCACTTCAGGTTGAAATCGAGCTCGATGAAGAAATACCACCTGAAGGTTTGAGAATGGGTTATTACAAAAGATATTTCTCTGTTGCCCACTGGTTTCCTTCAATTTGTGCGTATGATAATTTTGGCTGGCATACTGACCAATATCTTGGAACTGGAGAATTCTATGAAGAAATATCTGATTTTGAAGTAAATCTTACTTTACCAAAGACTTTTCTTGTTTTCTACACTGGTGAATTATTGAATCCTGAAGAAGTTTACAACGAATCAATTCTTTCAAAACTGGAACAGGCGAAAAAATCCGATTCGACAATTAGAATTTTTGAACCTCCAGAAAAAATACAAATTGACGATAGCCAGAAGAAAACATGGAAATTTAAAGCTCAAAATGTGCGAACATTTGCATTTGCCTGTTATGAAGATTATTTGTGGGATGCTTCAAGTGTTGGGAATGTTCTTGTCCATACAGTTTATCCAAAACAATTAGAAAATCTTTATGTTGTCGAAGGAATGAAAGCTGCCCGTCACGCTATTAAATTCTTTTCCGAAAAAATTGGTCCTTATGTTTATCCACAAATGTTTGTTACTGTTGGCGGTTCAAGTGGTGGAATGGAATATCCAGGAATTGTCTTTATGGGTCGTGGACAAATTGGTGGAATTTCATCATATGGAACTGCAAGTGTAATTATTCATGAGATTGGTCATAACTGGTTTCCCATGATGTTGAATTCAAACGAAGTTGATTACGCTTTTATGGACGAGGGATTTAATACTTTCATAACAAATCTTGCAATGGAAGAACTCTACGGAAGATATAATAATAAGCTCAAACTCGAAGGACTCTTATCAAGAGTATTTTCCAATTCTGATGTTAGAACTGATGACTATGCTGAGGTCATTTCATATCTAAAATCAGGTTATACAGAACCAATCATCACTCATTCAGATCGATACGAACAAACTCAAGCTTATGTTGTGAACTCTTATCCTCGAACTTCCATGAATTTATTTATGCTTCAATATATAATGGGTGAAAAGGCTTTTAATGAACTCTGGCAAGAATATTACAGGAGATTTCTATTTCAAAAGATTTATCCAGAAGATTTTTTCAATCTCGCTGAAGAAATCTATCAAAAACATTACGGAAGAAAATCTTTGCGATGGTTTTTTGATCAGTGGTTTTATAAAGATTACACACTCGATCTTGCCTTGAAAGAGTTTAAAGTCGAAAAATCAAATGATAAATATCTAACCACAATTCAGATTTGTAATAAAGGCAGAGCAATAATGCCATGTGATGTGGAGATTGAATTTGAAGACGGGCAAAAAGAAAAAGTTAATTTTGAGGTTGAAGATTTCTCTAAAGGAATTCAGTTTGCAACTAAGACATTCACTTTCTCTAAAAAACCTGTTCGAGCTGAAATCAATCCAGATAAAAGATTACTCGACATAAATCGATTAAACAATACATCTGATTTTATTTTTCCAGTTTCATTTGGAAGAAAACCGTTGATTAATCTCTTTGTAAATCCTTTCAGCTATCGATTGAATTTTTCACCAAACTTCTGGTTCAATAATATTGATGGCTTGAAAATGGGTCTTAAAGTCGAAGGAAGTTATTTAAGTAATGAAAAAGTTTTTGAACTGGGTTTATTTAAAGGAATGAGAGAAAAACATCCTTTAGGTGGAGAATTAAAAATTAGTGACAGATTGGATTTCTTTGGTCCTCTGGCAACTGGTTCATTTAGGTTGTTTAATTATGAAGGAAGAAGAGGTGCTGAGTTAATATTTGACAAAACATTTTCCAGATATTATGGAAGAAATCCGCAATTCAAACTAAAACTCTCGGCTAATTACTTTGATGCTTTTGATGATCAATATTTTGATAAATATAAATTCGATAAAATTCTACAAATATCTTCAAGTCCTAATTCTATTAAAGAAATTTATTCTCAAAGAAAGTTTCTTTTCACAACTGCTGCATTTTCTTATACAAATAACTGGAAATACTTGAGAACAAGTTTTAATATCTATTATGAAGCAGGAATAGTGCGAGAAAACTATTCGCTAATATCCTATCCAGTATATAATTCACTACAAACAAGAAGTAATGTTTTATATCAGAAATTAAGTTTCGCCTCTGTTCAAGATTTCAGACCAAAATCTATTGTAACTCATATAAAGTTCAGACAATACGCTGGTGTAACTCCGAAAAAACTTCCAAAAGCAAGAGAGTTTTATCTTGCAACTGTAAATCCAATTGATGAATTTAATCTTCCCCTCTATAGAACATATGGTTTCTTCTCTCGCAACTTCATTTCTAATCATTCAATCCCGAATGGCGATGGAATGATGAGAGGTTATTACAAAAACAATCTTTCAGATGATTTGATTACAACTTTCAATGGTGAAATTAACTTCACAAAAACATTTACTTACCTTGGCTTACCAGGAAAAGTTATCTCTTTCTTCAATCCAAAATTTTTCTTTGATTTTGGAAATGTCTGGGCAAATGAAAAAGAATTTAAATGGAAAGCTTTGAAATCAGACTGGGGAATAAGCATCTCCCTGATTCCAGAAATTGATGAGAGAATAACAAGTCAACTCAATCGATTCAATCCATTCTCCAGACTCGGAATAAACGATTTCAGGATTGATTTTCCATTGTTTATAAGTCATCCTCCTGCAGGTGAAAAGAAATTTCAATTTAGATGGTTGCTCGGATTAAGAACGATATTTTAAGTAAGCTAAAAATTCTTTGATAATAAGCCCACAACAAAAGTTTGTGGGCTTTTTTATTTTTAGAAATCGAAAGGTCTATTCCAAATAGATAAGCTTATGGGAATAATCAATCTAAAACGATTTCTTTAATTTTGTAAAAATAATTTCAAAAATTATTGAGGTGATTATAATAATGTTTTTACTTTTCATTCTAATTCTTTTTAATCCATCTTTTGCAAAAGATACTACCGATGTAATTATCACAACAAAAGCCACAACGGGCATAAACATCAGTCAAATTTCATTTACGAATTGGGCACAGGGTGGAGAAAATTCTTTTACCTGGACATTGCTTGGAAATCTAAGCGTCACATCGAAATCACAATTCTGGACAACCAAAAACACACTCAAATTTGCCTTTGGAAGAACAAAACTTGGTTCCCAGGATTTCAGAACTAATGATAATGAATTTTACATCGAGACTGTAATTTCAAGAAATGTTGGCTGGGCTGTTGATCCATTTTTCAGTAATTCGATACGCAGTCCAATAACTACTGGATATTCTTATAAAACAAAAATTCCTGAAAGGATAGCTGACTTTTTTGATCCAGGATATATAACTCAAACTCTTGGTTTTACATACGACAAAATAAAAGGAATTAAAACACGACTTGGAATTGCATTGCAAGAGATTTTTACAAATCGACAGAGGAAGTTCTCAGATAACCCGAACACAAAAGATAGAGTCGAAGCTTTTAAAATTGAAACAGGAATTGAGAATGTAACTTCAAGTGAATTTCAATTGATGGAAAATATTTTATACAAAGGTACAATTCGCTTATTCTCCCGTTTTGAAAATATGAAATACTGGGATGTCAGGTGGGATAATCTAATAACTGCGAAAGTTAACAATTACATTAATGTGAATTTCAATTTTCTTGTAGTTTATGAAAGGAAGCAAACTCTAAGAACACAAATAAAAGAAGCTCTTCAACTTGGAATAATTTATAATATAATTTGAGTTGATTATGGAGAAATCAAAACAATACAATCGAATTAAGATTACTTTGCAAATTATTAATCAGGTCCTGAGCTTTTTGATTTTAATTGTTCTTGCTTTTACTCCTCTTGCTCGTCTTATCGAACAGAAAATTTATACTTATACATCAAACGATTATGTAGCCTTCACGATATTTTTAGTAATCATTGGATTAATCGAGATTATTTTTTCAGTGCCCCTGGATTTTTATTCATCCTACATTGTCGAACATCGTTTCAATCTTTCTAATCAGAATTTGATGGACTGGTTTGTAGAAAAAATTAAAAGTTACTTCGTATCCTCTTTAATTTTATTCCCGCTTGGAATGACTTTTTACTATTTACTCAAAAACTATAAACTGTGGTGGTTAATTTTAGCTTTCATTGTTTTTGTTTTCTCGATTTTACTTGCACGAATTGCTCCTACTTTAATCTTTCCAATATTTTATAAATTTATTCCCCTTGAAAATGATAATTTAAAAGCGAAATTAACACAGCTTTGTCAAAACTCTGGTATCAACTTCGAAGGCATTTACACTTTTAATCTGAGCAAAAACACGAAAAAAGCAAACGCTGGTTTTACAGGAATATTTAAATCTCGAAGAATAATAATAAGCGACACTCTTATAGAAAATTTTACTGACGATGAAATCTTAACTGTTTTCGCTCATGAGCTCGGACATTACAAGAAAAAACATATCATTAAAAATATTTTAATTGGTTTAGTCACAACTTTTTTGACTTTTTACCTTGCTGAATACTTTTATCAAATAGCATTGATAAAGATGAATTATTCTTCTCCCCATCAAATTTCAGCTCTACCAGTTTTATTTTTAATCCTCTCGTTCATTTCAATCTTGTTTATGCCAGTGTATAATTCAATTTCAAGAAAATTTGAATTTGAAGCTGACGAATTTGCAGTCAAATCAACTGGTGATAAAAATTCATTTATCTCGTCTTTAAAAAAACTATCTAAAATTAATCTCGCCGATGAAAATCCAAATCCATTAATCGAATTTATCTTTTATAGCCATCCTTCCATCAAAAGAAGAGTCGAAAGGGTCGAAAAATTCTAATCTGCAACAGATAAAATCGGTTTTCGTATTCATATTCATTATGTTTAAATTGCACATACAAAAACTTAAAGAGGAGTCATTCAGATGAGGTATTTTTTAACCTTAATTATAATGGTGATTATTATGTCCAGTAATTCATATAGTCAACAACCACCAATTATTGACCGCGAACTTTTCTTTGGTGATCCTGAAATTTCAGGTGCTCAACTTTCCCCTGATGGGAAATATCTAACCTTCTTAAAACAATTCAACAAGATTCGAAACATCTGGATTAAAAAAATTGATGAACCTTTTGAAAATGCCAGACCGATAACTGCCGATACAAAAAGACCAGTAACAAATTATTTCTGGACAGAAGATTCAAAGTATATTATTTATGCTCAGGATAAAGATGGCGATGAAAATTACAGAGTTTATGCTGTTAATCCATTCGAATCTGGAGACCCTGTTCCTCCAGCCAAGAACTTAACTCCTTTTGAAAATGTCAGGTCTATAATCATAGATGTTCCAAAGAAAACTCCTGATGAAATCATAGTAGGATTGAATGATCGTGACCCTTCTCTCCATGATGTTTATAGATTAAACATTATTACTGGTGAAAGAAAACTCCTCTATTTGAACAATGAAAACATTGCTGGTTGGGCAACTGATTTAGATGGAAATTTAAGACTGGCTATTCGTCAGACTGAAGATGGAGGTACAGAAATATTAAGATTAGACGCTGGAAACAAGCTCACTAAAATTTACGAAGTGGAATTCGAAGAGACAGCTTCACCAATCAGATTTTCAAAAGATGGAAAACAATTTTATTTAATGACAAACAAAGGTAAACAAAGAGACAAAATTCAACTCGAACTTTTTAATCTAACTACTGGAAAAGCAAAATTAATCGATAAAGATCCACTCGATGAAGTCGATTTAGCTGGTGCTTTATTTTCAGATATTACCAACGAACTTTTAATGACTTATTACATTGGTGAAAAAATCAGAATTTATCCGAAAGAGAAAAAATTCAAAAAAGATTTTGAAACTTTACTGAAACAAATTCCTGATGGAAATATTGGATTTATGTCAATCAGTCAGGATGAAAATTTATGGCTCGTTTCTGTTTCCAGTGATGTTGATCCAGGATCAGTTTATTTATTTAACAGAACAACTGGTAAAGCAGAATTTGTTTATAAATCACGACCAAATCTGCCAAGCGAATTACTTTCCACAATGAAACCTGTAAAATACACAGCTCGTGATGGAATGACTATCTATGGCTATCTAACAATTCCTCGAGGACTTGAACCAAAAAATCTTCCGGTTGTTTTATTGATTCATGGTGGTCCATGGGCAAGAGATATCTGGGGTTATAATCCAATTGTTCAATTCCTGGCAAATCGTGGATATGCCGTTCTTCAACCAAATTTCAGAGGCTCGACTGGATACGGTAAGAAATATTTAAATGCCGGAAATAAGCAATGGGGAACCGGTGCAATGCAGCATGATATTACTGATGCTGTTTATTTCTTAATTAAAGAAGGAATTGCTGATCCAAAAAGAATTGGAATCGCCGGTGGTTCTTATGGTGGATATGCGACACTCGCAGGACTTGCATTTACTCCCGATTTATATGCTTGTGGATTTGATATCGTCGGACCATCAAACATTATCACTTTATTGAATTCAATTCCTCCTTACTGGAAACCAATTCAGAAGATATTCACATTACGAGTTGGTGATAAAGACAATCCTGTAGAAAGGAAAATGTTAGAAGCCCAATCACCTTTGAATTCAGCGACTCAAATTAAAGCACCACTTTATGTTGTTCAGGGTGCAAATGACCCGAGAGTTAAAAAAGCTGAGTCTGATCAAATTGTTGCTGCATTAAGAGACCTCGGTAGAGAAATCGAATATATGCTTGCACCAGATGAAGGACATGGTTTTTTGAATGAGCTAAATAGACTTGCAATGTTTACAGCAATGGAAAAATTCTTTTACAAGCATTTGAAAGGTAGAGTTCAGGAAGATGTTCGAGAAGAAATTCAAAAGAAACTTGACGAACTAACTGTAGATATTTCGAAAGTTGAAGCCCCAAAAAAAGTTGAAACGAAGGAATCAGAAATTCAAAAACTTTCATTTAATCCTGAAAAAATGTTTTTTGGTGAATTGAATTATCAATCTGATTTCGAATTAATGGGAAGTAAATATCATCTGGAAATCAATAGACGAATTGAAAAAGCAAATTATAATGGAATGGAAGTTATTCGAGTCATTGAACAAACAGAAGGAATTATGAGTGCATACGATACACTCGATTTAGATGCAAAGACTCTTTTCCCAATTAGACGATATCTTGTTCAGGGACCTGGTTCCATCACATTGAATTATGAGAAAAATAAAGTTACTGGTTTGATGAAAATGGGACCACAAGAAATGCCTATTAACTCAAATGTTGGTGAACCAGTTTTATCTGGCGGTGCAGGAACTGAACTTGCTATTTCTACTTTACCTCTTGAAACAGGCTACAAAACATATCTCAATCAATTTGATTTTATGACAGGAACTGCCCATAAATATTTAATGGAAGTCAAACTTAAAGAAAAAATCAAAGTCGGCAACAAAGAATATGAAACTTATAAAGTTGAAATGTTTTCTCCAGAAGAAAATGAAGTCAAACAAACTTTATGGTATGATGTAAACAACAAAATAATGATTAGAGCACAGATAAAACTTCCTCCAAATGCTGGTGGTGGAAATCTTGTTTATGAATTGATGGATTGATTTGTTTTTTAATTATCGCTTAAACGGTGGCTAAAAATGGTCACCGTTTTTTGTTTTAAATTGATTATCATTAACTAAAATCATTAAGAAAATAAAATGGATTTTTATGAAATCTCCATTTAATCCAGAAATTCAAAACAAAAATATTGACGCAAAAATTATTGCAGCACTTGAAAGAATTTCGGAAGTCTTTAGAGTCTTACTCTGGGAAAAAAGCAAAAGAGTAAAATTAAGTCCAATTCAAATACAGATTTTAATTTTCCTGAAATATCATCATTTGAAATATTGTACTGTCAATTCACTCGCAGAAGAATTTAATATGACAGCTCCAACCATCAGTGATGCTGTTAAAATTATGGTGAATAAAAACCTGATTAAGAAAATTAAAAACTCAAAAGATAAAAGATTTCAGTTTTTAAAGATTACTGCCAGAGGTGAAAGATTAATCAACAATATTTATTTATTTGTTGAGCCCTTACTTTTTTCAATACAAAAAATAAATATTAAGGAAAAAGAATCTTTGCTTTCATCTCTTTTACAAATCATTGCTGATTTAAATGCACGAGAAATTTTAATCACAAGAAGAATGTGTTTTACCTGTACTTTCCTTAACAAAAACAATAATGAGTTTTATTGCAACCTTCTCGAAATAAAATTAAATCCCGTCGATTTACGAATTGATTGCCCCGAACATCAACCAGTATCAAAATAGTCACCAGTCTTATCTAGATTAATCAGATTGTAGAAGCTGGATCTATATCAATAATTATCCTAACTCCACTGATTTTTTTTACTTTCATATGAAATTCCATCAGAGCATCTTTGATTACACGATGAAGATAATTTCCATTTGGATCATATGCTCGATTGCTTTTAATCAAAATATGCCAGCGATATCTACCAGAAATTTTTGATATATAAGCTGGAGATGGTCCCAGCACTTCTATAATTTTTTTATCATAAGACAAAAATTTATGAAATTCAGTTGATGACCTTTTCACTTGATTTATGTTTGGACTCTTGAATTCAATTAAAGCGAGTTTATAAAATGGTGGATATTTAGCCTGTTCCCGTTCAATAATTTCCTTCTGATAAAATCCTTGATAATCATTCTGTTGAACAAATTTAAGAGTATAACTTTCAGGTCGATAAGTTTGAATTGCCACTTCTCCTTGAAGGTTACTTCTTCCAGCTCTACCTGCAACCTGAGAAAGAAGTTGAAAAGTTTTTTCTGATGAACGAAAATCAGGTATTAACATTGTTGATTCGGCAGATACAACACCAACGAAAGTTACATCTGGAAAATCAAGTCCTTTCGAAACCATTTGAGTCCCGAGCAAAATATTATATTTCCCTTCACCAAAATCATTAAGTATTCTACTGAAAGCATATTTTTTTTGAGTTGTATCGAGATCCATTCTGGCAATTCTCGAATTCGGTATAATTTGCTCAAGCTCATCTTCAACCCTTTGAGTTCCTATACCTTTGTATTTAATCTCTAAACTTCCACAAACAGGACAGGCATCAAGCTCTTTTTTTGAATAATTACAGTAATGACAGACATATTCTTTTTTTATCAGATGATAAGTTAAAGTCACAGCACAATTCTTACATTGTTCTATATAACCACAATCAGGACACATAACATAAGTTGCAAATCCTCTCCTATTCTGAAGTATAATTACTTTCTGATTTTTCTCGATTGTTGATTTGATTTTATCAATCATCGTTTGTGAGAACGAGCCAATCAATCGATTTTCTTCTTTTTCTTTTCGTAAATCAATTAAAGAAATTACGGGCATTTGAGCAGAATCAATTCGTTTCTTTAATTCAATTAAATGATATTTCCCACTTAAAGCATTGAAATAACTTTCAATGGAAGGAGTTGCTGAACCTAAAACAACCACGGCATTTTCAATTTTAGCTCGAATGACTGCTGTATCTCTTCCATGATAATAAGGTGCATTTTCCGATTGTTTATAAGATGAATCGTGTTCTTCATCCACGATTATCAAACCAATATTTTTTAAAGGAGCAAAAATCGCAGATCTTGGTCCAACAACAATCTTACACTCTTGTTTTGCAATCGAACGCCATTCATCAAATCGCTCTCCTGGTGATAATTTACTATGTAAAACTCCAACCTGATCGCCAAAACGATTCTTAATTCGCCGAATTACCTGAGGAGTCAATGCAATTTCAGGAACAAGATATAGTGCTGTTTTATTTTTTTTGATAATGTTATCAATCAATTCAAGGTAAATCTGAGTTTTACCACTTCCAGTTACACCATGAATTAAAAATACATCAAATTTATTTTCTTCAATTGATTTTGTAATTAAGTTTATTGCTTTGGTTTGATCTTCAGTGAGAACAATATTTTTTTGTTCTTCTTGATAAAGTTCAACATACTCTCTCTTAACTTCAACCTCAGTTATTTTTACAATTTTCTTTTTCGCAAGTGCTTTGATGATTTGTGACGAAGCCTTTGATTTTTCAATTAACTCATTTTGTTTCATCTTCTTTTCTTTTGATGAGAAGAGTGTAAGAAGGACATTAACCTGTTTAATCGACCTTTTCTCCAGTTTACTTATTAGCGATGAAAATTCTTCAAAGCTTAAATCACCAAGCTCAACCACTTTTTCTTTTTTAACTTTCACAACTGGTTTTCTTTTCTCAATGAAAATCGATGCCAGTCCTTTCTTCTCAAGTTTACTTAAATAATAATTGATGTTTGATTGAATACCTTCCCTTTTCAATTTCTTTTTTAATTCGGAAAGAGTGTGTTCATCTTTTTCAGATAAAATTCTAAGAACTTTCAGATAATTTGTTCTTTTCAAGTCAGTGTTTTTCATCTCTTCAAAAATTTGATCAGGATCGACAACAATTATTTTTTTTGATTCCACATCAGTGCCTGCAGGAACAGATGCTTCAAGCACTTCGCCAAGTGAAGAGAAATAGTAATCTGCAACCCATCGAGCGAAAGTCAAATATTTTTCATCGAAGAAAGGAATTGAATCGAGAATATCCTCAATTTCCTTGAGTTCTTTGACGGATATTTTCTGAATTTCTTTTTTAAAATTCTTTTCATCAATAACATTAACAATAAATCCAGTTAAAACTCTTTTTCCGATTGGAGCTACTGCTCTTACACCAATCTGAGCCAAATCGAGTAATTCATCAGGAACTGAATAATAAAACGATCTTTCAGTTGGAATTGCAAAAACGAGTTCAACAATTTTCTTTACTGAAGGATTTTCAGGCATATTCAAAAATTTCTTAGTAATAATAATTTATTGATTAAATATTGTGGAATTCTAACAGGCTAAATTAAACAATTGAGTTTTCAAAATCTTAAAATTAACTCACACTGAGCTTTTTACACACACATTAAACAAGTTGATATTTAATCATCTTATCTGAATTCTCTATCAATAATATCGATTTCGCCTGGATAAGTAATTCTACCAAATGGTGTTTGAATTGTTGGTGTTGCTTTTAAAGTTATTCTCGAAAGATTTTGAGTTTTACCACCAATTGCTAAAGCAAGATTAATGAGATTATCAAAACCTCTTTCGTTGAAAAATTTATAGAGATCAAGTTGAACTGTTATCGGGAAAATTGTCGTCTCACCTCTTCCTGGAATTGAAATAGGTCGAGCAATATTCCCTGTCAGAGTTTCAACATTATCAATAAAAAGTCGCCACTTGAAATCAACTATATCAATATCCTGTCGTGGATAGCCACCTCCATCATTTGGATTTTTAGCTTCGATGTTAAGATTAAAACTAACTGGTAAAGTTCCTCGGGCGACTGAATTTAAAAGCTGAGCTGAATCAAAAACATTGAAATCCCTGATTGATGACTTATTACTGAGCTGAATTCCATTAATAGTAAAATCACTAACACTGTTTAATCGAAATTTAAGTCGTGAAATATTTGTCATCTGTTTGAATACAGAACAACCAGCAATTGTAAATGCGATAATCAAAAGAATTATTACTTTTTTATTTTTCATAGCGATAACTTATTTGTTCAGTCTAAATTTTTGTTTGAAAGTTCAATTGTTTTAATAATAAAATCAGCAACTTCAAGAGCTTTTTTACCATCATCTCCAGAAACTAATGGTGGTGAATTAGTAAGAATGCTTTTGATAAATAATTCTTGTTCATATTTCATTGCGTTCACTTCAGGAATTTCAGGTTGCTCATAGATTACTTTTTTTCTTTTTTCACCAACTCCAATTTCACCATAAGAGATGCCTATTGTTTCTTCATCAGGTTTGACAAGACGATAAATCTCGGATAATCCCTGCAAGAAATCGATTGTAATGTAAGCATCTTTTTGAAACATTCTCATCTTTCTCATTTTCTTTTGCGAAATTCTACTTGCAGTCACATTGGCAACACATCCATTTTTAAATTGAATTCTTGCATTTGCAATATCAATACTGTCCGAAACAACAGCTACACCATTTGCATCAATTTTTTCGACTTCACTTTTTACAAGATGCAGAATTATGTCTATATCGTGAATCATTAAATCTAAAACTACGGCAACATCAGTGCCTCTCGGATTGAATTGCGAGAGTCTATCTGATTGAATAAACATTGGATTTAGTTGATACTTCTCGAGTGATAAAATTGCTGGATTGAATCTTTCGATATGTCCAACCTGAATAAATTTATTTTTTTCTTTACCAAGTTTGATTAATTCTTCAGCCTCTTCTACAGTTGAAGTGATCGGTTTTTCAATAAAGATGTGGAGATTATTTTCAAGAGCAAGTTTTCCTACTTCAAAGTGATTTGAAGTTGTTGTCGCTATTATCACAGCATCTGATGATTTGAACAACTCCTCGAGCGAGTCAAAACTTCTGACTTTAAATTCCTCAGCAACGATTTTTGCTTTTTCTTTATCAATATCAAAAATACCGACGCACTCGGCTAAATTAATTTCAAGCAAGTTTTTAAGATGTAATTTTCCCAGATGCCCAACGCCAATAATTCCAATTCTAAGTTTATCCAATTTTAACCACCCATCTATTCAATTTGTGTTTAATTCAGTGAATGCAACTATTTCATCCCAACCGCCATAATCGGGATTATTATAATAAACAAAGATGTAATATGTATTTTTTGTATTCCAGCTGTTACCTTCTATTTCAATCCAGTCAATCTGAAGAGTTTTTGGAGATGAATGAGTTTCTTTCACCACAACATACTGATAATCATAAATTCCTCTCTTCAAGTTTACAACCAGAGAATAATAATTACCTGACCTGTTCATTTTAAATTCTGGAATGATTTGCCAATTGGTGAAGCTTCCAATTAAATAAACATCACCATCAACCATACCAGATAGAGTCAAATCAAATTGATAATCGAGATATTCATTATAAATATCATCTTCTCGATAATATCTCATTCCTCCATTAAAATCATTTCCACCATACCTAAATTTTCTCGAAACATCAATTCCTGTAAACGATGTTAATAGTTTATCATTGGGATATTTTTTTATATCAGTTAAATCAAGTTGACGATACTCATTCACAGGTAAAAAATCTCTTTTAATGTATTGTTTAAGATTATCCGATAAAAATTTCCCATACTCATATTTCGATTTTCTATTGAAGTTAATAAAGCTCGAAAAGAAAAATTTCTGATTTTGAACAATTTCAATTTCATTCTGTCTGAACACATCATAAGGTTTTGGTATCTCAACATTTACTTGAATTCGATCTCGCCGATTGAATTCCATAATATCGGAAAGGCTGTCATCAATAACTTCTCTGGAAAAGGAAACACTGATTGGAAACTTCTGATAAACTACAATAAAATATCCCTCTCCATAAACTTTTTTATCGTTACCGAACTCTGTAATTAAATATTTGTATTTACCCGAAAATGGAAATGTTATCTGTCTTCTTTCATCAGGAAAAATTTGTTTGAATGTATAATTATAACTTTTCACACCATTTGGAGCTGTACGAAATTGAAGATTGTAATATCTATCCTTTCCAAAATTCTGGAGGAAAAGATTTTCAAGTGGTTTCCAGTTTTTATCACAAAACTGAAAAATAATCTGAAGATTGGGTTTAAGAGTTGATTTCAGATCAAATTCAATTACAATAAAATCATTACTTGTATCTTCAATACCGTTTTGATCGAAATCGTTAAAAACAATAATTGGTGGAAGAACTTCACTTTTAATTGAATAAGTTCGAAGTCCTTTTAATTCAATTAAATTTTCAGCAAAAAGAAACTGAATAAAACATAGAATGAAAATTAATAATCTCATTGTTCTCTCTTTACTGGAAGTAAAATATCAACGCATTTTATACTCTCAAATGGAACAAAAGATTCGACAACACGATTTTCGTAAACTCCACTTATGAGCAAACCATCATCATATATTCCTACAAGTCTGCCTGTTTTAAAAACGATTTCATAAAATGGTTCATCCATTTTTTGAGAATGAACGACACCGTAATATTCTTTCATTATTATGTTAACTTCAAACCCGATATAATTTTCCCAGTTCATTTTCATATTTAGATTCCTTTTATTGTGTTGCTTCAAACATTGAATTTATTTTTTTAAGAAAAGTTTCTCTATCATCACAGGGATAATTTTTATAAACAAAATTTTCAAAATCAAAAGATTTACCTGAATTGAATAAATCAACATACAAACAGGCTAAGAGTCTTTGAAAGTCATTTTTCGCTTCTATATCAGTACAATCCATATCTTTTTTCAAGTTATAAATTTCTTCTACAAGATAATTTATCTCAGCTTCGAATTCTTCAAATGAGTATTCGTTATCAAATTCAAGGATGCAATCTTTAAGGTAATAAAAATTAAAAGGAAGCTCTGGTCTTGTGGAAGGAAAAGCTTTTTCTATTTCTGGATCATAAATTTTAATAAAATAGTTTCCTTCAAAATCGAATTGGTAAAATTCAGGTAATAAGTTTCCAAGATAAATAGAATCACAAAATCTAAATTTATCTTCGAAAGTATAAACAAATAAAGTATTAACTGTATCCTGATTATACAACGAACCAGCCACAACTATCATTTCATCTTCAGGTTGACTATCGAGGTTATAAAAATATAGTTTTATTAGAGGATAAGTTTTTTTTAGTAATGGTTTATTTTGAAGACTTACAACTAAATCGAAATAACTTTTTTCATTTTTGGAGAGAGTGATTTGATATTTCTTAATAGAATTTTTAAAAATCTGTTGAGGTGAAATCTGATTGATGAAACCAGAAAGCATAATCAAATAAATGAGCAATCTAAACTTCATTTTTAATAATCCTGTGCTCCTCGAACCACTTTTTAATGTAATCGGCAATTGCACTGGTTGGTGTTCCAGGTGTAAATAATTCACCTACTCCCATCTCTTTGAGTTTTTGAATATCTTCTTTTGGAATAATTCCACCACCTGTTAATAAAACATCATCAAGACCTTTTTCTTTCATCAATTTCAAGACCTTTGGAAAAATTGTCATATGTGCTCCACTTAAAATGCTAATGCCAATGACATCAACATCTTCCTGGAGAGCGGCTTCAACAATCATCTCCGGTGTTTGACGAAGTCCTGTGTAAATCACTTCCATTCCAGCATCACGAAGAGCAGCGGCTATTACTTTAGCACCGCGATCGTGTCCATCAAGACCGGCTTTTGCAATTAATACACGAATTTTTCTTTCCATTTTTTACCTCCATCTAATTTTTGATTTTTTCACGAATCAAATCACCATATTGTTTCATTTCGTTTTGTTTGTATGATTTTGGGTGTGGTCTGAACTTAAATCCATCATTTAAAAATCTTGGTACAATGTGAAAATGACAGTGCATTATCGCCTGACCGGCAAATCTTCCGTTATTAGTAAAAATATTATAACCATGAGGTTTTAGAGATTCTAAAATTGCTTTCGTTAGTTTTGAAGTTACAATAATCAATTCTTTTGAGATTTCTTCGGGAATTTCGTGAAATTCTCTGTAATGCTCTTTCGGAATTATTAAGGTATGACCATAATTAATTGGGTTAATATCAAGAAAAGTAATTACTCTTTCTGTCTCAAAAAGTATTTCAGCTGGAGCTTCTTTACTTGCTATTTTGCAAAATATGCAATCATTCATATTTCAAATGAAAATTAGCCAAAAGTTAAATAATTGACAATAATTTTTGTGGATATTTCTTTCTTTATAATCAAAGATATTTTGCCAATAAACTCTGTGCTTTTCTAACTTCAATTGCGATTCATAATCTACCAATGTCAAAAAATTAAAGGTTCAGAATGCGAAATAAATCCGGAATGATACTTTAAGGATTTTCCATTATGAATTTGTTCATATAAGATTTGAATCAATTAAAATTCTTGTAATTCTAAATCAATATTTTCTTAAATTATCATAGTAATTAAAATAAAAAATGGTTTGAGAGATGAAAAAAATAATTTTGTTCACAGCATCTATATTCATTCTTAATTTTTTAAACTGTCGTGAAAATCCATCTGAAATTAATATACCTGACATTCCACCTGACCCACCAGGAGCAGTACCAGAAGTTGTAAAAAATAATGTTGTACCAAGCGGTTCATTTTACACAGTTGAGCTTGAAAGACGCAGATTAAATTTAGCTGGAATTGTAGTGAACAATTACGGCGTTCCTTTGTACGGAACAGGAGATCCTGATCAAAATATCTGGCTCGAAATAGATGGTGTCAATAAAGGAATTCTGGTAAAGAAAGTCAGTCAACAAAATCGACTTAAAGCTGATATTGTTTTTTGTGTTGATGTTTCAGGCAGTATGAATGATGCAATCGTAGATTCTATCGCTAATACTTTATCCGGATTTTCAAATTATCTTTATAGAAACGGAATTGATGCAAGATTCGGAGGTGTTGGATTTGTAGGTGATATAAGAGGAGTAAAACTATTAAATGAAGATGTTGCAAACTTCCGAAGCTGGATTTTAGCTAAAAGATTTATTGATACATCCACTCAGGTTTTATTCCCGCAATTTGGTTCATCTTCATTAAATGAAAATCCTGTTTCTGCAATTCGTTATGCTGATAGTCTATTTAACTGGAGACCGGAAGCTCAAAAAGTTTTTGTTGTATTTACAGATGTGCCAGTTAAACCAAGTTCAAGAGAAGACTGGTCTACAAACTGGGTAAGGACAAATTTGCGAGGACGAGGAGTTGTTCATGTTGTCTTTGCTTCAGATTCATCACGATATACAAATCTATGGTCAACACCAAATTTATCAAATCAAAATCCAAAAGACCTGGCTACTTTTACTGGAGGCACTTACAGGATGCTTCCAGATGGTTACAATTTAAATTTAGTTTATCTACCACTGGTGGAATCATTACTGTATAGTTACTCAATTGATTTTCAAACACCAGGTGGAAAGAAAAAAATTAAAATCGTTGCTTCTCTATCTCCAAATTATGATGGAAAGACTGAATTAAATGTAGAATTTTAAGATCGAAGAAACTCGTAAAGAAAAAATCAGATTATCTATCAATTGAAATTTTCTCTTTATCTAAAATAATATTTGAATGAAATTAAATTTGAACCTTCAGGTAAACTCATTACCAGATTTGATTTTTTTTGATGAAGTTTTGGAATACTATAACCAACTAATCCACCAACAACTGCACCGGCAATTATATCAGTTGGAAAATGCTTACCTGAAAAATATCTGAGCAAAGCAACAGATGATGCCAGAGTCAGAGAGCCAGCCCAGACTAAAGTTTTTGATTTCTCACTTGAAATTTGATCTGAATAAATTGTAGAAAAAAATACTGCCGAAGCAAACGCCGCCGAAGAGTGACCTGAGAAAAAAGACTTTTTAGTATCAAGAGTTAATTTTTCCGAGAGTGGTACATCAGAATTATAAGCATATGGTCTGTAACGCTGGACAATATTTTTTGTGAGATTTGTCAATCCATAGGTTAGTGTTAGTGTCTCCAGATACATCACTCCGATTGAAAATATATCTTCTTTGGTTTTATCAAAAAATAAAAAACTCAAAGGCAAGCTTACAGTTGCAATTAGAAGGACATCACTTGCAAGACTGAGATTTTTTGAATAATAATAAGTTGCTGACCGATCAAATAAATTAATTCGATTTTTATCTAAAAGAAAAATTTCTTGTGGATTGATACTCGATTGTTGTTCTATAAATAATGAAACTAAAGCTAAAGCACTGCCAGAACCCAGAATTACTGCTTCCTGTGGATATGAAAGATTATATTTTTCCTGACCTTTCAATTGAAACGACAATAATAAAATTATTTGAAACACGGTTAATGTCTTTTTAATGTTTTCTTTCATAACCACTCCATTTGTTCTTTAATTCATTTCGAAAATAAACATTGTTCTGGAAAATAATGGTGACCACCAAAAATCGATAAGAAATTTTTAAGTTCTTTTATAATCTTAATGAAATACATATTTTGAATTCAGAAAAAATATTTTGTGGAGGCTAAAATGAATTCTACTGATTTTGTAACGAGTGAAATCAGAGACCGCATTTGTACAATTAGCTTTTATAATCCAAAGGGAAACTCTCTCTCTACCCATTATCTTTTGCGATTAACAAAAGAATTTAACGATGTAAGCTATAATGATGAAGTGAATGTAATCGTTCTAAAAAGTGGAGGTGAAGGTGCATTTTGTGGTGGTGCTTCTATTGATGAACTCCTTCAAATCGATAGATTTGAAAAAGCAAAAGAATTCTTCTATGCTTTTGGGAAATTACTCCTCACAATGGTTCGTTCCCAGAAACCAATCATCGCAAGAGTACATGGAAAAATTGTCGGTGGTGGAGTAGGACTCGTAAGTGCCTGCGATTATTCTATAGCTCAAAAAGATGCTTCTATTAGATTGAGTGAATTGACCATCGGAATTGGACCTTTTGTAATAAGTCCTTTTGTAATTAAGAAAATTGGAATCAGTGCTTTCTCTGCACTCTCACTCGATACTGAGTGGAGAGATGCTCAATGGGGAAAATCAACTGGACTTTATTCCAAAGTTGTTGAAACAATTGAAAACGTTGACCAGGAAGTGGAGAAACTCGCAAACAACCTGTCACAGGCTTCATTGAATTCATTACAAAAACTAAAATTACTATACTGGGAAGGCACTGACGACTGGGAAAAATTAATTGACGAACGATCAGAAATTAGTGCGAGATTAATTCTTTCAGAGATTGCAACAGGAAGACTTCAAAGAATGTTGAATAAAAGTTAATCGAGATTTTTTTTGAAATATGACTAAAAAATTCCAATCACTTATCTTCATTTCATTATTAATTACAGGTAATCTTTTTTTATTTCAACACTGTTCACAGAAGAAAGAAATTCTACCTGAAAAGATTAATGATTTGATGCTTGTTAAAACAATTAAAGGTGAAGAAGCAAAAAAATATATCGATAAACTTCATTTTCAACCTGTTTCAAAAAATGAAAATGTCATCGGTTATTATGAAAATCTTTCTGGTGAAGCGATTGTTTATGTTACGACCTATCCCGATCAAAAAGAGGCTAAAATAGATTTTGAAAAAATGACTGAAAAAATTTCACCGGAGAATTCAGTTTTCGTTTATCCTCAATTCTTCGACTATAAAGGAAATAAAATTTATAAATGTTTCGGTATGGGAATGAGTCATTTTGTTTTTTCTTTAAATAAAAATCTTTACTGGATATCTGTTGATACTCACCTGGCAAAAGATTTCTTTGAAGAGTTTTATCGAAGAATCAGATAATCAAAAATACCGGGCAACATATGACTGAACGAATGATTATAGTTACATTATTAAGGGCATTTATTTTTCTTTCTACCATTTTTATTATTCAATTTTATTTTGCCAAGAGATTAAGAAATTCTTTACTCCAATCTGGTTACTTCAAAGACAAGAGGAAGCTTTCAATTGCAATTGTAAGCGTGATTTTATTCTTCGATTTGTTTCCTGTATTCAACACATTTGCAAGTATATATGGAGTTATAAATCCAACCACTAATTTTGAAATCCCGAAAGTTTTTGTAATAGATTATTTCTTTCGAATTCCATCCTGGATGTTGATTTTAATTATAGTGCAGGTTTTTTTGCTCTCAGCTCCAATCGATTTATTTTTCTTTGCTTTAAAAAAAATCAATCTTAAAATTTCAAATAGACTTAATTTTTACATCTCTCGATACTTTTTCTTGCTTGTCATATTTTTCACTGGTTATATCCCGCTCAGAATTTACTATGAATTTAAAAATGTTGTGGTAGAAAAAAGAACTTATCACATAAACTCACATAATCCTGAACTCAATAATTTCAGAATTGCATTCATTTCTGACATACAGGCTGATAGATTTACAGATGCAAAAAGAGTTACAAATTATATCTCAAAAATTAACGAACTCAATCCTGATATTGTTTTAGCCGGAGGTGATTTCTTAACCGGTGATAGTGATTACATTCCAATTATTGCATCACTTGTAAAAAATATCAAATCAAATTATGGAGTCTATTCTTGTATTGGTGACCACGACTTTTTTGCTTTCAAAAGAAATTACTGGAGAAGTATAGCTGAAGTCAAAACTGCTCTGGAAAAAAATAATGTAAAAATGATTGATGATGGAAATCTTATCCTGATGATTAATGAAAGTAAAATCAAAATTACTTTTCTGACGAATACTTATGTCAAATCTTATAATGAAAAAATTCTGGATAGCCTTGCTCAAGCAAATCAAGATGCAAAACTTAAAATTTTAGTTACTCATCAACCTGATGAAAAAATAGCTTTAAAGGCAAATGAATATGGATACAATTTATATCTGACCGGTCATACTCATGGTGGTCAGGTAAATTTTTTATTTCCTTTTCTGAACATTACACCAGTTAGATTAGAAACAAAATTTATAAGTGGTGATTACTGGTTTGGAGATTTATTGATGATAGTTAATCGTGGACTTGGAATGTCAACTATGCCAATTCGTTATCATTCAATTCCAGAAATTTCATTGATTGAAATAAAGACAGAAAGTTCGGCTCATAATTAAAATAGATTGTACTGTACAGTCATTGCCAGACCGAGCAAAGTCTTTTGTTTCCCGATTTTCTGAACTGATGTTGTAAAGCCATAATAAATTTCATTCTCTAAGTAATAAAGAAACGAAGTTGAAAAGATATGATTAATTGTGAAGTTTAATTGCCCGTAAGGTTTTATCGCACTCAATTTATAATTGGCTACAAAATTTATTCGATTGCTTAATTCATAAATAAAGTCAATACCAAAATTCGAATTCATCTGTCTGAAAAACAGTGAGTCCATTGGTGTAAAAAACTCAAAATTACCATTAATCTGAAAACGCCATCCAAGTGGATAACTATATCTACCAGAGATGCTCAAATTCGGTGAGCCACTTTTTGATTTGTCTGATGTACTCAGCACAAATTTTGAACCAATATTTATATCATAACCGAAGTATCTATTGTTAACTCTTTCATTAATATTAAAAAGTACCTGTCGAATTCTTAAAATTCCAATTGCCCCGACATGATTACCAATCAACATCCCCGATGCACGAATTTCATTTTCTATATCGAAAAGCCAGATGTTTTCATATGTTTCACCATAAATATTAATGTATTCCGATTGACGATCAATAATATTGGCAATTTTAATCATTGTAGCTTTTGGTAGGTTATCACTAATAATTTTTTCTCTCAAAAGATGTTCTTCAATACGAACAGCTTTAGCCAGAGCTGTCGCATCAATGTAACGACCATAACCTGCACCAATTGTAAGATTCGATGCAATTTGTTTATAAAAATCAAGATGAGATAATTCCAGTCCTGCAAATGCAAAAAAATCTCGTTCATCCCAGATATACTTTCTTGCACTCGAAGATATTTTAACTGAATGCTGATACTGGCTGAAGTTTTTTCCACCTGAAAGGTCCGCATCAATAAACCAGGCAAATGGTAATGAAGAATAAAATTGTCGATAAATAATACCTGCTGCTGCAGCATTGTTTGTTACCGAATCGCCAACTTGATTCCAGTTCCAGTAACCATTCATCCTGAGTAATTGAGCTCGACTGATCGGAACCTGATAATCTTCAACTTTAACATTTTGTGAAAAAACTTCATTTGAATAAACAATAATTAAAATTATACAGGTTATGAATAATTTTCTCATATTTTTCTATACCAGAATTATTTGTTTGCAATATAAGAAAGTCGAAAAAGGTTTTGATAAGTAAAATGCAGTAATTTTTAGATACAGATAAATTTACGTAATCAATAAATGATTTAATGAAATTTCAGAAAAACTTTACAATCAAAAAAGAAGGGCTGACTAAAAATTGCCATTCCGAACTTGCTTTGAAATCCACTTTCGCAATTATGTACTGAAAACAAAATCTGAAACAAGTTCCGGTTGACAATAATACTTTTAGTCAACCCCTCGTAATAAATTAAATGTCAAGCTCTCGAATATTACTCCTCAACATTCGATAAAAATCTTGCTCGATAAAATTCTCTATTCAATCGTGCAATATTTGTGATTTTAATTTCTTTAGGACATTCAGCTTCACAGGCACCAACATTGGAACAATTTCCGAAACCGAGTTCATCCATCTTTGCAACCATTTTTTGAACACGAATTTCTCTTTCTGGTAAACCTTGAGGTAATAATGCCAGATGAGAAACTTTTGCACTTACAAATAACATTGCCGATGCATTTGGACAAGCTGCAACACAGGCACCACAACCGATGCAAGCAGCAGCATCCATCGCCAGTTCAGCATTTTCTTTCTTTACTGGAATTGAATTTGCCTCAGGTGCACTACCAGTATTTACAGAAATAAATCCACCTGCTTGAATAATTTTGTCGAAAGCAGAACGATCAACAACCAAGTCTTTAATTACAGGGAATGCCTTTGCTCTAAATGGTTCAATGTAAATTACATCACCATCTTTGAAATGTCTCATATGAAGCTGGCAGGTAGTAATTCCCTGAAGTGGTCCATGGGGTCTTCCATTAATTACCATTCCACAAGTTCCACAAATTCCTTCACGGCAATCATGCTCGTAGGCAATTGGGTCCTCACCTTTAGCTTCAAGTTCTTCATTTACAATATCGAGCATTTCCAGAAATGAAGCATCTGTTGAAATATTATTTGCATAATAAGTTTTGAATTCACCTTTTTCATTTGGTCCAGCCTGTCGCCAGACTTTTAATGTCAAGTTCAATTTCTTGCTACTCATTATTTATAACTCCTTGTGGATGGTTTGACATATTCAAATACAAGAGGTTCTTTATGAAGTACCCAGTCACCAACTTCTTTAAATTCCCAGGCTGCAACATAAGCGAAATTTTCATCATCTCTTTTAGCTTCACCATCTTCAGTTTGATATTCTTCTCTAAAATGTCCACCGCAAGATTCATTTCGGTGCAAAGCATCAATAGCCATTAATTCTCCCAGTTCGAGAAAATCAGCGACTCGTCCAGCTCTTTCGAGTGTTTGATTTAAATCCTGATCATCACCAGGAATTTTTACATTCTTCCAGAATTCTTCTCGTAATTCTTTAATCATTTGAATTGCTTTTTTCAACCCTTCCGCATTTCGAGACATACCTACATAATTCCACATAATTTTACCAAGCTCACGATGTAAATCATCCACAGTTCGTTTACCATTAATTGACATTAATCTTTTTATTAAATCTTTTTGAGCATTTTCTTCTTTTACGAATTCTTCGTGATCAGTTTTAACTGGAGTAAATTTATGAGAGGCAAGATAATCACCTATTGTATAAGGTAAAATGAAATAACCATCAGCCAAACCCTGCATCAAAGCACTTGCACCAAGTCTATTTGCCCCGTGATCAGAGAAATTAGCTTCGCCAATTACATAAAGACCAGGAATTGTACTCATTAAATTGTAATCTACCCATAATCCACCCATTGTATAATGTGGAGCAGGATAAATTTTCATCGGGACTTCATAAGGATTATCACCAGTTATCATTTCATACATCTGGAAAAGATTTCCATATCTTTCTTCTATAACTTTTTTGCCCAGTCTTTTAATTGAATCTGAAAAATCCAAATAAACAGCTTGACCTGTTTCACCAACTCCATATCCTTCATCACACATTCTCTTTGCTGCACGCGATGCAATATCTCTTGGAGTTAGATTTCCATAAGATGGATAAATTCTTTCAAGGTAATAATCTCTTTCACTTTCAGGAATTTCATTTGGATGTCGTTTATCACCTTTTTGTTTTGGAACCCAGATTCTTCCATCATTTCTTAAACTTTCACTCATCAATGTCAATTTCGATTGTTGTTCACCGTGGAGTGGCAAACAGGTTGGATGAATTTGAGTAAAACATGGATTGCCAAAGAAAGCTCCTTTCTTGTGGGCTCTCCATATGGCTGTGGCGTTACAATTCATTGCGTTAGTTGAAAGATAAAAAACTCTGGAGTATCCACCAGTAGCTAAAACTACTGCGTGTCCGGCAAACCTTTCGAGTTCACCAGTCAGAAGATTTCTTGCAATTACACCTCGAGCCATACCATCAACCATAACAAGCCCTAACATTTCCCTTCGAGTGTAAAGTTTAATTCTACCAAGTCCCACCTGTCGGCTCAATGCACTATAAGCACCGAGTAAAAGTTGCTGACCAGTTTGACCTCTTGCATAAAAAGTTCTTGAAAGCTGAGCACCACCAAATGAGCGATTATCAAGTAATCCACCATATTCTCTTGCAAATGGAACTCCCTGAGCAACGCATTGATCGATGATGTTGTTACTTACTTCGGCAAGTCGATAAACGTTTGCTTCTCGTGCTCGATAGTCTCCGCCTTTCAAAGTATCGTAGAATAATCTATAAATGCTATCACCATCATTCGGATAATTTTTCGCTGCGTTAATTCCACCTTGAGCAGCAATACTATGAGCTCTTCTTGGACTATCATGAAATGTTAAAACAGTTACGTTATAACCAAGTTCAGCAAGTGATGCGGCAGCAGATGAACCAGCCAGTCCTGTTCCAACAACAATAATGTCGTATCTTCTCTTATTAGCAGGTGAAACTAATTTTAAGTTGAATTTATGATTTGTCCATTTTTCCTGAATTGGACCTGATGGAATTTTAGATTCTAATGCCATATTTAATTACCTCCATAGAAAAAGAAAAAGTAAATTGGGAAAGAAGCAAATCCTGCTGAAAGAACAAACGCAATTACTCTTCCAAACCAGACAATAAACGGTGTATATTTTTTATGATTTATTCCAAAAGTCTGAAACGCGCTTTGAAAGCCATGATGAAGATGAAGGAATAAGAAAACCATGGCGACAACATAAAAAATCATATAGACAGGATCTTGAAAAGTCTTAACCACAATATCGTAATCTGTTGCACCAGTTTCCTTTATTGAACCATATTTAAATTCATACCAGAAATTTCTGAGATGAATGATAAGAAAGACAAAAATTATTAGAGCGGAATAAATCATATTTCGGGATGTCCAGGTAGATTTTGGGTCGACTGTCTTAACAAAATATTTCACTGGTCGAGCTTTTCTATTCTGCCACCAGAGTCTGATGCCATCCCAGATATGAAAAGCAAATCCTAAAACTAAAATAATTTCTATAACCCGGATTATATAAACCAGATCAGTTTCATTTAAGAAATGCACATAGTTATTGAAAGCATCCCTGCCGAGATATAAAAATGAATTACCAAAAAGATGAATACATAAAAATAGAATCAGAAAAAATCCGGTAAGAGCCATCAAAAGTTTCTTACCGACGGAATAATTGAAAGTCTTTAAAAACCAGCCCATTAAATTAACTCCTTCCAAATGTTGTTACTTTTTGAGGATAGATGATTAAGGAAAGATTTGCAGAAGAATTCGAGTTGCAAGAAAAATTTTTCTATCATTTCAAATGCAAATTAGAAATGATGTAAAAGAAAATCAATTTAAGAAAAATAAATATTTCCCAATTTTTCATAGCCAAGAAGCAAATTTCCATAATCTTGAGAAGTTCAAATATCAACATTGAAATATTTATTATTTCATTTTTCAAAATATGATTTTGTTCTCTCTCATTCATATGGCGATTTCAAATTTATTGAAACCAATGACTGATGATAATTGTTATTTACCGAAACAAGATTTTTAAAGAGTCCAGGCTTCTCTTATTGTTAATTTATTTTCATCTAAACCTTATTTAAATTATTTATAAAACTCAGAAGAATTATGGCAGATAAAGAAAGAAAAGTAGTTTACGATCCTTTGCAGGAATTAATAGCGTATTATTCAACCAAAAAGGAAGACGAGAAAGATAAAACAGAAAGAAAAAATCTTCCCGTTGAAGATAGATTGAAAAATAGAATCATTGATGGGGAGAAAATCGGACTCCAGGATGACCTCAATGAAGCACTTAAAAAATACAGCCCAATCGATATTATCAATAAAATTCTTTTAGAAGGGATGAAGGTTGTTGGTGAGCTTTTTGGAAGTGGTCAGATGCAACTCCCATTTGTCCTTCAGAGTGCTGAAGTAATGAAATCTGCCGTAGCTTATCTTGAAAAGTTTATGGAAAAGAAAACCAGTGAATCAAAAGGAAAAATTGTTCTTGCAACAGTTAAAGGTGATGTTCATGACATTGGTAAAAATCTGGTCGATATAATTTTAACAAACAATGGATATACAGTTTACAACCTCGGCATAAAATGTCCTATTGAAAAAATGATTGAGGAATTTGAAAAACAGGAAGCTGATGCAATTGGAATGAGTGGATTACTTGTCAAATCTACTTTGATTATGAAAGAAAATCTTGAAGTCTTAAATGAAAGAAATCTAAAAATACCAGTTGTTCTCGGTGGTGCTGCTTTAACAAGAAGATTTGTTGAGCAAGATTTAAAAAAAATCTACCAGGGTTATGTTGAGTATGCAGAAGATGCTTTTGATGGCTTGAGATTTATGGAAAAAATTAAATCGCAAAATGTTTATGAATTAGTCAGTCAATCACAAGTTGAACAAACTGCAACCAGCGATGATGAGCTCCTGGATAATTTAGTAGGAAGTGATGCAAAACTTGCCTTCTTCGATGAAGAGAAAGCATTCCAAAAATCAAATGTCACAGTTCTGGATGAAATTCCATCACCACCATTCTGGGGTGTAAAAATTGTAGATAATATTCCTCTTGATGAAATTTTTAAATATGTAAACGAAGTCGCTCTCTTTCGTGGTCAATGGCAATTCAGAAAAAGAAAATTATCCGATGAGGAATATGACCAATTAGTAAAAGAAAAAATTCTCCCCATTTATGAAGAACTAAAGCAAAAGGTTAAAGAAAAAAATTTATTAAAGCCAAAAGTAGTCTATGGATATTTCCCGGCCCAATCAGACAAAAATGATTTAATCATTTACAAACCAAAAAACTTGAATGAGACGGAATTGCATAATGTCTGGGAAATTGATTTTGACAAAACACAGTTGGAAGAATTTCTCCGATTCACATTTCCAAGACAGAAGGATAAACGAAATCTTTGCATCTCCGATTTCATCTTACCAGTTGAAAGTGGAAAATTTGATGTTGTCGCATTTCATGTAGTTACAGTTGGTGAAGAAGCAACTGAATATTCAAAATATCTTTATTCGAATGATCACTATTCTGATTATCTTTTTTTCCATGGACTTTCAGTTGAGACAGCAGAGGCACTGGCTGAATACTGGCACAAGAAAATTCGAGAAGAACTGAAAATAGATTATGCTGATGCAAAAGAAATTAAAAAACTATTTCAACAAGGATATCGAGGTTCAAGGTATTCTTTTGGTTATCCAGCTTGTCCAAATCTCGAAGATCAGGTAAAGCTTTTCAAACTTCTCAGGCCTGAAAGAATTGGTGTAACATTGACGGATGGTTATCAGATGGTTCCTGAACAAAGTACTTCTGCAATTATCATTCATCATCCTCAGGCAAAATATTTTACAATATGAAAATGAATCACCGATTAGTTTATCAGATTGATATCCGTGAATTTGTTTCACGATTAAATGAATCGAAAAGTAAAACTCATAATCTTAATAATTTACCTGATGATTTTTTCTCTGAGTTACAGGGGCTTGGCGTAGAATTTTTCTGGCCTCTTGGAATTTATGAACCCAGCAAAGCAAGTCAACAAATTTCTATTTCAATGAAAGAATTGCACAAAAAATATTCTGACTCTTTGCCTGATTGGAAAGAGACTGATGTAATTGGTTCACCTTATGCAATCACTCAGTACAGAATCGCAAAAAGTTTAGGTGGAGAGGAAGTTTATAAAAAATTCAGACTTAAATTAAAGAATAAATTTAATCTCAAAATTATACTGGATTTTGTCCCGAATCATTTTGCCCTTGATAGTCCTGTTGTTCAAAAACATCCAGAATTTTTTATTCGCGTTCCACTGAAAGAAACAGAAATCAATTCAGAAATTTCTACAACCATTAAAATAAAAGATAAAGAATACACATTTGCTCACGGAAAAGAACCATACTCACCTGCCTGGAAAGATACACTTCAACTCGATTATCGTTCCAGAAAAGTTTGTGACTTTATGTTCAAAGAATTACTCAAGTTAAGCGAGAAGTGCGATGGTGTCAGGTGTGATATGTCCATGCTTTTACTTTCTGATATTTTTTTCAATAACTGGAAAAACTTCCCATTACCAGCTGATTATGTACCTGTTGCAAAAGAATTCTGGTATGATGCAATCAAAAAAATTAAACAAAGAAATCCAGATTTTATTTTCATAGCTGAAGTATACTGGAGTCGTGATAACGATTTACTCGATTTAGGTTTTGATTATGTCTATGAAAAGAAGCTTTACGATTTATTAATCGATTATAGAATTGATTTAATTAATGAGTACATAAAAAAAATTTTCTCATTTCAGAAAAAGAGATTTTTATTTATTGAGAACCATGATGAACAAAGATCAGCTTACGTATTTCCACCAGATAAACTAAAAGCAATTGCCACTCTCATTTATACATTACCATCGATGAAATTAATTTATGATGGTCAACTCGAAGGCAAAAAGATTCATCATGCAATTCAATTAAAAAGAATCTGTCAGGAAAATATCAATTATGATTTAAAAAATTTCTACAAACTACTTTTACATTCAATTAAAAAATCATCAATAATAGATGGTTACTTTAAATTTTTACAACCAATTCCAGCCTGGGAAGGAAATCCTGCTTTCTACAATTTCATTACTTTCCTGTACGAAAATGACAACCTGAAGAAAGACCTTATTGTTATCAATCTATCTCCTTATCAATCACAGTGTAAAGTCAAAATTGAAAGCTATGACTTGAAAGGCAAAAAATTTCTCATTAAAGATAGATTAAGTGATGAGCAATACATTAGAGATGGTGATGAGATGTTTAATAGTGGACTTTATCTTGATCTGAAACCATATCAATCTCAAATTTTTGAGTTTATCAGACAGGATTGAATAAAAAAATCACATAAACAATTTATTTCAAGAAATGAATATTCAAAAAATCAGTTTATCCCACTTAAAAGAAGTATCAAAACTAAAACTTAAAAAATACCGAGAAGAAACAAATTCATTCTTAATTGAATCAGAAAAAATCCTGATAGAAGCATTGAAATCAGACTGGCACTTGATGGAAGTTTACTTGACCAGAGATAATTTTCGCTTAATCAATCAACTCAAAGAATTTAAATCATTTGAGAATTGTAAAATTTTTGAATTAAGCGAAAAAGAATTCAAGAAAATTTCGAATGAAATTACACCTTCAGGTATTGGTGCAAAAGTCGAGAAAAAGAAATTTGATTTGAATTCAATTTTAAAAAGGAAGAATAAATTAATACCTGTTTTTGAAAGGATTTCTGACCCTGGAAATTTAGGAACTATCATTCGCTCAGCTGACTGGTTTGGATTTGATGCAATAGTTCTGAGTAAAAATTCTGTTGAAATAACAAATCCAAAAGTTATCAAAGCATCAATGGGTTCAATATTCCATTTACAGCTTTTTGAAGAAGTTGATTTGCCCATTTTTATTAATCAAATGAAAAAAAACAATTATAAAATTTTAGGAACGACAACTAAAGGTAAAGATGTATCAAAATTCACCTTCAAAGAAAATTGTTTGTTGATTTTCGGGAATGAATCAATGGGCATTTCAAAGGAAATCTCAAATCTCTGCGATGAACTTATTACAATACCCGCTTTTGGTTCTGCCGAATCATTAAATCTTGCTAGCTCTGCTTCAATATTTTTTTATGAACTAAGGAAAAACATATAGCCATCCAAAACAAAACCAATTAACCATCTGCAACGCCATTAATAACAGAACAAATTAAGCGTACAGAAATTTATAGAATGAATCGAGAAATGAAATTTCATCCTCGATTGTTCCTCCACATCTTAAACATTTTTCAATATAAATTACACTTGCAGTTTCATCAGGTAAAATCGGGAGGAAGTCAATTATTGTTCTACAACTCAAACACTGAATTATATGAAAATTATCTTTTCGAGACTTACAATCATCACATAAGAATATTTCGATTGATTTATTACTTTTCTCACAGTCATTTAGCTCTTCCACATCGACAAGATGGAAGGTATTACAATGTTCATTCAAACAGGGCATAAAATGTTGTTCTGATTTTTGTTCCAATTTCTCTACTCACTTATATTTTGCTTGCAAATTTAAAGCATTCTTAACCAAATAAAAGACAAAAAATTGTCGTAGAAAAAGAAAGGTAGGATTTTTAAAGTGAAATAATTGATTTAAAAGATTATTTTAGTTGAATGGACACTATTTTTACGAACAGGTTTATTTTGTTTATAACAATTTCAATCAATAAATTATTTAACAAAGCTATGGTCAAATTTTGAAAGTTGAAGCAGATTTACACTTACATAGTAATTTTTCCGATGGGAAATATTCTGTTGAAAAAGTAATTGAAAAAGCAGTATCAAAAAAAATAAAAATTATTTCTATAACCGACCACGATACCATTGACGGAATTGAGCCTGCAATTAAAGAAGCTGAAAAACAGGGAATAAAAAATATTCCTGGTGTAGAAGTAAGTTCCGAAATTGATGGACAGGAAATTCATATCTTAGGTTATTTCATTGATACTCATAATTCTGACCTCAAATACTATCTTCAACAATTTAAAATTGAAAGGCTTAATCGAGCCGAGCGAATCCTGAAAAAATTAAAAACACTTGGTATTGACCTTACTATCGACGAAGTGCTTCAATTTTCAGAAAGTAAACCTATCACACGTCCGCATATTGCCTTTGCTCTTATCAAAAAGAAAATTGTATCAAGTTATTATGAAGCATTTCAGAAATATCTTGGTGATAATTCAAAAGCTTATGAAAAGAAACATCACTCCTCACCTGATTTTGTAATTGAACTAATACATTCCTGTAATGGATTAGCTTTTCTTGCTCATCCATACAATCTTTCCGATGGAAAATTAAAAGAAATAATCAAAGCAAAAATTGATGGAATAGAAACTTATCATCCAACTATAAAAAAATCACGAAAAGAATTTTTACAAAAAATTTGTGTTGAATATTCACTGCTCGAATCAGGTGGTTCAGATTTTCATGGTGGTTTAAGAGATGATTATTCAAATTTTGGAAAATTTGGTTTATATTTGAGTCAAATGGAAAAAATTTTTGAATACACTAATCTGAAGAGAGGTCAATAGCGTACCATCCTTTACTCCATAATTAAGGAGAAACAAAAATGTATCGTATTCTTTTTATTCTTACTTCCCTGATTTCGTTTTCTTTAAATTTTGCTCAGGTTGGGAAATGGGAAAATTATACTAACCAATCTGATGTCAATTCAGTCAGCATCTCCAAGGATGGTATCTGGGCTGGCACTACAGGTGGTGTATTCTTCTATTCTAAAGATAACTTCTTTAACCAGTTCAATCTCCTCGATGGATTAAAAGAATTAACTATCACAACAACCGAAATAGATAATTCAGGCAAGATATGGTTTGGAGGCAAGTTAGGTTATATTTCCGTTTATAACCCGGAGAGAAATGAATTCAATACAATAGTTACAATTGCTCTTTCAGAAAAAACAAAAAAACAAATTAACAAACTCGTACTAAGCGGTAATAAAATGTATGCCTGTACCGATTTCGGAATCAGTGTAATTGATGCAAATACTTTTTCTTTTGGAGATACATACACTAAACTTGGTTCATTTGGTGTCGATTCAAAAATAAATCATGTTTTACCTCTTGATACACTCTGGATTGCTACAGAAAAAGGAATTGCCGTTCAGAAATCTTCTTATTCCAATTATCTTGACCCTCAAGCATGGTGGAACTTCACTACTTCAAATGGCTTACCTGCAAATGATGTCAGAAGATTAATCAAGTTTAAAGATTCAATTTATGCTGGAACAACCAATGGTCTGGCTGTATTAAGAAATAATGTTTTTAAACCTGAGTTCAGTTATCTCTTTGCTTCGCGAGTAATAAATGATTTAAAAGTTAAAGGTGACTCGTTATTAATTTTAACTGATAATTTCCTGGCGATTTACTCAAATTCAAGTTTAAGTATCGCTTATGAGAACTATTCAATTTCACTTCGAGAAGTTCAATTTCAAGGAAATAAGATTTATCTGGCTTCAAATAATGGAATAATTAAAATCGAAGGTTCAGATATAAAAACTATTATTCCTCCAGGACCAAATTCAAATTTTTTCCCATCAATTGCTGTTGACGGGAAAGGTCAGGTATGGGCAGCATCCGGCAGGGATGTAGTTCTTAAAGGATTTTATCGCCTCTCAAAAGATGGATGGAAAAATTACACCACAACTGATTATCCAGTGATGGGAACAAACGCAATTCATCGTGTGAAAGTTACTTCAGATAATACTGTATGGGCTCTTGGCTGGGGAAATGGAGTTATCAGAGTTACAAATGATACTCAGATGGTTCGCTTCAGTCGAACAAATGTAAATGGCTTGAATGGTGTAGTTGAGAATCCAAATTTTGTGGTTATTAGATCACTCGCCGAAGATTCAAAAGGAAATGTATGGTTTTTAAATTACAGAGCCAGCGATAACCGAAGTCTCATTAAATTAAGTAAAGATTCAACCTGGGAATTTTTTGTTAACGAAATAAATCCTTCACTTACTGTAACAGAAGATATTGTAATCGATCAAAATGATACCAAGTGGATTTTACTGGAAAAAGCCGGTCAGTATCAAACCGTGAGTGGAATTGTCTATTTTAATGAATCTGGCAGGATGCCTTCCACCTGGGGGCTCATTACACCAGATAAATTTGGAAATACAACACCCACAAGTATTGCTGTCGACCTGAGAAATGAAATCTGGGTTGGAACAAGTCAGGGAATGTATATAATTCCAAATCCAACCAAACCAACAGAAAGAATCTCAAGTGTATATATTCTGAGAACACAGTACATTAATTGCATTGCTGTTGACCAATTAAACAATAAATGGGTAGGTACAACTCTTGGAGTCTGGGTTTTAAGTCCTGATGGTAGTTCTTTAATCGCCCAATACAATACAAAAAATTCTCCCCTGCCTGATGATAATATCAAGAGCATTGCCATTGATAATAATTCTGGAACTGTTTACATAGGTACAGATTTTGGGATGGCGAGCTTTAATTCGTTTTCAGTTAAACCGAAAGAAAGCTTTGATAATTTAAAAATATTTCCAAATCCGTTTATTGTAAATGAATCACAAAACATTAATTTAGTAATTGATGGTCTTGTGAAAAATTCTGTGATAAAAGTACTGACTATAGCAGGAGATATTGTGACGGAATTTACAACACCTGGTGGAAGAGTTGCTATCTGGAATGGTAGAGACAAAAATTCTAATCTTGTATCATCAGGAATTTATTTTATTGTTGCATATAGTGAAGATGGAGAACAAATTGCAACTGGAAAAGTTGCCATTATCAGAAAATAAAAATGTGAGAGGGTAATAAGTTGGATAAATTTAATCCAGAAATCTTTACAAGGGTAGTAAAAGCAGGAAGAAGAACTTATTATTTTGATGTCCGTTCCACAAAAAATACTTCTGAACTTTATATAACAATTACTGAAAAAAAACGGAATGAAGTAGATGCTGAAAAATTTAAAATCTTCCTGTATAAAGAAGATTTTGAAAAATTTCTGAATGCACTTCAGGAATCAATTCAGTTCGCAAAAAACAATTCTCAAAAGAAGAATGATCTGTAATGAATGATTTCTGTTGAAAATATTTCAGTACAATTTTCTGGTGAGTATCTATTTCATTCCGTTTCCTTCAAAATCAACCCTTCTGATAAAATTGGAGTGGTAGGACCTAATGGGTGTGGTAAAACTACCCTGCTGAAAATCCTGGCTGGTGAAGTTGAACCTGAAACGGGCTCAATCAATTTTAAAAAGGGTTTGAGAATTGGGTATCTGCCACAGGACTACATCAGCGAAGTAAAAGATGAAATTCTTTTTGATGAAGTTTATAAAGCAAATCAAGAAATTTACGAGCTCGAGAAAAAAGAGAAAGAAATTCTCACCGAATTACAATCCAATCAAAATAAAATTTTAATTGATAAACTCGGTCAAATTCAATCGAGATTGCATCAATTAAAACCCGAACTATATAAAACTGAAATTACTAAAGTCTTACTCGGATTAGGTTTTAATGAAAGTGATTTCAAGAGAAAATTATCTGAGTTCAGTGGTGGCTGGCGAGTTAGAGTTGCTATAGCAAAATTACTTCTTTCTAATGCTGATTTACTTTTACTGGATGAACCTACTAATCATCTGGATTTCGATTCACAGGAATTTTTAATTTCCTATCTAAAAAAATTTGATGGAGCTCTCCTGATTATTTCTCACGACACTCATTTTTTAAATTCCATCACAAATAAAACTCTTGGTTTCGCTTTTGGAAAAGTAATTTTGTTCAATGGAAATGCTGACGATTTTTATAAATACCAAGACGAGCGCAGGAGTTTGCTTTTACTTGAGTACAAAAATCAACAGCGAAAAATAAAACACATAGAGAGATTTATTGAACGCTTTCGTTATAAAGCTACAAAAGCAAAGCAAGTTCAAAGCAGAATAAAGATGTTAGATAAAATAGAGAAAATAGAAATCCCTGAAGATGAAGAAGTTATTGATTTCAATTTCGAAAATATTCCTCGTAGTGGAAAAATTGTTGTACAACTTGAGAATGTTTCAAAATCTTATGGCGACTTTGAAGTTCTGAAGGGAATAAATTTACAGATAGATCGGGGAGATAAAATTGCTATTGTAGGTCTGAATGGCTCTGGTAAAACCACACTTTCAAAAATTCTGGCGAAAGTAGAAACAATTAGCTCTGGAAAGATAAGTTATGGTCATAATGTGTTGATTGGCTACTACTCTCAAAATTTAATCGAAGAACTTGATTTGGATAAGACAGTTCTCGAAACTGTTGAATTTATTGATCCACAAAAATCTCAAGCACAAATCAGGAAATTACTCGGTTGTTTTCTATTTGAAGGAGATGATGTTTTCAAAAAAATTAGAGTCCTTTCGGGTGGAGAGAAAAGTAGACTTGTTCTCTTGAAAATTCTTTTGAGCAGGTCAAATTTTTTAGTGCTCGATGAGCCAACAAATCACCTTGACAGACAATCTAAAAAAGTACTTCAGGATGCTTTAATTGATTATGACGGCACTCTGGTTGTTGTCTCTCATGATGTCGATTTCCTCAATCCTTTTATCGGTAAAGTAATCGAAATCAAAAATAAGTCACTGAAAATTTATTCCGGTAATCTTGATGATTTTATTCAAAAGAAAAAAATCGAAGAAGAATTGAGAAACAACTCAAACTTGACTCACAAAAAAGAGACAGAACAAAATATAAATCAAAGAAAATTACAAAGACGAATTGAAGCTGAAAAAAGACAAAAGTTTTATGCATTGACCAAGGACATCAAAGAGAAAATAAATTTTATTGAAAATGAAATTTCAATCCTTGAAGAACAGAAGAAACAACTTGAAATATTTTTCTCTCAACCTGAAAAAGTCCCACCTGATAGAAATATCTTTCAAGAGTACAAAGAAATTTCAGAAAGGATTAATCACTATATTGAAGAGTGGTCAATCCTCTCTGAAAAATACTCAGAAATTGAGAAAGAGATTTTTAATAACGATAAATAAAATTACCAGCTAACTAATTCATTATTCCCGAAGGATGTTCCCACTCTTACAGCAGTTTTAATCATCTGACAATCAACAGGAACAAGTTTCTTTTTTCTGATGGCTTCTTTAATTGGAATTGAAGTAATTTTATCTCCTTTAAGAGCTACCATCTGACCAAATTTTTTCTTCATAACAATTTCAACTGCATGTGTACCGAACCGAGTTGCAAGAATACGATCAAAAGGAGTTGGACTACCACCTCTTTGCAGATGTCCGAGAATTGTAACTCGAGTCTCAAGTCCTGTCATTTCTTCTATTTTCTTCCCAACCAGATGACCAATTCCACCAAGTCTGATTGGATCAGTTCTTTTCTTATCTTTTTCTTGAATAATTATCTGTCCACCCACTGGTTTAGCACCTTCAGCTACACAAACAATGCTGAATCGTTTTCCTTTTGTACTTCTTTCAATTACTTTTTCAGCAACATCTTCCCACTTAAAAGGAATTTCAGGGATTAGAATTACATCAGCACCGCCAGCAATTCCAGCACCAAGGGCAATCCAGCCACCATATCTTCCCATAACTTCAATGACCATAACTCTGTGATGAGAAGAAGCAGTAGTATGAAGACGATCAATTGCTTCAGTTGCAACATAAACAGCCGAATCATATCCAAATGTCAAATCAGTTCCATTTAAATCATTATCAATTGTTTTAGGAACACCAACTATATTCAAACCAAGTTTCATTAATTGAGACGAAATATGCATAGAACCATCTCCACCAATAACAACAAGACAATCCAGACCCCAACCTTTATAATTCTTTACAGCAATTTTTGATTTATCTTCAATCGTAATTTTTTTCCCGTCATCACTTGGCCAATGAAATGGATCTCCTTTATTTGATGAGCCAAGAATTGTCCCTCCGATATTAATTATTCCAGAAACATCACGATTTGTTAATTCATGCATTTTGCCTTCAACAAGTCCTTCAAAACCGTCCTCAATACCAATTACAGTAATTCCCTTTTCAATCGCAGGTTTGGTTACACCCCTTATTACAGCATTTAGTCCCGGGCAATCTCCTCCACCAGTAAGAATTCCAATTCTTTTTACTTTCATTTCAACTCCATTTTTTTACAAAATTAATTCAAAACTATTTTCTCTAAACCAGACTTTTATGTCTTACGATTTTTGTAATTAAGTTTTACTTTTTTATCCATCTGATTTTTTTCGTCTCAAAGCAAGTCCGCCGAAACCAGCAATAATGGCAATGTAGAAACCAAAATCATAAAACCAGCCAGTGTTGTTAGTCTCATAAATTTTAATGTTTGAGTCAAATATCTCTGCAATCAAAGAGACTGGAGCAATCCATCCATGCCATATTCCTTTGAAAAATCCTGCAGGTGCTTCTTTCTCATTTGAATGTGTTGGGAAACAACCACCAAGTGATAACATTAAAACAGTTATCAGAATAATTAAAGTAACTTTCTTCATTTTTTTTCATTCCTTATTTTAGAGCAAAATAAAAATAATCATACACAAAATTATGGAGGTTGTATGTTAGATGAATTCAAAAAATTTGCTCTCAAAGGAAATATGATTGATATGGCAGTAGGAATTATTCTTGGTGCTGCCTTTGGTACGGTTGTTAATTCTCTTGTTAATGACATTCTAATGCCGCCACTCGGATTTTTAATTGGTGGTGTTGATTTCAAGGATTTGTTTTTAGTATTGAAAGGCGGTCCTGTTAATTCTATCGAAGAAGCAAGACAAACTGGTGCCGTTGTATGGGCATACGGAAATTTTATAACGACATTAATAAACTTTATAATCATAGCCTTTGCTCTTTTCCTTGTGGTAAAATCGATAAATACAATGAGAGAAAAACTCGAGAAGAAAGAAAAGTAAATTTTTCAAAATAAATTATGAGTCTACAGATTTTGATCACTATATTTTTCCTGAATAAAATTATTCATAAAACTTCATTAAAGAAATATTGATTTTGCAAAAGATTTTTTCAGTTGTAATTTTTCTTTCATCTTATATTCAGTTTTTTAAATTTGATTGATAAAGAAAGACGAAAATAAATGAGTGAGAATTTAAGATCTCAAAGAGTTATTTATATCGACCTTTTGAGGTTTTGTGCAATTTTTTTGATGGTTCATGGACATACCGTTGATGTTCTACTCAGTCAAGAATTTCGTCAACCTGATTCAATTGGATTCAATTCATGGTTATTTTTTAGAGGATTAACTGCCCCACTTTTTTTATTTTCTTCTGGTTTTATTTATGGAGTTCGATTTCGTAGAACAGACTCTCCCGAAAAATTCAAAAAAATCAAAATCAAAACAATTAAAAGAGCTTTTCTCTTGATATTCATTGGTTATTTAATGAAATCGCCAACTCCATTTTTCATTGACTGGGAACATGTAACTTATCAAATGATTCAACTCTTTTATGCTGTTGATATCTTACAATTAATTGGTGCAAGTCTCTTAATCTTTCTGATAATGGAATTAATTGCAAGAAGATTCAAGTATGATGCAGCGAGATATTTAATTGCCATATCAATTCTGTTTTTGCTTGGTAAACAACTTTCGACACTTGTCGACTGGGAAGAAATTTTTCCTCTTCAAATTTCTTCATGGTTCTCACATCGAACAGGTTCTCTATTTCCTCTTTTTCCATGGGGTGCTTATTTATTTTTAGGTGGTGCAGTTGGAATTTATTTCCAGAGAAAAAATTATCTCGACGATATGATTCATTTAACAAAAGTTCAGTTAAAGATTGGTTTGATATTTATCTTCTCAGCATTTCTAATAAATTTTGCCGAGTTAAAAATTTTCGATATGACAACATTCTGGACAACAAGCCCTGCTCTTTTCTATGCAAGATTTGGTACAGTTCTGATATTTGGAAGTCTCTTCTCGGTTCTATCACTTTACATCAAACGAATTCCAAAATTCTTATACAATGCAAGTAAAAACTCACTCTGGATTTATGTTTTTCATGTGATGCTTCTTTATGGAAGTTCGTGGAATAGAGGTATTAAAGATTTTCTTGGTTACAAATGCAATGTTGGAGAAACGATATTAGGAATCATTTTAATGTGGGTACTAATGATTTTATTTTCAGAATTTTTGATTTACTTTAATAACAACATTCTACCTTCAATAAAACTTAAATTCAAAAAAAATTTTAATCCTCAGTAATTATAACTTGGTTTATTCTGAAAATAGTTAGTAAATTTGAATAGGTTCTTTGATAACTTTGCTGGTCCACTCGGTTAAAAGGGAAACCGGTGAAAGTCCGGTACTGCCCCGCAACTGTAAGTGCGTATAATCACCGACGAATTGCCACTGTTCCGATTCTAATCGGAATGGGAAGGTGTTGGTGATGTTGCACAAGTCAGGAGACCTGCCAGCAAAGTTTGAAACTTTTTCCTTCGAGGGGAAGGAAGGTTTCTAAACTCGAATATGAGTTTTTTAAACCTCTTCACTCGAAGAGGTTTTTTGTTTTAAAAATTTCTGGTGCATTATGAAAAAAATTACTTACATAATTCTCGTTTTTATTTTCATCTTAAAAAATTCACATGCGATTAATCTTGGTCTTGCAGCAATTCTGGATACAACTGGAATTAAAAACGATACAATTAAAACATATACTACAAAAGAAATTTTAATCCAGGATAGAACGAAATTTTTTGATAATATCTCAAGTGGCTTTATCAAAAGAATCACATCAACCGAACAAATCACATCAACATCAATCGGGAATTTACTTGCTTCAAAGCCAGGAATTTTTACCAAATCTTATGGAAGTGAAGGCAGTCTTCAGACAATTTCAATCAGAGGTTCTGGTTCGGAATACACTTCGGTTTTTATTAATGGAATAAACTACAACAATTCATTAAATGGTGTTTTTGATTTCAGCAAATTTTCAGCTGATGAAATAAATGAGATTGTCATCAAGAAAGGAAATGATTTTGAACCATTAAACAGTAATTCATTTGGCGGTGTAATTGAATTAAATCCATTTGAAAAAAATGATTCATCAAGTTCAGTCATAAAATTGCAAACGGGTAGCTTTGGTTACCAGGGATTACAATTAAAATCAACAGGTTTAATTCTTAATACTTATTACAGAATTCAATTCTCCCATAAATCAGCAAAAAACAATTATGAATATACTTTCAACAACGAAACTGGTGTAAGAAAGAATTCGGATGTAAATCAAAACACAATTAATCTGGCTTTCGTTAATTCATTTGAAATTTTTAATCAACCTGTCAGGATTAATTCATTTTTGAATTTAATGGACAAAAAGCTTGGGCTTCCAAATTTTGTTTCATCAAATCGACACAATGATAGTGGAACTCGTGAACAAGAGAAATCTCTTTCTTATTCTTTGAACTCAAAAGTTTTTGTAGCTGATTGGATATATATCAATGGAATTTTTGGTGTAAATCAAAATCATTTAAACATTGATGACCCTCTTCTTACCATAAACCTTCGAACAAAGTCTTTCAACTTGAGAGATAATTCTATCAGTTCAAAATTCTTCATCAATTTTGTTTCGGGTAAACTCTTTCTTACGAGTGGATTATCAGGTATTTATGAAAATTTTGACAAAAATGAATTCAAAGAAAATCAAACTTCATCTTCTGAAAATTTCTATCGAAAAACATTCAGTGCAAATTTCAAAGTTAGCTTCGAAGAAATTCTATCAAGGGATTTGTTATTAAACTCATCTTTTTTTGTTTCATATAATTCAATCTCAAATTATTATCAATCGACACTTAAGAGATATGAATTTCCAAACATTAGAATTGGTCTCTCAATAAAATCAAGTCAGCACAATATTTTTACATTTGCTAATGCTGGAACAGGGATTCGAATTCCAAACTTCTACGAATATTCCTTCTCTAAACTCACATCACTTTCAAATAAGGAACTTGAGCCTGAAAAAATCTTAAACTACGAAACAGGAATACGATTCGAGAAAGGAGAATTATTAATTGAACTAATCTACTTTACATTTGATGTTCAAAATAAAATTATCTGGATTCCGCAGAGAGTTGCCTTCTTCAGTCCAGTTAATTCAGGAAGAATAAAATCATCAGGAATTGAGTTTAATCTTGAAAACTTAAAACTCAATAAAAATTTCAGTGTTGATTTAAATTATACATTTACAAATGCTTTGAAAAAATCTCGTCTGGGCGAGACTGACAATTCATACAACAAACAAATTCCATACATTCCAAAACACAAAGCATCTATGTCTTTAAACTTTACATCAAAATTATTTGAAATCACTTTTAATTCGAATTACTATGGCAGAAGATTTATCACTGAAGATAACGATGAATTATTTTCACTCGATCCGGTGATAATTTCAAATCTTTCAACAACACATCATCTAAATATTAATCAGCTCAAATTTTCTTTTCAGCTTTCAATTCAAAATTTATTTAATACATCTTATCAATTAATTCAGTCTTTCCCGATGCCCGGGAGAGAGTATCGTTTAACAATTCAAATGGAGGTATAAATGAAACTCAAAAATCTTTTAATAATTCTTTCATTATCAATTATTTTTTATTCCTGTTCAAAAAATAATTCCACTCAACCAGTTCAACCAGTCACAAAAGGTGTCTTCGTTATCAACGAAGGTCTGTATTTGCAGAACAATAGCGAAATAACTTTTTATGACCCTGCAACAGGACAAACAGTTACAAATTTTTATTCACAAAAAAACGGAAAAATAATCGGTGACAATGCGAACAGTATGTTCATTTTCGAGAAAAAAGGTTTTGTTGCTGTTGATGGAAGTAACAAAATTGAAATCATCGATCTGGAATCAGGTCAATCTCTGGGAATAATTGATCTCGGACAAAATGGTAGTCCAAGAGAAATTTTCATTTTAAATTCATCAAGAGGTTTTGTAACCAGTTTTAGCAAACATTCAGTGATTGAATTTAATCCGACAACACTCACAAAAGTTCGTGAAATTTCTGTTGGAAGATATCCCGAGGGAATTGCTTATGCAAATAACAAATTATTTGTTGCAAATTCAGACCTTGGAAACGGAAATTCAGTTTCTGTGATTGATTTAAATTCAAATGCTGTCATAAAAACTATTCGAGTAGGAACAAATCCAAGATTTGCTGGATTATCAAATGATGGAAGAATAATTGTTGGCTGTTCGGGTGATTTCTTCAATCAAAACTCAAAGGGCGGATATTATTTTATTGATCCCGTGAATTCTACATTAACGGATTCAATTCTATTAGGTTATCATCCTCAAGACTACGCACTGACAAAAGACAATATTTTATTTTACATCAATGACAATGGAATTGGAAAAATAAATTTAAATAATAAAAATGTGGATACTGTGTTTATCAGTGGTATGACCGTCAATGATATTTATGGAATTGCATACTCAATTGCCTTTGATGAAATTAATCAGAGACTTTATGTAGGCAATCCGAAAAACTTCCAGCAAAATGGTGAAGTGAAAATTTTTGATAGAAACGGAAATTATATTAAAAAATTTGACACCAAGATTAATCCGGGAGCAATTTACATTTACAGACAGTGATTTTTTTGAAGATGTGAGTTTTCCGAAGCCGGGAGTAACTAAAAAGTATATTAAACTGATTTCGAAACAAATTAGAAATGAAACTCTTTGAATAGTCCCGGCTTCACTTTATAATTAAATTTTTATTTCTTGATCTTTATACTGCAATTGATACAAGCGATAGTAAATACCTTTTCGCTCGAGTAATTCGAAATGATTACCTATTTCTCTAATCTGACCTTTGTGTAAAACAATAATTTTATCAGAATTTTGAATTGTTGAAAGACGATGGGCAATTACTATTGAAGTTCTCCCTTTCAAAAGTTTTGAGATTGCTTTTTGAATCATTTTTTCCGCTTCTGTATCAATTGATGCAGTTGCTTCATCCAGAATCAAAATTTTCGGGTCGTAAGCTAAAGCACGAGCAAATGAGATTAATTGTTTCTGTCCAAGTGAAAGAGTCGCTCCTCGTTCTTTAACTTCCTCATCATACTTTTTCGGAAGTTTCTCAATGAATTGATCAGCTCCGACTATTTTTGCTGCTTCGATTATTTTTTCAAAAGGAATTTCTTCATTCCAGAGATTAATATTGGATTTAATATCTCCACTAAAAAGCATTACATCCTGAAGAACTAAAGCGATATGTTTTCTTAATTCTCGTTTATCAACTGTAGATATATCGATATCATCAATCAGTATTTGACCTTTGTATATATCGTAAAATCTTAAAAGTAGATTTATAATGCTTGATTTACCTGCACCAGTTGCACCGACAATTGCTGCTGTTTCACCTGGATTGATTAAAAATGAAATATCTTTCAAAACATAGTCCTCATCGTTATAGGCAAACCAGACATTTCTGAATTCTACCTTACCTTTAACATCATTCAGAGCTAAAGGATTTTCAGGATTCTTTACGAATATTTTTGTATCAAGAAGTTTGAAAATTCTTTCAGATGAAGCCATTCCGGTTTGAAGAATATTATATTTTTCAGCAAGGTCTCTTACAGGTCTAAAAAACATCTCCGTATATTGAATAAATGCAAACAAGACACCCAGAGAAAGATTTTTTTGAACAACCTCACCACCACCATACCAGATAATCAATGCAACTGCGATTGCACTTATCAACTCAACAAAAGGATAAAACACAGCATGATAAAAAACTGATTTTATATTAGCATCACGATAATCTTTATTAATTAATTTGAATTTCTCTAATTCAATTTCTTCCTTGTTAAATAACTGAACTACATTCATTCCTGAAATATGTTCTTGCATATAAGAATTCAGTCGAGCGAGATGTTTCCTGATATCACGATAATTTGTTCTAACTTTTTTTCTAAAGAGAAAAGTCGCATAAATTAAAACCGGTATCACACTCATTGTTACAAGAGCCAGATCAAAGCTCATTACCATCATAAAGACAAAAATCCAGATAATGATAAACACATCACTGAAAATCATCACAATGCCGGAAGAGAATAGTTCACTTAACGATTCAACATCATTAGTAACCCTTGTAACCAATCGACCAACTGGAGTTTTATCAAAAAATTTTAATGAAAGATTTTGAAGATGTCGAAAAATTTCCATCCTCAAATCAAAAAGTGTTTTTTGCCCCATATATTGAGTTGCAAATGTCATCGCATATTCAATCACAGCTTGAAGAATTAGAGAAAGTAAAATCAAAAGAATAATATTCAACAATCCTTTTGAATTCCCGACAGAAATATAATTATCAACAGCAACTTTGGTCAGATATGGTCTGATTGGTTCAAGTGCAGCAGTTACAATATTCAAAAAAATTGCAAGAATGATGTACCCACGATATGGTTTGACATATTGAAGCAATCTTTTCATTAAACGAGAATCGTAAGCTTTACCAACTACCTCATCATCCTGAAAGAAGTCGGACATCAAATCTCCTCTAATTCTTTTTCGAGTAATTGTTTCTGATAAATTCTTGCATAAATTCCATCGAGAGCCACTAATTCTTCGTGAGTTCCTTGCTCTGCAATTACACCATTATCAAGTACAATTATCTGGTCAGCATCTTTAATCGTTGAAATTCTGTGACTTATTATTAACGAAGTTCTACCCTTCATAAAATTCTTAAGATTTGTAAGGATGATTTCTTCAGTACTGGTATCAACTGCCGAAAGACAATCATCAAGAATTAAAATCTTACCACCTTTTGCAATGGCTCTTGCAATTGAAGTTCTCTGTTTCTGTCCACCAGAAAGTGTAATTCCTCTTTCCCCGATTATTGTTTCAATCCCTTGAGGGAAAGATTCAATATCAGGTGTGAGATGAGCAATTTTAACAGCTTCCTCAATTCTTTGATTGACTTCTATTTCCGAAGAACCATTCAACCCATAAGCAATATTATTTTTCAGTGTATCAGAAAATAGAAATGTTTCTTGTGGGACAAATGAAATTTCATTTCTCAAAACTTTTAATGGAATTGTTTTAATATTATGACCATCAATTAAAATTTCCCCTTCAACTACATCATAAAATCTTAAGATAAGATTAACAAGAGTCGTTTTACCACAACCTGTGTGACCAATAATTGCGTATGTTGCTCCAGCTGGAATTTTCAGATTAATATCCTTCAATACAAATGGAAGTTTCTCTCGATATTTGAAAGAAACATTTCGAAATTCAATCTCACCATTAAGACTTTTTATATTGTAATTTGTCAGATGAGAATCTTTAATCTCTGGTTCAATTGCAAAAATTGCGTTCAATCTTTTTTGCGATGCAGCTGCTTGCTGGGTAAGATTTGTAATCCATCCAAAAGCAATGGCAGGCCAGATCAAATATCCCATATAAAGGATAAAAGCTGTTAACTCGCCAAGGGTTAGTTGATTATTTATTACCTTCATCCCGCCAAACCACATAATGATAATTATTGAACTTCCTATAGTCAAAAAAAGAATTGGATGGAAAAGAGAATCAACTTTAATCTTATCAAGGTTCTTTTTGAAATACTCATAACTGAGATTTCTGAAGTGATTTATTTCAGATTGCTCCCTGACATAAGCTTTAATTATTCTTATTCCATTTAGATTTTCTTGAGCTTTTGCAGTTAAAACCGAAAAGTGTTCTTGAATTCTGGTAAAGAGTAAATGAATTTTCTTACCAAAGTAATAAACAAAAATTGAAAGGACAGGAAATGGTAACAGTGAAAGTAAAGATAGTTCAACATCAATTGAAAACATAAGAGCAAGAGTAAACACAAAAAGTGTAAAAGTATCAAACGAATACATCACAGCTGGACCAATAAAATTTCTCACAGCATTGATATCATTGGTAGCGTGAGCCATTATGTCACCAGTTTTGGTGTTCTGAAAATATTTAAATGAAAGTTTTTGTAGATGTGACCAGAAATCATTTCGAAGATCAAATTCAATTTTGCGAGAAGTTACGATTATTGTCTGGCGAATAAGAAATCTAAAAACTCCACTGATGAAAGTTACTCCGACAATCAAAAGAGCATATTTTATCAGGGCTGGTGAGGAAATCTGTCTTCGCAATTCATCAATACCATCACGAATAAAAAGTGGAACGTAAACACTCGTAATGTTGGAAAGAAAAATAAAAAGAAATCCGAGATAGATTGTCGTTTTATATCGAGCAAAATATTTTCTGAGTTTGAATAGTGATTTCATATATTTCCAGAAATAAGAACAAAACTAAGTTAGAGTTAGATTAGAAAAAATGAAAAATTTATTACACTAAATTACCCTTCAAAAAATTAAAAGAATAGATTCCAGAGAATGTAATCAAGAATTAAAATCGAAGCAGCTGAAATTACAAAAGAACGAATCGTTGAAAGTCCCACACCTTCTGCACCACCTTCTGTTTTAAAACCAATATGACAACCAATTAATGCAGTCACAGCACCAAAGAAAGTTGCCTTCACAATTCCATAAATAAAATCACCCATTTCAAAAAAGCTTCTCACCGACTCAACATAAACATAAGGAGAAATATCAAGAAAGAAATTTGAAACAAGAAAAGAGCCGAATGTTGCAATTAAATTGGCAAAAATCACAAGTAAAGGCATCATTACAAGTGAGGCAAGGTATCTCGGCATTGCCAGATAACGAACTGGATTTATCGACATAGCTTCAAGTGCGTCAATTTGTTCAGTAACTTTCATTGTTCCGAGTTCAGCAGCAATTGAAGCACCAACTCGTCCAGCGATGACAATTCCAGTTAAAACAGGACCGAGTTCAGTGATAACAGCCCGAACAGTTGCACCACCAATGAATGAAAGTGGTGCAAGTCCCTTTAATTGATAAGCAGCTTGCCATGCTGAAACAGCACCGGTAAAAATCGCAATTACAATCACAAGTGGAATAGAATCGACACCAATATGTTCCATCTGCCTGAGAATTAATCTTCGATCACGATAAATGCGATTTAGATTCAAATGTATTTTGAAGAAAAGAATACTTATTTCGCCAAATTCATCCAGAAAATTTAAAACCATTTTACCAAGCTTATCAAGAAATCGAATCATCTTTTCTCTTTGTATTAATTTCTTTCAGAATGTTTATGATATTCTTAACTGGATAGTATAAAAGTAAAACCAATGATAAAGTAATTATACCATTCTCAATTCTCCCAAGATGGACAGAGTTAATTAGATCTAATTTCCATTGATGAAAATTAAATTCAAGAATTAGAATCAAGAGTGTGCCGATTAAAAGAACAAAAGCAGTCAGTAAAAACTTAACTTTTTGTTCTTCCATAAACGATTTAAGAAAGAGGAAAGCACCAATCGAAAAACAAAACACATAAATGAAATAGACAAAATCGAGGTTATGATTTCCTTTCCTTAATTGAAGTTGATTAAAATAAATAAGAAATGTAATGAGAAGATAAAACAGAAACACCGATACAAGTGTAATAGATTTTTTTTCTGTCTCATAATAATGGTAAAAAAGTGTAAAGCTGAAGATGATTCCACTCAGACTTATCCACTCATCATTTGAAATTGAAAATAAACCGAACTTCACACTAATCCAGATTAAACTTGAAATTATTCCTGCAATTCCAAGTTTAAATTGAATTGAATATTTATTCGTCATCATAATCGTAATGATTTGCTTTTGATGGAATAATGAAACGGAGAATGATATAAATAAAAATTGCAGTTCCCAGTGAAGCTATTGCAAAAATTATCCAGATAAGCCTCATTAAATTTGGAGGTAAATTAAGATATTCAGCAAGTCCACCGCAAACACCGAAAATGACTTTTTTATCTGAAAGGGTCAGTCTTTTGTAATTTAATTTGCTCATTTCAATACTCTCTTTGTTGTAACCGTTAATTACAAGGGCAATACTAAAAATCAAAAGTGTAAATGAATCAGTTTTTTCTTTGATAAAGTTAAAAATTTCTTTGATCGTTAAATAATTGGTTTGAACCAGAATCAAAAAAATTAAAGCTGCAATGAAAAGAAAATTGAGAAAGAGTTTATTTGGAAGATTTTCATTTTCAATGGGGAGTGCCTCGTTCACAGGAAGTAAAATTCCAAATGCCGAATAAATTAAAATTATAGGTTGACCTATAAAAATAAATGCCAGTAAAACAATTAACCTTACAAAGAACACATTTATTCTTAAATAATTACTAAAAGCAGCACAAACTCCCATCAAAAATTTTTGTGAGGGAATGATTTCAAGTGTTCTTTTGAATTCGTTTGGATCAGCTTGATTTTCCATCGGCAATCTTATTTCGTCATAGTCAAATTTACGAAAGTTTAAATTTCTTTGAGTTTAAGTCTTCAGTTGAAATTACTTTTTTCAGAATTAAAGAAAGCATTGATATGATTGAAGAATTTATCTCGACATTATCTTTTGCTTTTGAAGTGCTTCAAAATATTTGCGAATTAAAATTTCATAATCCTTTGCATATCCTTCCTCGAGTGCCTTCAATAAGTCCTGACGAATTCGAGACATCAAATCATCTTCATTAAATTTTAAATCAGCTGGAGGTTTACCGGTTATTTGTTCGCCCGTTCTGGATTCTCTTCTTTTTTCATAATCTCTTTCATTCATAGAACGAGTTGCATCAAGCAAACGAGTGAGAATCCGTTCCTGCTTCTGAATCAATTCATCACTTATGTTATTCTGTTTCAATTCACGAACAACTTCCTCCATTTTTTTCGCTACATCTTCAAGGTCGCCAAGTAATCGAGAAGATTGTCCAGCTTCTTTCATTTCTCGATTTAGTTCTTCCAGAGATTTACGCATCATTTCCTGTTCAGCCGCCAATCGCTGGAGTTGTGATAATTGTTCCATTGAAAGTTTTCCCTGACCGAGCATTTGAGTCAAATTATTTAAATTCATTTGCTGTTGAGCCATTTGTTGAAGTCTTTGCATAAACGACATCATTCCACCACCCTGACCACCCTGCATCATATTTTGAAGCATATTTTGAATCAAATCTGCCGCTTCATTAAGATTTCCCATCGCTTCTTTTTGAGATTGAGTTGAAGTAGAGAGATTTCTATTTAAAAGACTTTCGATTGACTGATTCATGTTTATCATTGCTTTGCCAACAGCACGACCCATTTCCGGAGTTACAGCAAAAGATTTGTTCGATAGTTCAATCATTCTATCAATTAATTTCTTAAGATTATCCATCAACTCAGCCTGTTTTCGAGTGATTTCATTTACTTGTTGTGAAGATGGTTCAGTTGAGTTTGTTTTGTTTTTAAGTGATTCTTGTTGTTTAGATAAAGTAATTAAATCTGAAGTTAATCGTTGAAGCTGAACCATAGTTTGCATCATTTGATTTCGCATCATCTCTTGCTTGAGCTGATTAAGTCCTTCCTGAAGTTTACCAAAACTTTGTTTCAAATTTTTTTGGTTCTCCTTAGAACTTTTTAAATCTCCCGCTTTCATTTGTTGAGAAGCTTTTCGTGAGCATTGCTGTGGATTTTGAGACATAAACTCTTCAGCGAGTTTCTTCATTTCTTCTGAAGGCATTTCTTGTGGAAATTGTTCCATCTTCTCCTGTAAATCTTCAAGATTTTTTTCAAGGTTTTCAATGTCTTTGGTTAATTGATCCTGTTGTTTACTCAACTCGTTTAATTTTTGTTGATTTTCTGGATTTGTGTTTTCAACTTGATTCATCAAATCATCGAGCTTTTGATTCATCTGGTCGAGTCGTTTCAGAGCTTCGTCCATTTTTTGTTCAATTTGAATTCGTTTCAAAAGTTCAATCGTTCTTTCAATACTTGCTCTGAAATTTTCTTCGTTGAATTGAAAATTCTTAAGTGCTTCTTGAAGTAGTTGTCTATTCAAAGATTTGAGAGCTTCGTTTAATCTCTGAATCGCTTCTTTTAATTCTTTTGAATCAAGTTGATTCAAAAGTTCTTGAAGCTCCATAAACTTCTGTAATGTTTCTCGAGAGAGAGTTTTATTCTCATTGAGTTTATTTTGTAAATCATTTAATTGTTGCTGGAGATTATCAACTTTTTGAAGAACTTCTTCATGCTTCTTTATTAAATCTTGAGCTTTCTTTTGTTCTTCCCAGCTTACTTTATCCTGTTGTTTCAAGTCTTTTGGCGTTTTAATTTCTTTATCAAGTTCTTCAAGTTTTTGTTTTAATTCTTCTATTTCTTTTTGAATTGACTTAGCATCTTCAATCGTATTTTCAAATTTTTCATTTCCTTCAGAAAGAATTTCATCGAGTGATGGAATTCGAACCTGCATCAGTGGAGTTTGAGCTGATTTCGGTCCACTAATGAAATCATTGTCAAAAACTTCGAGATAGTAACTTACAACATCTTCCGTAACAAGGTTCATACTCGATAAATTCCAGATGTACGTGATTGAAGTATCAAGAGAATTACCAAACGGCAATTCAATTGAAGTGTATTTTTCCTTCGGCTGCTCGTATCGTGAATAAGAAAGACGATAATTCAACGTCAATTTACTAAATCCATAATCATCACGAATTCTAAAGATGAGAGGAACACGCATATTTTCTGTTAAATCAACTGTGCCCTGTGGAACTAAAAGTGAGATTGATGGTGCTAAATCCTCAGTAAGCGTAATTTGATATTCAACAGGATTTAAATTTGGATAACCTTCTTCATCGGTAATTAAGATTTTATAATTCCCGTTTTTTGTTGCCTTGAATTTTGTTTCAGCTCTGGATTCATTCACACTCATTTTAATAGAAGTTGAATCATCAAAAAATATTTTCGCCTGAGATAACTTTTTACTTGATTTAATTGCAATCTCGATATTCGAACCTTTTATTGTATTAATATTTCCATCGTCTTCATAAAATTGTGGTAAAAGTTTTGTATAAGCTGGTGGATAAACTTTCACAGATAATTCTTTAATAACTGGATAGTTTACAACTTCAACAAAATAAATTTCACTTTTAATGTTTTTAGCCTGAGCATAAATCTGAAATGATTTTGGTGGTGCAACGAAAGTATATTTAAATTCACCTGTTGTGTCTGCTTCAAGACTCACTTTTTCGAAAATTTCCATACCTTCAAAACTATAAAATAAATCGAGCTTATCAATTGTTTTACCAATAGTTTTAATTCGACAGGAATAATTTTCACCTTTCGTAACCTTAGCATTGCCCGGTTCAATAACTATATAAAACTCCTTTGGCTTGGCAAAATCCTTATTGAAATTCAATATCCGGTAGGAAGCAAATGGCAAATCTGGAATAGCAAATCCAAGAATTGTAAAAAATGAAATCGCAATGATAAAATATCTGAATAATTTTTTGAGTTGATTTTTCTCAAGAACTTCATCAAAATTAAATTGATCAAAATAATTCAGATTCTGTTCAATTGCAGCATATGTCAAATCTTTCGAAAAATACCGGGAATGATTAATACTGAAAATTAATTGAAGGATATTGACAAGTTTATCTTTAATTTGATTGAAATGATTTCCAATCAAAATGCCAAGGGAAACATAAATCTCATTTTTATCCTGCCTATAAAATTTTATCAATGGATAGATGATAAAAATTCCAATCAAAACAGAGAAGATTAAAAGGATCAAGACAAAAAGAACAAAGCGAAATTCACTATCAAGAGAAAAAATAAATTCTATTAAAGAAATAATGAAGAAAAAAAGAGTAAACCAGAGTAATGATTTAAGAAATCCTTCAAATACATTAATAAGTGTTAATTGCTTTTTAAGTCTATCTAACTTATTGAAAAAATTTTTCAGTCTTTGTTCGCTCATAATATCATCAGGTTTTTCAATTTTAATGTGTCAATGCATATACGACAATATTTGTTCCCATTTTCAATGCGAGTTCACGAATTTCAGGAGGATCGTTATAAACATCAGCCTCTACCCAACCATCTCCCAAATTACTTTCATAAGTATAAAAAACGCACAACCTTCCATTGAGAAAATAACCAAATCCCTGAGGCGGTTTCTTATCATGTTCATGGATTTTTGGTAATCCACGATCAAACTTGAAATACGAATTATAAATAGGATGATTAAACGGGATTTCCTGCAATTGTTGATCGGGAAAAACTTTTTTCATCTCACGACGAAATGCTTGATCCATTCCATAGTCATCATCAGCGTAAAGAAATCCACCATTCTCCAGATACTTTCTCAATCTTTTTGCTTCAGCCTCGGTGAAAGAAATATTGCCGTGACCTGTCATAAATAAAATCGGATAATTAAAAATTTTATCTGAATTAATATCAACAAAAACATATTCAGGTTTTGTTTTAATTCCGGTTACATTCTGAACATACTTCAAAAGATTGACTTCTCCTGATGGATCATTGTACCAATCACCACCACCACTATATTTAAGTCGAGCGATCTGGATTTCGTGCTGTGAGTAACCTGAAACAAAATAACAAAAGATAATTCCAATCATTAAAATTTTCTTTTTCATACTAACAATATATTTGAGTACTTCATTATTATCAAATGTCTTAACAATTTATTAACCTTTGAGATTAATCGAGGAGCAAAGATTTTTCTATTTTCAATTTATTTACAAATAAAAAAACCGTTACCTTTAAGATTATTTATATTTACATTAAATTAGATTCAAGATGCTTCAAGATAGTGAACGAATAGTAAAACCACCGATAGAAAATCTGGATGAAGAATTCAGAAAAGAAGCCCTTCCACACATGGATGCTCTCTATAACTTTGCTCTCCAGTTAACACAAAATTCGGATGATGCTGCCGATCTACTTCAGGAAACCTACATAAAAGCTTATCGTTTCTGGGATAAATTTGAGAAAGGAACTAATTGCAAAGCGTGGTTGTTTCGAATAATGAAAAACTCTTTTATCAATTTTTACCGAAAGAACATTAAATCACCTGAAAAATTAGATTATGATGAAATTGAAGAAATTTATGAAACAATCAAATCAAATGAACAAAATCCACACAATCTTGATAGAGAAATTTACGAAAATGTTTTTGATGATGAGATAATGACAGCAATTAAATCTTTACCAGAAGAATTTAGAACAGTCCTGTTGATGTGTGATGTGGAAGGTATGTCATACGAAGAAATAGCCGACTTTATGGATATTCCAATTGGAACAGTCAGGTCAAGAATTCACCGGGCAAGAAAACTTCTTGCTGTTAAACTTTATGATTATGCTAAGTCACGCGGCTACAATGTTGATGAAATAGGTAAAGAATAATGGATTGCAAAGAATTCCAGGAATATATTTCCGCACTTGTTGATAATCAGATTGATGATATAAAAAGAAAAGAAGCTGAAGAACATCTCAGCAGATGTGCTTTGTGTTTTTTTGATTACAAAATCGAAAATCTTGTTAAAAAAATAGTCAGTTTTAAATTTCATAAATCACCTTGCCCTGAAGTCTTAAAAAATCAAATCATTTTCAGTCTTGTTTCAAAAAGAAGTTTTTCCGAACAACTTCTCGGGTATATTAAACTTTTATTAGCCAACAAATATTTGAAGACTTCACTTGCAATTGGAGTTTTACTGATTGCAGCCATTCTTCTAATAAAACCTTCTGAGAATGGAAATGAGAAATATTATTCTGAGCTGGCAACTGTCATATATCAAAACTGCAAAGAATTGAAAAATCATAACTATCCGGAGAAAACAATTTTCACTACAAATCCAGTGATTGTTCAGAATTTCATTTCAGCAAATGGAATTTCAAAACCCAAATTACCAAAAACCGATTGGGTGGTGCTTGCCGCTGGAATTGAAAATTACGATGAATATTATGCTGCCCACTTACTTTTCAAATGTGAGGAAGATACTGTTTATATGATGGAATGCGATGTTGATAAGCTCTACAAATCAGGTTATCTACAATTCTTTAAAGAAATTCATAACGACCTTGAAAAACAAAAATTCGTGAAAATTGATTACAATGATTTTTCCATTGTTTTCAGATTAGAAGATAATGTTTTGATGGCTTTTGCAATAAATTCTAATAATCAACATGCATTTGAAGAATTGATAGCTTCACTTGATTGATTTTTTCTTCTCTTCAAAAATTCTGTCATCAATCCCCTTATTCACAGAGTAATTACTATACTGAAGAGTAATCCTGCCTTCTTTAGTTGAATTAGAATTTTCTTTTTGTTCTTTTTCAGTTCTTCTCATTCTCGGGAAACGAATTTTACTCGCTTCAAAAGTTGCAACCAGTTTTTCTGGCAACCAGTATTTATTATCAATTAGTTTATAGAAAAATTCTATCTCGACTTTACCAATCCGTGAACCAATTACATTTGTCTTTCGGATAGTAAAGTTTTTTGAATTCACCCAGAGAGTAACTACTTCCTCAACTTCCGGATTATTTGAAATTAATTTTATTATATAATGATTGACATCATCAATTTTAGTTTCACCAATGACTAAACTTGAAAAATCCTTTTCATATAAAATTTCAGGATCAAACCTGATGCTCTGCTTTGGAATTATCATAAAATTATCTGATTCAATTTTCATCTTATTCGGTTTCTTGAAATAAACTTTTGCTTTAAGTTCTGGTATTACTGCATCAGGGAAATCGACTTTACCATTGATATCAACAGTATAATCATTTATCAAATCAAAATTGGATTTAATCTTCTCAATTATTTTATCAGCACTTTTATCCTGAGCAAAACTGAGATTTATTAAAATCAGAATCAGATTAATTAAAAATTTCATATCGCACCTAAGTTAAAATATCTTTCTTTCTAAAACTTAAAAGAGTTATTGAAAAGAATAAAAGAATGTGAGCTAATAATATGGAAAGCGATTTAATTATCTCACTCCAATCAATAGGATAATCAAATGCTTCAAGCCAGACGGTCATATATTTTGTAAAAAGATAAGGAGAAATTTTTTCAAACAATTCAAAAGGTAATTCACCAATTATCAGAAAAATTACTATAACAGCCATCGTTCCGACTATTGGACCAATTGAATTGTTAACGAGTGAAGAGAATAAAGCAGCCAGACTAACCACAACACACATTGAAATAAAAGAAGAAAAATAAGCAATTAAAAATCTCCAGATTATCTCAGATGATGGAATGACAACAATTTTTTCAAGTGGAACAATTAAATCACCAGTTCCAAGAAAATAAATTGATGGTAATGTTGAAAGCAATGCAAAAAATATCAAGAAGACTAAAGTATAAATGAAGCCAGCAAGATATTTAGTAATTACAACCAATTCTCGACTGATAGGTCTTGTTAGAAACATTCGATAAGTGCCTGCTGTACCTTCACCAGCAAAAAGATCTCCAGCCACTAAAGAAATAAAGAAAGGAATATGAATTATCATTGCTTGAATGGTGATAAAAGCAACATACCAGCCATTCAATAAATTACCGACAATCAAAAACTGGTCACCAAGATTTCTTTCAAGTATTCTTTGATAATGATTTCCACCTTGACTGACACCATAAATTAAAATTGGTATGAAAACACCAAAAGCTAAAAATCCAATGTATGTTCTCCACTTCTTAAAAATTTTATAAAGCTCAATCGAAAGCAAAGTGAAAATCATTTTTGTCCCTGAATTATTTCGAGGAAAAATTCTTCAAGCGATCTTTTCGGATAGAAGGAATAAACTTCGATTTCGTTTTGAACAAAAATTTTATTCAGTTGACTTGCTGAAATTTTCTGTGTAGAAATCTCTAATTCACTTCCGTTTATTCTAAAATCTTTATTCATTTCTAAATTTAAACTAATCAAAATGTCTTTAGCTTTTTCAAGATTTGATAAATTAAAATTGTATGTTGTTCGTTCTCTATCGAGAAGTTCTTTTACATAACCTTCAACTATTTTTTTGCCTTTATTGATTATTATCATTCGATTTGCAATTAATTCCACTTCATAAAGTAAATGGGAAGAAATAAAAATTGTCTTACCTTTTTCTTTCGAAAGTGATAAAACAAGTTGTCGTATTTCTTTCATACCTTGTGGATCAAGACCAGTTGTAGGTTCATCTAAAATTATCAAATCAGGATTATGAAGAAGTGCTTGAGCAATTCCAAGTCTTTGCTTCATCCCGTGAGAAAAAGTTTTGACTTTACTATTCCATCGATTAGAAAGACCAACGAATTCCAGAATTTCCATAATTTGATTTTTAGCAGGAGTAATTCCGTACAAACGCCCGAGAATTTCAAGATTTTTGTAAGCCGTTAGATAAAGATAAAAATCTGGACTTTCGACAATTGCTCCTACTCTTCTTAAAACAGATTTTGAATTTGGTTTTAGCTGTTCATTAAAAAGATAAACCTCACCAGAATCGGGATAAATTAGAGAAGTGAGCATTCTAATTGTTGTACTTTTACCAGCACCATTTGGTCCTAAAAATCCAAAGACATCCCCTTTGTAAACGACAAGATTAAGATTTTCAACAGCAATAATGTTTTTGAATTTCTTCGTTAGATTTTTTGTTTCTAAAACTATTTCCATTATGTATAATTTTTCTTCAAAGGTAAAAAATTTTTTAGTTTAAGCTAAATATTACAAACTAAATCTAATTGAAAGCTGTTATTTTCATTGATAAGAATAAAGACATTTATTTTCTGTAATTAAACAAAATTGAGAAGAACAAAAAATTTCTTATTCATTTTATTTTTAACTTTGTAACGAAAAAGCGATAAATTGAGGAGAAAAAATGAGCGAACTAATTGACCAAATAAAAGAAAAAGCAAAGCAAAGAAGAAAAACAATTGTTCTACCTGAAGCACACGATGAACGTGTAATTCAAGCTGCTGAAAAATTAACTAAAGATAATATTTGCTCTACTATACTTCTTGGCAATGAAAACAAAATCCGAGAAGATGCTAAGAAATTAAATGTTGATTTAACCGGAATTAGAATAATTGACCCATTAAAATCAGACAAGCTTACGGATTTCACTAATATTTATTTCAATTTGAGGAAGACAAAAGGAGTGGATTTCGAAAAAGCAAAGGAAACAATGAAAAATAATTTATTCTTTGGTGCAATGATGGTTCGTGAAGGAATGGCTGATGGTTTTGTTGGTGGTTCAGCTTCACCAACAGCTGATGTGCTTCGTGCAGGAATCCATTGCGTAGGAATGCCTGAAGGAATCTCTATTGTATCAAGCTTCTTTTTGATGGTATTTCCCGATAAGACTTACGCTTTTGCAGATTGTGCAGTTGTTCCAAATCCAGACGAGAAACAACTTGCTGATATTGCAATTTCAACCGCTGATAACTTTAGCAAATTAGTCGGTGAAGAACCTTTAGTAGCAATGCTTTCATTCTCCACTAAAGGAAGTGCTGAACATGAAATGGTTGATAAAGTTAGAAAAGCAACAGAAATTGTAAAGAAGAAAAGACCGGATTTGAAAGTTGATGGTGAACTTCAATTCGATGCGGCTATAGTTGAAAAAGTCGGAAAATCAAAAGCACCTGGAAGTGAAATTGCCGGTCGTGCAAATGTTTTAATTTTCCCTGATTTGAATGCAGGCAACATCGGTTATAAAATTGCTCAAAGACTTGGTGGAGCTGAAGCAATTGGACCAATAGTTCAAGGACTTCGTAAACCAATTTTTGACCTGAGTCGTGGTTGCAGTGTAGATGATATTGTCAACACAGCAGCAATTGCTTGTCTAATGGCTGATTGAAAATAAATATGGCTAAAACAGTTAGCTACAAAATCAAAAAAATTAATTCTTCTTCTGAAAGATTGTTAAAAGAACAATCAATTGTTCTTAACACTATTACTGCGAAAGAATTACAAACATCCTGTTCAATTTTTGTTGGGGATGTTTCAAAAGTTTTAAAATTAATTCCTGATGAAACTGTAGATTGTGTAATTACATCTCCTCCATACTGGCAGCAAAGAGACTACAAACATCCCAATCAGATCGGACAAGAAAAAACTTACAAAGAATATATTCAAAATTTAGTTGACATCTTTAATGAAGTTAAAAGAACACTTAAACCTTACGGTACATTCTTTTTGAATGTAGGATATAAATATCAAGAAAAAGAACTCTTATTAATTCCGGAATTACTTTCACTTGAATTACAAAAAAATGGTTGGGCATTGATAAATAAGATAATCTGGTTTAAACCAAATGCAATGCCTTCTTCATTTGAAAAGAGACTCACCAATGTTTATGAACCAATATTTTTATTTGTGAAACGTGATTCTAAACATAAGTATTATTTCAAACTTGACGACATTAGATTGCAGTCTAATAATCAAGAAGATTCAAAGGACATTAAAGAATTTATTGGTTACTCGGTTGAAAATTCTTTATCAAAAAACAAAAAATTAACCGGTTATATTAAAAGTATTCACAAAGATAGTTCAGAAGCTTTTTTTGCAGAGATATTCTGGAACGATGGTAACTCCTCATTTGAACTCATTAACAGTTTCGATAACGAATCAAAACTTGAGGTGAATTTAATTTGTCCAGAATGTAACAGAAAATTTCAAAACGAATTTGAACTCGAAGACCACAGAGATTGCAACGAATTCCCTATCCCATTACTTCCAGAAAGTTCAAATAAATTAAAATTGGAAGTTGTCCACCAACCATCTCTTTTTGAAATAGAAGAAAAAGTTAAACAGAACAACTATAATGGAAAGTTTAAAGTAAGTCCTGAAAACAGAGGTGCATCACCAGGAGCGAGAAAATCACTTTTTGGTGAATATTTTGTTGTTCAAAGAAGATATAAGATTTATCAGAATCTAATTGCTGATTATTTGAGATACTGGAAAAATAAAAAAGGAATCACTATCAAAGAACTCGATAAAATTCTTGGTTACAAAGACACTGCAAGTCACTGGTTTAGAAAAGATACTGGACACTGGGGTAAAGGAGGCTCAATCCCTTCACCTGAGGATTGGTACAAGTTAAAGGAAATTCTAAATTTTGATAATCGTTATGATAGATGGATAACTGAAACACATTTAGTTCTTCAAACCGTTAAGGCTCATCCAAAAGGGAAAAATCCAGGAGATGTGTGGACAATTAAATTACAACCATTCACCGAAGCACATTTTGCTGTTTTTCCAGAAGAACTCGTGAGAAAATGTATTTTAGCAGGCTGTCCTGAGAAAGGTATTGTATTAGATCCATTTGCTGGTAGTGGAACAACAGGCAAAGTCGCTGAAGATTTAGGCAGAAGCTCAATTCTTATTGAACTTGTGCCTGAATTTATTAACATTATAAAAAAGAGAGTAAAAAATATTGAGCAAATAATTTATGTTAAGTAATGAAAAGCTCGAACAATTGGAATACGATTATCTTAAAATAATTAAATTTCATCTCATTCAAGATCTTAATCATATAATCAATGGATTAAATTCGAGGTTACTTATATTTAACGACTGGTACAATCAATTTATTAAAACAGCTCGAAGCGATTATAAAGCTTCTGATTTAGAAACCGGTGCTGAAAGAATATTTCATCATTTCTTCGCGACAATTTTTAAATTTCCTAATTCATCTCCAGTTGGTTCTGATTTAATGTACATTGTGCCTGAAGCTGTTTTACATATTGATATTAAAACTGCTCTAATTTCCAACACTTCAGATTTTAAGGGTAAAATAAATGTAGCTGCGAATCAATCATCTTATAATGTAGATAACTCATTTCATCCTAATCTCCCGACTTATTATACCGTAAATAAAAAGAAATTACCTTGTTTAACTTACATTATTCAAATAATCCATGAACATGCGAAACCAGACATTAAAGCTTTAATTCTGGCATCAGTACCCAATGGTCAATTATATCCTGTATATGGTAATTCTATAGTTCAAAGTGGAAAAGCTGGAGTTGGTAAATCAAAAGATTTTAGATTTAAATACTCTACTGAACCAGTATTCAAATTACTTTCCGTAAATGGAAAAATTTTTCGTGTAGAGTTGATTTATCTATCAAAAAAATTGTCAACTGAAAGCATTACAAATAACAAAGACATTCCTGTTTATTCACAATTTTAAAAACGAAGATGCACTTTCTTTCAAAACAAAAAGTATGGGTTTTTGATGGGGCTATGGGGACTATGTTGCAGAAGCTGGCAAAAAATGAATTCGAATGCCCTGACTTATTGAATCTAACCGAGCCTGATGTTGTTCTAAAAGTTCATCAAGAATACATAAAAGCTGGTTCAGATATAATTCAGACAAATACCTTTGGTGCAAATTACCTCAGGCTGAAAAGATTTCAACTGGAAAGCAAAACTATTGAGATAAACAAACGAGCAGTTGAAATTGCACGAAAAGCTGCCGGCGAAAAATTTGTCGCTGCTTCAATTGGTCCACTTGGTGAATTGATTGAACCACTGGGAGAAATTTCCAAAGACGAAGCTTTTTCATCTTTTGTTGAACAGGCTAAAGGTCTTACTGAAGTTGATTTCTTAAACATCGAAACAGTTCAATCACTCGATGAAGCTGAGATAATTATTTCTGCAATAAGAACAATTTTAAATTTACCTATCTCAATAACTGTAACTTTCCAGAAAACTGCACGAGGTTATTTTACAATGATGGGTGAAAGCATAACGGATTTTGTAAATCGTGCAACTACCTGGGATGTTCAAGCAATTGGAACTAATTGTGGTGAGGGATTCAATCAATCACTTGAAATTGTGTGTGAATTGAAAAATCTCACGAACTTACCAATCATCGCAAAACCAAATGCGGGAATACCGAGGTTAGAAAATGGAGAAGTTGTTTATCCAGAACTACCAGAATTCATTGAACCACTTGCCGAAAAATTTTTTAATAATTGTGTGAAGATTATGGGCGGATGCTGCGGGACTAATCCTGATCACATTCGAACAATCAAAAGAATTGCAAATAGAATTAATTACAATGGATGAAGAAAAAAACAAAATTCTAAATCAAATCTCTGAATATGTAATCACTGGAAATTACAAATCAATGAGTGAGACTGTTGAAATTGCATTGAAAGATGGATTAAAGGCAAGTGAAATTTTAAATAGAGGATTATTGAGTGGAATGGATGTTGTCGGAGTAAAATTCCGTGATGGATTAATGTTTCTTCCTGAAGTGCTTATGTCCGCAAAAGCATTTAAAACAGCTATGAATATAATTGAACCATTATTGATGGATGAAAGCTCATCAAATAAATTCGGTTGTGGAAAAATTTTACTGGGAACTGTGAAAGGTGATATTCACGATATTGGTAAGAATTTAGTTGGTGTAATGTTAAAAGGTAATGGCTTTTCAGTTGTTGATATTGGAGTTGACGCTTCAACAGAAAAATTTATCGAGGCAATTCAAAAAGAAGATCCTGACATTATTGGACTTTCAGCAATGCTTACCACGACAATGATTGCAATGCAAAAAACTGTAAAAATCTTAAAAGAAAAATTTGAGACAAAACTGGTTATTGTAGGTGGTGCACCAGTCTCACAAAATTTTGCTGATGAAATTGGTGCAAATGGTTATGCAAAGAATGCAATGGAAGCCGTTGACCTGTGCAAGAAGATTTTAAAAGTAAATTACTAAGCAACTCTCACTTAATCATTCTCACCATAAATTGTAATTTTAGGAGCTTTTGGTCCATCAATCTGTCTTAAGTTTTCGAGAGCATTTTCCTGCAATTCAAAAAATCTGAAACCATAAAAGTATGGTTTTAGAGGAATTAGTTTTTTCTCGTCGGGATGATTTGCCCCACCATTTTCTTTCCTTAATTTCTGGTTATATGAAATAATTTCTTGATTTTGTTTTAATATTTCAGCGTTCTCAATTTCCCTTTTCTTATTTAATTTAAGCGATTTGTTCATATAATCAATCAGTCTTTCAATTTTTACTTCTGGCTCTGCTGAGTGAATTAAATAAACAGTTCCATCAGAGGCAACAGAAATTATTCCTACATGACCAACATAAACATCCTCGGGTGTGTAACCTCTAACTACATTTACGAAGTCACCAGTCTTAAGATACTTTAATGCTTTTTGAATTTCTGATGAAGGGATGTAAGACCATTTCAATTCTTGAACAGGAATATTCTGACCAATTCCCCATTTACTGAAGAACTTTGCTCTATCAATTTTTGTAATAACTTTTTTTGATTGAACATCAGGCAAACTGTCAGTTATATCTTTTATCAACCATGAGTTATTAACAGTCCAATCAGCTTCAGTATAATGATTGCGAGTAAGAAGACTTATCACACCATCTTTGTAACGAATTCTTTGAAGCATTGCAAAAAACTTTTTCCAGCTATCTGAAAGAGCCATTGCATAAATATGCTCACTGAAAACAACACAATCGCTTTTATCTATGCAAAAGAGAGGTTGAGCATCATAAATTTCAAAAGGATATTCACCTAATAAATAAATTTCATATTTCTGTCCAATTTGTTTTTTCGCAAGGTGATCAACTCTTTTTCTCAAATCGGGTTCATATTCGTAAAGAAAACGAAGATACTCATCAATTTCTTCGGGCATAAATTCATAAAGTGGCTTTTCAATTAAACTTTTAAATTCAGCAACATCAATTTTTTCTTCTTCAAGAATTTCAATTGCTTTTTCATTCGTAAGTATTTCTTCAGGTTGAGGAACAATTTCAATTTCTGTTTCGGCTTTTGATGTTTCGGATGTTCTTTTAGTTGTTGAGCAAGAGACAAAGAGAGTCATTAAAAGTAGTAAGTAAAGAATTCTCATTTTACTTCTCGTTATTTTATTTCAGGTTAATTCTAAGTGAATTTGATGTTAGATAAATCCCATCACCCTTGTAAACATAAACATTGTATTTGCCAGGTGTAGTGAACATAATCTGGTGAGCTATTTTTTTTGCCTTTGGGTCAACTTCTTTATAAATGGTTCTATCGTAAATTTCTTTTCCTTTTGAATCGACTCGATAGATTTCATAATAAACTTCATCTGTACCTATTTCGAAACCAAGATCGACAAGGAAATAAAGGTATCCACCTTTGGAAGAAATGTTAAAAGATGTGGCAGGAGTGATGGCTTGTCCATCTTTATCAATACCTTCACAGAAGTAAAGGCTTTGAGCAAGCGAAAAATTTAATAGAACTAAAAAAATCATTATGGACATTATAAGTAAAGCTTTTTTCATAATCGACCTCATTTATATTTTTAATTTAATCAGGTTCATTGAATAATAAAACTTTTTTCGAACGATTTTACTATGCATTACTTATAAGGTTCGATTTAAAATTTATAATGAAGAATATTTTTCTGCATATTTCTTGATATCGAATTTTCTCTCGAGCCCCTTATCATTCATAAATCTAACTTTACCAAAAATTGGTCTTTCAAACCATGGTCTATCATGTGTACCAAAGCACCATGATATTCCTGCATAACCATTGGGATCTCTCCCATCAAGTTCGTATTTGTCGTTCAAATAGCATGCATAGTTAAAAGCAATTTCAGGATGTGGTGTCCATTCAATCAACTTTTTAGTCCAGTACATTCTCATATAATTGTGCATCTTACCAGTTTTCAATAATTGAATTTGAGCTGCGTTCCAGTAGATGTCATGTGTCTTTGCAGCTTCAAGTTCTTCAAGTGAATAAAGAAATTCTCGCTTATCTTTTAAATGTTCTTCAAGGGTCTTTTTTGCCCAGTCAGGAATTCCATCGTATTTATTATAGAAAGGATTGTAATAACAAAAATTTCTTGCGAGTTCACGCCAGATGACTGCTTCGTTTATAAAAGATTGAACATTATCATCTTTAAAGTCATAATATTTCAAAATCTCTAAAATAACTTGAAGAATTGAAATTTGTCCAAAATGTAAATAAGGACTTAATTCCGATTGAAAATCCATTGTTGGGTCGGAACGAAATTGTTTATAATGAATAAGTTTTTTCTCAATGAACAAGTCCAGGAATTTATGTGCAACATCAAATCCACCTTCATAAAATTCAGTAACTGGTTTCACACTTCTATCAATTTGAAGTAGTTTTAATAAATCACTGGCTGAATCAAATTCAAGAAAATCATCTTCATAGTCGCATAATTTAATTTTTAAATCCTGATGATCAACTGACTGAAGAAATTGGTTCAATAAATTCATGATTTTTGGTCTAATTGACATTGCATAGTGTTCTTTCTTTTTCGAAACAAGTTCAACCGGGATAATCACATCTGTTTCAACCTCAAACAAAGGTATATTAATTTGTTCGGAAACTTTTTTTCTCCAGTATCTCTGGAATGCGAGATAATTTTTGTCAGTAACAATTGCACTTGCTTTCTGTGAAATCTCAATTGTACCTGTTGTGTAATCTGAACTTTTGATAATAAATTTAATTCCCCTTTCATCAAAGAGTGGTTTTAATTTTACAAGTCCTTCAATCATAAAAGTATAATAACGCAGATTTGAGAATTTATATTTATCAGTCAGATTGAAAATTACTAAAAGTGGTTTTCTAATTTCGTTTGCTAAAGAAATGGCAAATTCAAGTGCATGATTAAACCAGACTCTTTGACTTGCTTCCATCACATACACAACAAATTTACCTGATGTGTTTATTTGTTTACCATTTAAATTTTTGATTCGAGATTCCATCCTCAATTGACTTTTGATTTAAAAAATCGTGTAATTCTTAACAATGGAGAAAATTATTTTTAAGTAAATCTGAGTGATTAAAACTTTAATTAAGAGAATCAAGGAGATAAATTCTGGAATTAACTAATCCGTTTTATCCACACGGCTGTTGTATCATCATCAAGTTTCATATTAGTGAATTGAAGGAGTCGTTCCTTGAGTGCATTAAGAAAAGAATCACCTTCATAGTTTAGAAATACCTCTTGAACACGGGTGTGTCCAAATTGCTCACCATTTTCATTTTTTGCTTCCACAACTCCATCAGTAAAAATTGCAATTTCATCATTTAATTCTAAACCAATATTAACATCTTCATATTCACTATCTTCCATAAAACCGAGAAGTAGCCCTTCGGATTCAAGTTTTATAATCTCACCAGTCTTTGCTTTTTTTATCAATAGTGGGAGGTCGCCTGCACCAGTATATTTAATTTCATTCGTTAAAGTGTTGATGACAATAAGAGATAAAGTCGCAAAGATTTCAGAAACTTTTGCATCCTGATAGATTGCTCGATTTAATTTTTCCATAATTTTAGCTGGAGAATGTTCTTCTCCTGTTTGAGCGACAAATCTAATTGCACTCCTTATATAACCAGCATAAGCAAAAGCAAAATACCATGCACCCCATTTCTTTCCCATCACATCACCAAAAGCAATCGTGTAAGTATCAGAAGAGAGTTTTATGTAATCAAGAAAATCACCTCCAGGAATTCCCTGATATGTTTGATGCCAGTGCTCGATTTTATATCCTTCAAGTTTTGGAGGATTATCAGGAACAACTTTGAGCTTTATTGTTTCTGCAGCGTGCTGTAATTCATCTACTACTTTTTTTCTTTCTTTTTGAAGTGATTCGACAATTGCTTTTACCTTAGCTGTGATGATATTCATACCAGCAGTTTTAAGAACATAATCGTTAACACCATATTCATAGCCTTTAAGAATATCCTGCTCCTCCGTTTTGGATGTTAAAAAAACAAATGGGATTGTTTTCAATTCCTTATCAGCATTTAAAAGATTACGAAACTCGAAACCATCAGCATCAGGCATCAAAATGTCAGACAATATCAAGTCAGGTTTAAATTCTTTTGCAATGTTAAATCCATCAAAAGCATTGTGAGCAACTTTAACTTCAAAATTTTGTTTTTCAAGAGCAGAAGCCAGAAGTTTGGTCAAGACTTTATCGTCATCAACAATTAAAATTTTTGGTTTTGCAGCTTGAGCAATTTCTTCAATTACTTTCTTTGCACCATAAGCTTTATAAATTTCTGACCTCTTAAGTAATGCTCTTATCTTCAGCAGTAACTCATCAAGAATGAATGGTTTTGTTATGTAATCATCTGCACCAAGAGCTATTGCTCGTTCTTTATCGGCGAGAGAACTCTTTGCCGAAACGAAAATAAATGGAAGTGCTTTATATTTTTCCTGAGACCTGACTTTTTCACAAAATGTAAAGCCATCCATTCCACTCATCATTATATCACAAAGGACGAGGTCAGGTGTAGTTTTTTCAAGATGTTCAAATGCTTGTCCAGGACCATCGGCTTCAATAACTTCATAACCAGCACGCTTCAAATTAAAGCCAATTAATTTTCGCATTGCTGCATCGTCATCGATTACAAGAATTTGTTTTGGTTCATCCATCAATAGGCACCTTTTCTTTTAATAACTGATTTAACCGTATCCAAAATTAATGAAATATAACCTTTAACAGAATCCGACCTGTAGTCACCAAGTCTATTTCTTAATTTCTCTTCTTCAATATGAGTAATTGCTTGAACACTATCATGTATTGTTCTTTCTTCAGCTGTAAGTTCTGACCTGCCACGCGATTGCCAGTAACCAGCAAGACCGAGTCTTCCTTTGAATCTCATTTTAGCTACATCTTTTAATTTCAACCAATCTTCCGAAACACCTTTTTGATAAAGTTCTTCAGCTTCTTCGGGAGGTAATCCCCACACACCTACCAGACTGAGATCACCTTTTAGTACATTAAAAAGTAAAGGTATCTCATCAAGGCTTGTCTTTCTTAAAAACTTCCCAATTCTCGTAATTCTCGGGTCATCTTTAGCTTTAAAATAAGGTCCTTCAGCATAAACATTCAGTCCTAAAATTTTTTCATTTGGATGGATATCGCTTTTCATTGTTCTGAATTTTAAATAAAAGACTGGCTTTTCAGGTTCATAGCGATACCACTTTTCGTCTTTTTCGACCAATTCTGGTTGTTTCAATCTTTTCGAGCGATAAAAGACAGGACCTTTCGAATCAATTTTGATTGCGATTGCAATAATGAGCATCAGTGGTGAAAGAATTATTAATCCAATCAGAGCAGCTATAATATCGAGAATTCTAAAAGCTATTGACCTTAATTTATCTTTTAGTTTCGATTTATTTATGGGTGAAATTATAAAATTATCGGTTACATAGATTCCAAAATCTCTGGTCGTATTAATGCAGAGATTTTTATAAATAATTGAATCTTCAATTTCAAGATTTTTACCAATATATGTATTGTTAAGAATCAAAGAGTTTGAAAGAACAGTACCTTCATCAATTATAACATTATCTCCGACGATGACTGGATTTTTTATTGTTACATTCTTTTTGATTTCTGAATTTGAGCCAATCATCACTGGAACTTCTATAGACTTATAAACTTCTTTATTAATTTTTCTTGTATCACCAAAAATTATCTGATTTTCTGAGCTGGATAAAATTTTTAATAAACGAATGTTGGTTTCGAGTATATCTCTGGGATGTAAAATTTTTAAATACTCACCATTAAGAACATAGGCATATGCATTGAGATTTAATTCACAAATAGTTAAGAGTAATTCTTCTTCAAGCGAAAATTTTGTATTTGAAGGTATATAATCAAGAATTTCTTTCTCGGCAAGAAAAATCCCTGCACTGATATACTGGCTCTGAGCTCTTTTTTTCCTGTATCGAAAATCTACAATTCTTGAATTGCTGTTGAAAAAAATTTCGTATGTATCCTGAATAGATTTATTTTTTACTACAGCATAACTGATAATACTCTTTTTACTCTTATGGAAATAATAAAAATCATTTAAATCAATTTCAGCGAAGCAATTTCCAAAATGAATTAAGATTGTATCATCAAAAAAACTTTTCACCCTTTTGATTGCATTAGCTGTTCCCAATAATTCTTTCTCGAGAGAATAGGAAATTTTCACATCCAATTCTTCACCTTCACCAAGATAAGCATCAATAATTTCGGGGAGATGATGAAGAGTAACTTTAATTTCGTTTATGTTGAATTTTTTTAGATGTTCAATGATGTAAAGAATGAGAGGCTTATTAAGTATTGGTAACATTGGTGCAGGAATTTCGTTGGTAAGAGGTTGCAATCTTTTGCCTGTTCCTGCACCAAGTATGATAGCTTTCATTTTTATTCAAAACTTTTAATTGCATCCTGAACATTTTCATAACAATCGAAGACTTTGTGCATTCTGGTTAGTTCCATCATGGAACGTACAGCTGGTCGAAAACCAACGAGACGAATATCACCACCAGCCTGAGTCATTCTTTTCAAACTAACTACCAAAGCACCAAGAAAAGTTGAATCGACAAAATCACATTGTGAAAAATCAACAACAATTTTTCTCTCCCCTTTTTCCATCGCATTAAAAAGAAGTTGCTTAAAGGCTTCTGCTTCTTGAAGAGTAGCTCGAGCTAAATTTATACCGATAATTAGTACATCCCCGATTTTTTGTTCTACAAAGTTCATAAATACCTCATTTTGTTTTTAATTACCTTTCTGGTTTTTCCCAGATATTAGTTCTGGGTCGAAAAGGATATGTTAACAATGCAACAACTGCAGCAAAATTCATTAAGAGAAATGAAAAAATCAAATAAAATATCTTTAATCTTATATTGAGTAGTTCACCAATGAATCCAATTATACCGAATGTGTAAAAGAACAACTGTAAATAAAGTGTTGTTTCATAAAATAAATTATCCGATTTAAGAACAATAAGAATGTTGGAAACTAAAATTAAAATTAGTGAGAATGGTGTAAGTGTCCATCTTAAAATTCGATGACTGATAAACTGAAATGTTAGAAACTTATATGTTTTGATATCAAAAAGTTTCTTCAGTAAAGCAATAGCTTGAATACCACCAGTAGATATTCTGACTCGTCTTTTAAATTCAGCGAAAATTGATTTTGTCGGTAATTCAATTGCAAATGCACCTGGTTCATAAACCACTCTATATCCTTTAGCAGCTACATTCATAGTCAAAACAAAATCTTCGTTAATTACATTTTCTGGAATTTTTTCAATTAGACTTTTTCTAATTGCAAAAATTTCTCCTGCTGCACCAACAATTGAAAAAATTTCAGAATCTAATTTTTTAAGAAATGATTCATATTTCCAGTAAAGACTTTCTGCTTCAATCTTGCCATCTTCAGAAGCAACTCGTTTTTCACCTGCTACACAACCGACCTTTTCAAACTGAAATGGTTGAACAAGTAATTTAATAGCTTGACGATTATACATTGCATTCGCATCAGAGAATACAATAATATCTCCTCTAACATAATTAAGCACTCTTAAAATCGCTTTCAATTTTCCTTCTCGTTCAGGTTTGTGAAAATGTATAATGTTTGAATTCGACCTGGAATATCTTTCAATTATTTCAGGTGTTTTATCTGTTGAACCATCTGTGACAAACACGAATTCTATTTTATCTGAAGGATAATCGAGTTCAAGACAATTTTTAATTTTTTGTTCAATGAATTTTTCTTCATTGTATGCTGCTACAATCATTGATACAAATGGAGTGAAATTTTTTTCAGGTAGCTTTTGATCGAAAACAGAAGAACCAGCAATTCCTGGATTAAGAAAAATTTTCCCGGCTCCTTCTGGTATCCTTATAAAATACTTTAATCTGTCAGTTTTAAAAATTAAGTAGGATAAGACTGGATATCCAAGGAAAGTGTAAAAAATGATAAATGCAGAAAACCAGAATAAAAAATCATAAAAATTCATTCGTCTTTATCAATCTTGATATTATATTCTTTTAACATTCTATAAATAGTTGCACGACCTATCTGTAACCTTCGAGCTGCTTCTTGAATATTTCCTTTTGTTACTTTGAGTGCATGTCTTAAAGCATTTTCTTTTATTTTTTCGAGAGGAATAATTTCGTGGGTTTCTCTTGTGCTGTCAGATGAAGTTTGAGTGATTATTTCTGGAATATAAGCCTGCAGAGCCAGTGGCAAATCTTTAACCTGAATTTTGTTATCGTCACAAATTAAAACAGCTCTCTGCAAAACATTCTCGAGTTCTCGAACATTACCAGGCCAGGGATATCGTAAAAAGATTTCGATAACCTCTTTTGATAATGAAGGAACAGGTACTTTTGCTTCTTGAGCAAACTTTTTCACAAAATGATCAGCCAGAACAACAATATCTCCTTTTCTTTCCCGGAGTGGAGGAACAGGGATGGGAAAAGTTGAAAGTCGGTAATACAAATCTTCCCTGAATAATTTTTCATCAACAGCTTTCTTCAAATCTTTATTAGTTGCCGAGATAATTCGTGCAGTTGTTGTAATTGGTTCATTCCCACCAACTCTCTCAAATGTTTTATCCTGAATAACTCGAAGTAGTTTTGCTTGAAGTGAAAGTTCTAATTCTCCAATTTCGTCCAGGAAAATTGTTCCACCATCGGCGAGTTCGAATTTCCCGATTTTTCTTTGAAAGGCTCCAGTAAACGAACCTTTTTCATGACCGAACAATTCACTTTCGAGTAAATCTTTAGGAATTGATGCACAATTAACCACAACAAATGGTTTGTCTTTTCTATCGCTATTTGCGTGAATTGCTCGAGCAATCAATTCTTTGCCTGTTCCACTCTCACCATAAATCAAAACATTTACAGAACTATTCAAAACTTTTTTCATCAATTTGAAAACTTCTTGCATTCTATCATCAATGGCGATGATATTATCGAATTGATAAATTTTCTCTCTTTCTTCAAGAAGTGATTTTACTTTTTTCTGAAGGTCATAATTTTTGATTGCATTTTTAATTGAGATTTCGAGTTTGGTTAAATCAACAGGTTTAGAAAAATAATCGAAAGCCCCAATTTTAATTGTCTCAACAGCAATATCCACATTTCCCTGAGCTGAAAGCATTATAACCGGCAAATCTGGATTTTGATTTTTTAAATATCTAAGTAACTCCACACCATTCATCTCACCTGGAAGCATAATATCGAGTAAAATTAAATCAGGTTCTTCTCCTTCGAATTTCAAAAATTCACTTGTGGAATTAAAAATTTTCAGTCTATAATTCCATCTTTCCTTAATCCAGTGTTCCATCAAACGAGTAAAATTAATTTCATCATCAATTAGATAAATTAATTTTCTTTCCATTGTTATACCATCTTCAAATTGTTAATGATATCAATGAAATCTTTTATTCTAAATGGTTTCGTTAAAAAATAATCGGCTCCAGAATTTTCAGCACCCTGGCGGTAAAAATCAAAATCTACGGAAGAAAGAATAATCACTGGGATATGTGATGTTGCTGGATTGGTTTTAACTAAACGGCAGAAATTAATTCCATTCATTCCTGGAAGTAAAACATCCGAAATTATTATATCTGGAAGTGTATCTGTGTTTTTTAAATAATCAATTGCTTCTTCAGCATTTTCGATAACAACAACCTTATAATTAATTTTTTCCAGATGATATGTTACAAGTTTTTGAATTGATTTTTCATCTTCTACAAGGAGAATTTTATTGTTCATATTATCTCGGAATTAAGATTTTAAATGTTGAACCTTGATTTTCTTTACTTTCATATTCAAGTTTGAAACCGTGCAAGTCAACTATCTTTTTTGTAATAGATAAGCCCAGTCCAACTCCTCTTATTTCAAGTCCAGGACGATAAACACGATAAAAGCGATCAAAAATTTTGTCTCTATCTTTTTCTGGAATACCAATGCCAGTATCTTTAATTTCAATTACATGGTTATTGTCAGTTTCATAAAGCGAAATAAGTACCTTACCTTTATCAAGAGTAAACTTTATAGCATTGCTCACAAGATTATTAATTGCCTGTTGCAGTTTGGATTCATCAGCAGCAACAACAATTGGTTTTTCAGGAAGAAGTATGGCAAACTCAATGTTTGATGTTAGAGGTTTAAATTGTTCGTAAGCTTTATTTAGTAAATCCTGTAAGATAATATTCCTCATTTGAAGTGAAGACGAATTTTTATACAGCTGAGAGACATCAAGCAAATCGTTGATTGTTGCTGCCAGTCTCTTCCCCTCATTTAAAATTATATCAATAAACTCATTGAAAATTTCTTTTGGTAAGTTCGGGTCATTTTTCAAAGTTTCAGCGAAGCCAATTATTGATGCAAGGGGAGTTCGAAGTTCATGAGAAACACTCGAAAGAAAATCTTCCTTTAATCGTTCAAGTTCTTCCAGAGATGTAATGAGATCAAAATTTTCGCTTTTGCTTTGACCAGGCTGATTCTGTTTTACAAATTTTTTCTGTTCAAGTGGATCTCTTTCTATTTCTTCAATTTCTATCAACTTGAAAAAGAAAGCATATTTGAATTTTTCAATTATTTTATCATTTATCTTGATCGCCTTAACTTCAAATGGAATTAATTGATTAAAACTCAAGATAAAATTTAATCTTCCATTATAGACACCTTTGTCTTGAAGAGTCTTAAAGATATCAGGGAAGCTCTCTTTTTCTGATTTGAATAACTGATCAAGCGTTACATCCTGCAATAATATTTCATCTTTATTGGCAGAATTACAGAGTTGAGAAAGAAAATTATTGTAAAGTTCCACTTTACCTTTTGAATCGGATATAATAATCATATCGTAATGTTTAACTCCTTCATTAAAGATATTGACAAAATCAAAAGCTTTGCTCTTCTTTTTCACTTTTGAGTTTTTCCTCGAAGGTTTCTTTATACTCATTGAAAAAAATTATAAACTCAAGTGCTTCAATATAAAAGCTAAAGAAGTACTTAAATACACGTTTCAATTGTACATCAATTAATGATTTTAAAATCACCAGAGAAATAATTGCACCAATTAAAAGAGCGATGATGCTTCCAAGAGCAGCTCCAATCAGACCATATCTTGGAATTAAAAATAGGTCTATCACAAAGTTAATGATTAATAAATTCATCATTAAATTAAAATTGTAATGGGGCTTTTCAAGAGCCTCCATAGCTATTCCAAAATATTTTATAAAAGGTTTAAACAAACTAAAAAACAGAATAATATAAATTGCTGGAATTGCATCAAGATAAGCTTCTGTTGCGATAAATTTTACAACTGGATGAGCAAAAACTATCAAAATAAAAAGTACAGGAACTACAAACGCAAGTATCAATCCAACAGACCTTTCGTAAAGATGACGCAATCCTTTTAATCCCAGACTCTGTAATCTCTGGGTTGATTTCGGGTAAACAATGGAAGCAACTGAAGTAATTGGAATATCGGAGAAATTACCAACTCTCATTGCTGTATTATATGTAGCCACATATTTTGTATTGAAGAAATATCCGAGTAAAATCTGATCAATATTTGTAAATAGAATTGAAATCACATTGCTTCCAAAAACATATTTACCAAAACCAATTAGTTTTTTGAGCCAGCTAAAATCTATTTCTCTCGAAAGATTTATTGTTTTTCGATTAGCTATGAATAAATAGATTCCACCAAACAAAACCGCAATTGCCTGTATCAGTGGAAGTTCATAAACTGGAAAATCGATTTTGTTGATAACAATAAATGCAATAATTCCAATAAAGAGTGAGTTACGCAAAAGATTACTATAATATTGATTCCTGAATGAAAAATTTGCCTGTTCAATTGCAGAAAAATAAAGAAAAGGAATTTGACAGAAAGCATAAACTGGATAATAAATTAATAGTTGATGGAACTCGTAACTCTCCCAGATTTTTCCGAGGAAAGGGGCAAGTAAGTAAATTACAATTGTAAGAAACAGAGTGAAAATTATATGAAGCAGTAAAGAGCCACTTAAAACTTTTGAATATTCTGATTTTGAATTTTGAATTGACGCATATCTAACAAGTGCATTTGTGACAAAACCTGCTCTGGCTACATCGGCAAATGATGTGACAGCTAAATAAAGTGCCCATGAACCAAATTCACTTTTATCATAATATCGTATGAGCATTATAAAGCCAGCAAAACCAGAAATGAACAATACCATATTCTGAAGGAAAACATAAACACCATTTGGGAACCAGTATTTTTTTAATTCTGTCATTCTTTTTGCACTTTTAATTTTCCATAAATCTTTAGTAATTCAATTATCGAGTCTTCGATATTAAAATTCTTTTCAATAGTTTTTCTCGCATTTTCACTCACTCTCAAATAAAAATTAGAATCATTTGCAAGTTGAATAATTCTTTTCTTGAAAGCCTCCACTTCAATTGGTTCGCAGAAACTATCATCATAACAATTTGAAATTTCACAAATATTAGTTTCACGGGAAGCGACTACAGGAATACCACAAGACATTGCCTCCAGAATTCCATAAGGCAATCCTTCCCAGAATGATGGTAAAACAAAACAATCTATAATTTGAAGATACTTTTCAATTTCAAATGATGGTTCAAGTATCTTAACATAGTTTTCTAAATTATTTTTCTTTATTTCCTCAATAATCTGTTCTTTTAATTCACCTTCTCCAATCATTAATAACTTAAATTGTTTTTTTGATTGCTGGCTTTCAGAGACTAAAGACTTGATCAATTGAATTACAAATAATGGATTTTTCTGTTGAGTAAACCTGGCAAAAAATCCAATTACAAAATCATTTCCCGTGTATCCATTTTCAATTCGAAATCTTTCATTTCTGAATGGGAAAAATCTTGCAACATCAACACCATTTTTGATAAGGAGTTTCTTTTCAGGAGAAACAAATTCTCCAAGTTCATAATCCTTCTGGGATACGAATATTACTCTATATGCGTAATTACAAATTAAATGTTCGATAAGAAGTCTAAGTTTAATTTGTAATTTATTTAGTTCAGGATGGAATGACCAGCTATGGACTGTATAAATTAATTTTTTGTTCTGTAAAACAGCTGGAAGTAAAACAAAAGCAGCTCCCTTTGTTCCATGGGCATGGATAAACTTAATTTCTTCTTTCTTAATTATTCTGATTAACTTAATGATATTAAAGAATAATAAATAAAACTTATCTGATAAGAGATAAAATTTTATCCCCAGTGATTCAGCATAATCACTAAGATAGCCAGCTCTGAAACTAACAAGAACAGGTACAAAAATGTCTCTATCAATTGAATCAAAAATATATTTAATGTGTGTTTCTCCTCCACCAAACTCAGCCTGTCTGATTATGTAAAGGATTTTTATGCTCTTCATACTTCCCTTACGATTTTTCTTTCAAAATTATTTCTTCAATTTTTTCTTTACTTGAATGATCCGTTTTTAATGAATCTTTTTTTGCTTTAAAAATTTTAAATATCGCTCTAATCTGGTTGAAGAAAATTAAAGGCATAGCCAGTATCAATTTGAATGATAGGACCCTGTTCTCTCTTAAAATTTTTAGAAGGATGAAAGTGAATATTAATAGAATACATAGTAAAATTATAGTTAGGTTTCTATCAAACCATAATGTCAAAATTATCAAACTAAAAGAAAGAAAATAGAGAAAACTTAAAGGCGGTCTCAAAATTATTAAGCCAAGATGAATTTGATTAAAATTAAAATGTATCAAACCTTTCATTATTAATTTAAAAGAATATTTCCAGACATTATAAAAATGAAAATAAAGCCATCGACTACGCTGCTTTATGTACAATCTGGTGTCTTTTACTTTCTCATCAAAAACAATAGCGTTCGGACAAATTTGAACTGGAATATTCTTTATCATTAGTTCTGACTGCAAAACTTTATCAAATCCACCAGTAGTATTGATTTTAAAAATAAATTCTGCAAGGAGTCCCGAGCGAATTGCAAAGCCTGAACCACTTAATGTTCCTGTCAATCCTACTTTTGATGGTATTAGTCTATCAAATTCGTTGTAAACAAAATCGGTAATGGAATCTAATTTTTCATTGAGTGTTTCTTTGTTTTTTGGTAGCCTTATACCCTGAATTACCATAGTATCAGGCTGGATACATTTGTTAATCTCATCCAAAAAATCGGGATGAATTAAATTATCTGCATCAAGGATAACTGTGAAATCAAAATCTTTTAGAAAAGGAACAGCCATTTTAATTGATTGAGCCTTAGAATGAGTTTTTAAATCTAAATCAATTACCTCAATATCATTTTTAATTTTTTTAATTACCTCCTCATCACATTGATCATTTAAAAGTATAATTCTCAAAAATTCTTTTGGATATCTTAAATGTTTTATTGCATCTAAAGTATAGAGTAAAGTCTCGCCTTCTTTGTAAGCCGGGATTAAAACTAAAAATCTGTTTCTTTTCGAAGAAAAAACATTTGGTTTAAACTTTACAAATCTGGAAATAATAAACAGGGCGATTTGGTAAAATAAAATTAAACTAACCGACAAATAGAATAACCAGAAAATTAACAAATTGAAATATCCCATCTAACTTTAATACATTTTTTTTAAGATTGAAACACTCTAAACTAAATTATCGAAAAAATGAGACATTTTCTTGACTTAGTTTGAGAAAAATTTAAAAATCTTTTACAAATCTTTAATAATTTCAAAAAGATAGATAGACTTATGGTCAATTTTGTTTTAATCTGTTTTATTAATAGAAAAATGGTTTCCTTTGAGGGTAACCAGATGGATGGGGGATGTTTTTATCTTCTGTCAGTCTGAGCGAAGACGAAGACTGACGACATCAACTGTCATTGCGAGGAACGAAGTGACGAAGCAATCTTTCCATTGATGTAGCACAGACTTTTAGTCTGTGATTGAGTATTTGTATTCATTGTTAGTCTGAGCGAAGAGGAAGACTGACAACATCAATCGTCATTGCGAGGAATGAAACGACGAAGCAATCTTTCCATTCATGTACCTCTCATTGCGAGGAACGAAGTGACGAAGCAATCTTTTCTTTCATGTACCTGTCATTGCGAGGAGTGAAACGAC
>Ga0101945_1000144_pt1 | contig 160056 bp, 158 predicted proteins | sample DewCreD2012metaG_2_FD_75246 | JGI IMG/M metagenome (GOLD analysis project Ga0101945, IMG submission 75246) | Hot spring sediment bacterial and archeal communities from British Columbia, Canada, to study Microbial Dark Matter (Phase II) - Dewar... ... | reverse complement strand
GCATGCCGCGGAACTCCGGCGGGCGGGTGTAGTGGGGGAAGTCCAGCAGGCCTGCGCTGAAGGACTCCTCGGCCACAGACTGCTGGTCGCCCACCACGCCGGGGACCAGCCGGGCCAGCCCTTCGACGATGACCATCGCCGGCAGCTCTCCGCCGGAGAGGACGTAGTCGCCGATGGAAATCTCCTCTGCCCCCAGGCCCTCCACCACCCTCTCGTCAACCCCCTCGTAGCGACCGCAGAGGATGACAAGCTGCGGCGCTTTGGCCAGATCCGCCAGCAGGGCCTGGGTCAGCAGCCGCCCCTGCGGTGAAGGGAGGAGGATGCGCGGCTCGCCCCCACTCCGGCGGCGGATGGCCTCCACCGCCGCGTAGAACGGCTCCACCTTCATCACCATCCCCGGACCGCCCCCGTAGGGGATGTCGTCCACCTGGCGATGGCGGTCCGCGGTGAAATCCCGCAAGTCGTGTATGTGCACCTGCAGCAGCCCCCGCTCCTGCGCCCGCCTCACCACGCCCACCTGCAAGGGCGCGAAGGCCTGGGGGAAGATGGTAACGATGTCGATGCGCACGACCTAGCGCAGCCCCGCCGGGAGGACCACGACCATCTCGCCCCGCTTCAGGTCCACCGCGCGCACCACCTCTCGCGTCGCCGGGATGAGCACCTCCCCCGCCTCCCCGGCCACGCGGTAGACGTCGTGCGCCGCGGTGCGAAGGACCTCGGTCACCCGGCCCAGCGCCTCGCCGGACGGAGTGCGCACGCGCAGCCCCACCACCTCCGCCAGGTAGTAGCTGCCGGCGGGGGGCGGCACGCGCTCCTCCCAGGGCACGGCCAAGGCCCACCCCTGCAGTGCGCGCGCCGCCTCCAGGTCGTCGACCCCGGCCAGCTTCAGCAGGACTACGCCCCCCTGACGCCGTACCGCCTCCACTCCGGCCGGCCGCGCCTCCCCCTTCCGCTCGTCCAGCAGCAGCACCCGCCGCAGGCGGCCGAAGCGCTGGGGGAAGTCGGTTTCGGGGCGCACCTTGACCTCACCGCGCACCCCGTGCGGCCGCGTGATTCGGCCGATGATGAGCCTGGCGGGCGGGACACGCCCCGATGGCATCGGGCGTCACTCCTCCCGCACCTCGATGACGATACCGTCCTTGACGACAATCTCCGTGCGACCCAGCTTCTGAAAAAGGTTGTCCCCTACCCGCACCTCGGTGAAACTCTCCACCGTCCCCTGGGGGTACTCGGAGTTCAGCTGCAGCCCTTCCACCTCGCGCAGCCGGGCCTGCAGCTCGGCGCGGGTGGCCTCCTGCCGGGCCCGCTCCAGCTCCAACTGCTGGCGGATGGCCCGGGACTGGGGGGTGATCTGCCGCTCCAGTTCCGTGCGTCGGATCTGTGTATCGATCTGGGCGATCAGCTCCTCCACCCGTGCCAGCGCCGACTGCAGCTCCTGGGTGTAGAGGCGCTTGAAGCTCTCCGTGACGACGGCCTTGATGACCACAGGCCGAGTGATGGTGATGGCCATCTGCCTGCTCCTCCACGCGATCTCCTCAAACGTCAGCGGGCGATCTCCACGGTCACCCGCTGCCCGGCACGAAGCGCGGCGGCCCTAACCACGGTGCGCAGCGCCCGGGCGATGCGTCCCTGCCGCCCGATCACCTTGCCCACGTCCTCGGGGGCCACGTGCAGCTCCAGGCGCAGGCCGCGCTGGTCCTGCCACTCCCGCACCTCCACCGCCTCGGGGTAGTCGACGAGCTCCCGGGCGATGAACTCCACCAGGGCCCTCACGTCTGCGCGGGGTTCTTCTGCTCCGTCCACTTCTGCCACACTCCGCTGCGCTGCAGCAGCACCCGGGCGGCGGCGGACGGGCGGGCGCCCTTACGCAGCCACCCCATGGCCCGGGCCTCGTCCACCTTGATGGTGGAGGGCTCGGTGGTGGGGTTGTAGTACCCGATGGCCTCGATGTATTTGCCGCTGCGCGGGGCACGCGAGTCGGCCACCACCAGGCGGTAGAAGGGCTTGTGCTTTCCCCCCAGACGCATCAAGCGGATCTTTACGGCCATGTCCAGCCTCCCTTGGGAAGGCGCCTGACGCGCTTCCCCATGGCTTCTGCCTGCTTGACCAGCTGCCGGGCTTCCTCGAACTGCCGCAGCAAGCGATTCACCTCCTGCACCGTCACCCCCGAGCCCCGGGCGATGCGCCGCCGCCGGCTGGCGTTGATCACCGCCGGGTTGCGCCGCTCCTCCGGGGTCATGGAGTTGATCATGGCTTCGACGCGCGCCAGTTGCCGCTCGTCCACGGCGACCTGGGCGCGCAGCCGCCCCAGGCCCGGGATCAATTCCAGGAGCTGGTCCAGGGGGCCCATGGTGCGCACCTGGCGCAACTGCTCCAGGAAGTCCGAGAGCGTCCACTCCCCGCGGCGCAGCTTGCGCTCCAGCGCCTCCGCCGCCTCGGCGGTCATGGTCTCCTGGGCCTTCTCGATCAGGGTGAGGACGTCGCCCATGCCCAGGATGCGGGCGGCCATGCGCTCCGGATGGAACGGCTCCAGGGCGTCCACCCGCTCTCCCACGCCGGCAAAGAGGATTGGCCGCCCGGTGACCGCCACCACCGAGAGCGCCGCACCGCCACGGGCGTCTCCGTCCAGCTTGGTCAGGATCAGGCCGTCTATGCCCACCTTTGCCGTGAACTGCTCCGCCATGGTCACGGCGTCCTGGCCGGTCATGGCGTCCAGCGTCAGCAGGACCTCGGTGGGTTGCACGGCACCGCGCATCCGGGAGAGTTCATCCATCAGCTCCTGGTCCAGGTGGAGGCGGCCGGCGGAGTCGATGATGACGACGTCGTGCCCGGCGCGTCCCGCCTCCTGCAGCGCCGCCTGCGCCACGGCCACCGGGTCGGCGGCGCCGGCTTGGGCGAAGGTGGGCACACCGGCCTGCCTGCCCACGACCTCCAGCTGGGCGACGGCCGCGGGGCGGCGCAGGTCGCTGGCCACCAGCAGGGGATGGCGGCCGCGCCGCTTCAGGTGGTAGGCCAGCTTCGCCGCGGTGGTGGTCTTGCCCGTGCCGTGCAGGCCCACGAGCATGAACACCGTGGGCGGCCTTGGGGCGAAGCGCAGCTCGCGGTGGGCACCACCCAGCAGGCGGGTCAGTTCTTCGTGGACGATCTTGATGACCTGCTGGGCCGGCGAGAGGCTTTTCCAGATCTCCTGCCCTACCGCCTGCTGCCGCACGCGGGCGACGAAGTCGCGGGCCACGGTGAAGTGTACGTCCGCCTCCAGGAGGGCGAGCCGCACCTCGCGCAGCACGGCCTCCACGTCCTCCGCCTTGAGGTATCCGCGGCCGCTCAGGCGGCGGAAGATCTCCCCCAGCCGCGCCTGCAGCGTCTCAAACATCTGCCCGCTCCCGGATGGCCTCGTAGACGCGAAAGCCTCCGCCCCTGGCCACCTCCCGCACGTTGCCGAAGAGCGCACTCACGTGGCGCGCCAGCGTGCGCGCCCCTAAAGCGGTGCGGGTGACGAAGCGCAGGCGCCCGCCCGGTCGCAGGACCACATGCGCGCCGGCAAAGAGGCGCAGCACGGTGGCCCGCCCGGCGCGGATCGGGGGGTTGGTCAGCACCAGGTCGAAGGCGATGCCGCGCACGGGCTCCACCCCATCTCCCCGGTGGACGGTGACGTTGCCTACCCGGTTGCGCACGGCGTTCTCCTGTGCCAGGTCCGCGGCCCGCACGTTGATGTCCACCATGTGGACGTGGCCCCGCGGCGCCAGGGTGGCGGCCACCAGGCCGATCACTCCGTAGCCACACCCCAGGTCGAGGATCACGTCGTCAGGCCGCACCTCCATGGTCTCTATCAGCAACCGCGTGCCGCGATCCAGCCCCCGCGCGGCGAAGACGGCGCGGTCGGTGAGCAGACGGAAGGTCCGCCCCCGCAGGATCACCTCACGCTGGCGCAGTCGGTGGCCGGCCTGCGGAGCGGGGCTGAAGTAGTGCACGCTCACCGCAGGGCTCCAAAGCGGCGCCTGACCAGGCCCAGGTGCCGCTCCAGCCGCTGCAGCTCCCCCACCGCGCGGTGCAGGCTGTCGTACACCGCCTGGCGGGTGACCCGCAACCGCTGCGCGATCTCGCCCAGGGAGAGGTCGTCATGGTAGTAAAGACGCATCAGCCGCTGCTGCCTGGAGGTGAGCAGCCCGCCGTAGACATCGAAGAGGTGGATGATGTGCAGCCGATCCCCCAGCCTGTCGTCCACCGCAGCGCACCTGTAAAGCGTTTTGCCTTTACGCAGTCTAGCGCCGGAACGGGCTGGGGTCAAACCCCGGGCAAATAGGTACGCTCCGCGCTACTGGGGAAGGAGGGCGTCGACGAACGTCTCGGGGTCGAACGGGGCAAGGTCGTCCAGTCCCTCTCCCGTCCCAACGAACTTCACGGGGAGCTTGAGCTCGCGGTTTACGGCCACCACGATGCCGCCTTTCGCTGTGCCGTCCAGCTTGGTCAGGACGATCCCCGTGACATCGAGGGCCTGGTGAAACAGACGGGCCTGGCTGAGGGCGTTCTGGCCCGTGGAGGCGTCCAGCACCATCAGCCGCTCCACAGTCGGCGTCCCGTCCCGGGCGATGATCCGGTTCAGCTTGCGCAGCTCCTCCATCAGGTTGACCTTGGTGTGCAGGCGGCCAGCGGTGTCCACGATGAGCACGTCCACCCCCCGCGCCCGCATGGCCGCCAGCCCGTCGAAGACCACGGCGCCGGGATCGCCCCCCGGCTGGTGGCGGACCAGGTCCACCCCGACGCGGCGCGCCCAGATAGCCAGTTGGTCGATCCCGGCCGCGCGAAAGGTGTCGGCCGCGACCAGCAGGACCCTGCGCCCCTCGCCCTGCAGCCGGTGCGCCAGCTTGGCGATGGTGGTGGTCTTGCCGCTGCCGTTGACCCCCAGGATCAGGACCACTGCGGGGGCGGGGTCCAGCCGCAACGGAACCGCCGGGCCGAGCATCTCCAGGAGGATGCGCCGCAGCGCCGCGCGCACGGCCTCAGGCGTCCGCAGCCCGCGCTCTCGGCGCAGCCGGCCGGTCACCTCCGCCGCTGCGCTTACGCCCACGTCGGCGCGGATCAGCGCCTCCTCCAGCGCGGCGAGAAAGGTGTCGTCGACGGCGCGGCCGCCCAGCGCCTCCAGACCCGCCCCCAGCTGCTCGCGCGTCCGCGCCAGTCCTTCCCGCAAACGTCGAAACCAGGTACGCGCTTCCTCCGCCATGATCCCCGGGGACCAGTCTAGCCCCTGTCTGCCCGCCGGAGAAACGGGGTATAGTGGAGGCAACTCAGGGGAGGCCCACGGTGGTTCGATGGGCGCACCCCGAGGAGGGAGAGAACCGTGCGCACCATCGTAGCCGTAGTGGCCAGCGCACTTCTGGCGCTGGGTAGCGCATCCTGGATCGCCGCGCAGCCAGCGCCACCTGCCACCATCATTCCGGGGCGGGCTGTCGGATCGTTCCGCGTGGGGATGCCCGTCGAGGAGGCCAGGTCTATGATGGAACAGTTCGGGCGGGTGGAGCCAGTGGAGGCGGACGACCTCCGCGGCTTTTGCAACCCCGAACCCAACGCCGGCGTCTGCATCCTCGACCGGTACCGACGCGTCGGCCTGGATACCCCGGGCCTGGTGGGTATGGTCATCACCGACGATCCGCGGTTCGTCACCGAACCGGGGGGCCACAAGGCCGGCGCCCCACTGCTGGACTTCCTGCGCACCTTCGGAATCTACACGGCGAGCATGGGCCCCGAGCCCACGGAGGTGCGCTGGGATCCCCAGGGCCTGGTAGTCTTCGTCAGCACGAACCAGTCGGGCCTGGCCGCGGCTGCCATAGGCGTCTTCGGCCCGCGCTGAGCCACAACCCTACCCCGCCGACCGACGATTCCGCCAGCACGGACCGCCGCCTGGGGGCGGGCTTGCGCCCGGCCTGGCCCGGCATTCTGCTAACGCGCGACGGGCACTGTTTCCACGGGGCGGCGCTCGGGATGCGGCCCGCCCAGGCGCACGGAGATGACCGAGGAGACCCCGGGCTCCTGCATCGTCACCCCATAGAGGACGTCTGCCGCCTCCATAGTCCCCTTGTTGTGGGTGACGATGATGATCTGCGTTACCTCGGCCAGCTCCCGCAGCAGCGTGGTGAAACGCCGCGTGTTGGCGTCGTCCAAGGCCGCCTCCACTTCATCGAAGACGCAGAAGGGGCTGGGGTGGACTCGGAGCATGGCAAAGAGCAGCGCCAACGCCACAAGCACTCGTTCTCCCCCGGAGAGGGCCGCCAGAGGCCGCGGCGGCTTGCCCGGGAGTCGGGCCACCACCTCCAGGCCGGGATCCTCCTCGGGCGCCTCCTGCACCAGTTCCAGATGCGCTGAGCCCCCCTCGAAGAGGCGCAGGAACAGCCGCCCGAACTCCTCGTTGACGGCAGCGAACGTCTCCCTGAAGCGGAAGAGCAGGACGCCGTCTAGGCGGTCTACCAGTTGCTGCAGGGCGGCGCGGGCCGCCTCGATATCGGCCACCTGGCGGGCGATGCGGTCTACGCGCCTTCCCAGCTCCTCCTGCTCCCGGATGGCCCGCAGGTTAACCGGACCCAGCGCCTCCACCATCTCCCGCAGCGCCTCCAGCCGGGCCCGCGCTTCCTCCCGCGGCAGCGGGAGCTGCATCCCTTCCACCTGCTCCCAGGCGATCCCGCTTTCCCCTAGCCGCCGCTCCACGGCGCCCCATTCCGTCTCGGCCTGTGCCTTCCGGAGCTCCGCCCGGTGCAGCGCGACCTCCGCCGCCCGCGCCTCCTCCTCGGCGCGGCCGGCCGCCTCCTGTGCGGCGGCCGCCGCCTCTTCGTGCACCCGCCGCTGCTGGTCCAGCCCGGCCAGCTCCTCCTGCAGGGCCGTCTGCTCCCGCGCGGTGCGCGAGTGCGCCTCGCGGGCAGCCGCCAGCTCAGCGGCGAGACGACTGACCTCCGCAGCCGCTGCTGACTCCTCGGCGAGGACCTGCGCCCGCCTCGCCGCCAGCTCTTCGCGCGCTGCGGCAAGGTCCCGACGCCGGGCTGCGTGCGCCTGGGCCGCCGCGTCCAGCTCGGCCAGGCGAACGCGGACCTCCTCACCCTCCTGCCGGCGTTGCGCCAGGGCGGCGACGTGCGCTTCCCAGGCCCGCCGCCGCTCGACCAGCTGCGAGTCCACCTCTCTGGCGGAGGCCCGCAATGCCTCGTCCTGGACCGCCATCCGCTCCGTCCGCTCGGCCACGTCATCGAGCGCCGCGGCCAGGGCCGCTATCTCGTCGGTGACCGCGTCGATCTCCCTCGGGAGGCGAGCCCGCTCGCGTGTCAAGGCCGCCAGTGCTCCCTCCGCCTCGGCGAGGGCGCGCTCCAGCCGCCCCCGCTCCTCCTCCAGAGCCGCCGCCCGCTCCCGCGCCTCCTCCGTCTCCCGGTTGAGGCTCTCCTGGCGCGCCCGTAGCTGCGCGAGTGCGGCCACCACCGCCTCCAGTTCCCGCTTGGTCTCCAGGCCGGCGTCTCGCCGCGCCAGCGGGGAAGCGTGGCCGTTCCCGTTGCCACGCACCGATACCACCCCGTCGGGGGAGACCAGCTCACCCTGCAACGTGACGGCGCGCCCGCGGTGTCCGGCCGCCATCAGCCGCAGCGCCACTTCCAGATCCTCCACCACGACCACGTCGCCCAGCAGGACGTCCACCGCCGTGCGGGCCTGCCCCTGCGCGCGGACGAATCCGGAGGCCCCGCCCAGCACGCCGTGGACCTGTGGCGTCGGGCCGTTGGGGTGCCGGGGCGCGACGCGGTCCAGCGGCAGGAAGGAAACCGGCCCCCGCCCGTCGGCCCGCACGTAGGCCAGGGCGTCGCGCAGGGCTTCCGTCCCGGTGGTGAGGAGGCAGAAGAGCCGGCGGCCCAGCGCCGCCTCAACCGCGTGCCGGTAACGCGGCTCCACGGCAATGTGGTCGACGAGCGCCCCCAGGATACTGGCGAATCGCTCCGGGTCGGCCCGCTTGGCGGCCAGCAGCGTGCGGGCGCCCTCCTCGTAGCCCACAAGCTGCGCCGCGGCCTCCTCCAGCGCCTGCAAGCGCGACTCGAGGCGGGCCCGCTGCGCCTCCGCGGCGGCCAGCCTCTCGCCGACATCCGCACGCTCGGCTTCCAGACGGCGCATCTTCCCGGAAAGCGCTGTCTGCCGTTCCTGGTGGCGCACTAGAGCCGCGCGCGCCTGCGCCGCCCGCTCCCGCAGCTGCCCCTCCTCAGCGCCCCAGGCCGCCAGGTTCTCCTGCAGCCGGTTCCGCCGCTCCGACAGCGCGCCCTGCTGGCGCTCCACGACCTGCCGCCGGGCTTCCAGCGCCGCCAGCTCGGTGGCCAGCTCCTGCCGCCGTGCCTCGAGCTCTCCTCGCCGGGCCTCCAGCGTCTCCATCTCCCGCCGCCGGGACTGCGCCCAATCCTCGTCCGCGCGCAGTGCCGCCTGTTGGACATCCAGTTGCCGGCGCAGCGCATCAGACTCCCGGGCGACGGCCTCCCGGTCGCGGTCCAGGGCGGCGAGCTCCGAATCGATACGCTCCATCTCAGCAGCAAGGCGCGCGGCCTCCGCACGCAGCCGCTCCCCCTCCCGCCGCTGCGCCGCCAGGCGTCCCTCCGCGCGGTCCACGGCGCTTGCTGCGGCGGCCTTGGCTTGGACCGCCTCCAGCAGCCGGCGCTGCTGCACCTCCCAGGCGTGCGTCAGCGCCTCGCGGGCCTGCTGGTGCCGCGCGACATCGGCGCGAGAAGCCTCCGCCCGCTGCTCCAGCTCGGCCAGCCGCGTATGCGCAGCGGCCACCTGGGCGGTGGCGCGCTGCAGGCTCTGCCGCGCGCGGCGCGCCTCATCGGCGAGCAACCCCGTCTCCAGCGCACGCATCTCCTCCGTGAAGGCCCGGTGCTGTCGCGCCGCCTCGGCCTGCTCGGCCAGCCGAGCGTACTGGGCTCGCAGCTCGGCCAGCAGGTCTCCCACCCGCTGCAGGTGCGCCGTGGTACGCTCCAGCCGCCGCAGGCTCTCCTGACGGCGGCGCTTGTAGCGGGCGAGCCCCGCGGCCTCCTCCAGCAGGAGGCGGCGCTCCTGCGGGGAGGCGTTGAGGACCTCCTCCACCTCGCCCTGGCCGATCAGCGCGTAGGACCGTCCGCCCAATCCGGTCCCGAGGAAGAGCATCTGGATGTCGCGCAGCCGGCAGGGCACCCCGTTCAGGAAGTACTCCCCCTCCCCTCCGCGCGTGGCCCGCCGGGTGATGGCGACCTCGGAGAACTCCAGGGGAAAATTCTCCGCCGTGTTGTCCAGGACCAGGGCGGCCTGTGCCAGCCCGTGGGCGCGGCGCCGTGCCGAGCCGGCAAAGATGAAGTCCTCGGTGCGCGTCCCGCGCAGAGCGCGGGCATTCTGTTCGCCCAGGACCCAGCGGATGGCCTCGCAGAGGTTGCTCTTGCCGCTGCCGTTGGGGCCGACGATGGCGGTGATGCCGGGGTGGAACTCCAACTCGGTGCGGTCGGCAAAGGTCTTGAAGCCGGCCAGCTCCAGCCGCTTCAGGTGCACAGCCGTCCCTCCTCCGATGCCCTCCCCCGTCCGCGGCGGCGTGCGGCGGGAGGTCCCCAGGTGCGACTCAGGTCCGTTGGGGCGATCTGTCTGCCTGTGCGCGTGCCGACCGATACAGCGCGGCCAGCCGCCGGGCCAGCGTGGGGACAGCATACCCGGCGGCGATCTCGCGGGCGCGGCGGCTCATCGCAGCCCGGCGCGCGGGCTCGGCCAGCAGCCGCCGCACAGCCGCCGCCAGCGCCTCCGGTGCCGGCTCGACGAGCATCCCCGCCTCCCCGTCGCGCACGACCTCGGCGGCGCCCGCCCGCGCCACCGCCACAACCGGCAGCCCCACCGCCATCGCCTCCACCAGGACAACCCCATGCGTCTCCGTCTGCGAGGCGAAGACGAAGAGATCGCCCGCGGCCATCGCCGCCAGCGCGGCTGCGTGAGGCAAAGCGCCGGTGAAGCGGACCCGTCCGGTGATCCCCAGGTCGCCGGCCAGGCGCCGGAGGTCCCCGGCGGAGGGCCCGTCCCCAACAATAAGGAGATACGCCCCCCAGGGCTCCCCCACCTGCTGAAAGGCCCGCAGCACCACATCGACGCTCTTCTCCGGGGCGAGCCGGCTGACCGAGACCAGCAAGGGAGACTCGGGTGGGATCCCGTAGCGGGCCCGCACCTCCACCACGTCGCAGCGGCCGAGCTGCTCGGGGTCGATCCCGCCGGTGGGCAGGACCTCGATGGGCGCGGTGATCCGAAGGGCGCGCAGCCTCGCGCGGATCACCTCCGATGGCGCTATCACCAGGTCGCACCGGTTGGCGAACGCCCGAGCCCAGCGCAGCGCCAGCGGCCGGGTCAGGGCCGCCGGCAGGAGGGGGACATAGTGAACGTACTGGTCGTAGAGCGTGTGGTGCGTGAAGACCAGCGGACTGCGGAGGCGGCGCGCGGCCGCCCAGCCCAGAGTCCCGGCGAGGAAGGGGCCGTGGACGTGGACGATGTCCACGGTGCCCAACCGGCGCTCCCGCAGGAGGCGGCCCGCCAGCGGTACGAGCAGCCTGAAGGACGGAGTGCCCGGAGCGGGCAGCGAAGGCAGGCGGATGACGTCGGGGTCGTCGTCGCGGTGGCCGGGATAGCGGGGCGCCGCGATCACCACGCGGTGCCCGTCCGCCCGCAGGGCCCGGGCAAAGGCGGCCACGGAGGTGACCACGCCGCTGATGTACGGCAGGTAGGAGTCCACGACCATGAGGACGGCCAGCGTGCTCTTGTGGGGTATATGGGACCGGATCATCGGAGGTGACCTCGATCACCGCGGCGCCTGCACCCGTGCCCGCAGCGCGGCGCTGTGCTCCGCCACCCAAGCCAGAAGCGGCCGGTAGTCCGCCTCGATCCGCTCCCGGGCGCGGCCCACGGCCTCCCGGTCGGCGGGGGGGAGGGCGGCCGGGTCCTCCTCGTCCACCCACACCGCCCGCCCGTCGGGGAGGACCAGCAGGTCCAGCCCCAGGTCGGTCCACTCCACGCGGTCGGCGGACACTACGGTGTCCCGCGCGACGTTGAGGTAGAAGCCGGCTGTGGTGCCGTCGGCGCGCAGCCAGTGATAGACGTTGTAGGGGCGGTCCGGCCAGTAGTAGGCGATGGTCTCGTCGCCCGGCTCCAGATGCAACTCGCCCACGGTCCAGCGGGCGGTCAGGCGGTAGTGCAGGATGACCCCTTGGCCCTCCCGTGACAGAAGGCGGCATGGGAAAACCTCCTGCCGGCCGTCGGGCCGCCGCTTCACCTCCTGGAAGGCGGGCAGAGGGGACACGGGAAGGGTTGCCTCAGACCACGACGGCGACAACCCCCTGGATGCGCGGCAGCCGGCTGGCCAGCTGCCGCCACTCGTCCCCTTCGCTGGCGCTGCCGTAGAGATCGCCCGTGCTGGTGCCGAAGTAGATCCCCGCAGGGTTTAGGATATCGCTGTCCATGGCGTGTCGCAGCACCACGCAGTGCACGGCGGCGGGCAGGCCCCGGCGCAGCGCCTCCCAGGATCGGCCGCCGCTGCGGCTGCGGTAGACCTCCAGTTGTCCGATGATGCAGCTATTGTGCTGGCGGCACCCCCGTCCCTGGTAGGCGGGGACGACGTAGAGAGTTTCCGCCTCCCGGGGGTGCACGGCCAGAGGGAAGCCGTGACGGTCGGGCAGCCCCGCGGAGATGTCCTTCCAGGTCTCGCCATGGTCGTCGCTGCGGTAGACGCCGCAGTGCATCTGCCGGTAGAGCACCCGGGGGTTGGCGGGGGCCACGGCCAAGCGGTGGGTGCAGGTGTGCACGGTGCCCAGGTGCTGTTCGGCGCTCTCCGGACGGGCGGGCCGGCCGAGCGATGACTGCCCCGCCAGGGGACAGGACTCGTAGACGCCGCGTCGCATGAACTCCCAGCTCTTCCCCCCGTCCTCGCTGCGCACCGCGCCGTGGTCGGTGCTGCTGACCACGTACATCCGCCGCGGGCGCCGGGGGTCGATGTGGATGCCGTGCAGACAGTTGCCCACGGTGCCAAATCCCCAGTCCCCGTAGCGCTTCTCCTTTCCCGGCGCCTCCAGGTAGCCCTGGGCCACCGCCCAGGTCCGCCCGCGATCGGCGCTGCGGAAAAGGTAGCTGAAGTGAGTTCCCGCCCACAGCTCGTCGGGGTCCTTGGGGTTGACGGCGAGGGTCCAGACCTTGCGCACGGCCAGGCCCGTGTTCCGCGGCACCCACGTTTGCCCCAAAGTCCTGCTGGCGTAGACCCCGTCATCGTGCGTGGCCGCGTAGAGGGTCTTCGTCTTCGCGTCCCAGGCGAAGTGGTTGACGCTCACCCCGCGCAGGTACGGCCCGCGCCGTCGCCAGCGCGCCCGCTTCCCGTCGCTTTCTACGACGTAGAGGCCGTCGGTCGTCCCGGCAAAGACCATCACCCTGGGCATCCTCCACCTCCCACAGTTCGCCAAGAACCGTTCGGTCCACAGTGCTGTAACCCCTCCGTGCACTCGGCCGCCATGGTTTGTCCTTGCGCATGGGGCGCACGGTGGCGTACGCTGGGCGCGGCTGGCCATTCCTCCCCGCCCGGGGGCTCGGGACGTCCAGAACACGGCGAGAATGATCCCGGATCCATGATGCATCGTCCATGACGCGCCTGCGCTGGGGAATCCTCTCCACCGCCCGCATCGGGCTGCGCCGGGTGATCCCGGCCATCCAGCGGTCGAGCAGCGGCACGGTGGTGGCCATCGCCAGCCGCGACCGGGAGAGGGCGGCCGCGGCCGCCTCCCGCCTGGGTATCCCCCGGGCGTACGGGAGCTACGAGGAGCTGCTGGCCGACCCGGATGTGGAGGCGATCTACAATCCCCTGCCCAACAGCCTGCACGCCGAGTGGTCCATCCGCGCGGCCAAGGCGGGCAAGCACGTCCTCTGCGAGAAGCCGCTGGCCGGCGACGCCGACCAGGCGGCCCGCATGGTGGAGGCCTGCACCCGGGCCGGGGTCCTCCTGCAGGAAGCCTTCATGTACCGGTTCCATCCGCAGATCGAGCGCCTGCAGCACGCCGTGCGCGACGGGGTCATAGGCCGCCCCTGGCTCATCCGCTCGGCGTTCACCTTCAACGTGCAGTCGGCGCAGGACATCCGCCTGCGGCCGGATCTGGCCGGGGGCGGCCTGATGGACGTGGGTTGCTACTGCGTCAACCTGAGCCGCCTGCTGATGGGCGAACCTTCCCGGGCGCATGCGGCGGCCATCTTCGAGCAGGGTGTGGACGTGCGCCTCGCCGGCATGCTCCGCTTCTCCCGGGGGCTGGCGCTCTTCGACTGCGGCCTGCGGCTGCCCCCGAGGCAGTTCTGCGAGGTGGTGGGCGACGAGGGAACAATCTTCCTCCCCCGCCCCTTCCAGCCGGAGGAGGATGCGGCGCTGCTCTTCGTCCGCCGGGGGGAAGGGGAGGAGCGTATCGAGATCCCGGGGACGAACCAGTACGTGCGGATGATTGACCACTTCGGCGAGTGCGTCCGCCGCGGTACCCCGCCCCGCTATCCCCCCGAGGACTCCGTGGCCAACATGCGCGTCCTCGACCTGCTGCGAGCCGCCGCCGGCGCGGAATATGCGGGGGCGCCTCCCGGTTCCTAAGTACAAAGGCAGACCCCTGGAGGTGGTGCAGATGGGAATGCGGATGCACTGGACGTGCGCCATGGGCCATCCGGTGGAGGCGAATGACGAGGAGGAACTGGTGCGCAAGGCCCAGGAGCACATGCAGAACGAACACGGGATGAAGGTCTCCCGCGAAGAGGTGCTGCGCGACGCCCACCGCCACGGGTAGGGATGCGGTCGGGAGGACCTGCCGGGGCCGGCGCCTGCCGGCCCCTCACTTTTCTCCCCGCACGGGGAGCGGGTCCGCCCCGTGGCGCACGGGTCGGCCCGGCGGGGCACAGACCGGCGCAGCGGGCCGCACGCTCCTGACCGGGAGTCAGTATCGATAGGAATTCGAGCCGCCGACGACGAACGCCAGAAGCAAACCGGCCCGGGGAGGGAGCGACGTGATCGTCAAGCCGCTGGGACGGATCTCTGAGGTCGTCGCTCCGGGCACGGCCGTGCTGGTCAGCGGCGCCTTCGACCCCCTCCACTACGGCCACATCCGCTACATCCAGGCGGCCGCGGCGCACGCGCAGGAGCGCCGCCTCCCACTTGTGGCCGCCGTGGCCCCCGACGAGTTCGTAGCCAAGCGCCACCCTCTCCTGCAGCAGCTGGACGAGCGCATGGAGATGATCGACGCCATCCGCGGGGTGACCTACGTCGTCCCCCAGGAACACGAGAGCCTGGCCCCGGCACTGCGGTGCATCCGACCGCTGTATGTGGTCAAGGGCACGGATTGGCAGGCCCGAGGCCTGCCGAATGAGGAGCTGGAGGCCATCGAGGAGGTCGGCGCCCAGGTGGTCTGGGTGCCGGTGAGTCCGGTGAGCAGCAGCGACCTCCTGCGGACCGCCTTCTGGCGGTTCGCCGACGAGTGGGTGGGTCGCGCCTAGGAGGCCTCGGCGTCCTCCTCAACGCCCTCTTCCAGGCTCTCCACCGGAGAGGCCGCGAGCGCCGCCTGCGCCTCGGACGACAACTTCAACGCCTCCTCCAAGGTCTTCGGAGTCCGGCCTCAGTGGCGGATTCTGCTCCACTTACTCGCTCTGGCCATGTTACCGGTCAGCCCAGCATCCTCCCCGCCCGCAGACCCTGCAGTCAGTGTTTGACAGTAAGGCATCCATGTGCAAATGTGTCTATGTGCGCACCACGATTGACTTGCCGGACGACCTCTACCGCGCCCTCAAGACGCGGGCCGCCATGCATGGCGTGACCATGCGCGACCTGGTCCGCCGCCTCATCGAGCAAGGATTGCGGCAGCCGGGTGCCGGGCAGCCGCCGCGCGGCGCACGGCGCGAGGCGCCACCGGTGATCATCCCGCCGCGGGGGATTCCGATTCCCGCCGTTCCCCGCAGCGAACTCCACAAGATGGAAGAGCAGGAGGACGTCGAGAGGCATGGCCGATCTGCTCGACGTTAGCGTCTGGTTGCCCTTGAGCGCCCCGGATCACGTCCACCACCTCCGCGCGCGGCGCTATTGGGAGGAGGAGGCCGACGAGCCCCTAGCCTTCTGCCGGGTCACGGCCCTGGCGCTGCTTCGCTTCCTCACGAGCCCGCGGATTCTTGGAGACGCCGCCCTCGACGGCGCGCAGGCGTGGCGGGCACTGGCGACCTGGCTCGCCGTTCCCCGCGTCACCTTTCTTGGGGAGCCTGCGGGCCTGGATGAGCTGCTCGCCGGCTGGAGTGGTGCCATGGACCTCCGCGGGGGGCAATGGACCGATGCCTATCTCGCCGCCTTTGCCGCGGCGAGCGGCTGCCGGCTCGTGGCCTTCGACAGCGACTTTCGGCGCTACCCCGGTCTGGAGTTCCTGCAGCTGACGGTCGAGTAGAGCAGGCAGTTCCGTCTGGCCATGGGTCCTGGATATTCGGATGAGAGCTATCCGAGGACCTCGGCAAGTGGGATTTGCAGACCCGCCAGGACATCCTCGCCGTCCAGCGATTCGTACTCCCGGAGCAGCCGGGCGGATCCGTCGGTGCGGTAGACCGTGGCGGTCTTCGCCTCAGGGGCGATGAGCCAGACAAGGCGCGCACCGCCTTCGATCCAGTCGCGCATCTTCTGCTGTAGGTCGGCTGGGTCGTCCGACGGGGAGAGCACCTCCACTACCAGGTCGGGGGCGCCGGGGACGAATCCCTGGGGGAGTTGACCTTCAGGAAGCCTGGCTGCGGAGATGAAGGCGATGTCGGGAGCGCGCACGCGCTCAGGATCGTAGGAGAGGTTGAGCACGAAGCCGACCTCGCCAACAACCACATTTCCGCCACCGTGACGGTCAACGTGCTCGAGGAGGCGGCGGGAGATCCGTGCGGCGACGCCCCCGTGTCCCGCGCCGGCCGGCGGCATCTCGATCACCTCGCCGTTCACGAGTTCTCGTCGGATGTCGCCTTCGCCAAGTCGCCAGAATTCCTCTGCTGTGACACGGGGTTTGACGCTCACTGGCTCCTCCGCCTGCGCCGCTCCCGAATCGCGTTCGCGAAACATCTTACCATCTGCGCCCAGTGCGAAGACCGCCTGCACTGCGAGCTCTCCTTCGAAAGGGGGGAAATCGGTAAAAGGCGCGCCACTGTCGAATGGTCGGGGAGGGGGGATTTGAACCCCCGACCTCAGCGTCCCGAACGCTGCGCGCTAAACCAAGCTGCGCCACTCCCCGCGGCCGTCATTCTACCACCCGCCGCCGGGGGCGGCAACGCGCAAGTACGGGTATGCTGGAACTCTGGCTGGCCGCGCCTGCCGGACGCGCTCCGTAGGCCCGCGTCACGGCATTGTCTCGCCGCCGCGGGGCTACTCCTCGCCGCTGCCCTCCGCCGGTGGCGTCGGACCAGTGGGGGGCTCAGGCCGTGCCGCTTTTGGCCGTTCCACCACCTGCCGCAGCAGCTCCCCCGCCACGTCCCCGATGGTCACGCGGCCCTCGTCCTCCTGGCTCTGCATGTAGTCCCGGACGCGCCGCCGCTCTCGCTCCCGCGCCGCCCGCCGCAGGCTGACGATCATCCGCCGCTCCTCGGCGCGGATCTCGATGACGATGGCCTCCACGCTCTGTCCCGGCTGCACCGCATCCTCCACCTTCGCCACCCGCTTCTCCGCCAGCTCGGAGATGGGAATGAAGGCGTCGATCTCCCTGTCGCGCAGCCGCATGAAGGCACCGGAGGGGACCAGGCGTACGATCTTGCCGCGCACCAGCTCGCCCACGCTGTAGCGGTGCGGTACCTCCTGCCAGGGGTCGTCCAGGAGCTGCTTCAGGCCCAGGGAGATCTTGCCCCCCTCGCGGTCCACCCGCAGCACCATCAGGCGCAGCCGCTGGTTGCGGCGCACGACCTCGGAGGGGTGCTTGACGTACATCCAGGCCATCTCGCTGATGGGCAGCAGCCCGTCCACGCCGCCCAGGTCCACGAAGGCGCCGAAGTCGGTGATGCGCTTCACCGTCCCCTCCACCACCTGCCCCTCTTCCAGGGTGGCGAAGAGTGCCTCCTTGCGCCGCTGCCGCTCCTCCTCCGCCGCCAGGCGGTGGGAGAGGATCACCCTGGCCTTGGCCCGGTCCACCTCGATCACCTTCAGCGGCAGCGACTGGCCGACGAACCACTCGAAGCGGCGGCCCTTGGCCTGGGAGAGGTCCACGTGCGATCCCGGGACGAAGCCGCGCACGCCCAGGTCGACCACCAGCCCGCCCTTCACCTTGTCCACGACCATGGCATGAAGGATCTTCCCGCTCTGGTGCGCCTCGATGATCCGCTCCCATGCCCGCTGGAAGTCGGCGCGCTTCTTGCTGAGCAGGATGTTGCCCTCCTCCCCCTCCACCCGCATCACCATGACGTCGATGCGGTCTCCGACGTGCAGTTCCTCCGGGCCCTCGCCACGGCGGGCCAGCTCGCGGGGTGGAATCAGCCCTTCGGACTTGGCCCCCACGTCCACCAGAACACCTTCGCTGTCCACCCGCACCACGGTGCCCTTGACGATCTGGCGCTCCTGCAGCGTGGTAATCGCCTGTGCCAGGTCGACGCCCTCCCGCTGCTCCTCCTCCGGCCGAGACTGCTCCGCCATCGGTCCACCGCCTTTCGCCCACCGGCGGCCCACGATCGACCGCCGGACGCCGGTCGCTGTCGACGCCTCGAAGAGGGACAAAAGAGGCTATTCGCCGCTCCCGGGGCATTTCCCCTCCTGCAGTGGACGTCCATGGAGACGAGAGAGCGGGCGATCACGGGGACGAGAGAGCGGGCGGCCGTGCGGACCAGAGATCCAGCGCGGGCACGGGCGCCGGCGGCGCCACCCTGCCAAGGCGGCCCTCAGATGCGCCAGTAGTTCAAAGCCACGGTGCGCGCCCGGCGGATGCGCTCGCGGATGACTGTGTAGGGTACCTCCTGGAAGCCATGGTGGGGCACGGTGAGGCCGGCGGAGCGTTGCGTCAGTACCTCCAGCGTGGCGACTACGGAGGTGGACAGCCCCGTCAGGTCGTAGCCACCCTCCAGCAGCCCGACAAAGCGGCCGCCTACGCGAGCGGTGGCCTCCACGGTGAGCTGGGCCAGGGTGCGGAAGCCGGTAGCGGTGAGCAGCATCCCGCCCAGTGGATCAGCGAAGTGGGCGTCGTAACCCGCAGAGACCAGCACCAGTTCCGGCCGGGCGGCGTCGAGCAGGGGGACCACCACCTCTTCAAAGATCAGCCGGTAGCCTTCGTCGCCGGTCTGCGGCGGCAGGGGGATGTTCAGGGTGAACCCCTCTCCCTCCCCCGCGCCCACCTCATCCCAGTGCCCGGTCCCCGGATACCAGCGCTCCCGGTGCGTGGAGACGTACAGCACCGAGGGGTCGTTGTAGAACAGGGCCTGGGTGCCGTTGCCGTGGTGCACGTCCCAGTCGACGATGGCGATGCGGCGCAGTCCGTGGCGGTAGCGCGCCGCAACGGCGGCGACGGCTGCGTTGTTGAAGAGACAGAACCCCATGCCCCTGGCAGCCAGGGCATGGTGCCCCGGCGGGCGGAGGAGGGCAAAGGCGGCTTGCGCCCGTCCGCCCAGTACCTCTTCCACCGCCAACACCGCACCGCCGGCGGCGACCAGCGCCGCGTCCAACGACTCCGGCGAGACGTAGGTATCCGGGTCGAGGTAGCCGCCTCCCCCGCGGGCCACTCGCGCCACCTCCTCGACGTAATGGGGGCGGTGCACCGTTTCCAGCAGGTCCCGGTCTACGGGAGCCACCTCCTTCGTCAGCCGCAGGGCCTCCTCCAGCCCGCTCTGCCGCAGCGCATCCAGCACGGCGGTCAGCCGTTCCGGCCGCTCTGGGTGGTCCGGCGGCGTGCGATGGCGGAGGAAGAGCGGGCTGGTGACCAGGAGGACCTCGGGCACGGGCGCCCCTACGGGACCGCCGCTTCGGCCGCCTGACGCAGCCGGCTGATGGCGGCCTCGATCCCCTCCGCTCCCCCGAAGATGGCGTTGGCGGCCACGAGGATGCGCGCCCCGGCGGAGACGGCGAGCCCGGCTGTGGTCTCGTCGATCCCTCCGTCCACAGCCAGGGTAATGGGGCGGCCTGTCTCCTGCAGCGTGGCACGGAGGATGCGGAGCTTGTCCAGGGACTGCGGGATGAACCGCTGCCCGGCATAACCCGGGTTGACGCTCATCACCAGAATGCCGTCCGCCTCCGCCAGCGCCCACCTCACCGCCTCCGGCGGGGTCGCCGGGTTGAGCGCCACCACCGGCGCCACTCCCCGCGCGCGCAGGTGGGCCAGCAGACGATGCAGGTGCGCTGCCGCCTCCACGTGCACGGCGATGCGCGCGGCCCCGGCGTCGATAAAGGCATCCACCTGCCGCTCCGGCTCGACCACCATCAGGTGGACGTCGAAGGGAAGGCGGGTCACGCGGCGCAGGCTCTCCACCACCAGCGGACCCATGGTGATGGGCGGCACGAAGCGACCGTCCATGACGTCGATGTGGATGAGGTCGGCGCCGCCCCGCTCCGCGGCGGCCACCTGGTCGCCCAGGCGAGCGAAGTCTGCGGCCAGGATGCTGACGGAGATCTGGACGGCGCAGCTCAGGGGCGGATCTCCTGGACCAGGGTGTTATCGATGTACACCTGAATGATAGTGTAGCCGCGGCTGGTGACCATGACGTCCACCTGGTCGCCGGCGGCGTGCACCTTCTCGTAGACGGTGCGCACGCCCCCCTCGTCGATGACCACCACCCGCACGCGCTGATCCATCTGCCCTTCGGGCACGACGACGTGAACCACCGTGCGAAGCTGCCCCCGGGCGCCGGCCTCCGCACCGGCGGGGGTGGGCCTGGGTGCGGGCGTGGCGCGGCGCTCCACGGTGACGACGGGGGCCTGCGGAGGGCGGCCCTCGGTGCCGGGGCGCACGCTCACTGTGAGGAGGACCTCCGCCTCCGCGGGCCGCACCTTCCGCCCGGGGTCGGGCGTCTGGTCCACCACCGTCCCCGGGGAGAGGTCCGGGCTGATTGCGCTGCGCACCTGGCGCAGGACAAGGCCCAGCTCCTCAAGGCGGCGCCGCGCTTCCTCCAGAGGGCGACCCACCAGCAGGGGCATCTCCACCAGCTCCGGCCCGCGGCTCACCAATAGGTTGACAGCGCCGCCGCGGGGGAGGCGCTGGCCGGCGGGAGGATCCTGGGTGATGATCAGGCCGGGCTTGACCACGTCGTCGAACCGCTCGTTGACCTGGCCAATGCGCAGGCGGGCGCTCTCCACGGCGAGGCGGGCCTGGGGCAGGGGCTGGCCCACCAGGTCCGGCACGCTCACCATCTCCCGCCCCAGGCTGAGCACCACGTTGACGGTGCGGCCCGCCTTGACCCGCTTTCCCGGCGGCTGGTCCTGGGAGACGACGGCGTCGCGGGGGACGCTGTCGCTGTAGGCCTGCCCCTCCACCACCAGCACAACGCCGGCCTGCTGCGCGGCCGCCTGGGCCTGGGCCAGCGTCAGCCCCACCAGCCGGGGGACCTCTACCTCCGCCACGTTGAAGTAGGCGCTGACCGACCGCCACGCGCCCCAAGCCCCGCCACCCACCAGGACCAGGAGGAGGAACGCCAGCACGGGCCCCAGGGAGCGCGAGCCGGGAGGTGCGGAGCGGGCAGAGGTAACGCCGATGCGCCGCGCCACTCGGGTCGCCTCCTCCCCGCCGGGGCCCTCGCTCCAGAAGGAAGTCTGCCCCAGCAGGTCGCTGGCCAGGTCGGCGGCGGAGGTGTAGCGGCGGTGCGGCTGCTTGGCCATGCCGCGCATGATCACTCCCTCCAGCGCCGGGGGGATTTCAGGGTTGAACTGACGTGGCGATGGCGGCACGTCGTGGATGTGCGCCATGGCGATGGCGATGGGGCTGTCCCCGTCGAAGGGCAGGCGGCCGGTGAGCATCTCGAAGAGGACCACGCTGAGCGCGTAGATGTCGGCCGCCCGGCCCACCGCCTGGCCGCGCGCCTGCTCCGGGGAGAGGTACTGCACCGACCCCAGCACGGTGCCGGTCTGGGTGATGGTGGCGCTGGCCAGCGCCCGGGCGATGCCGAAGTCGGTGACCTTCACGGTGCCGTCGCGGCGCAGCAGGATGTTCTGCGGCTTGATGTCCCGGTGGATGATCCCGCGGCGGTGGGCGTAGTCCAGCACCTCGCAGACCGCCATGGCGATGCGCACCGCCTCGGCGGCGCGCAGCGGGCCACGCTCCCGGATGTAGCGCTTCAGGTCCTGGCCCTCCACGAACTCCATGGCGATGAAGTGCCACCCCTGGGCCTGGCCGCTCTCGTAGACTTGGACCATGTTGGGATGGGTGAGGGAGCTGACGGCGCGGGCCTCGCGCTGGAAGCGCTCGACAAACTCCGCGTCCTGGGCGTACTGCTCCCGCAGGACCTTTAGCGCCACCACCTGGCCGTCGGACATGCGCCGGGCGCGGTAGACCATGGCCATGCCGCCCTGGCCGATGGCGGACTCGATCTCGTAACCACAAACTCTGCTGCCGGAGGGGATCATGGCCCATCCGTGCTGCCTTTAGGCCGCCGTCGTTTCACGGGTTACCCTTCTCCGCGGGGGCCGCCCTCCCTGCGGCCCTCCGCCCGGCGGCGCAGCCGCGCCATGTAGAATCCGTCCGTACCGTGGCGGTGCGGCAGCAGCAGCCGCGACTCCTCCAGGACGAAGGCGGGGCGGCTGCGCAGGAAGTCATCCACCACCTCCTGCCCCTCCTCCGGCTCCAGCGAGCAGACGGCGTATACCAGCACTCCACCCGGCCGCACCGCCCCCGCCACTGCCGCCAGCAGTACCCGCTGCCTGGCAGCCATGGCCGGGATGTCATCCGGGCTGACGCGCCAGCGAATCTCCGGCCGCCGCCCGAGCACCCCCAGCCCGGTGCAGGGTGCATCCACGAGGACGCGGTCCATCTGGCCGCGGAAGCGGGCCCCCGCCTGGTGGGCGTCCAGGTGGTGGGCCTCCACGATGTCGATGCCCAGACGCGCGCAGTGCGCCGAGAGGGCCTTCAGCTTGGCCGGCTGGATGTCCAGGGCGATCAGGCGCCCCTGGTTGCGCATCAGCTCCGCCAGGTGTGTGGCTTTGATGCCCGACCCGGCGGTGGCGTCCAGCACAGTCTCCCCCGGCTGCGGGGCCAGGAGGTGCGCCACGGCCATGGCGCCCTCGTCCTGCATCGTCACCAGTCCCTCCCGGTAGAGGTCCAGGCGCAAGGCCAGCGTGCCGCGGACGCGCAGCGCCTCGGGCAGTCCGCCCGGTGCCACCTGCAACCCCCTCTGCCGCAGCTGGGAGGCCACCGCCTCGGTCGTGGCCCGCAAAAGGTTCACGCGCAGCGTCGACGGTGGCGGGAGGTTGTTGGCGGCGCACAGCGCCCGGGTTTCCCGAGCTCCCCAGCGGGCGATCCAACGCTGGACCAGCCAGCGCGGGTGGGAGTGGGTGACCGCCAAGTGCCCGACTGGATCGTCTTCGGGCCGCGGAGGAGGCGGTTCGCCCTCTGCCGCCAACCGCCGCAGGACAGCGTTGACCAGGCGGGCGGTGCCCGCATGCCCGTGCCGCTTGGCCGCCTCCACCGCCTGGTGCACGGCGGCGGCGTCCGGCACCCGGTCGAGGAACCAGACCTGATAGAGCCCTAGGCGCAAGATGGTGCGTATGGCCGGCGGCAGGGAAATAAGGGGCCGTCGCAGCGCTGATTCCAGGGCGTAGTCCAGGCGGCCCTGCTGCCTCAGGGTGCCGAGGACCATCTCGGTGACCAGCGCCTGGTCGACGGGCGCGTATGCGGCGCGCTCCAGGACCCGGTGCAACAGGATGTTGGCGAAGGCGCGCCCGGACTCTACCCGGTACAGGACGGCGAATGCCGCCTCGCGCGGGTCGGGGCCTGTGGGGGCGCTGGGCGCGCGTCCCGCGGAGGCCCGCCCTGCGGGGGCGCTCACTCGTCCCGGGTCATGCCGCGCAGGACCAGCAGACGAACGAGCTGCATCACCGCCATGAAGGCGGCGGCCACGTAGGTCAGGGCGGCGGCGTTGAGCACCGCCCGCACCCCTTGCGCCTCCTGCGGTAGGACGAACCCCTCACCCTGGAGGACGGCCACCGCCCGGCTGCTGGCGTTGAACTCCACGGGCAGCGTCACCAGGGAGAAGAGGATGTAGCCCAGGAATAGCAGGATGCCCAGGTCCATCAGCACGGGTTGGCTAGTGAACAGTCCGAGGGCAAAGAGCACCCACGCAGCCATGGTGCCGAACTGGGCGACGGGGACGATGGCCGTGCGCAGGGCCAGCGGGGCATAGCCCTCCCGGTGTTGCAAGGCGTGTCCCGCCTCATGGGCGGCGACGCCGATGGCCGCCACCGATGTGCTGCCGTACACCTGGGCCGAGAGGCGCAGCGTCTTGCTGCGCGGGTCGTAGTGGTCGGAGAGCCCCGCGGCCAGCAGGCCACCCACCGGCTCCACCCGCACGTCCCGCACTCCCCGGCGGCGCAGCAGCTCCGCCGCCACCTCGGCGCCCGTCATGCCTCTTGCGGACGGCACCTGGGCGTACTTGTTGAACGTACCGCTCACCTTGAGCTGGGCGTAGAGCGCCAGCGCCAGTGCCGGCAGAAGCAGTACGAACGTCGGGTCGTAGAACAGGAACGGCATCTCAGCCTCCACCTCCTGGCCACAGTGTAGCAGAATCCCCCGGGGCTTCGGCCCCGCCCCAGCGCTCCCCCGGGCGGACGCGGTGCCCGCGGGCGAAGGCCGCTGCGCTCATCCGCTTCCCGCCGGCCGGCTGGACCTCCAGCAGGCGGAGCACGCCGCGCCCGGTGGCGATCAGGATCCCCTCCCTAGAGACGTCGACGACGGTGCCGGGTTCCCATTCGGCAGCGGAGGACACCTGAGGCTCGGCCCGCACCCGCCAGAGGGTAACCTGCCTCCCCCCTCGGAAGGTGTAGGCGGAGGGCCAGGGGTCCATGGCTCGGACCAACCGGGCGATCTCCTCGGCGGGCCGAGCCCAGTCGATGCGGCCGTCCTCCTTGCGCAGCCTTCCCACGTACGTGGCGGCGCTGTGGTCCTGCGGGCGCCGTGGCGCGCGTCCCTCGGCGATCAGTCGGACCGCGTCCAGAAGAAGCCGCGCCGCCACGTCGGCCAGGCGGCGCTCCAGCTCGCCCGCCGTCTCCTCCGGCCCGATGGGCACGCGCTCCTGGAGGATGATGTCGCCCGCGTCCAGCTCCGCGGTCTGGTAGAGGACGGTGACCCCGGTCTCCGTCAGCCCGTCGGCGATCGCCCGCTGCACCGGCGCGGCACCGCGGTAGGCAGGCAGCAGCGAAGGGTGCGCGTTGATGGCGCCCCATCGGGGCAAGGCCAGGATCTCCTCAGGGATGATCCGCCCGTAGGCCGCCGTGACCAGGAGGTCGGGCTGCAGCGCTGCCAGGGCCCTGACGACCTCGGGGCGGCGCAGGCTCGGGGGCTGGAGCAGCGGCAGGCCGCGCTCGCGGGCGAAGCGGGCGACCGGCGGGGAGTTCAGGCGACGCCCCCGCCCCGCCGGGCGGTCAGGCTGCGTCACCACCAGCACCACCCGCACCGCCTTGGCCAGAGCGCGCAGCGCCGGTAGAGCGAACTCCGGCGTGCCCATGAAGATGACGCGCAGGTCGCCCAGGGCCCTACGCACCCGCTGCGACTTCCGCCGGTACCGCCTCGGCGCCGAGCCGCTCGATGGTGGCCGGATCCTCCACGCGGTCCAGAAAGAGGATGCCGTCCAGGTGGTCGATCTCGTGCTGCAGGACGCGGGCCAGCAGCCCCTCGGCGTTCACGGTGATGCCCCGCCCGCGGCGGTTCTTGCCTTTGACGACGACGCGCGCGGCGCGGCGCACGGGCGCGACGACGCCGGGGATGGAGAGGCAGGCCTCGGTGGCCACCTCCTCCCCCTCGGCGCGCACGAGTACGGGGTCCACCAGCGCCACCAGCCGCTCCTCCACCTCGGCCACCAGTACGCGCTTGCCCTGCCCGACCTGCGGCGCGGCCAGCCCCAGGCCGTTGGCCGCACGCATGGTGGCGATCATGTCCTCGATGAGGTGCTGCACATCGAGGGTCACCTTGCCCACCGGCCTGGCCCTGCGGCGCAGCACCGCGGACCGCGGCCCGTCCACCGTCACGATCTCCAGGACCTGTCCCCTGCGCATGGCACTAGACCTCAGGATAGCACAGCCGCTTCTAAGGGTTCACCTCGACGGCAGCGCGGACGCCGGCGGGGGGGTGACGCAGCCAACCAGCCAGGGCGGCTCGCACTGCAGCACCAGGCCCGCGGAAGACCACCTGCCATCGGCGCTGCCGCCCCCGCTGCAGGGGGGCCGGTCCGAGCGCCTCGACTCCCGCAGCCACGGTCGCCGCCAGCGCCGCCGCGGCCTCGCGGGCCGCGGGTTCCCGCCCCACCACCTCCACAGAGAGCACCTCCCCATAGGGCGGGTAGCGGAAGGCGCGGCGCAGGCGCAACTCCTCCCGGTAGAAAAGGCGCAGGTCGCGCCGCCGCAGCGCCAGCAGCGCCGGGTGGTCCGGCGCGTACGTCTGCACGACATACCACGCCCTGGCCAGTCTGCCGACGCGCCATAGGGTGCGCAGGCCCTGTTCGGGGGCGCGATAGTCGGGATAGCGCAGGGGCGCGTCCGCCAGCACCACGCCGGCCAGGTCTACCGCCGGCAGGTCTTCGACCTCCAGGACCAGCGACGTGCCCACAAGGATCCCGCCCAGGTCTCGGAACCGCCCCAGGACCGCCGCGGCCTCGCAAGGAGTGCGGGCCACGTCGGTGTCCAGGCGGAAGACGGGAGCCATCCGCAGGGCGCGGGCCAGGCGGGCGACGCGCTGGGTCCCGGTCCCCCGCACCGCAAAGACCCGGCCCCCGCAGCGAGGGCAGGCCGAAGGCGCGGGAGTTTCGTCGCGACAGTAGCGGCAGCGCAGCACCTGCCCTGCGGCATCGTAGGCGAGCGGCACCTCGCAACGGGAGCACGCCGGCGCATAGCCGCACTCGGCGCAGACCAGCATGGCGGCGTACCCCTTCCGGTGTACGTAGAGGAGGGCGCGCCCGCCCGCCTTGAGCGTCCGCTCCAGCGCGGCCACCAGCGGCGGGCTCAGCTCCTCCCCCGCCGTTGCGCCGCGCCGCCGAAGGTCCACGACCACAAGGCGAGGTGGGCGGGATCCCGCCGGCCGCAGCACCGCCACAGCAGGTCGACCGACCAGCGCAAATGTCTCCACGGAAGGGACCTCATCCGCCAGCAGCAGCGTCCCCTCCGCCATCTCCGCCCTGCGCCGGGCGACCTCGCGCACGTGGTAGCGCGGGACCCTCTCCTCGCGGTGGCCCACGTCGGCCTCCTCGTCCACCAGCACCAGGCCCGGACGGTCCAGCGGGGCGAAGACGGCGGCGCGCGTGCCGGCCACCACCGCCGCGCCGGCGCGGCGGACCGCGAGCCAGCGGGCCAGGCGGACCTCGTCGGGCAGCCCGGCGTGCAGCGCCGTCACCTCCACGCCCAGCGCATCCCGCACCCGCCGGGCAAACCGCTCCACCGCCGCCACCGAGGCGAAAAGCGCGATCACACCCCTCCCCCGGCGCAGGGTGTCGCCCACAGCCGCCAGGTAAGTCCCCTCCCTTTCGCTGCCCACCAGCACCACGTCGCGTCGTCCCTCCCCGGCAGGCGCCCACAACGCCGGGTGGACGCGAAGACGCCGCGGCGGGTACGACGGCGGGGAGGGAGCAGGCCGGGGGAGCACCACCCGAAGCCGCGCCGTGCCCTCGGTCAGCCAGCGGGACAACAGATCGGCTGCCCCCGGGCCGAGGACCCGCCGCAGCGCCTCTACCTCGAGGCCGCGTACGCCCGGCGCGCGCAGCCGGCGGGAGGATGCCAGGGAGGGGTCCACGGCCAGCGCCAGTCGCACGTGGCGCATCAGCCCCGGAGGCAACATGGAGGCCATGGCCTCTCCCACCGAGCAGAGGTAGTGGTCGGACATCCAGCGGGCCAGTTCCAGCATGTCAGGAGGAAGAGGCGGGAGATCGGGCAGGACCGCAGCTACCGGCCGTAGCGGTCGTTCCGCGGCGGGAGCCGGTCCCAGAACGTAGCCCACAGCCAGACGCGTACGCAACGGCACCAGGACCGCCGTACCGGGAGCCAGCTCCTCCGCGGCCGCATAGGTCAGAGCCGCGTCTCCCACGGCAAGCGGCACGTCCACCCCTACAAGGACAGCGTGGGTGCGGGGATACCTGAAAGCACCGCCGGGGGACGAGGCCCGACCGACGGGCGCCGCGTTCGTGGCCCGCGTCACTGCCGCGTCAGGAGGTACCGGTGAGCAGGCGCAACGCCTCGCGAAGGATCGTCTCAGGCTCGGACATCCTGCCCATCCCCTCGCGGCCCGACGCCAGCCGACCGTACTCCGGTCCGACGATGTGCGCCCCACGGCTGCGCAGCTTCTCCAGGTGCTCGTCGACCGTGGGGTGGGCGTACATCAGGTCGCTCATGGCCGGGGCGATCAGCAGCGGGGCACGGGTAGCAAGCGCGGTGGCGGTGACCAAGTCGTCGGCGAGTCCCAGGGCCAGCTTGGCCAGGGTGTGCGCCGTCGCCGGGGCGATGATGAAGAGGTCGGCCCGCGCGCCCAGCGTCACGTGCGGCTCCTCCCAGGGGTTCTCTGCGGCCCACATGTCGGTGAGTACCGGCTGCTGGGAGAGCGCTCGGAAGGTGAGGGGTTGGACGAACTGCGCGGCGGCGGCGGTCATAAGCACGTGCACCTCCGCCCCCTCCTGGCGCAGACCGCTGACCACGTAGCCCACCTTGTACGCAGCGACACCGCCGGTGATCCCCACCAGCACCACCTTGCCCGCCGCCCTGCCCCGCTGGCTCACCGCCGCTCCTCGCCCGTACCCGCCGCGCCCACGGGGCGGTCCGGCCTGGCCATGCGCTCCGCCAGCAACGCCAGCACCTCCACCAGATCCTCCGCCGACCAGAATCCGGTGTCCAGGACCACGTGGTAGGTCGAGAGGTTGGTGATGTCCACGCCGTAGAGAGCGCGATAGCGTTGCCACTCGCTGGCCTCCCGTTCGCGCAGGTCGTGCTCGGCCGCCTCCACCGGGATGCCCTCGCGCTGCGCCACCCGCGCCGCCCGCACCGGCAGGTCTGCGTGCAGCCACACCTTCAGGTCCGCCGGTACCATCCAGCCGGCCAGTCGGCTCTCCACCACGCAGCGGCCGGCGCGGGCCATCTCCGCCTGCATCCGGTCCACCTCCCTGTCGAGGGTGGGGTCCTGCTCCGCCAGACGGTTCAGCTCCAGCACCGAGAGGCCCCGCCGCCGCGCCATCTCCCGGAAGGCCTCGCCCGCCGAGAGGTAACGGTAGCCCAGCCGCTGCGCCAGGGCCCGCGCCACCGTGCTCTTGCCCACCCCGATCGGCCCTGCGATGGCGACGATCACGGGCGCCCCGGCAGGGTCACTCCGCCGACTCCTCCTCCGGCTCGCGCGCCGCAAAGCGGTGCGCCACCGTCTCCGGCTGCACGGCGGAGAGGACCACGTGCCCGCTGTCCGTGATGACCACGGCGCGCGTGCGCCGCCCGTAGGTGGCGTCGATGAGCATCCCCCGCTCCCGCGCCTCCTGGATGATGCGTTTCACCGGCGCGGAGTCGGGGGCGACGATGGCGATGACGCGGTTGGCGGCGACGATGTTGCCGAACCCGATGTTGATCAGCCGTGGCTCCATGCGCACCTGGCGACGTCTCCCCTCCCCGTGCCTACTCCACGTTCTGCACCTGCTCCCGCAAACTCTCCAGCTCCCCTTTGATGGCGATTACCGCGCGCGAGATCTCCAGGTCGTTGGCCTTGGCGCCAATGGTGTTGGTCTCCCGTCCCATCTCCTGGAGGAGGAATTCGAGCTTCCGTCCCACCGCGCCTTCCCCCGCTACCGTCTCCCGGTAGTGGGCCAGGTGGCTGCGCAGCCGCGTCAGCTCCTCGGTGATGTCGCTTCGCTCGGCGAAGAGCGCCAGCTCCGCCGCCAACCGCCCTTCGTCCAGCGGCACCTCACCCAGCAGCTCCGTCAGGCGCTGCCGCAGGCGTCCCGCGTAGTCGGCCACCACCTCCCGCGCCCGACGTGTCACCTGGTCCACCAGGGCTTCTATGCGGTCCAGGCGCGCCACGGCGTCGGCGGCCAGCCGGGCGCCCTCCTCGGCCCGCATGCGCAGCAGCTCCTGAAGAGCCGCACCCACCACCTGCTCCAGGTCAGCCCAAATCGCGGCGGCATCCTCACGCGCCTCCTCCAGCCGCACCACATCGGGAAAGGCGAGGAGCTGCGGAAGAGAAACCTCGCCGCGCAGGCGCAGCGCCCGCTTCACCTGGCGCGCCGCTTGCAGGTACTCGCGCGCCAGACCCACATCAGCACGAACCGCCCGGGGACGCCCGCCTGGGGACTCCCGCGACACGGTGACCTCCACGCGCCCCCGCTGGATCCCGCGCTGCACCACCCCGCGGACGCGCTCCTCCAGCGCCGCCAGCTCCCGCGGCAGCCGGACCTGGATCTCCGCGAACCGGTGGTTCAGCGACCGCATCTCCACGGTGATCCGCCCCCACGGCGTATCTGCGGCCGCCGCGCCGAATCCGGTCATCGAGCGCATCCTCACACCTCCCGCTCTCTGCTTCGGTCTTACCCTACCCTCTCCTGCCCCTCCCGCAGGCCGTCCCTGCTGGCCGGGTCGGTGCCAGCATCCTTCGAGGAAGCGCCTGGGCACTTCTCCGCCGCGGCTTGCCCGCGCGGACTGGGCGGACTAACGTGACCATGGGAATGGAGCCTTTCGTCCCTCCGGCGTTCGACAGCCTGGCGCTGGCCGCTGTGGCACGGGAGATCGCGCGACACCTGGGCGGGGCCCGCATAAGTGGCGTCGTACAGCCCGACGCGCACACCGTCGGGCTGCGCCTGCGCACGAGAGGCGGGACCACGGGGCTCGTCTGCTGCATCCACCCGCGGTGGGCCCGGTGCGTGATCGCTCCGCTGCCCGAGGGAGGTCCCGGCCACGCATTTGCCCTGCAGCTCCGGGCCCGGCTGGTGGGGGCGCGGCTGCGCGCCGCCGCGGTGGAGCCTTTCGAGCGGGTGCTCACGTTGACGTGGGAGACTCTGGAAGGTGATGTCTTGCTGGTAGCGGAGGTGATGGGCCGCCACTCCAACCTGCTCCTGGTCGACGGAGGGCGCATCGCCGGCGCTCTTAAGACGGTGACTCCGGCCATGAGCCGGGTGCGGCCGGTCGCCGCCGGCCAGCCCTACCTCCCCCCGCCCCGGGACCGCCCCACCCCCGCGGAAGCCGACCCGGCGGCGCTGCGGCAATGGCTGGCAGAGGGCCGGCCGCTGGCGGAGACGCTGGTCTCACGGTTCGTGGGGGTCAGCAGGCCGCTGGCGGTGCACCTGGCGCTGGCCGCGGGACTTACCCCGCAGCGGCCCGCAGGCCCAGAGGCAGTCGATGCCCTGCTCGCCACCCTCCGCGACCTGGCGGCTGTGGCCGCCGCCGGAACATTCGCACCCTTGTGGTACGAGGACAGTGCCGGACGTCCGGCGGCCTACGCCGCGATCCCGCTGCTCACCTACCGGGACCTCAGTCCGCATCCCACCGGCTCCATGAGCGAGGCGGTGGTGCGGGTGATTGAGGAGGAGGCGCGTGCTGCGGCGCTGGGGGAGCAGCGGAAGGCGCTGCTGGCCCTCATCACCGACCGCCTCGCCCGGACGGGACGCGCGGCCGCCCAGGTGGAGAGGCACCTGGCCGAAGCGGCGGAGGCGGACCGCTGGCGTCGCTACGGCCAGCTCCTGCTGGCCTACGCCTCGACCGTCCCCCCGGGCGCGACCGCGGTCACCGTCCCCGACTTTGACGGGACGCCTGTCACGGTCCCGCTGGACCCGCAGCGAAGCCCTGTGGCCAACGCACAGGCCTACTTCAGGCGCCACAGCCGGGCTGCTGCCAGCCGGCGGGTACTGCCGGACCGCCTGGAGGCCCTGCGCCAGGAGCGCGCCTACCTGGAGCAGATGCGCACTCTCGCCGAGGTGGCCACAACCAGGGAGGAAGTCCGCACGCTCGTGGGCGAACTTCAGGACGCAGGCGTCCTGCGGCATCGCCCGGGTCGGCGGAAGCGCCATGCGAAGGCGGGGGCGCCGCGGAGATTCACCACCGCCGCCGGGCTATGCATCCTGGTCGGGCGCAGCGGCCAGGAGAACGACCACGTCACCTTCACCCTGGCCGGGCCCGACGACCTGTGGCTGCACGCGCGCGGCATGGCCGGCGCGCACGTGGTCCTGAAAACGGAGGGTCGGACCCCCAGCCCAGCCGACGTGGAGACGGCCGCCGCCGTGGCGGCGTACTTCAGCGAGGGACGCGGCGCGGCCAGCGTGCCCGTGGACGTCACCTTGAGGCGCCACGTGCGCAAGCCGAAAGGAGCGAAACCTGGCGTGGTCACATACCGGCAGGAGCAGACCCTCATGGCGACCCCGAGGCTGCCGCAAGTTGCGGCAGCCGGGATGGGCCGGCGGAGAGGCCCCGAGGCGTGAGCGCGGTCGCCGTCATCGGAGGCACCGGCCACCTGGGGCTGGGGCTGGCGGCGCGCTGGGCGCGGGCCGGGCGCCGCGTCATCATCGGCTCGCGCCAGGCGACGAAGGCATCAGCAGCGGCACAGGAGGCGCGGGCGCTGGTTGGGGGCGACGCCACGGACGCCGCCATCAGCGGCGCCCTGAACAGGGAGGCGGCCGCCGCCGCGGAGATCATCGTCCTCACCATTCCCTTCGCCGCACAGGCGGCCATCCTGGCGGACGTGCGGCCGGCGGTGGCGGGCAAGGTGGTGGTAGACACCACGGTGCCCCTGCGGCAATACGCCCCCCCGCTGCTGGAGGAGATCCCCGCGGGGTCGGCGGCCGCGCAGGCGCAGGCCCTGCTGCCGGAGGCCCGCGTGGTGGCCGCGTTTCACACGGTCTCGCAGACCGTGGTGCGCCGGGTCAGCGAGCCGCTGGAGGGAGACGTCCTCATCTGCGGCGACGACGCGGAGGCCAAGGACGTGGTGGCCGCGCTGGTGGCGGACCTGGGCGCGCGCTCGCTGGACGCCGGAGACCTGTCGCAGGCGGCCACGCTGGAGCGTCTGGCCGCCCTGGTCATCGGACTGAACCAGCGCTACCGGCGGCGGGCCATCGGGGTGCGCTTCACCGGCATCTGAGGCTGCGGCCTCCGGCCGGACGCTTGGTGGTGCAACGGCATCGGCCTCCCTCTTTCTCCGCCGCACTGATAGGATGGTGCTCGGCACAACGAGGGGGGCCCACGTTGCCTTCGGTGCCAGTAAACAGAGAGCTCATCCGCAGCCGCGCCGCCGACATCCAAAGCGAACTGGCGTTCCTGCGCGCCTATGCCGGGATCCCACCAAAGGCGTTCTCCGCGGACCTTGAGAAGGCCAGGGCGGCCCGATACAGCCTGATCGTGCTGGTGGAAGCTGCGGCCGCCATCTGCACTCACCTATGCGCGCGCCACGGCCGTGCTCCGGACAGCTATCCGGGCTGCTTCGAGCTCCTTGGGACGCTCGGCATTGTTGAGGCCGCACTGGCCGCTCGTCTCGCAGCTATGGCCCGACTGCGGAACCTGCTGGTCCACGGCTACGGACGCGTGGATGACGAGCGGCTTCACAAAATCATCCGTGAGGACCTGGGAGATCTCGACGACTTCCTGAAGGCGGTCAGCGCGTACATCGAGGCCGAGGAGAAGCCATCATGAGTCGGCCGGAAACGAGGCGACCATCCCGGACCGACGGGAATCCTGCGCACGGGAGGTCCGTGCGCCGGCCAGCACTCGCCGAGGCGGACCGCCAGCTGGTGGCGCACCGTCTTGCCGGGCGACTGGGAGAGGTCGAATCCGCTCTATGCGCGTACCTTTTCGGCTCCTTCGTCGAGGGAGGGACCTTTGAAGACGTCGATGTAGCGGTGCTCCTGGATCCGGATGTGGCTGCGGTCAGCGACCTGCTGGCCTTCCAGCTCGAGCTCGCTGCGGCTCTGGAGAAGGCGGCAGGTCTGCCTGTGGATGTGATCCTCCTCAACGACGCACCGCTGGGCCTGAGGATGGCCGCGGTGCGCGGACGCCTCTTGCTATCCCGGGACGAGCACCGCCGGCTGGCCTATGTGGAGCAAACCTGTCTGCAGGCCATGGACATGGCCCACATGACGCGTCAGTCGTTGCGAGAACTGCTGGTGCCCGGGCCTCGGAAGGCGCCTGAAGGCGGGACCTCGGGAGCTGGCTGAAGGTCAAGCCGACCAATCCGACTCCCGCGACCGGCCGCCGTGTAGGCGGTGCACCACCGTCGCCATGTCCTTCGGCAGCGGCGCCGTCACCTCCACCCGCACGCCCGTCCGCGGGTGCGTAAAGGTCAGGTAGCAGGCGTGCAGCGCCTGACGGTTCATGCCCCAGGTCTCGCGCCGCCGTCCGTAGACACGGTCCCCCACAACCGGGTGCCCGATGTGGGCGAAGTGCACGCGGATCTGATGCGTGCGCCCGGTGAGTAGCGTCGCTTCCACCAACGCGGCCGCGGCGAACTGTTCCACCACCCGGTAGCGCGTCACCGCCGCCCGCCCGCCCGGCACCACCGCCATCCGCTGGCGCTGCCTCGGATGGCGGGCGATGGGCGCCTCGATCGTCCCCTCCGCCGGCATGACGCGGCCGTGCACCAGCGCCAGGTACCGGCGCACAACGGCGCGCGCCTTGACCGCCGCCTGCAGCGCGCGCAGAGTCTCGTCGTTCTTGGCCACTACCAGCAGCCCGGAGGTGTCCTTGTCCAGCCGGTGGACTATGCCCGGACGTAGGACGCCGCCGATACCCGCCAGATCGGGGACGCGGGCCAAGATGGCGTTCACCAGGGTGCCCGCCGGGTGCCCGGGGGCGGGGTGGACCACGAGCCCCGCCGGCTTGTTCACCACCAGCAGGTCGGCGTCCTCGTAGCGCACGTCCAGGGGCATCGGCTCAGGAAGCAGGTCAGCCGGCTCCGGGGCGGGGATCTCCACAGTCACCTCCTGGCCGCGGTGCACCCTGGCCGCCGGCTTGCGCTCCTCCCCCTGCACGCGGACGTGACCTGAGAGTATCAGGGTGCGGATGCGGGAACGGGAGAGCTCCGGCAGGCGGGCGCGCAGGAAGACATCGAGCCGCGACCCGTCGTGCTCGGCGTCCACGGCCAGCCGCTTGCGCTCGCCCACCGGGCGGGGCTAGCGCGGAGAGGACGGGGGAAGCGGTGGAGGCACCGCCTGGCCGGTGCCCTCTGTGGGAGGCTGGATGGCACGCTGGTGCCGCCGCGCCGCGACCACGAGCCCGGCCAGCGCCAGGATGGCCACGACCCCGCTGGCGACCTGGGCCTTGGTAAGGGGGCCGAGCACCAGCGGGCTCTGCACGAAGAACTCCACGACGAAGCGGCTGACCCCCTGCAGGAGGAGGAAGGTGAGGAAGGGGCCGCCGCGGGGGACCTCGCGCTGCGCCCGCAGGACGAGGTAGATGGCCACCGCGGCAAGGAGCAGGTAGATCTGCGTGGGGTGGACACGCTCGAACCCCACCTGCACCGCCCAGGGGACTCCCGTGGGCTTTCCCATGATCAGCGGGTTCTGCGGTGTGCTGTGCAACAGGGCCCCGATCATCCCCACCGCGTACCCCACCGCCAGCCCGGGTGCGGCCGCGTCCAGCAGCCCCGCGGTGGAGAGGCCGCGGGGGCGGGTGTACAGCCAGGCGACCCACACCCCTCCCGCCAGCGCCCCGTAGAAGGTCAATCCCCCGTCGCGCCAGATGGCCAGGGCGGCGCGCCAGTCCTGGGCGAAGGTGCCGAAGTTGACCAGCACATAGCCGATACGCCCGCAGATGATCCCGGCGATGATCATGTACAGCGCCAGGTCCAGCATGGCGCCGCTCTCCACACCCACGGCGGGGCTGCGTCGCCGTGTCATGGCGATCCCCACCCAGAACGCCACCAGGAGGAGGAGGCCGAAGGAGGAGATGGGCAGCGGGCCGATGCGGAAGAGGACCGGGTTCATCCCTCACCTCGATTCCGGCGGAGGAGCGCCAGCAGGAGGATGGCGCTGCCGCAGACGACGGCGGTATCCGCCAGGTTGAAGACCGGCCAGATGCGCAGGTCCAGGTAGTCGACCACGTATCCGAGCCGGATGCGGTCGCCGAGATTTCCCGCCGCACCACCGAGCAGCAACCCGCCCGCCACCCGACTCCACCGGTCGTGCAGCCGGCGGCCCTCATTGTAGGTAACGAGGAAAACCACGGTCAAGGCGACCAGGACGATGACCGCGGGCGGGATGCCGCTGAGCAAACCGAAGGCGACGCCGGTGTTGCGCACGTGCGTGAGGAAGAGCACGCCGGGAACGAGCGGGATGCTGGCTTGGGGGGGGAGCAGGCGGACGACCAGCGCCTTGACCCCCTGGTCGAGGGACGCCACCACCAGGGCCAGCAGGACCGCCGGCAGCCAGGTACGGAAGGAGGCCAGGGGGGAGGCGCTAGAGCCGGGTGGCGTTGGCGCGCTCTTCCTTCGCCTTGCAGTCGATACAGAGCTTGGCGTAGGGAATGGCCCTCAGCCGGTCCGCATGAATGGGCTGGCCGCAGTGCTCACAGATGCCGTAGGTGCCGGCGTCCATCCGCGCCAACGCCTCCTCCACCTGCGTCAGGAGTGCCTGCACGCTGGACTCGATGGCGAAGCCCTTCTCCCGCTCGAACGTGTCGCCGGCGACGTCGGCGAAGTCCTCGTCGTAGGACCCGCCCAGGTCCATCCCCGCCTGGTGCTCCAGCTCCGGCTGGTGCTCCTCGATCGCCTCCAGCTCCTCGGTGAGGCGCTGGCGCTCCTCTTCCAGCAGGCGGCGCAGCTCCTTGAGGTCCCGCTTCCCGATGGGCTTGACGGGGCGAGGGCGTGCCACCACCCGCGCACCCGGCGCCGCGGCGGTCCCGGGATTCCTGGACGGCAGCCGGGTGGCGAAAGAGGCTCGCCCGGAGGGCCGCGGGTCGTTCTGGCGGGGCCGGGCTGTAGTGGTTTTCCCCTTTCCCGCCTTCCTGGCCTTGAGCCTCCCTGGCATGGAAGCCTCCTTAAAGGGCCGAATAGCCGCTTTGCGCGGCCAGGGACCGAATTGCTTGCATGTATGGCGTCAAACCTTGGCCTATCTTATCCAAGCACCCGGGAAGGCGCAAGAGGGTTCATTTGGGCCAGTCCGGGTAGGGCAGTGGCCCCTCCGGGGATGGGGGTGGCGCCTCCGCCGTGGCCAGGCGTACGGCCGCCTCCGCCAGGATCAGGGTGGAGTCCAGCACGGGGACCCCCAGGGCATCTTCCGAAAGCACCAGGGGAAGCTCCGTGCACCCCAGGATGATCGCCTCTGCTCCCGCGCGCACCAGCCCGCGGCCCACCTCCACCCCTGCCGCCCGCAAATCCTCCTCCACGGCCTGCGCCTTCACCGCGCCGATCAGGCGGTCGATCGCCTCCTGCGCGGGAAGTTCCGGGACCAGGACCTCCGCGCGCAGAGGACGGAAGGCCTCCTGGTAGAGGCCAGTGGCCACCGTGGCCCGAGTGCCCAGCAGACCCACCCGCCGCATCTGCGGGAACCGCCGCGCCGCCGCGGCCGCAACCTCCCGCATAATGTGCAGGACCGGTATGCGCACTGCCGCCTGGATGGCCGCGTGGTAGTGGTGGGCCGTATTGCAGGGGATGGCGATCAGCTCGGCCCCGGCCGCCTCCACGGTGCGCGCCGATGCCACCAGCGCCGGAGTAGGGTCCTCCCCTCCCTCCAGCACGGCCAGACCCCGGTCGGGGATCTGGGGATTGTTGTCGATGATCAGGCGCAGGTGCTCCTGATCGCGCCGTGCCGGGGTAAGCCGCAGGACCTTGGCAAAGAAGTCAAGGGTGGCCCACGGCCCCATCCCACCCACGACGCCGATGGTCCGGAGGGTCACGTCGTCCTTCGCAGGGCGACGCGGGCCACCACTCCGTCCAGGCGCACCTCCCGGGACTGCGCACCCTCTGGAAGCCGCCGCTGCAGGTCCACCGCCAGCGTCTCCCGCATGAGGTAGCCCCTGTGTGCGCGCAGCAGGGCGTCCAGATCCGCGTCGCCTTCGACGAACAGGACGATGCGGTCCGCCAGGTCCAGCCCCGCGTCCTTGCGCAGTTGCTGCACCTGATGCACCAGCTCCCGTGCCCGTCCCTCCTGCACCAGCTCGGGGCTGAGCCGGGTGTCCAGGATGGCGAACTCCCCGCCCATCCCCTCCGCGGCGAACCCCTCCGCCGTGTGCATACGCACATCCACCTCTGTGGCGGAAAGGGTGATCTCCTCACCGTCGAGCGAAACTGCTAGCCGTCCCGCCCCCTCCAGCGCCCGGATCACGACCAGGGGATCCATGGCCGCCATGCGGCGTGCCAGCTCCTGCACGCGCTTCCCGTAGACCGGGCCCAGCAGGTCAAAGCGCGGCTTCACCTCGTAGCGCACGTAGGGGGAGGCGTCGTCGATGAACCGCACCTCCTTGACGTTCAGCTCCTCCGCCAGGTGCGCCAGGAGCTCATGCTGCCCGCGCAGCTCGTCCATGCGGGTGACCAGCAGCACCGCCGGCAGAGGCTGGCGGGTGCGGATCTTTACCTTGTTCCGCGCCGCCCGCCCCAGCGAGACCAGGGCGCGCAACGCCGCCACCTGCTCCTCCAGGCGGGGGTCGATCCGTCCCTCTTCGGGAAGCGGGAAGTCTGTTAGGTGCACGCTTGGCGCCGCCTCCGCCTCCAACGACCGTACTAGGTTCTGGTAGATCCGCTCGCTGACGAAGGGGACGAAGGGCGCCAGCGCCCGGGCCAGGGTTACCAGGACCTGGTAGAGGGTGAAGTAGGCGGCGTGCTTGTCGGTGTCGACCTCCGTCTTCCAGAACCGCCGCCGCGAGCGGCGCACGTACCAGTTGGAGAGGTCGTCCACGAATGCCTCCACAGGGCGAGCGGCGCCGGCGGGGTCGTAGTCGTCCAGGCGGCGACGGATCAGCCCCACGGTCGCATGCAGGCGGGAGAGGATCCAGCGGTCCAGCAGCCCCAGGGCCGGCTCCGCGCGTACCATGGACGCCACGTCGTCTTGCTCCAGGTTGGCGTAGGTGACGAAAAAGGAGTAGACGTTCCACAGGGGGATGAGGAAGCGCCGCCGGACCTCGTCGGCCGGGCCGTAGCCGAAGTTGATGTTGGCCGCTGGATTCTGGGTGGCGTACATCCAGCGCATGACATCGACGCCCATACGGTCCGCGCCCTCGTCGAAGTCGATGGCGTTGCCCCAGGACTTGTGCATCTCCCGCCCCTGTTCATCGCGCACGGAGGCGTGCCCCAGGCAGACGCGGAAAGGCTCGCGGTTCTCCAGAACGGTGGACATCACCAGCATGGAGTAGAACCAGTTGCGGTACTGCCCGGGAAAGGCCTCGGTGATGAAGTCGGCCGGGTACCACTCCCGCCAGTAGCGCCGATCCGTGAGGTAGCTCACCTGGCCACTCTCCGGGTCCACCAGCGTCGAGAAGGGTACGATGCCCGCGTCCAGCCAGGGGTTGCCCACATCAGGGATGCGCGAGACCAGGGCGCCGCAGCGGGTGCAGCGAATGTGCACCGCGTCCACCCACGGCCGGTGGGGCGAGTGCCCCTCGAACTGCTCCCACCCCTCCACGGCGCGCGCCCGCAGCTCCTCCTTGCCCCCGATCACCTCCACGTGGCCGCAGGCGGCGCACTCGTAGATGGGCAGGGCCAGCCCCCAGTAGCGCTTCTTGCTGATCATCCAGTCGTGCATGTTGCGCAGCCAGTCCAGCTCGCGCTCCAGCCCGAACTCCGGGATCCAGCGGATCCGCTTCGTCACCTCCATGATGTCGGCACGGATGGGATCCATGGCAATGAACCACTCATCCACTAGGCGGAAGACCAGTTCGGTGCCGCAGCGCCAGCAGACCGGGTAGCGGTGGGTGTAGGGCTCCACCAGGTAGAGCAGCCCCCGCCGTCGCAGGTCCTCGATGATGGGATCCGCCGCCTGACCGGTGGACAGCCCGGTGAGCCAGGCGAACCCGTCGACGAAGATCCCGTCCTCGTCCAGCGGGGCGATCACCGCCAGCGCGTGCACCTTGGAGAGGGCGAAGTCCTCGGCGCCGCAGCCGGGTGCGATGTGCACCAGGCCGGTCCCCTCCGCGGCGGAGACCTCCTCCCAGGGGATGACCCGGTGCTCCACTCCCTGCTGCGCGGGCAGGTCGTCAAAGGGGCCGACGTAGCGCAGTCCCAGCAGCGCGCGGCCCGGAAGCGTCTCCAGGATCTCCGGACGGCGCAGGCGCCGCACCGCGTCGGCCTGCACGTAGTACTCCGCCCCCGCCTCGCGCACGCGGACGTAGGTGAGGTCGGGGTGGACGGCCACGGCCACGTTGCTGGTGAGCGTCCACGGCGTCGTGGTCCAGACCAACAGGTAGCGCCCCGGCTGGTCCACCAGCGGCAGGCGGACGAAGACCCCGGGGTGGGTGACCTCCTTGTACCCTTCGGTGACGATCTCGTGCTCGGAGATGCCGGTGGCGCAGCGGGGGCACCAGGGCATCACGTCGTGCCCCTTGTAGATCAGCCCCCGCTCCCAGCATTTCTTGAGGAAGTGCCAGATGGTGTAGTTGTTCTCGTCGGACATGGTGTGGTAGGAGTTGTCCCAGTCCATCCAGTAGCCCAAGCGCAGCGACTGCTCCGTCTGGATGGCGGCGAACCGACGCACCCTCTCCTTGCACCGCTCCACGAACTCGGCGATGCCGAAGGCCTCGATGTCCCGTTTGGTCTGGAAGCCCAGTTCCTTCTCGACCTCCACCTCCACCCACAGCCCCTGCCCGTCGAAGCCGTTCTGGTAGCGCTGCCGGTGACCGAGCATGGTGTGGTAGCGCTGGAAGAGGTCCTTGTAAGTACGCCCCCAGGCGTGGTGCACGCCCATGGGGTTGTTGGCGGTGATGGGGCCGTCCAGGAAGGACCAGCGCACGGGCGCGGAGGCGTTGCGGCGGACGTAGCGCTCGATCATCCGCTCCTCCCGCCACCAGCGCAGGATCTCCCTCTCCTGCGCCGGGAAGTCCACCTTCGCCGGCACCGGCTTGAATCTTGGCATCAGCGGTCGACTCCCAAGCTCACTCGCCTTTCCCGACATCCCCCTCCTGGAGGAGAACCGTTCACCTCAATTGCCCTCCGGACCGAAACGGCCTTCAAATCAAAACGCCCGTCCTCCAGGGACGGGCGCACCCGTGGTACCACCCTACTTCCGGCCCTCTCGGGCCGGCGCTCAACTCAAGGACGGGAGCCCCAGATCGAGCTCCGATCCTCTACCCAGGATCACGGTCGGGGTCCGGCGAGTCTACTGGCGGGCCGTTTCCGGCACCCGTTCGACTCGCAGCTCGGGGGTGATTTTCAACCGGCCTTCGCGCCGCCGGGCTCCCACCCTCCCCGGCTCGCTCCCAGCGAAAAACCGGCCTACTCCTCCCCTTCATGGCCGACTTTACCGACATGTTAGCAACAATCTAGCGGAACCGTCAAGACATTCCGGCTACGCCAGGGCGATCCTGCCTCCTAATGTCGCTCTTCAGGCTGACAAGCAGAGCGGCAAGAGCCCCCATGTTCAGCAATCCGCCTATGGTGAGTGCAATATCGCTCGTCCCGGCTGACGCGAAGATGCCATTAAGCCATGACCTGTCAGGGGAGAAGGCCTCAAGGACGCCCGGGTACCAGACGCTCGGGAGCGCAAGCATTCCCCACATGCCAGCAAGCATCGTTATAGTAAGGGCAGCCACTGCCGCCCGCCCCAGAAGATTGGGCATCCAGGGCAGTGAAATCGTGGTGAACATTACGCCAAAATAGAGATAGCGCGGCTGGACCCTTGTCAAAAGAGTTCCGACAGCAACACCGTACGCAGCCAACGCGAGAAAAACCGTACCAGCTGTCCATGACCTTCTTCTACTGTAGAGCAGCACGCACATCACAAGAAGAAAAACCACAAACACGATCCGAGAGAGAGTGAAGTACGAGAGGCCAACACGTGATGCAACGTAGTCTGGAAATGCCAGCCTGGCCAGCCCACGCGCTCCGTCGAGCCCAGAGAATGCGGCCCAAAGCGTGAAGCTACCCTGGGACACTACGGCATTGGCGGTCTCCATGCCGCTGATAGTTCCAAACTCCACCATCTTAGTAGCGAGTGGGCGGTATATGGCAGCAGGATGCATTCCTCCCAGGAACAGTGGCGCAAGGAGCAGGAAGGTTAGAATGATGGCTGGAGGCAGACCTCTGATCAGTCGGCCAGCACCCAGCTGGAAGAGTGCTATCACCAGGAGGATCGGAACGAACAGAGCACCGGTCTGTTTCGACAATGCAGCCAGAAGCATCCCCAACCAGAGGAGGAGTCCTGAGCGCAGAATGATTCCTCCCGCCGCAAGGACGAGAAAGAACGCAACGAAGGAGTCCATCTGTGTCCAGACTGCACTATCGAACAGAATCGCGGGATTTAACAAATAGAAGCTGGCGATCAGTAAGGCCTGACGCAGCTCGATACGCGCAATTCTGAGTAGGATCATCAGAGAAACTGCCCCAAAGGCAGTGAAGAGGGCAGATAGCATCTTAACTGTCTGTATCTCTCGCCCAACAGGCGCAATCTTCCCTACGAGCCAGAAAGCATAAGTAAGCAGAGGCGGGTACGAGTACGCGAAAGACCAGTAAGGTTGCGTCGCACCGCTGGCGACACCCGAAGCCAGGAGCGAGAGAGGGATGATAGCTTGGGGTCCTTCACGGGCGATACGGCTCCAACGGCTGGCAGCATGGCTGTCAATGGGATGACCGGGGGTATGGCTCAGCCACCATCCTGCCCCTACTCCGAGGGCAAGGAGGAGTAAGAGAGCGCTGAACTCCCGGCTGGACACGCTTGGCCATTTAAGTCGTCGCATCGAGGCGATAACCCAAAGCAAGCTCAGCACAGAGCCGAGGACGATGACAGGCTTGAACCACCGGTGCGTCGTGGTGGTGCCATACCGCTTCTGGCTGGGCACTTCAAAAACCGGATCCATGATGGCGATGGTCGCGGCGCCCGAGCCCGGCGATGTGGCGTACAGCGTTAGAGAGATCTTCCCGGCTTCCCAAAGATTGGGGATGCTATACCGAGCGACAGAGAAAGAGGCATCCCCTCCACTCTGACTCACGGAGAAGGACACTACCCTTTCGTTCCACGCGATCTTCCAGTTGTTCTCGCCGCCAATGGTGTACGTTCCCAGGCGACGTACCTCGAGCCATCGATCACCCAGCCTGACGCCCGCCCAAATCCCGCCGCTGCCATCATACCAAGCTTCGACTGCCGCTTCTGTTCCAGGATCCCAAGCCTTCGCCCGAAAAGGGAACACATCACCACCACCTCGGCGTTCCACTACGGCGACTGAGAATACAGCACTGAGAGGCACCTCTGCCGTAATTACGTGGACACTCGGCTCAGAATATGGACTTGCAGCAATCACCAGTTCCTTAGGCGTGAGATGAACCCACCCAGCTCGTTCTAGGAGCCCCCGCGGATCCACAGCCACCAGACTGGACTCAAAACGGGTCAGGCGTACCTCGGGTGTGGCGGCCGGCCAGGGGATCACGAGAATCGCCGTCAAGCCGAGTGCGAGGAATGCGCCTCCCCCGACAACAAGTGGTTCCCGAAGGCCAAATAATCCCATTCTGAACATCGTCTCTCCGGAACACCCCGCCAACGCTAACTACTCAGAGCTAAGGATTCATAGCAGAGACGGGCCTGCGTGCGTGAATCCACAACTCCTGCAATGCCTACCGGCCGCCGCGAGTGGTACGATAGGTACGAACGACCTCGAAGCCACGTTTGCGAACAAGTGCGGTGATTCCATCGCTGCCAAACAGCACACCGAACCACGAGTCAGCGGACACCAATCGCTGCAGATACCGCCAGATCAGCGACTCACCTCGGCCATCGACCTGTCCCTTCATCTCCCCGCCCGCCTTCAACACGCGATAGATCTCACGCAGGTATGCCTCAACACCAGCTCGAGATGGAATGTGCTGGAAGAGAGCAAACGAAAAGACAAAGTCGAATTTTCCGTCGGGGAACATCGAAAGGGAAGCACCATCGTTCTTATGAAGAGATATATTCTGCACTCCCTGCAGCCGCACCCGAGCGAGGCTCACCATCTCGCCAGAGATGTCCACCCCATGACCTTCCCCAACCAGGGAAGCAATGGCCTTGAGCAATCGACCGGGACCACAGCCAATCTCCAGAACCGATCCTGTTCTCAACCTAGCGGAGTCCACACCGTCTAGCACCACCTTCAAATCATCAATGGCATTTCGATCCGATTCCGCCTCGCTCTTGGAGAACGCGCTATACCATTCAGGTGCCTCCCGAGCACGTGCGTCCCAAGCCAGCTCGCGTGACATAGTGTGACGACGGATGAGATCACCAATGCTTGTTCTCAACGAGCGCAGGCGCAATGTTACCACGCCGCTTATGGATCGGAAAGAAGGCAGACCCCTAGGAGGCAAGAGAAGCATAAAGAAAAGTAGGAAGATGTACACTCGTGGCAGCAAGAACCGCGTCGCCCGAAAGGAGGAAGGAAAGGCCAGACAGGATTCATGCGTACCCGCACTGCCCTCCAGCGTCAGAAGCCCCAGCTCGTTTGGACCGATAAATAGTTGATCCGTCGCGCTGGACGGCCTCCAACGACGAAAGTGGGCCAGCCCGACGCTAACCTTGTTTTCATACTCTGGGATAAACACACGAAAGCATTCTGGCCCGCTCTGTTCAAAGGGCACCCAGACAGTCGCACTTCGTACCTGCCGAAGGCGGATACTGGACATGAATACGTGGTGCACTCCGGAGCCCGTAAATCCGATTTGGAATCGGGATGTTCGTTCACAATCAACGGCTACCGCTACTTCCTCCGATTCGGCCTCCAGGGGCATCTCGGGGCGGGCGACGAGCCACCGCTCGCCCCGGAGTATCTTGATGACCAGGGAAGCGCCCGTAGGTGACCATGCTCGAAAAGCGATCTGATTGCACCATCGTCCTCGCCCAGCGAGAATCAGGTCTAGCGTCGCCCATCCAGGTACAGAGGAGCCATGCAGCACAACATGCATCGTCGATCGAGACAATGAGCGGTTTGCTGCCCGTACCCCACCTCCTGTCTGAAGTGGACCAAGCTCATCCACAGCGAACTCGGCAATATCAGCCGAGACACGCCTGATAGATCCAGACCAAGCAGGCTGCACGTCACTCAGTGATCTGTAGAGGCGGATGCTGCGTTCTGGATCATCCCCCCACTCTCCCACAAGAGCGAAGAGTTCGAACGGGATGGCAGGATCGTAGTGCCGGTCACCAGTAACCACCCATCTGATCCCGTAGGCATCTGCGTTTGCCAGAAAGAACCTAGTGTACCTCAGATCCGGATAGGTAAACTTCTCGTACCCCAGGGTCTCCAGCCCAGAATAACGAAGTGGCAGGAGCTGTCGCGCGTCGTTGTATAACCCATCGATCAGTGGAAGACCTGTCAGATCAGGGATCGCGTAGGCAATCGGCGGCAATCCCAGAGGCAGGACGCGGCCGAAACCTCTCTCCTGACTCAGGAACTCCAGGACGGGACGTGGGATGGCCGTGCCTTGTGGAAACCGACCTTGAGCTCCGGGAACAATCGCATAGTTGGCGAGCACACGTTGCGTTGAAAAACCTAGAAGAGCCAGACCGCATATCACATAGGGAATAAAGTAGTACCTCCGCCGATCCCGAGAGGCAATACTCGTGCGCAGTGTATGTATCAAGGCCAAGTAGCCGAATGGCGCTCCGAAAAGCAGGGGGCGATCGAAGACAAGTCGATCGGCGAAGGGAAGAAGACGTGCTAGCCCTCCTTCCGGCCCGAGGGCTAGCCAGACACTCACCAGCCCCGTTACGGCCAAGTAAGCTCCCATACGGCGCTGGTTCGAGTCGTGGACCGAGGGTCCGACCACGGTGACGGTCAGGCCAACGTAGACCAGTGAGGCAATCCACCAGAGGGAGGCCATCGCTGGCCTCAGGTAACCTACCAGCGCTAGGGAGGCAAGTGCCCCAATCCACACACCCCTCCTCACTCCGAGCAGAAGGGGCAGGATAGTGAGGGCACCCAGAACCATGGGAAGACCAGCAGGCGCCAGAATCCAGTCGAGCAAGCCTGCTGGACGGACCATCTCCGCCGATCGTGTAATGTGCGGTACTACCGTTTTCGTGAAATGGTCCCGATCGGCGAGAAAGGCCAGAGAAGGCAGAAGAGCCAAGCAACCCCCCACCAGCACAGGCAAAGCGAGCCGGCGAATGATGTGTTTGACGGGAAAAATCATGGGGAGTGCCAACAGCATCCAGGGGAGTATCAGTAGCGGAAGAAGGTGCGTACTGCCAAGGAGCCCGAGGAGCAAGATGGCCAAGAAGAAGGTCCGAACATCAGGCCGATCAGCGCGCAATAAGGCAAAGAAAGCAGCTAGCACGCCCCAGAAGAACAGGAAAGAGACCATGGAAGAATACTGTCCGAACAGAAAGACTCTAAGGAGCAGCGGCGAGAGCGTGGCAGAGAGAGCAGCTAGAGCTGCATGAGGAGCAAGGAATCCCGCTGATCGAGCTGCAGCATACAGACCCAGCACAGAGGCGACATGAGCAACCGCTACGGCTATCTTGAACCCCATCTCGAATCCGAACACTTGCATCGCTTTGGCGGCCAGGGCATGGGCAAGCGGCGGATAGCTGTATGTCGGGTGCCCCGCATACCACCCATCATCCCACAGTCCTGATGGGCGGCGCAACTGGATGGCGGCGAGATGCAGGTGCGCAGGGAGATCGTAAGTGGCCAAGAGACCGTTGGCGCGGAACAGGAGGCTGGCTTGAAGAGAGAGCCAGATGATCGTGGCTGCCAAGAGAACGGCAGCCGCCTTTGTCCGCTTCACGGTGAGTGATCGGCTACCGGCACCAAGGATTCCACAGCTCCATACCGCCTAGCGATCTGCCTGGCGATGTCCGGCCACATCCGCGTTGACGCCAGGAGACCCGCAAGTATCTCCGCACGGCAGATCAGGTCTTCGTCCTCCATCAGGCGCCGCAGTGTCCGCGCCCACCGGTCAGGCAAGTTCGGACACCAGAATGGCCAGGTTGGCAGAATCGGCCGGAGAGGTTCCGAGATGATAAAGGCTTTCCGATAGCCGATTGCCAGGGCCAGAGGACCGCTGGCAGAGAAGAGGACGCGGTAGGGAAAGAGCACCAAGTCTGCCTGCCGGAACAACTCAGGGATTGCCGCATCTCCGACGTAGCCGAAGAACTCGACTCTTTTCCCAAGCTGATGGGACAATGCTCGCAGGTAGTTGTAGAACCGGATATGAGGATGTCCCTTCCCCAAGCCTGCGGGCAGGCCACCTGCAATGATGAGCTTCCAGTCCGGAAATTCCACGGCTACCTCACAAAAAGCACGCAGGGCGATGTCAATGCCTTTGTACCATTTCAGATATCCAAACAACAGAATACGTTTGCTCCGTTGGGCCGGTGGGTAATCCGGCACCTCAGGTACTCCATGATTGATAACCTCCACACGAGCCGGGTGGATTTGGTACTCCTCGATGAGGCGGCTGCGAAAAACCTCCTCATGCACGATGATCCGATCTGTTACTCTACCCAGCAGCGCAGTTGAGAGGTACACAAGAACCCGCGCCACCTGGGCAGGTAACCTCACCCCCAACTCGCGAAGGACCTGCCGCCTCAGCCCTGCTAAACTCAGGACTTGGTGCGCTGTCGCGAACACTTTTGTCCCCGTGAATCGTGCGGCAACCAGGAAAACCGAGAGGGAGATAAACCCAAGCCACCCCCCAAATATGAAGTATTCAATCTGGACGTGGAGGACGGCTGGACGCCTTGTCCGCAGCATGCGCCACAGGTCTAGGCCCGCCCACAGTCCCGGCCGCCAAGCACGAATCACCTGAGCCGATACGGCCCCCGGCTCAGTTGATTCCGGGAAAGTCCGCTCCGCCCAGACCTCGAGGTCCAGGTCGAACTCGACCAAGGCGCGCACAAGTTCGCGACTGTAGCTTGCGACTCCGGAAATCGACTGCTGATCGCGGACTGGATAGGGTGTGATAAGTGCAATACGGTCTGGCGCCGTCTGACCGTTGCGGGATCCCCGAAGGAGTCTCAGTAGCCTGGAGGTGTGCCGGAGACTTGCGTCCACATAAATCTCTGCACGATGCAACGGCGCTAGAAGGTCAGAAATTCTCGAAGTCGCCATCTGCACTCCGCCGAAGTTATAGGGTAGCTGACGGTCGCCCTGCGGAACTGCTCGTTCGGGCTGGCAGCGCGCAGCAACGCGATGGCTTGCGCCAGCAGGAACGGAACCGCCGCGCGCCTACTGCCATGTCCGCGACCCACTACATCGTCCGCCTCGACGTTGATGCTTTAGGTATGCGTGCATCACGTTCAGCAGTGGTGCCACTCGAAAGCCGGTCACAATCGCAACCCAGTTGATGAATTAGGTTCAATCCCAGACAGCCGGCTGCACCCGCAATGTGAATTTTCACCGACCCCTCACCGTCCACACGTCGCCGAAGCTGTCGGCGGAGATGCGGACCTCGTCGGGCCTCTCCCGGTTGTAGACCTCGCTGGCCACGCTGACGAGCTGCGTGTCGTCCTCCAGCGACATCCAGCCGTGGTAGACGCCTGGAGGGATGGCTATGAGGCTGGGGTTCCGGGCGGAGGTGACAAAGACGTTCATCTGCCCGTACGTCGGAGAGTCGCGTCGGTCGTCGACAAGGACCACCTTCGCCGCACCCCGGCTGATGAAGAACCAATCCCACTGCGCCTCGTGCTTGTGAAAGGCGCGGATGGTCCCCCGCGCGAAATCGCCCACCAGGTAGACCTGGCCGAACTTGGCGAAGTGCGGGTCTACCTGGCGCAGGATCTCGATGAGGTAGCCGCGGTCGTCCACGTGGGCTACTAGAGGCACAAAGCTCACGTCCCGGATCGTGGCCACATTTTGCTTTGCCAGCATGATGTCCAGCTTCATGGTCCCACCGCTCCCGTTCCTCAAGACTCCAGCGCCCCCGCCGTCTGGGGTGACCGTATTGGTCCGGGCCGCAGCAGCAGGGAGGACCAGACCACACCCACCGCTACCAGGCCCGCCACCACCACCAGCAAGGCGGTGGCGTGCAAGCTGCGGGCCAGCACGACAAGGGCTATGGGGAAGGCCACGGCCTCCAGGACGATCCAGCGCAGGATCCCCGTCCGGCCCTCGCCCAGCAGGTAGTAGATCCCAAGCAGTGCCAGCTCCGTGGCCAGCATCCCCAGACCCACCAGCGGCAGCAGCGGGGCCCCGGCCACGTACGCGCCGCCGAAGAGCACCCGCAGGATGGCACCGGGCGCCAGCGCATAGCCCGCAAGGAGCGCCCCTCCCGCGCAGGTGGCATAGAGAGCGCTGCGTATCAGGACACCCCAGCTCCTGGTGCCCCGACCGTTTCGCCGCGCCACCTCCGGCAGCATGACCATGGCCAGGGGGGCTGTTGCGTAGAGGATGATCTTGCCTCCGGTGGACGCGGCAGCGTAGATCCCCGCTTGCAGCGGGAGAAAGCGGGTCTTCACGAAGACCACGTCGGCGTACGTGAGCACCGTCATAGCGGCCGCGGCCATAAGATACGGCATCAGCCATCGAAACGCATCACCGCTTCCCGCAGTAGAGGCCGACGAGACCGTTATGGACAGCGCCCGGGCGCTGTGCATGGTCGCCGCCAGCGCCCCCAGCGAGGCAAGGCTGATGGCGGCTACGGCCCCGTTCAGCCCCAGGCCCAGGGAGACCAGGAGCACACCAAGGCCGAGCCGCAGCACCCCCTCCGTCAAGAAGCTCCGCCCCAGGGCCCAGAAGCGGCGCATCCCCTGCAGCATCCCCCGGACCACGGGAAGGGGCAGCCAGGAAATGAGCGCGGTGCCCACGATGATCACCGGGACGGGAGACTCCAGCCGCAGCATAGCGGCCAGCGGGGAGCTGAACGCCACCAGAAGGGCAAAAGCCGCCAGGCCAAGCAGCAGGAAGAGCCTCAGCCAGCGGGAGAGCATGCCAGGAGAAAATGGCGCACTACCGGCGACCGCCGACGGAGCGCCCCCGGCCCGGGAAGAGGGGAGGTCGGTGGCGTGCCCACCGCGGGCAACCGAAGCCGACACCCCCATCTGGATAGCAGTCACCGGCACGGTCAGGATGAACAGCGCTCCCAGCAGGGCACTGAGACCCCCGTAGCCGGCAGGGGCCAGAGCCCGGCTCATGACCATGTGGTAGACCCAGTTGGCGGCGCTCATGCCCGCCATCCCCAGCGCCAGGACCAGCCCGTCCCGCGCGAGTCGGTCTATGTGCACACCTGTCCGCCGCCGCCCGACGGCCAACCCCTCGAACCTCCCATCGGAGATACCGAGCACCGAAAGCGCCCCCGGGAGAACGGACCCGGCACTTCCCTACAGTTGGGCACGCCTCCGCCCTGCTCACAGCGGAGGCGCCCGGCAATCACCCTGCTCTAGACGTGAGGTAAGGCAATTTATTCTCCAGGTCACCCTCGAATCCTCTCCTCTGCCACCACTCCGATCATGCATTGCGTATGCCGTGATTCAGGAGGGGACTCTGTGGAATCGCCGCGCAACATCCCGTGAACTCTCGAGGAAGTCTTCTCTCCTCCAAGTGCGGAAAAATGGCGCGCGGAGCGCCTGCACAGAGGGAAATCAACGCGAGGAGAGAAAAGATATGGGCATCATCCCGAGGCAAGGACAGGTACCATACCTCCGCCATCCCGACCGCCGCGGCGGTCCTTGAGGGTGTGGGCAGCGGTGATTCGAGTGGCCTTTGCGCTCCTGCTGGCCGGCCTGCTGATGGGCCAGGCCCCCATCTGGGCGGCCCCGGTCCCTCTGCCGCCTACCGGCGGCGTGCGCATCGAGCTGCTCACCCACGACGCCCGACGGACGCTGCGGCCGGGAGACCGCCTGACGGTGACGCTGCGGGGCAGCGCCGGCGGGTCGGCGACATTCCACATCTTCGGCGTGGTCGCCAACGTGGGGATGCGGGAGATCCGCACGGGGGTCTACCAGGCGCAGCCCGCTCTCTACATGGGGACCTACATCGTCCGTCCCGGGGACGCGGCCCTCAATGCCGCTGTGCTGGCCACGCTCAGCGTGGGCGGCCACGAGGTCATGGGGACCAGCAACCGGCCCCTGACCATCGACACCCGCGGCCCGGCGGTCATATCCCGCCAGCCCAAGCCCGGGGTGAACCTGGCCAACGTCCGGCCGAACATAGTCGCCCAGTACTTCGACGGCGTCTCAGGAGTGCAGCCGGGTGCTGTCAGGCTGGTCGTGAACGGGCAGAACGTCACCGCCCGCGCCTCGGTATCGGAGAGCGCGGTGGCCTACAACCCCGAGAGTCCTTTCCCCCCGGGGCCGATCCGCGTGCAGGTCGCAGCCGGCGACCGCGCGGGAAACAGCGAACGTGTCGAGTGGTCGTTTACGGTCGCCTCGCCCGGCGACCTCCTCAAGTCGGTGACCATCAACCCGGCCACGCCGCTGGCGCCGGGCGACATCCTCACTGTGGTGGCTGCGGGCGAACCGGGGGGTAGGGCGACGTTTGCCATTCAGGGGCTGCCGGGGACGGTGGCCATGAGGGAGTCGCGCACGGCGGGGATCTACTTCGGGACCCTGGCGGCGGCCACAGGGATCTCGCTGGTCGACGCGCCTCTGGCGGTGACGCTGGAGAAGGACGGCCGCCGCAGCACCCTCGCCTCCGCGGCCGGCGTCACCATTGTGGGCACACCACCACCCGCCCCGGCAGTCACCGCACCAGGTCGGGCCATCGTCCTGGGCGAGGAGCCCGTCGCCAGGATCGTCCTGCGCGGGCGCTCCCGACCGGGGTTCCGCATCCTGGTCCGCCTGACGTTCGTCGCCCGGGCCACAGACGGAGAGCAGCAGGGGTCGCTGGGAGAGTTCGCGACCGTCGCCGGCGCCGACGGCAATTGGCAGGTAGCGCTGGGGTCGCTGGTGGCCCCGCAGGGTGCCCGCATTGTGGCCACCGTGGTCGCCCTTGACCCGGTGGGCCGCAGGTCCCCGTCTGCGGTCCAGGAGGTGGCGCAGGCGGGGTCGTAGCTCAGGGCGCGGGGGCCAGCACCACGGGAAGGCCCGCCCCGAACCGCGCCCTGACGGTCCGCACGATCTCCTCCGCCACCGACCGCCGGTAGGGCCCCAGGGTGATGTAGTACGCGCTTCCTCCCCCGGGCCGGCTCACCCGCGCGGCGTATCCCGCCACCGTCAACTCCGCGGCGATCTCCGAGGCCCTGCCGGCATCGCTGAGGGGTCCGATCTGGACCAGCACGAAGGGCTCGTTGACATTCAGGGGCGGCTGCGGGGTTGCCGGGGCAGGCGCAGGAGTCGGCGGGGGTGGCGGCGGTGTAGTCGGGGCCGGCGTCGGTGGCGCCGGCGGGGGCGTCTGTGGTGACACGGGCGGTGGCGTGGCCACAGTTCGTGGGGTCGGGCGCGGAGTGACCCTGGGCCGCGGCGCAGGAGTGGGCCGGGCCCTGGCCGCCGGCGGCGTGGTCGGGGTAGCCTGCGGCGGGGACGGTTGAACGGCAGGCGGCGGGGACGGCCGCACGGTAGGAGGCGGAGGCGGCGCACCCGTCTGGGTGGGAGGGCGCTGCGCCACCGGAGGGCGTATGCCCTTCTCCCGCTCCACCTGAGCCGCAGCCAGCAGGGAGGCCTTGGCCAGCAACTCCATGGTGGGGATCGTGTAGTGCTCCTCGGTCTCGGCGCCCCTGGCCACAGCGTCCTCGTAAGTGGCGGCCTGACGGCGCAGCAGCTCCGGATCGTCGCGCGCCATCCGTCTTCGCACGGCCACCAGACCCCGCATGGCCTCCTGGTCGAGAGGGTCGACCAGCAACAGCGCCAGGTAGGTCTCCTGGGCCTCCTGCAGGCGGCCGGCGTTCAGTAGTCTCTTCGCCTCAGCGTACAGCGGGTCAGGACCTGTGGTCGGGGCCGTGGGCGGCAGGCCGGGGATGCCCAGGTCCCCCGGAGGCAGCGTCGGCGGGGGGAGGGGCGCCGGCAGCGTGCCCACCCCTCCCGGCTCCCGCGACAGCCGCGGCAGGCCGGAGCGCAGCGTCTCCCACTGGCTCACGCCCACGAGGAGGATCAGGCCGCCGATGACCGCTCCGAGGAACGCGCTGATGAGTACCGCGAGGTACGTGCGCACCTCAGCGCACCTGTCGTATGACGCAGGGCGGTCCAGTCTCCACGTCCGGACGCGAGGAATACCTCATCGTACCTATCCTACACCGCCGCGGGTTGCCGCCCAATGCCATAGGCGCGCGTGTTGCGGCACCCGGGAGGCGGCGGTACGATTAGCCATGATGTCTGTGCCCCGCGTGATCTACCTGGACAACGCGGCCACCACACGGGCCGATCCGGCGGTGGTCGCCGCCATGACCGCCGCCCTCACCGAGGAGTACGGCAACCCATCCTCGGTCCACGGCCTGGGAGTGCAGGCGGAACGCCGCGTCGCCTGGGCACGGGCGGAGTTGGCCGCGTTGCTTGGGACCTCCCCGGCGTCGGTGGTCTTCACCTCGGGGGGGACCGAGGCGAACAACCTGGCCCTGAAGGGGGTCGCCCGCGCCTACCGGCATCGGGGCCGCCACCTGATAACCACCGCGGTGGAGCACTCCTCGGTGCTGGAGGCGCTGCGCAGTCTGGAGGCGGAGGGCTTCACCCTCACCGTGCTCCCGGTGGACGGCGCCGGGCGGGTGGACCCCGGGGCCCTGCGCCGCGCCCTGCGGCCGGATACGGTGCTGGTCTCGGTCATGGCCGTGAACAACGAGGTCGGCACCATCCAGCCGGTGGCGGAGGTCGTCCGCATCGTCCTGGAAGCCCGCGGCCGGGAGCGGACCCCTTTGCTTCACGTGGATGCGGTGCAGTCCTTCGGCCGCGTCACCCTCCCCACTGCCGATGTGGACCTGCTTACCGTCTCCGCGCACAAGGTGCACGGGCCTAAGGGTGTGGGCGCGCTGGTGGTGGGGGCGGGGGTCAGGCTGGAACCGCTGCTGCACGGGGGAGACCAGCAGCGCGCGCTGCGCCCGGGGACCGAGAACGTGCCCGGGATCGTCGGCTTCGGCGCAGCTGCCGCCCGCCTGCGCCAGGAAGGGGAGGCTGCGGTGGCCCACCTGCAGCGGTTGCGTGACCGCCTGCGGGAGCGGCTTCGCACCATCCCCGGGCTTGTCTGCAACACCCCCGAGACCGGCGCCGCGCCGCACATCCTCAGCGTGCGCATACCAGGCGTGCGCGGCGAGACGCTGGTGCACCGCCTGGAGGTCGAGGGGATCTACGTATCCACGGGTTCGGCCTGCCACTCCCGCGACCCGCGGCCCAGCCACGTCCTGCTGGCCATGGGGCTGTCCGCCGACGAGGCGCTCTCCAGCATCCGCATCAGTCTGGCCCGCACCACCACCATGGAGGAGGTGGACGCCGCCGCAGACGCTCTGGCCCGCGCGGCGGCGGAGCTGCGGGTCCTGGTGTGATGGAGCACGTCCTGCTGGTCCGTTACGGCGAGATCGGGCTGAAGGGGCGCAACCGCCCCTTCTTCCTGCAGGCCCTCACCCGCAACCTGGCGGCGCAGGCGGGGCGCCCACTGAAGCTCCGCCACCACTTCGGCCGCGTGCTCGTCCAACTGGAAGGAGGTGAGGAAGACGCGGCGCTAGTCGAACGCCTTCGGCGCACCTTCGGCGTCGTCTCGGTCAGCCCCGCGCTGCAGGTTCCTCCGCGGCTGGATGCCATCACCGACGCCGCAGCGGCGCTGGCCGCCCGGGCGCTGGAGCGGCGGGCGGTGGCCACCTTCAAGGTCGACGCGCGCCGGGCGTACAAGCGCTTCCCACTCTCTTCGGTGGAGCTGAATGTCGCCGTGGGCCGGGACCTGCAGGAGCGCTTCGGTCTGCGCGTGGACCTGACCGCGCCGGACCTGACCGTGGCGGTGGAGGTGCGTGACCTGGCCTACGTCTACACAGATGTCCTGCCCGGTCCCGGTGGGTTGCCCGTGGGCACGGGGGGACGCGTGGTTGCCCTCCTCTCCGGAGGTATCGACAGCCCCGTGGCCGCCTGGATGGCCGCGCGCCGGGGTCTGGTGGTCACGCCCGTGCACTGCTACGCCTTTCCCTTTGTCAACGAACGCTCGAGGATGAAGGTCGTGGACATTTGCCGCGTCCTGGCCGGGTACGCCGGGCCGCTGCGCCTGTGGGTGGCCCACTTCACGGAGGTCCAGCGGGCGGTGCAGCTGGCGGTGCAGGCGGACCTGCGCGTGACGGTGCTGCGGCGGATGATGATGCGCCTTGCGGAGCGCATCGCGCGGCGTGAGGGCGCCCTGGCCCTGGTGACGGGGGAGAGCGTGGGGCAGGTGGCGAGCCAGACCCTTCCCTCCATGGCCGTCATCGACGCCGCCACCTCCCTTCCCGTCCTCCGCCCCCTGGTCGGCATGGACAAGGCCGAGATCACCGCCCGCGCCCGCGAGATCGGCACTTACGAGATCTCCATCCTGCCCTACGAGGACTGCTGCTCGCTGTTCGTCCCGGCCCACCCCCGCACCCAACCCACCCCGGCCGAGGTGGAGGACCAGGAGCGGAATCTGGCCGTGGAGCCGCTGCTGGCCGAGGCGGTGGAGCGCAGCATCCTGCAGGAGGTCTCCCCGCGGGAATCCCCCGAGCTCCTGCCCGCCCGGCTGGCCTGACCCCCTGCGGCAGCCCGGCAGGAGCGGGCCGTGGCGGCGCGTAAGTCTTCACTGTGAGGCCCGATCCCGCAACGCGCGTGGGGTACGTGTCGGGCCAATTCCGCCGCGGGACACCACGGCCGCGCAGGGGCTGCGATTGAGAGTCTGCGTGTATCTGGAGCGCAGCAAGCGGCGCGTCTGGAGCAGCGGGATCCATCGCGCGTACGAGAACCAGATCAAGGCCCTGCAGGCGGCGGGCGTGGATCTTACATCCGATCCGCGGGACGACTTCGACCTCCTGCACATCCACTCCATCGGCCCGCGTTCTGTCTACCTGGCGGAGAAGTACGCCGGGCGCCGACCGGTGGTCATGCACAGCCACACCACGGCGGAGGACTATGCCAACTCCTTCGTCATGAGCGACACGGTGGCGCCCTACCTGGGCCGTTTCCTTCGCTACTACTACAACAAGGCGGATGTACTCATCGCCCCCTCCCCCTATACCCGGGAGGTGCTGCGGCGCTACGAGGTGACCCGCCCCATCGAGGTGGTGAGCAACGGGGTGGACGTGCGTCGCTTCCAGCCCTCGGAGCGCCGCCGCCTGGCCGCCCGCCGTCGCTATGGCCTCTCCGGCACCGTGGTCTTCGCCGTGGGCCTGGTCCTGCTGCGCAAGGGCGTGGACATGTTCTGCCAGGTGGCCCGACAGGTGCCCGAGCTTTCCTTCATCTGGTTTGGCCGAATCTCCAAGATGGTGAAGGCGGAGACGTTGGACGTCATCGCCCAGGCGCCGCCCAACGTGCGCTTCCCCGGCTACGTGGACGACGTGGCCGATGCCTACGCCGCCGGCGACCTCTTCTTCTTCCCCAGCCTGGTGGAGAACGAAGGGATAGCTATCCTTGAGGCGGCGGCGGCGGGAAGGCCGCTGCTGCTGCGCGACGCCGAGTGCTTCGCTGGCCGCTTCATCCACGGGGAGAACTGCCTGATGGGCTCCGTCGCCGAAGAATTCGCCGCGCAGCTTCGCCGCCTGACAGCCGACGAGGGGCTGCGCAGCCGGCTGAGCGCCGCCTCCCGCGCCTTCGCCGAGCGCCACTCCTTAGAGCAGGTCGGCCGCCGCCTGCGGGAGATCTACACGCGGTTGATGTAGGACGCTCTGCCGACGACCTCAGGCCGGGTGTTCCCTGGCGCCTTCAGCGGAGGCGGTGCCCAGGTGGACGGTCTTGGCCCAGTCCACCCGGCCGGTGACCGCCGCGCGCACGTAGCGGGCGATGGCCAGCGGCACCACGACCACCCGGTGCAGGGCGAAGAGGGAGGAGCGCAGCAGCACCCAGCCCACGACCAGCGGCGACCATCCCCGTTCCCGCACCACGGTGGCCACCAAGGCCAGGGTGAAGAAGGCCGAGATGGCCACCATCACCTCCTGGGCGATGCCCAGGAAGAGGACCACCGCGCCCGCGAGCCCGATGAGCGCGTAGGCGTAAGTGGTGAGCAGCGCCAGCGTAGCCAACAGCAGCCCCGCCAGGAAGAAGAACATGTCCAGGCGCACCCGCAGCGGCACGCGGGCCACCAGCAGCGCGGGGAGCTGCTCGCCCAGGCAGCGCAGTGCCCCCTCGAACCAGCGGGTGCGCTGCCGGAGCAATGCGCCCAGAGCCTCCACCGCCTCCTCCCACACCACTGCGTCGTCGCAGTAGCGTATGCGCCAGCCCGCCAGGTAGAGGCGGACGGAGAGGTCGATATCCTCGGTGAGGGCGTGCTCGTTCCACCCGCCCGCCTCCCGCAGCGCCTCCCGCCGCACAAGCATCCCGTTGCCGGCGAAGGTGACGAAAGCCCCCGCGCCCTGCCGCGCCCGCTGCAGGGCGGTGTAGGTGATGGCGAACTCGTCTTCCTGCATCCTGGTGAGCAGGTTCCTCCCGGCGTTGTAGAAGAGGCGCCGCCCCTGCGCCCCGCCCACCCGGGGGTCGTCCACCGCCGCCACCAGGTGCTGCAGGTAGTCGGGGGCTACGCGCGCGTCCGCGTCAAAGACCGCCAGGAGTCGCCCGCGGGCATGGCGCGTCCCCGCGTTGAGCGCCGCGGCCTTGCCGCGCCCGCCCCCGGCCGTGCGCACCACGCGGATCCCCAGCTCCCGCGCCAGCCGCTGCAGGATCTGAGGCGTCCCGTCGCGCGATCCGTCGTCGATGACGATGATCTCATAGCGGCGGCGCCCCCCGGCGTGGTAGTCCAGCCTCGCCAGGCAGCGCACGGTCTCCTCGATGACCCGCTCCTCGTCCCGCGCCGGCACCAGCACCGAGACAAAGGGACGCGCCCGCCGGCCCCGCGGCGAGGTGGGACGGCGGCCCAGGCTGAGCAGGAGCATCGTCCCCATGGAGACGCTAAGGGCGATGAAGAGGATCTGCAGCCAGCGCACGCTGACCATGTAGGTGTGAAACATGAACCGCCCCAGGTACTCCATGCTGTGCACGGCCTGCGCGGTCCACAGGACGGCGATGAGCAGCAGGACCAGATGGCTGGTGGCGCGGGTGCGCATCGGCAGAATTCGTCTAGCTTCCCACCGCCGTGGCCAGGAGGCGGGCCAGCGAGTCGACGTAAGGGGGTGTGGCCACGCCCGCGTCGGTGACGATGGCCGTGATCAGGTGGTGCGGGGTGAGGTCGAAGGCCGGATTGCGCACGCGCACCCCCTCCGCCGCGATCTGCTGTCCGCCCCAGCGGACGACCTCCTCGGCCGGCCGCTCCTCTACGGGGATGGCGCCGCCGTCGGCCGCCTGTGGGTCGACCGAGGAGAGGGGCGCCGCCACCAAAAAGGGGATCTCGTGCGCCCGCGCCAGCACCGCCAGGGTGTAGGTGCCGATCTTGTTGGCAACGTCGCCGTTAAGGGCCACTCGGTCGGCGCCGACAATGACCCGGTCGATCTCGCCACGGGCCATCAGGCTCCCCGCGGCGTTGTCGGTGATCAGCGTGGCCGGGATGCCGTCCCGCCGCAGCTCCCAGGTGGTCAGGCGCGCCCCCTGCAGGACGGGACGAGTCTCGCATACGATGACCTCGATACCCTTGCCCTGCTCGTGGGCGCGGCGGAGGATGCCGTATGCGGTGCCACCTTCCACGGTGGCCAGGCTCCCGGTGTTGCAGTAGGTGAGGATACGTTCTCCGGGGCGGATGAGGGCTGCGCCGTATTCGGCGATGGCCCGGTTGGCGCGGACATCCTCGGCGGCGATGGCCTCCGCCTCCCGCAGCAACACCTCTTCCGTGGGCTGGCCGCCGCGGGCCGCCGCCAGCATGCGCTCCAGCGCCCAGCGCAGGTTGACGGCCGTGGGGCGGGTCCGCAGAAGTCCCTCCGCGGCCCGTTGCAGCGCCGAGGGGGCGTCCTGGGCGGGCACATCCCGCACCGCCAGCACCGCGGCGTAGGCGGCGGCCGCGCCGATGGCCGGCGCACCGCGCACCGCCAGGCTGCGGATAGCCTCGGCCACCTCTTCCCAGGTGCGGCAGGTGCGCACGGTGACCTCGCCGGGAAGGCGGGTCTGGTCCAGCAGGCGGACCGCCCCCTCCTCCCACCAGACCGTCCTCATGGACACCCCTCCGCTACTCGATCGGAAAGAGGGCTGCGCGCTCGGGAGGGGTCAGCTCCGCCGTGATGAGCACGTTGCTGGGCGTGAAGAGAAACATCTCCTCCCCCACGCGCTGCAGGTGGCCGTCCAGGGCGTAGGTGGCCCCACTCAGGAAGTCCACAATACGCCGCGCCACCTGCGCCTCCACCCCCTGCAGGTTGACGAAGACCGGACGGCGGGCCTTGACAAAATCCGCCCCCCGCCGCGCGTCCTCCAGCGACCGGGGATCGATGACCACGATCTCCCACTGCCGCTGCGCGTGCAGGCTGAACACCGGCGACCGCCGAGCCGACGGCGCCTGTTCGTCCCGGGCCTCCTCCTGGTCAACCTCCTCGGACAACCCCAGGAACGTCATGAGCCTCTCCATGGCCCTCACGAGGCATCCCTCCTGCTCTCCCCTCCCCCCTGGTCGCGTGCTCTCCCCCTTCTCGCTCAGGTCGAGGGTTGCAGGGGCCGCTCCCCGAATATCGCCCGGCCCACCCGGATCAGGGTCGCCCCCTCCTCGATGGCCACCTCGAAGTCGTCGCTCATGCCCATGGACAGCTCGTCCAACCCGGGCCACTGCGCCCGCAGGTCATCCCGCAGCTCCCGCAACCGGCGGAAGATCGGGCGGGCCGTCTGTGCGTCGGTCGCAAGAGGCGCGATCGTCATCAACCCGCGCAGGGCCAGGGCGGGCATGATCGCGATGCGGCGCACCGCTTCCGAAACCTCCTCCAAAGCGAACCCGTGCTTGCGCGGCTCGCCGGCCACGTTGACCTGCAGGAGCACTTCTACCCGGCGCCCAGCGGCCTCCGCCCGTCGGGCGATGGCCTCCGCCAGCAGCACAGAGTCCAGCGAGTGGATCAGGGCAAACCCCTCAACGGCGCGACGCACCTTGTTCCGCTGCAGGTGCCCCACCAGGTGCCAGCGGGGCCCGGGGCCCAGGGCGGCGATCTTGGGCAGCGCTTCCTGGATGCGGTTCTCGCCGAAGTCGAGGACGCCCAGGGCCATGGCTTCACGAATACGCGCCTCGGGGACGCCCTTGGTCACGGCCACGAGACGGACCGAATCTGCCGCCCGGCCGGCCCGCTGCGCGGCCGCCTGCATTCTCTGCCGGACCGCGGCCAGTCGCTGCGCCAGGTCTTCCTGCGACCGCTGCAAGGTATTTCTACGGGGCGCCGGGGATTCCTCGCCCTACACCAGGCCGATCATGGCCCCCATCCGCCCGGTCACCCCGTCGCGCCGGTGGGAGAAGAACAGGTCCACGCGGCATAGCCCCCGCTCCTCACGCCCCACCACCGCCACCGCCCGTCCGTGCACCTGAGAGGCCTCTACCTGGCTGCCGGGGTCGGCGCCCAGCGCCTCCAGGGCGCGCCGCCGATTGGCCGCCGCAGGCTCAGACCACACGTTCCCGCACCACGGCGCTTACGTAGTCCATCGCCGCCACCACGATGGTGATCCCCCAGACGGCGGTGGCTGCCTGCTGCCACTGCAGCAGATTGATGAACTGCAGGAGGAGGAAGCCCACCCCCCCGCCGCCCACCATGCCGATGACGGTGGACATGCGCACGTTGATGTCCCACCGGTAGATGGTAAAGGCGATGAAAGGGGGGACGATCTGCGGCACCACGGCGTAGCGGATCACCTGCAGGGCGCTGGCGCCGGTGGCGGTTATGGCCTCGATGGGGCCGGGGTCGATGGACTCGATCTGTTCGGAGTAGAGCTTTCCCAGCGAGGCTACGGAGTGCAGGGCCAGGGCCAGCACCCCCGCGAAGGGACCGATCCCCACCCACACCGCGAAGACGGTGGCCATGATCAGGGGCTCGATGGAGCGGGCGATGTTCAGTACGGTGCGCACCACGTAGTAGACGGCCGTCCCCACGGGGCTGCGCGCCATCAGGTTCCGGGCCGCCAGGAAGCTGACGGGGACGGCGAAGACCACCGCCAGGGTGGTCCCCATCAGGGCCAGGAAGACGGTCTCCACCAGGCGGCCGAAGACCAGTCTTGCCGCCACGCTGGGGCGGAGCTGCCGCCCCTCCAGTGTGACCTCCGCCGTGACGCGGTGGTGCGTGCCGATCATCTGAGGCACGGGCAGGGTGAGGGTGAAGCTTCCCTGCGCGTCGGTGCGGAATTCCGTACCCCGGGCGGAAGACCCCGACTGGTCGGTCCAGATGAGCTGACCGGGACGGTTGGCGGCGAACCCCTCGCCGCGGATCTGCAGCGGCTGGCCCGGCTGGGCCACCGACGCTGAGAGCTGCAGCCTCGGGCCTGTCGCCGGCGGCGGCGTTGCCGGCGCTCCTTCAACCGCATAGCTGAGAGGGGCGCTCGCCGCTTGGGTGCGCGGTACCCAGGTGAGGACGTCCGGTCGGATCAGGTCGCGCACCAGCGGCCGGATCAGGTGGGCGTTGGTCATCAACTGGCCGATGTCGATCTGGGTGACCTTCCAGCCGTAGGCGTAGATCACGGCCAGCCCCAGGACCAGGAGGGCCAGAGTCCAGGGGCGCGTCTGCGGGCGGGGAATCGTCGGAGGCAGAGGCCGGGAGACGGTCTCGTGCGCCATCTCAGGCGATCTCCACCTCCACCGCCTCCTCCCCGTATATCTCCCGGAAGCGGACCTCGTCGATGTCGTGAGGGTATCCGGTGAAGACCACACGCCCGGCCTTGAGGGCAATCAGGCGCGTTCCGTAGCGGCGGGCGAGGCTGAGGAAGTGCAGGGCGCAGAGCACGGTGATCCCGTCCTTCTTGTTCAGCTCCTCGATGTACTTCAGCACGGAGTGGGAGGTGGCGGGGTCGAGGCTGGCCACGGGCTCGTCGGCCAGAATCAGCCGCGGCTCCTGCATCAGGGCGCGGGCGATGCCCACCCGCTGCTGCTGCCCGCCGCTGAGCTGGTCCGCCCGGGTGAAGGCCTTCTCCGGGATGCCCACCCGCTCCAGGTTCTCCATGGCCCGCTGCTTCAGCTCGCGGGGGAAGTAGTTGGTCAGCGCCCAGGTGGGCGGCAGGTACCCCAGCCGGCCGGAGAGGACGTTGGTCAGCACCGAGGATCGCTTCACCAGGTTGAACTGCTGGAAGATCATGCCGATCTGCCGCCGCAGCGCCCGCAGCTCGTCGGGCCGTAGCGCCGTCACCTCCACGTCGTCCACGAAGATCTTGCCTGCGGTGGGCTCGATCAGGCGGTTGATGCAACGCATCAGGGTGGACTTCCCGGACCCGGAGAGGCCGATGACCACCATGAAGTCCCCGGGGTTGACCTGGAAGCTGACGTCGTCCAGTGCCCGTGTGCCGTCCGGGAAGACCTTGGTCAGGTGCTCCACGCGAACCGCCGCGCCCTTCACGACCACCCTCCGACGTGCCGCGGGGAGGGGAGAACCGGCCCCCCCTCCCCGGCGGCGGCTTACTGCGCTGGCTACCCGTCTAGCGCACGATCTTCGTCAGGTCGATGCCCAGCAGCTTCACCGCGTCCCGGATGGGATTGAAGTAGGCGTCCAGGCTCGGGACCTGCCGCGGATCCACCCTGTACTTCTTGATCAGGATGTCGTAGTCCGCATACCCTTCGTGCTGGTACAGGTTCCAGACGGCCTCCTTGCCCGGCGCCGTCTCCGCGATGCGGAACAGCGCCTTGACGATCTTCTCCTTGACCTCCGCCGGCAGCTCCTTGCGGAAGCTGACCGTGTCGTTGGGGATGTAGCCGATGACCGGCGGCTTGACGTATTCCAGCACCACGACTTTCTGCCGCACATCCGGGAACTGCCGCACGACCCGCTCGCGTGCTTCCAGCTCGGGCCGACCCGTCAGGTCGTCCCCAAAGGTGGCTCCAGCGTCCACGCTCCCCTGGTAGATGGCGATGACCACCTTGTCGTGCCCTCCAGCCTGCACCACCTGGCTGAAGAACGTGTTGGGGTCGTATCCCTTCTTCTTGATGTAGACCATGGGCCAGATGTACCCGGAGGTGGAGGCGGGGTCGACGACGGCGAAGCGCTTGCCCCGCAGGTCCGCTAGGCTCTTCGCCCCCAGGTCCGCCCGCACCAGGATCTGCGAGCCGTAGTAGGGCAGTCCGGCGCGGATGGCGATCAGCCCCACCTCGGCGCCGCAGCGAGCGTTGCCCAGTACGTAGGCCGTCGGCGCGAACCAGGCGATGTGCACCCGGCCGGCGCATAGGGCCTCGATGGTGGCCGCATAGCTGGTGGGCACCGTCGCCTCGATGCTGTAGCCTGTGGCCACCTCCAGCATGCGGGCCACCGTCGAGCCGGTGGCGAGAACCCGCTGGGCGTCCACCGAGGGGACGAATGCCATCACCAGCTTGAGCTGAGCGCTGCTCGGCCCCGGCGCTATCGCCAGCACCAGCGACCCGACCAGCGCCGCGATGATCACCTTCCACCCGCTAAACCTCCTCACAATGCCCCCCTCCTTTAGCAATGCGACTCAGAAAGCCCTCCCCTCCCCCGGCCGTCTCCTTCGGGGCGCGCCAGACCAACTCCTCCGCTGCAAGGTCGCGCGCCCCCGACCCGGCCACCGCTCTCCTCATAATAGTGTAGCAGGCGGCGCCCCTAGCACTTGGAGTACCCGCAGGAGCGGCAGGTGGCGCAGCCGTTCTCGTGCACCAGGGTCGCCCCGCAGTCCGGGCAGATGCCCACAAACTCCAGGGGAAACGCACCACCGGCGATGGGGATGGGCTCCTCACCGTTACGCTCCGTGGCGGAGACGGCTCCCTCGCCGGGCTCCTGTGCCGCCTGGCGGGCGCTACGGTCAAAGGGCAGCCGTTCCTGCCGCGCCCGCAAAAGCGGGTCAGGGAGAACGTCGGCGCGGGGGAACTCCTTGTCCGGCCTGAAGCCCTCGCCGTAGAGCGCCCGGCCCAACCCCAGGGCCACCGCCTGGGCGATGGTGGTCACGCGGACCACGGTGCCGTCGCTGCTGCGGTCCAGGGCCACCTCCTTGCTCTGCACCCGCCAGAGCTGCTCGATCACCTCGCGCGGATCTACGCCGGCCCGCAGGGCCAGGGAGGCGAGGCGGCCGATGGCCTCCGCCTCCACGTCGAAGGAGTGGACGAAGACCTCGCACACCCCCAGGTCGTCCTCGTTGACCACCACATAGATCCGGCCGCGGGGGGTCTCGATGCGCTCCGTGCGGCCGCTGGTCACCTTGGGGCGCGGGCGCGGGGAGGGACGGAGGGGCGCTCCGGGCTGCGCGGCTGGGAGCTGGGGGGCGGCGGAGACGGCGGGGGTCAGCCCCGAGGCCCTGGCCTGCTCTTCGGTGAGGAGAATCCCTTCGCGGCTGCCTTCTCTGTAGACGGTGATACCCTTGGTCCCCATCTTCCACGCCAGGAAGTAGATCCGTTCCACCTCCTGGAGGGAGACATCGCGCGGCAGATTCACGGTGCTGCTGATGGAATGGTCGATGTGCTTCTGGACGGTGGCCTGCATCTTCACCCGCATGTCGGGCGCGATCTGGTGTGCTGTGACGAAGAAGGGCGGCAGGTCCTCTTCCCGCCCGACCCCGAAGCGGGCCATGTACTCGCGGACGAGGGGGTGGTAGACCTTGAACGTCTCCCGGGACAGCGACTCAGAGCGTCGGACGTAGGAGAGGTCGAAGATGGGCTCAATGCCGCTGGTCACCCCGGCCAGGGCCGCGCCGCTGCCCACCGGGGGCACCGTAAGCAGGGCCACGTTGCGAAGGCCGTGGGTCTGGATGCGTTCCAGCACCTCCGGCGCCAGCGTCTGCAGGAAGGGGGACTGGAAGTGCTGCGCCGGGTCGTAGGCGGGGAAAGGCCCCTTCTCCATGGCCAGGTTGACGCTCTCGTCGTAGACGATGTTCTTGATCCTGTCGAAGAGCCGGTCGACGAATGCGACGGCCTCCTCTGTGTCGTACTTCAACCCCAGCTTGACCAGCATGTCGCCCAGCCCGGTGAAGCCCACGCCGATGCGACGGGATTTCAAGCTGGCCTCGCGCTGCTGCGGCAGGGGGTGTCTGTCGGCATTGTAGTCCAGCACGTTATCCAGGAATCGCGTGGCGTGGCGCAGAGCGGGGACGAGTGTCTCCCAGTCCACGCGTGCTTGCGGCGTAAAGGGATCGGTGACGAAACGGGCCAGGTTGAGGTTGCCAAGACAGCAGCAACCGTACGGTTCCAGCGGAATCTCCGAATTGCTGACGATCAACCCGTTCGCAACAAAGGACTTCGTATCCAGCACCGTCAGGTCGTACACCGGCTCGAAAACTCCTTCGTCAATGACCGCCGCGACTAGAGTCACATTTGTCACTGGGCGCAATTGCTTCCTGTGGGCTTGCTGCAGCGCGGCGATCATCTCCCGCTTGCGGGGAATGAGGCTGCCTATATCCTGGGCAAACCGTTCGATGGAGGGGTACCCGCTGATGCAGAGTTTGAAGCTGTCGTGGATGCTTCGATACTCTTGGAATTCACCACTCTTTGTCGCGTAGGTCAGCGTGGCTCGTCGCGACCGGTTCTCTTCGTCGGCCCGGTATCTGGTCACGGCTGAGAAGATGCCGAACTGCAGGAGGAGGAGTTGCACCTGCTCCATGAGGGCGCGGGAGGTGGACGAAATCCAGATCATTGGCTGCTCTGTGGGCTTCGACACACTCCCATCAGCGTCAAATAGTCCGCGTAAGAAGGCCGCCGTCGCATCGCGCGGCGCCGTCAGGATAGAGTGAGGAACTGTCTTCTCGTGAGCCCGCGCGGGCTGCAGCCCCAGGCTTTCCAGCATGCGGAGGAAGGCGGTGGAGTGGATGGAGACCCAGGCGCGCTTGGTACCTTCCCTTGTCCGGAGAGGATAAGGCTGAATGGCATCTCGCGCCCCGCCCACCGCGACGCGCTTCCGAGACCGAATGACACGAGCAACCAGCCTGTCGACAACGGGCTTGACATACGGCGCATCGTCGACGTGCATGCGGATATCGAGGCGGTTCGCGGCCGCGGCGCGGCCATTGTGGTGCACATAGCATCCATCACCCACGGCGTATCCCAGCGTGTAGGCCAGATCGTCGTCCCATACCTCGGGCAAGTCCACCAGCCAATGGTGGGCGCCCCGCCGCCTGGGCTGGACCCATCTGCCGTCCAGATGTAGATGCGGGCTCCGATCCCGGAAAATGACATCGCGGAGAGATGGATCGTTGCAATCCAGAACGGCCAGCACATCCCCGGGCTTCAGCTCGTCGATCCGCTTCCAGCCCTTAGAACCATGTAGCGGATCGGTTGTCTCGTCGTTGAGCACCTTGACCTTGTGGTCGCCGGTGCCGCGCAGCACAAAGCCGCTTGTGGTCTCGACCCGAAAGATTCGCTTGACACCCGTAAAGGCCAGGGCATCCGCTCTCGCCGCCACGACCCCGCGGGAGTCGCCGGCCCGTCGGTCGATCACGACCTCCGGATTGACTCGATCCGCTACGGCATTCTGCACCAGCTGGTCCAGCCGACGGATCCCGCCGGGCGTCATGACGTACGTCGAGCCCACAAGGGAGCACGGATTGGTGGTAATCACACCCATCCCGTTATATTCGCTTGTCGACCACCGCTTTACGGTGTCCCAAAAGATGACGCCGGGTTCGGCGTGATCTCGCGCGCCCTTGATCAGCTCATTCCAGAGCTCACGCGCTCGAATCGTGCGGCGGCATTGCGCCCGCTCATTCTCGAAGACCAAGTCCCAGTGACCATCCTCTTCCACGGCGCGCATGAACGCGTCGCTGACGCGCACGCTGATGTTAGCGTACCGTACCTTGTCCAGGTTGCGCTTCACGCGCGTGAAGTCCAGAACGTCCGGGTGGTTGTCAGCGATTGTGATCATCAGCGCGCCGCGCCGCCCGGACTGCCCGATCGTTCCGGTGGTGAGCGACATGAGCTCCATGAACGAAACGGAGCCGGTAGAGGAACGGGCCGCGTTGTTCACCGGCGCTCCGCGCGGCCGCAGCGGGGAGATGTCCACGCCCACGCCACCGCCCAGCGAATAGGTGCGCGCGGCTTCTTTCATCCACTCGAAGATGGCTTCGATGGAATCCTCTCGGATGGGGACGACGTAGCAGTTCAGATTCGTGACTCGCTTGGGGTTGCCCGCCCCGTGCATGATCCGCCCGCCGGGGATGAAGCGGAAGTCCTCAAGCAGCCAGTAGAACTTCTCCTCCCACTCCGTCCGCCTCTCCGGGGCCTCCACCGAGGCCAGCTCCCGGGCGATGCGCCGCCACATCTCCGGGGGCGTCTTCTCCAGCACCCGACCTTCGGGGTCGCGCAGCGCATACTTGTCGTAGAAGACGCGCGCCCGCAGGTCGTCGCCCCCAAAGTAGGCCAGGGTCTCCGGCGGCAGGTCGGTGGCAGCGGCGTGACGGGTAGAAAGAGCGGCCTCCATGACGTTCACCCCCCTGGGCGCGCTTACTGCTGTTCGGTGCCGTTGGGCAGCGGGATCAGCGGAACCTGCGCGCGGCCGGCGGCCTCGCGCGCCTTGCGGGCCTTCAGCGTTTCGATCTCCTCCACCAGCGTGTCCACATCCTGGAAGCGGCGGTGCTCGGAGGCGAAGCGGACGTAGGCCACGTCGTCGAGGTGGCGCAGCCGCTCCATCACCATCTCCCCGATCCGCACACTGGGGACCTCGCGCTCCCCGCGGTTGCGGATCTCACGTTCCACCCCCTGGACCAGCGTCTCCAACGCCTCCATGGAGATAGGCCGCTTCCCTGCGGCCTTGACCAGTCCGGCGAGGATCTTGTCGCGGTTGAACGGCTCGCGGCGGCCGTCGCGCTTGACCACCATCAGGGGGATGTGATCCACCCGCTCGTAGGTGGTAAATCGGCGGCCGCAGCTCAGGCACTCCCGCCTGCGGCGGATGGCGGCGCCGTCGTCCACGGGACGGGAGTCCAGGACCTTGCTCTCCTCGTGTTCGCAGTACGGACAGCGCATAGGCTGCTCGCGTTGTCGAGGCTAGTGGCAGTCGGTGACGCAAGAGGCATTGTACACCCCAATATATTGTGGGTCAAGAGCAAATCCGGGCCAGATATTGTACGATCGGAGCCCTCGGAAGTGCCTTGATTTGGCCTGAAAGGGTCTCGTGTGGACTTCCGACGGAAGGTCCCCCTCCCGGGAAGCTACCCTGCCACCAGCCTCTCTCGCCTGTAGACCCAGGCGCCGAGCACCAGGGCCACCCCGGTGGCCGCGAGGAGCGCAAGGACCGCCACCGCCAGCTCCCAGGAGCTTACTCCGTCCAGCAGCAGGGCTCGGAGGAGGAAGGCCCCGTTGAGGCCAGGCAGGGCATAGACCCAGGTCCGTTGGCCCCACTCCGGCAGGATCTGGGCGAGGAGGACGCTGCCCACCGCCAACAGATAGACCGGGGTGAAGAGCTGCTGGGCCTCGCGTACGGTTCGAGCGGCCAGGCTCAGGAGGAGCTGCAGGGCGCTGAGGAAGGCGGCGAAAGCCAGCCCGGCGCCCACGAGCGTGCCGGCGGCCGAGGCGGAGAGCGAGGCGGGGGCGGCGGACGTCAGGCGCAGGGAGAGCAGGACGGTGACAACCACCAGCACCACCGAGGAGGTGGCCAGGACGAAGACCGCGCCGAACTTCCCCAGGACGAGCGCCAGGCGGTCAGGCGGGGCGAGCAACAGGCCGGGAAGGGTCCCTCGCTCCCGCTCGCCCGCCCCCAGGTCCAGCGCAGCGTATTGGCCGCCGAGCAGCATCCACACGGTCATGAAGAAGGGAAGGATCAGGGCCAGGTGGGTCTCCCCCTCCCGGCCAGGCGGCGTCACGCTGGCGTACTCCACCTGCAGGGGCAACAGCCGCTCCGGGCGGACGCCGCGACGCGCCAGCTCGGCCTCCACGTGCGCCAGGCTGAACTCGGCGAGCGCCCGGTCGATCTTCTGCCTGGCCAGGAGTGAGACGACGGAGCCTTCGTCGTAGAGGACCCGCAGGCGAATCGGTCCACCGGGAGGCCCCGGGGCCGCCTCGAGCACCGCGTGTACGATCCCTCGGCGTAGCGCCGCCTCCGCCGCAGGTACCACCACCACCTCGATCCAGCCCCGGGCTGTGGCGGCAGCGAGCCACCGGCTCAGGGCCTCCCCATCGACCACGGCCACGCGGGCGGGGGCGTGACGCAGCCGCGTCTCCTCGCGCAGCGCCAGGGCGGGCAGCCCCAGGGCCACGGCGGGCATGATTACCACCGGCAGCAGCACCGCGAGCAGCAGAGTGCGCCGGTCCCGGACCGCCTCCAGCAGCTCCTTGCGAAAGACGGCCCACGCCGCTCGGATCACCGGGAGGTCACCCGGCAAACCTCCGGCCTAGGGAACAGGGCGGACGGCCCAAAGCGGCACCGCGCTAACCGCGAAGATCCCGACGAGCAGGCATCCCATCAGGACGCGGGAGGGGGCCAGCGGCGTCAGGTCGTCCAGCGGCCCGGGGTGGCCGCGAGAGTTGAAGAATAGGATGAGGATGGCCATGGGCACGTACCCCAGCGCCAGGGCCACCGCCACGGCCACGTATGAGATGACCCGGTGGCGCTCCGGACCCAGCGCTGCACGCACGGCGTGGCCGCCGTCCAGCATGCTGGCGGGCAGGAGGTTGAGGCTTGTCACCAGCAGCCCGATCCACCCGGCCCAGTATGTCGGGTGGCCCAGGATGATGCTCCCCTCCGGGGCGTCGAGGAGCACCCGACTCAGCCACTGCACCAGCAACGGATCGGGGATGCTCACCAGCGGGCCGGAGAGCGCCTGCAGGACGAAGGAGTGCTTGATCCCGTAGACGAGGACCGGGATTGCCACCAGGAATCCCGCCAGCGGGCCCGAGGCGCCCAGGTCCATCAGGCCGTTGCGGTCCGGCGCCGGTGAGCGCGTCAGGATCACGGCTCCCAGCGTACCGATGGGCAACACGGTGGGCAGCGGCGGCATGGGGATGAAGTAGGGCAGGCTGGCCCGGATGCCGCGCAGCATGGAGGCCACCTTGTGCCCCATCTCGTGGGTGAGCAGGATGGCCATCAGGGGCAGGGAGAAGGCCAGGGCAGCGCTTGTAGCGTCATCCATCAGTCCCTCCCGCACCAGGAAGGTCGCCTGCTGATAGCCGGCGTAGAAGGTCGTGCCCAGCGTGGCCAGCAGTAGCAGCAGGTTAACCCCCCAGCGGGGGCGCAGGGGCGGGGGTTCCGGCAGCAGGATGACCACATCCCGGCCCCGGCGACGGCGCAACGCTGGCACCAGGTGCATCGGCTGCAGCCGGCGCCTCAGGGCGGCGAAGGCGGACTGCACGTCCGGCGGGCGGCGGATGACAAAGGCCGGCCGCTCCCCCTCGAAGAGGATGTCCTCGACGGGGAAGGACGCCGCCACCAGTCGGGCCAGCTCCTGGACCTGGGCGGGAAGCTCCTCGGGCAGTGTTGCGCTCACGGACGAATTCCAGCATATCACCTGCGCGGACCCGCCGCTTGCGGATCACACTTCCCCGGACCGAGTTGTGCCTACCGGCGGCGCAGGAAGGCGGGGATGTCCAGGTCGTCGATCACCTTCACCGGCTCCTTCAGCCGCAGGGGCTCCTCCGGCTGCCCGTTGCCCTCCGGGCGGGCCCCGTCGAAGCCGGTGGCGATGACCGTGATGCGGATCTCCCCGTCAGCCTTGTCGTCGATGACCGCGCCGAAGATGATGTTGGCGTCGGGGTCGGCTGCATCCTTGACGATCTGCGCCGCCTCGGAGACCTCCATCAACCCCAGGTCCAGCCCGCCGGTGACGTTGATGAGCACGCCGCGGGCGCCGTTCATCGAGGTCTCCAGCAGCGGGCTGCTCACCGCCGCCTGGGCCGCGCGCAGGGCGCGGTCCTCGCCGCTGGCCACGCCGATGCCGATGAGCGCCGAGCCCGCCTCCGCCATCACCGTGCGCACGTCGGCGAAGTCCAGGTTGATCAGACCGGGCACGGTGATCAGGTCGGCGATCCCCTGCACGCCCTGCCGCAGGACGTCGTCGGCCACGCGGAAGGCCTCGACGATGGTTACGGAGCGGTCCACGATCTGCAGGAGACGGTCATTGGGGATGGTGATCAGGGTGTTCACCTTCTGCTTGAGGTTGCGCGCGCCTTCCTCCGCGGTGGCCTGGCGGCGCCGCCCCTCAAAAGAGAAGGGCTTGGTCACCACGCCGATCGTCAGCGCCCCCAGGTCGCGGGCGAGCTCGGCGATGACGGGCGCGCCCCCGGTCCCGGTCCCCCCGCCCATTCCCGCGGTGATGAAGACCATGTCCGCGCCCTCCAGCGCCTCGTAGAGGTCCTCCTTGCTCTCTTCCGCGGCCTGCCGGCCCACGGTGGGGTCGCCACCCGCCCCCAGCCCCTTGGTCGTCTTGGCCCCGATGTGGATCTTCCGGTCGGCGTTGGAGAGGGCCAGGGCCTGCGCGTCGGTGTTGATGGCGATGAACTCAACCCCCCGCAGGCCGGCATGGATCATGCGGTTGACGGCATTGCTCCCCCCGCCGCCGACCCCTACCACCTTGATGGCCGCATAGCGGCGCAGATCGCGCTCGGTGTGTCCCATATCCTCTCCTCCCTCATCACCGGTGCTAGGCGCCCTGAAGCACGGCGCGAAAGACGCCGCGCAGCCAGCCCATGGCGCCCTTGTTCCCATTGCCCTGCCGCAGCAGGCGCAGCCCGCTGCGCTCCCGCGCCCCGATCTGCACCAGCCCCACCGCAGTGCTGTAGACGGGGCTGTGCACTGCGTCAGTCACTCCGCTGACGCGCTCCGGTGCGCCGGCCCGCGCCGGCAGCTCCAGGGCCTCGGAGGCATAGGGGGCGATCCCCGCCAGCAGCGCGGTGCCGCCGGTGAGCACCACGCCCCCCGGCACCAGGTGCGCGTAGCCGGCGCGCCGTAGCTCCGCCCGCAGCAGGCCCATGATCTCCGCCACCCGCGGCTCGATGATCTCGCATAGCAGTCGGCGCGGCAGGATGCGAGGGGTGCGGTCTCCCACGGTCACCACCTCGATCAGCTCCCCCTCGGCTGCCATGTGCGGTGAGGCGGCGCCGGCGCGGACTTTCAGCTTCTCCGCCTCGCTGATGGGCGTGCGCAGGCCGACGGCGATGTCGTTGGTGAGGTGTGTGCCGCCCACCGGGAGGATGGCGCTGTGACATAGGCCGCCGCCGACGAAGACGCCGATGCTGGTGGTCCCCCCGCCGATGTCCGCCACCACGGTGCCCAGCTCCCGCTCGGCAGGGGTGAGGACCGCCTCCGCGGAGGCCAGCGGCTCCAGGACCAGCTCCTCTACCTCCAGACCGGCTTCCTGCACACACTTGGCCACGTTGGCCAGAATGGTGGCCAGGCCCGTGACGATGTGCGCCTCGACCTCCAGCCGGGCGCCGAACATGCCCACGGGGTTGCGCACGCCGTCCTGGCCGTCCACGACGAAGTCGCGCGGCAGGAGGTGAATCAGGTCGCGATCGGAGGGAGGCAGCGCGTTCATCCGAGCCGCCTCCACCACCCGGTTCACATCCCCCGCCTCGATCTCGTGGTCACTGCGTGCCACGGCGACGATGCCGCGGGAGTTGGCCGAGGCGATGTGCTCGCCGGAGACGGAGACGAAGGCGGCGCTGAAGCGGGCGCCGGCCATGCGCTCGGCGCGCTCTACCGCCTCCTCAATGGCCTTGATGGTGGCGTCCAGGTCGACGACGACGCCCTTGCGCAGACCCAAAGAGGGAGAGGTCCCCATCCCAACGATGTGGACCTCTCCTTCTTCATCCACCTCGCCTGCGAGGGCGCAGACCTTGGTGGTGCCAATATCGAGACCAATGACCAGGCCCTTCTTCGGCACGGGTACGACTCCAGGTCCGTATCAGGTCCGTCGTCTCCGGGTCGGGCCCGCCCGCCCCGGATGGGCAAGTTGTCGCTCCGGCTCCCCGAGGGTCGCCGATTGAGCGATACTTCCACGCCTCCGCGGCGACTCCTCCTCCCCTGCGGCGGCTCCTCCTCCCCCGCGGCGACTCCTCCTCCCCGGGGACGATCCTCGCGTGCGCGAGCCGGCCTCCGCTGACCTTATCGGGGAGCGCCGCGCGGCTTCACGATCACTTGATCGGGCAAGCTCAGGTCGACGTACTCCAGGTCGGCCCCCCGGGCACGGAGAGTCCGCAGGATCTCGGGGGCTGCGGCCAGGCGCTGCCGCAGCCCGCGAAGCGGGCCGGCGCGGATCTCCAGGCCGTCCGCGGTGTAAATGAAGACCTCCTGTGTCCGGGTCACCTGCAGGTGCGCCGCCACCGCTCGGAGGGCCTGCGGCAGGTGGGGAAGCAGGCGCAGCCCGGCGCGCACCGCCGCCGACGGGATCTCCTCTCCCGGAGCCATCCAGGCGGGCGTGCTGCCACGCTCGGAGACCAGGAGCAGGTCCGGGCGCGACGACCGCACCTCCAGGACGACGCCGGCGGCGTCGACGACAGCGTAGCCGGATGCGGAGGGAACGGCCGCGGCGGGGGTCCGCTCGCGGATTTGGATGAGGATCCCGTGCGGCGGCCGGGCGCGCACCCGCGCCTCGGCGATCCAGGGGTGACGCGTCAGCCGCTCCGCCACCTCCCGGGCGTCCACGGTGAAGATGGAGCGCGAACCCGCAACCAGCCCCGAAGCGGCGCGCACTGCGTCGGGGGAAAGCCGCTGCGCCCCTTCCACCTCGATGCGGCTCAGGGTGAACAGGGCAGAGCCGGGCAGGCTGGCCAGGACCAACAGGGCGATCATGACCAGGGCGAAACGCAGCTTAGAATTCCCCCAGCAACTTGATCTCCAGCTCCAGCTCCACGCCGGCGTAGCGGCGCACGCGCTCCCGCACCTGCTCAATGAGCGCCAGCACCTGGGCGGCGGTGGCCCGGTGGCGGTTGACGATGTAGTTGGCGTGGATCTCCGAGACCACGGCATCCCCCACGGCCAGGCCCTTGGCCCCGGCGGCGTCGATCAGCCGGCCGGCGTGGTCTCCCTCCGGGTTGCGGAAAACGCACCCGGAGCTGGGCGGTCCGATGGGCTGGGTGACGCTGCGCTGCGCTAGCCAGGCGTCCATGCGGCGCTGCACCTCGGCGGCGGGGGCAGGGATGAGGCTCAGATCCGCCTCCAACACCACCGCCGGGCGGTGCTGCAGCACCGATGTCCGGTACGCGTACCCCAGCTCGGCGGCAGCCAGCACCTCCTCTCCCCGCGGGGTGACCACCCGTACCCGCTCCACGACCTCGCTCATGGCATGTCCGTGGGCCCCGGCGTTCATCACCACCGCCCCGCCCACCGAGGCGGGGATGCCGGCGGCGAACTCCAGCCCGGCGAGGCCGCGCCGCGCCGCCGCCTGCGCCAGGCGTGGAAGCCCATGGCCGGCCTGGACCGCCACCTGCGCCCCGGCGAAGCGCACGCGGTCGACCCCCTTCCCCACCTTGATGACCACGCCGCGCACCCCCGCGTCGGCCACCAGGACGTTGGACCCCTGCCCCAGGGTGACGAAGGGCACCCCACGTGCGAACAGGAAGGCCGCCACATCCCGCAGCTCTTCCACGCTGCGCGGGATAACCAGGAAGTCGGCCGGTCCGCCGATGCGCATGGAGACATGCTTCCACAGGGGCTCGCCGGGACGCACGTCCCGCGCCCGCTGCCGTAGCTCCTCCTCCAGGGTGGCCACAGCCGGGCGCGTCACGGCCGCACCCGGGCGCGCAGCAGCTCCAGGAGGCGGTCCGCCGCCGTCCAGATGTCCCCCGCGCCCAGAGTCAGCACCAGGTCGCCGGGCCGGGCTAGACGCGCAACCCGCTCGGCCGCCTCCTCCGCGGATGGGACGAACTCCACGGGCCGGCGCAGACGCACCGCGTCCACGATCAGCGCGGCGCTGACCCCGGGGATGGGCTCCTCGTCGGCGGGATAGATCTCCGTGATCACCACCTGGTCGGCGTCGCGGAACGCATCGGCGAACTGGGCATGGGTGGTCCGCGTCCGCGTGTAGCGGTGCGGCTGGAAGAGGGCCACCACCCGCCGCCCCGGCCAGCACTCCCTGGCCGCCCGCAGCACGGCCGCGACCTTTACGGGGTTGTGGGCATAGTCGTCTACGACCAGGACGCCCTCCGCCTCCCCCCGGATCTCGAAGCGGCGGCGCACGCCACGAAATGCGGCCAGCGCCTGGGCGATGATGTCGAAGGAGATGCCCACCTGCAGGCCGATGGCCACGGCCCCCAGGGCGTTGGCCACGTTGTATCGCCCGGGGACCTGTAGGGTCAGCCGTCCCAGCCGTCTTCCTCCGTGTCGCACCAGGGCGCGGCTGGCCGGGCCGCGCAGCTCCTCAACCTCCGCCACCAGATCGCCATCCCCGCCCAGCCCGTAGGTGATCACGGGGACGCGCGGTACCGATGCCATGCGTGCGGTGATGGGATGGTCGGCGCAGAGGACGGCGAAGCCGTCTGCCCGGATCCCTTGCAGAAACCGGCGGAACGTCCGCTCCAGGTGCTCCGGCGACGCGTAGAAGTCGGCGTGGTCGGTGAGGTCCAGGCTGGTCACCACCGCAGCCCACGGCGCCACATGGAGCAGCGAGCCGTCGCTCTCATCCACCTCCGCCACCATCCAGGGCGAGGCCCCCACCCGTGCGTTGCCGCCAAGCGCCACCACGTCGGCGCCGACCAGCGCGGTGGGGTCCAGGCCGCCGACGACCAGCACCTCCGCCGCCATGGCCGTGGTGGTAGTCTTGCCGTGCGTCCCGGCCACGGCGATGGAGCGGGCGTCGCCCATCAGGCGGCCCAGCAGCTCGGCACGGTGCCAGACCGGCAGGCCGCGGCCCCGCGCCGCCAGGAGCTCCGCGCTCTCCGCAGGCACCGCCCGCGAGGCCACCACCAGGTCTACCCCCTTCAGGTGAGCGGGGCTGTGGCCGATCCGCACCACCGCACCGCGGGCCTCCAGCCGGTGGGTGGCGTCGGAGGCCCGGATGTCGCACCCGGAGACCACGGCGCCCCGAGCCAGCAGCACCTCAGCCAGGGCGCTCATCCCCGTCCCGCCGATGCCGACGAAGTGGACGTGTTGCTGCGCGTCGATCATGGTGCCTGCACCATTTGCCCCATGGCGCCCACCGCGCTATCCGGGCGTCCGCGTCGTTCCCAGCGCCTGCCCGGAGCGGCCACCGGAGGACCGCGGGGGTCCCGAAGGAGCGGGAGGCTCGATCGGCGACCGTCCAGCCGCGGCCAGCAGGAGGTCGAGGACGCGGGCGGCGGCGGCGGGGCGGCCCAGGCGACGGCTCGCCTCCGCCATCGCCCGCAGGAGGACCCGATCGTGGGCCAGCCGACGGATGTGCTCCTGCAGGCGCAGCCCGCTCAGCTCTGCGTCAGGGATTACCTCTGCGGCGCCTGCTGCGGCCAGCCGGCTGGCGTTGGCGTCCTGGTGCCCTCCCGCCGCGTGGGGGTAGGGTACCACGATGGCGGGCAGCCCCCAGGCCGTGACCTCGGCCAGGGTGGAGGCGCCCGCCCGGCAGACCACCAGGTCCGCGGCGGCGTAGGCGTCGCCCATCTGCTCGACGAACGCCAGGGGGATATGCCGGATCGCCGGCGGGCCCACGTGCTCTCGGTGCCCGATCTCCCTCCGCACCCACTCCAGGTGCTCGCCGCCCGTCTGGTGCAGGATCTGGATGGGCTCGTACATCATCAGCGTGGCGGCCTCGCCCACGGCGCGGTTGAGGCTCATCGCCCCCTGGCTGCCGCCCAGCACCAGGACGGTGAAGCGGTCCGGGGCCAGGCCGAAGGTATGCCGGGCGCGATCCCGCTCCCCGCGCAGGACGCTGGGCCGCACGGGAACCCCGGTGACGACGGTTCGGCCCGGCGGGAATCCGGGCATCTGGGCCGGGACGGAGATCGCCCGGGCCCAACGGGCAAGCCAGGTGTTGACCAGGCCGGGGATCATGTTCTGCTCCTGCAGCACCAGGGGGATGCGCAGGAGCAGCGCCGCCAGGCCCACGGGAGCGGAGGCATACCCGCCGGTAGCCAGCACCGCATCGGGGGCAAAGCGCCGCAGCCGGTAAAGCGCCTGCAGCATCCCTGCCGCGTTCACCGCCAGCGACCAGAGCGCGGCAGGGCCCACCCGCCGCGGCAGCGGGCGCGAGGCCACCCGGACAAAGGGCCACCCGGCCGGGCCCAGCACGCGGGCCTCCAGCCGCGCCCCGCCCACGAACAGGATCTTGGCGGCAAGACGCGCCTGCGCCACCTCCCCCACGGCAATCCCGGGGTAGAGGTGACCTCCCGTGCCCCCGCCGGCGATGACCAGCCGCAGGCCACTCGCAGCGCCCACTCACTCCACCTCCCTGACCGGCTGCCACGGAAGAGCCTGGGGGCTGCGGCGGGTGCTGTACTGGGAGATGTTAAGCAGGATCCCCACCCCCATGCAGGTCATAAGCAGGGAGGAGCCGCCAAAGCTGATGAACGGCAGAGGGACGCCGGTGACCGGGAGGATCCCCGCCGTCACCCCGATGTTGGCCGCCGCCTGCCCCACGATGCTGGTAGTAATCCCGGCGGCGAGCAGCGCCCCGTACCGGTCCGGCGCCGAGCGGGCGATGCGCAGGCCCCGGTAGGCGATGAAGGCGAAGAGGCCGATCACCGCCGCCGCCCCCAGCAGCCCCAGCTCCTCCCCCAGGATGGCGAAGATGAAGTCGGTGTGCCGCTCGGGGAGGTAGAAGTACTTCTGCCGGCTCGCGCCAAGCCCCACCCCGAGAAGCCCTCCCGACCCGAGCGCCAGGAGCGACTGGATGATGTGAAATCCGCTGCCCCGCGGATCACGCCAAGGGTCGAGAAACGCCATGAGCCGGCGCACGCGGTACGGCTCCAGCAAGGTCACCGCGGCCAGGACGGGGAACCCGGCCACCACCACGCCTCCCAGGTGCCAGACGCTGGCACCCCCCACGAAGAGCATCGCACCGGCGATCCCCACCAGGAGCAGGGCTGTCCCCATGTCGGGCTGGGCGGCGACCAGGAAGAACAGTGCCGCAGTGACCAGAACCGGGGGACGCAGGACTTGGAGCTGCCGGATGGAGGCGCCCCGGCTGTCCAGGTAGTTGGCCAGATATAGAATGAGGATGAGCTTGGCCGCCTCCGCCGGCTGGAAGGTCGCCGGCCCCAGCACCAGCCAGCGCCGCGCCCCGCCGGCCGCGCGCCCCAACCCCGGAACCAGCACCGCCACCAGCGCCAGCATACCCACGAGCAGCAGTCCCGGGGTGAGCGGCCTCAGACGCGGGTAGTGCACGGTCAGCGCCACGTACATGGCGGTGACGCCCAGGGCGCTCCACAGCAGCTGCCGCTTGAGAAAGAAAGCGGGATCCCCGAACCGCTCCAGGGCGACGATGGCGCTCGAACTGTAGATCATGACGATGCCGATGCCGATCAGGGCCACGGTGGCGGAGAAGAGGTAGACGTCTGGGAAGCGGCGCGATACGGCGTCCATGAGAGGCCAGCGGTATTCAGTTGGTTCTTACTTGGCCCCGGCTGTCGCAAACTCCTCCGCCAGAGCGCGGAAGCGGTCGCCGCGCTGGCGGTAGTCGGCGAACTGGTCGAAGGACTCACAGCCGGGAGAGAGCAGGACCGCCTCCCCGGGCCGGACCAGGCGCGCCACCTCTGCCATCGCCGCTTCCAGCGTTCCGGCAATGACCACAGGCGGGCGCGGCGGCGGGAGCGCTGCCACCGCCTGGGCCAGCGCCTGGGCCGTGGAGCCGATGAGCAGGACTGAGCGGCAGCGGCCTGAAGCGGCGATAGCATCGGTCATGGGCCGGAAGTCCTCGGGGGCCGCGTCGCGGCGGAAGCCTCCGGCGATGAGGAAGAAGGGGCGTCCCAGGCTGCGGATGGCCGCAGCAGCGGCCGTGGGGTTTGTGGCCAGGGAGTCCTCGTAGAAGGCGACCCCACGGTACTCCCCAACATTTCGGAACCGGTAGGGCAGACCGCGGAACCCCCGCAGGACCCCCGCCATGACCCCTGGGGGCACGCCTACGATGGACGCGGCGGCGCAGGCGGCCAGGGCGTTCTCCACCATCGCCTGCCCGGGGAGGTGCAACTCAGGGGTCGCCAAGACGGCTGGTGCGCCCCTACAGGCCAGCCGCAGCACCTCTCCGTCGAGATACGCGCCCCTGGTCACCGCTCCCTCGGCGCTGAACCACCACACCTGCCCGCGGGTCCCAGCGGCCATGGCCGCCGTCGGAGGGTTGTCACGGTTGAGCACGGCATGGTCGCCCGGCCCCTGGTAGCGGATCAGCGTGGCCTTTACCTGCACGTAGGCCTCCATCGTTCCGTGGTCGTCCAGGTGGTGCGGCGCCACGTTGGTGACAACGCCGATGTGCGGGCTGCGGTCCAGGCCCACCAGTTGCCGGTTGCTGATCTCCAGTACCAGCCAAGCCTGCGGGGTGATCTGGTCCAGGAAGTAGAGCATCGGCACGTGGCTGCGGTCATTGCCCGAAAAGAAGACCGTGTGTCCTGCGGCGCGCAGCATCTCTGAGATCAGGGTGGCTACGGTGAATTTGCCGTTGGTCCCGGTCACGCCGATGATGGGACAGGGACACGTCTGGAAGAAGAGGCGGGTCATGGAGGTAAAGGGCACGCCCCGCGCCTGCAGCGTGTGCAGCGGGGCGTTCTCCGGGTGACGGAACCAGGACTGCGGTACCACCACCAGGTCCGCATGCTCGATGCCCGCCAGGTAGTCGTCGCGGTAGCAGATCCGCACCGGGGAGTCCAGGAGGCGGGCCAGCGCCGCCGGCCGCGCCTCGGGAGGAAGCCACTGATGCGTCCGGTGGAAGGTCTCCGCGAACTGCTCAGGGGAGACACTGAGGTCGTGCGCGGTGATGGTGGTCACGCCGCAGGAAAGCAGGAAGTCGATCACCGCCGACCCCTCGGTGCCCGCCGGACCGATGACGTGGACTGCCTTCCCCCGCAACGTCTCCTGCATCATCGCGGCCCCTGCACCTGACCCCGCCCGGGCAACAGCCTGCGCACGCAATGTCTCATCCTGCGCGCACCCGCCTCTCAGAAGACCACCAGCAGGCCCGCCAGCGCCGCCAGGGCGGCCAGCAGCCAGAAGCGGGTCACCGTCTGCGGCTCCGTCCACCCCGCCAGCTCGAAGTGGTGGTGCAGCGGGCTCATGCGGAAGATGCGCCGCCCGCCGGTGGCCTTGAAGTAGGCCACCTGAGCCAGGACGGAGAGCGCCTCGGCCACAAACACCGCCCCGACCACGACCAGCACAAGCTCCGTCTTCGTCAGGACGGCCAGCCCCGCCAGCCCCGCTCCCAGGGCGTTACTCCCCGCGTCTCCCATGAACACCAGGGCCGGATAGGCGTTGAACCAGAGAAAGCCGATGCACGCGCCGGCCAGGCCCGCCGCCAGCAGCCCCAGGTCGGGCTGGCCCCGGTGGAAGGCGATGGCCGCGTACGTTCCGGCCGCGATGGCACTCAGGCCAGCCGCCAGCCCGTCCAGCCCGTCAGCCAGGTTCACCGCGTTCACGAAGCCCAGGATGAAGGCCATGCCAAAAGGCACGTAGATCCACCCCAGCTCCACGCTGCCCACCCAGGGGAGGGCCACGGTGGACCCGTCCGCCACGGTGCGGCTCACGTAAAGGACCGCCCCGGCGGCCAGCAGCGCCTGCGCGGCCAGGCGTTCCCGGGCGCGCAGGCCCAGGTTGCGGCCGCGGCGCACCTTGAGGACGTCGTCCAGCAGGCCGATGCCGCCAAACCCCAGCATCATCAGCAGCACCAGCGCCACCGGAGGCGTCGGCGGGGCAGCCGCCACCGTGCCGAGGACGGCCGCCGCAACCAGCAGGAGCCCTCCCAGCGTGGGCGTCCCGGCCTTGCCGCGGTGACGCGCCGGGGCGTCCTCCCGGATGGCTTGGCGAACGTTCCACGCGGCCAGCCGGGCGATCACACTGCGCCCGCCCACAAGTACCAGCGCAGCGGCCAGGACGGCGGCCAGCGCCGCCCGCTCCACGCCACTCACCGTCGTGGCCGGGCCGCGATGCCGCGCAGCGCCTCCACCAGCGTCTCCAGGGCCATCGCTCGCGACCCCTTCACCAGGATGACGTCACCGGGGTGGAGCAGCGCTGGCAGGAGCGCCGCCGCCGCCTCGCGGTCGGGCACGTGGATTACCTCGGACCCTACCTCCTCCCGCGCGCCCTCCGCCAGCGCGGTCGCCTCGGGGCCCACGGCCAGGATCAGCGCCGTCCCTCGTTGGGCAGCCTCCCGGCCGATCTCCCGGTGCAGGCGGGGAGATTCGTCGCCCAGCTCCCGCATGTCCCCCAGGATAGCCACGCGGCGGCGTTCTCCCGCCAGGCCCTCGAGGACATCCAGCGCCGCGCGCACCGAGCGCGGGCTGGCGTTGTAGGTGTCGTTGATGATCAGGAGGTCCCCCGCCTCCTCAACCTGCAAGCGCCTGGACGGCTGGGGTGCCAGCTCCAGCCCCGCGCGCACCGCTGCGAGCGCCACGCCCAGAACGGTGGCCACCGCTGCAGCCGCCAGGGCGTTGCCCACGTTGTGCCGCCCGGGCAGTGGCAGGCGGACCTGTGCGGCTTCCCCCCCCACGACGAGGCGGAAGGTGCATCCCCGGCCTGCCGCCACCACGTGCTCCGCGCGCACCTCCGCCTCCGGCGACAGCCCGAACCGCAGGATGCGGCAGGGGGCCAGGCCCGCGAGGTAGTCCGTCCAGGGATCGTCGGCGTTCAGAATGGCGGTGCCGTCCGCCGGCAGGCCTTCCACCAGCTCGCCCTTGGCCCGGGCGATGCGCTCCACGGATCCCAGCAGCCCCAGGTGCGTCTCCCCGATGTTGGTGATGACGCCGATGCGCGGCCGGGCGATCTCCACAAGCTCGCGGATCTGTCCCAGGCCGCGCATCGCCATCTCTGCCACCACCACCTCGGTGTCCGCAGTGGCCCGCAGGAGGGTGAGCGGGACGCCGATCTCCGCGTTCCAGGTCTCCTCGGAGCAGACCACGCGGTAGCGCTGCCCCAGCACTGCCGCCGCCAGCGCCGCCACCGTGGTCTTGCCGACGCTCCCGGTGACACCGACAACCTGCGCCGCCAGCTCCCGCCGGTAGCGCGCGGCGATGGCTCCCAGGGCGCGTAGCGTGTCCCCGACCAGCAGGATCGGGACCGGAGGCTGGGGCGGCTCCTCCGGGAGGACCGCGGCCACCACCCCCACAGCCCCGCGAGCGGCGGCGGCACCGATGAAGCGGTGCCCGTCGGTCCGCGGCCCACGCAGGGCCACAAAGAGATCGCCCGGATGCACGGTGCGACTGTCGGTGGAGACGCCGCGCACCGTGAGTTCCTCCAGCGTGCGCTGGTCTTGCGGAGGGTGGACGCGCGCTCCCGTGGCCCGTGCCAGCTCGGCCAGGGAGAGGGTGACCGGCCGGGTCACGGCGCCACGCTCCCCTGTCGGGCCCGCAGGGCCTCGCGGGCGACCACCCGGTCGTCGAAGGGGTGGCGCACCCCGCAGACCTCCTGGTACGTCTCGTGCCCCTTGCCCGCGATGATCACGATGTCGCCCGGCGCGGCGGCGTCGATAGCGTGGTGAATCGCCGCTCGGCGGTCCGGCTCAACCTCCACGCGGGCGCGGCGGAACTCGCCTGCCGTCGCCCGGATGCCCTGGAGGATCTCATCGATGATCGCCACGGGCTCTTCGCTGCGCGGGTTGTCCGAGGTGACGACGGCGAGGTCCGCCAGTTCCACGGCGAGCCGGCCCATCATGGGTCGCTTGGCCCGGTCGCGGTCGCCGCCACAGCCAAACACCACAACCACCCGCCCCCGCGTGATCTGCCGCGCCGTGCGCAGGACGTTCTCCAGGCCGTCGGGTGTGTGGGCGTAGTCCACGATGACGGCGAAGTCCTGCCCTTCCTGCACCGGCTCGAAGCGGCCGGGAACCCCGCGCACCGTCTCCAGCGCCGCCGCCCCGGCCTCCAGCGGAACCCCCAGGGCCATGCCGGTGGCCAGCGCGGCCAGGGCGTTGGCCACGTTGAAGGCGCCGCCGATGTGCAGCCGCACCGGGCAGGAGCCCTGCGCCGTGGTGGCGCGGAAGGTGCATCCCTCCAGGTCCAGCACCACCTCCTCCGCCCACAGATCCACCCCGGGAGGGCCGGAGCGCCCGCCGCCGTGCAGGGCAAAGCGGCGCACCGGCGCCCTGCTGGCCCGCGCCATCTCCTCCGCCGCGGGATCGTCGGCGTTGACCACGCTCCACCCCTGCGGGTCCACCAGGGTAAACAGCCGGCGCTTCGCCCCCAGGTAGGCCTCCCACGTGCCGTGGAAGTCCAGGTGGTCGGGTGTCAGGTTGGTGAATACCGCGACGCGGAAGCGGGTCCCGTCCACGCGGTGCAGCGCCAGCGCGTGGGAGGCCACCTCCGCGGCCACATGGGTCACCCCCTGGTCACGCAGGGCAGCCAGCAGGTGCTGCAGGTCGGGCGCCTCCGGCGTCGTGCGGTCGGTCTCGATGACCCCCGCGGGCGCCCACACCCCCATGGTCCCCATGATGGCGCTACGGTAGCCGGCCCCCCTGAGGACCGCGTCGATGAAGAACGTGGTCACCCCTTTGCCGTTGGTGCCGGTGACCCCGATGACGGTCAACGCGTCTGCGGGATGCCCGTAGAAGGCGGCGGCCAGCGCCCCCAGAGCGGCGCGGGTGTCCGCCACGAGGATCTGCGGGACGTCCGGCGGCACCGCCACCGGCCGCTGCACCAGCACCGCGGAGGCCCCGCGGCGCAGGGCCTCCGGGACAAAGGTGTGGCCGTCGTGGTGAGCACCGCGGATGGCTGCAAAGAGGAACCCGGGCTTCACGCGGCCGGAGTGGTAGGCGACGCCCGCGATGACCCGGTCCGTACCCCCCCTGATAGTGTGCCCCGGAAGCGCGGCCAGGAGAGTGGATAGGGGAACGCCACTCACAGCTTCTCCCTCGCCATGCGCTCCTCCACCCTACCCCGGCGCCGCCTGCACCGGATTGCGCAGCACCCCGATGCCCTCCACTTCGACCTCCACCACGTCGCCGACCTGCAGGTAGCGCGGGGGCTGAAACCCCATCCCCACGCCGCCCGGCGTACCCGTGGCGATCAGGTCCCCGGGCTCAAGGGTCATCCCCCGCGAGAGGTCGGCGATGAGCGCCGCCAGCGGAAAGATCATGTCGGCGGTGGAGGCCTCCTGGCGCAGCTCCCCGTTGACGCGCGCCCGCACCGTCAGCCGTTGCGGCTGCGGCAGCGCCGAGCGGTGCACCACCCAGGGGCCCAGGGGGGCGAAGGTGTCCAGGCTCTTTCCTTTGAACCACTGGCCGCGCTCGCGCTGCAGGTCACGGGCGGTGACGTCGTTCATCACCGTGTACCCGAAGACGTACTCCAGCGCCTGCTCCCGCGGGATGTTCCGCCCCCGCCGCCCTATCACCACCACCAGCTCCGCCTCGTAGTCCAGGGCCCGGGTGGTAGCAGGGTAGAGGATGGGCGCGAAGGGCCCGATGACGGCGGTGGGCGGCTTGGTGAACCAGACGGGCTGCTGGGGAGGGGGGACCGCGGCTTCGCGGATGTGCGCCGGGTAGTTGCGGCCGACGCAGAAGATGTTCTTGCGCGGCCGGGGGATGGGGGCCATCAGGGTGACCGCGCTCAGCGGGCGGGCCAGCGCGCGCCGGCTGGCAGGAGGCAATGCGCGGACCAGCGCCAGCAGCCGCCGCACCAGCACCACCGAACTGCGCTCGATGAAGCTCACCAGATCTGTGGGGATGGCCCCCTGGGGGGTCTTCCCCTGCGGCCGGACCAGACGCCTGTACAGCGCCGGGACGTCGTAGACGAGCTCGTCGACCAGGACGCCCAGGCGGGGGCCCTGGGCGCCGGCGTAGGTCAGGAACCGCATGAACTCACCTCCAGGCCCGGGCCCGCTCGCGGCGCGCCACCCGCTGGGCGGCCCAGACGGCGGCGGCGAGTGCGCCCATCACGACCGCGCCGGAGCCAAAGGCCGCCCCTTCCCCCGCCGCCTGCAGGGCGCCGTTACCCCAGACGGGGCCGACGGTGCGCCCCAGGCTCTCCAGTGCGCTGGCCACCCCTTGCACCCGTCCCTGCGTCTGGGCATCGGCGGTGCGGCTGAGCAAGCTGGTGAGCGAGGGGATCGCCAGGGCGATGCCCGTCCCGGCGGGCAGCAGGCCCAGGAGTAGGACCCCCAGCGCGTGACTGGCCGCGGCGACCCCCAGCCCCGCGGCGGCCAAAACGAGCCCCAGGGCCAGCGTACGCCATTCTCCCAGGCGCTGGACCACCGGACCGACCAATCCCACCTGCACGACCACACCCAGCACACTCACTCCCGCCAGCAGCGCCCCGGTCTGCGGCACGCCGAAGCCGAATCGGCGGGCTCCGAAAAGGGCGAAGGTCGTCTGGTAGACGGCCTGCGCGGCCCAGAACGCCAGGTCGATGAACAAGAGGGGGCCCAGGCGGGGATGGCGCAACAGCCCAGGGAGAGCCCGCCAGGGCGCGCCGCGGCCCGCCGCCACCCGATGCACCGTCTCGGGAAGCCAGCGCCAGGCCAGCCCGGCCGCGCCCAGCGCCAGCGCCGCTGCGGCCCACGCCGGGGCGCTGTAGCTGATGTGTGCCAGCGCCGCGGCCAGCGCCGGCCCCAGGATGAATCCCAGGCCGAAGGCTGCGCCGATCAACCCAAAGCCCCGCGCGCGGTCCTCCTCCCTGGTGATGTCCCCGATATAGGCCCGTGCGGTGGAGATGTTGCCGCCGGAGAGGCCGTCAACAATGCGCGCCAGGAAGAGCACGGCGACGCTGCGGGCCGCCGCCAGGAGGGTGAAGCTGACCGCCGTCCCCAGCAGGCTCAGCAGCAGCACGGGGCGGCGGCCCCAGCGGTCGGAGAGGTCGCCCAGGATCGGCCCGGCCACCAGTTGCGCCAGCGAGAACGAGGCGAACAGCATACCGATGACCACGGGCGAAGCGCCCAACGCCTGGCTGTAGAAGGGCAGCAGCGGGATGATGATGCCAAACCCCACGAGGTTGACCAGGATGGTGAGGAAGATCACCACTAGCGGCCGGTTCACCCGACCATTATAGACCGGCCGTCGTGCGGCGACGGCACACCGCCGATCAGGGAGCGCTACCCGGGATAGTCAACGACGCACTCGGAGGCACGCGCAGGTACCAGAGCGCCGCCTCAGCGATGGCGCGGAAGACCGGAGCGGCCACGGTACCGCCGAAATAGGCGCCCCGGGGCTCTTCCAGCACCACCAGGATGGCCAGCCGCGGCTGGGGAACGGGAGCAAATCCGAGGAACGACGCAATGTAGCGGCCCTCCAGGTAGCCGCCCTCTGGCGCAGGAATCTGCGCCGTCCCGGTCTTCCCCGCGACGACGTAGCCGGGGACAGCCGCCAGCTTCCCCGTGCCGTCCTCCACTGCGCGTACCATCATCCGCACCACCGCCGCGGCCACCTCCGGGGAGACGACACGTCGCCCGGGAGGGGTGCCCACCCCCTGCAACAGCCGCCCCTCGCGGTCACGCACCATACGCACCACGTGGGGCCGCACCAATACGCCCCCGTTGGCCAGCGCGGAGGCCGCCACCAGCAGTTGCAGCGGCGTGGCGGAGATCCCCTGCCCGAAGCCGATGGTATGCAGGCTCGGTCCCAGCCACTCCTGCGGCGGGCGGACGATCCCCCGGGCTTCCCCGGGCAGGTCGATACCCGTGGGCGCACCGAAGCCGAAGCGGCGGATGTAGTCGTAAAACGTCTTCCTGCCCAGCCGCGCCGCCACCTGGGCGGCCCCCACGTTGGATGAATAGCGGATGATGTCGGTCAGGGTCTGGGTCGTCGTACAGTACCGGTGGACGTCACGGATGCGGTGCGGTCCCACCTGCAGGGAGGGCGGACAGTCGAACCGCTCCGCCAGCGTCGCCCGGCCCGCGTCCAGGGCCGCGGCCACCGTGATCACCTTGAAGGTCGACCCGGGCTCGTAGACCTCGCTGATGGGCCGGTTGACCCACCGCCGGGGAGGGACCCGCTGGAAGGCACCCGGATCGAAGGACGGCACCGCCGCCAGCGCCAGCACCTCCCCCGTCCGCGGGTCGATGGCCAGGACCATGCCCCGAGCCGCCCCGCTCTCCTGCACCCCCTTCTGCAGCTCCCGCTCGGCGATGTGCTGCACCACCTGGTCTATGGTCAGCACCAGGTCGGCCCCATCCACCGGGGGCGCAGCCAGCCGCTGGGTCTCCACCAGAGGCCGGCCCACCGCGTCCCGGCCCGTCACCGCCCTGCCCGGCCGTCCCCGCAGGGTGAAATCGTAGGCCAGCTCCACGCCAGCCAGCCCCTGGTTGTCCACGCCGACAAACCCCAGGAGGTGCGCGGCCAGCGTGCCGTTAGGATAGGCGCGCCGCTCCTCGCGCAGGAACCCCACCTGTCCGTCGAGTCGCAGGGCGCGCAGTCCTGCCGCGGTCTGGGGGCTGACCCTGCGCCTCAACCAGGCGAAGTACAGACCGGGTTCCAGCCGCCGCTCGACCTCCTGCGGGTTCAGTTCCAGTAGCGGCGCCACGCGGCGGGCGAAGGCCCGCCGGTCGGGGATGGCCCGCGGGACGGCGAAGACCGATTCCGCCTCCACGTTGGTCACCAGCGGGCGCCCGGCGCGGTCGAAGATGCGGCCACGCTGGGTGGGCAGGGGGAAGGCTTCAAGCTGCTGGTTGAGCGCCAGCCGCTGCAGGTGTCCGGCCTGGGTGCCCTGGATGTAGACAAGACGGCCGAGCAGCAGACCCTGGGCGGAGAAGAGCACGGCGAAGAGCACCAGGATGCGACGCCGCACGGCCCGCTGGAGGTCCGCGGCCGTGACAGAGGGACGGCGCGAGGATGGGGCTGGACGCCGCCGGAGACCGTGCAGACGCGGACGCGACCGCCCGGAGGGGCGTCGCGTCATCGGTCCAGCTCGCGCGCCTGGGCCTCGCCGAGCCCGAGCCACGCTCCCAGGCGCTCAGCCAGCGAGCGTGGAGGCGCCGGGGAGGCGACGACGGCCGGAGCCGTGGTGATGGCGGCGAGCTGGCGCTGGCGGGGCGGCACCATGCCGAGCTCTGTCATGGCGATGCGCTCGATCCGCTGCGGCGACCTCAGGGCGGAGACGGTGGCCTGTAGGCGCGCGTGCTCGCTCTCCAGACGGGCGAGCTCGCGCTGGAGCCGGAGGATGGTGTAACCGGTCGCCGCCGCCTCAGTACGCTGGTGAACGTAGAGGAGCGCGGGAAGGATCGCCAGGGCCGCCACCACCATGGCTACGGCCATCGGATGCCGCCGGAACCGGCGGCGCGGGGCGGGGCGGTCCCGCAGCCGCCGGTCCGGCATGACCACAGGGTAGATGCGAGCCCGCCGCTGTGCCGCCATCATGGCTGCACCGCCCATGCGCGCGCGGGCCAAAAAGAGGGGCGGGGGCTCGGCTGCCGGAGGTGCTCAAGCCGAAGGTCTGATGCGATGCTGCGAATGGAGGCGCGAAGACCGAGCACCCGCCCTCACCTATGAGCCGTCTTTCATCTGCCCGATCCGCTCCACGGCGCGCAGCTTGGCGCTCCGGGCGCGGGGGTTGCGTGCGACTTCCTCCGCAGAAGGCACCACCGGTCGACGCGTCAGCAGCCGCACCCGGGGCGCCGACATCATCCTGCGCCGGAGGGTGCGGGTGGAGGGCCCAGGTCTGGAGGGGCACTCACGGGAGAGGCACAGGAAGGTGTGTTTTACGGTGCGGTCTTCCAGGGAGTGGAAGGTGATTACGCAGAGTCGCCCTCCCTCCCTGAGGCCCTCCACCACGTCTGGCAGTGCGTCTTCGAGGTCGTCCAGTTCATGGTTCACGGCGATACGCAGCGCCAGGAACGTGCGCGTCGCCGGGTGAATCCGCCGTGGGTGGTGGCGCCGCGGGATGGCCCGCGCCACCAAGTCCGCCAGCTCCGTCGTGGTGTGCAGCGGCCGGGCGCGGACGATGGCCCGAGCGATGCGCGCCGCCCACCGTTCCTCTCCGTACTCACGCAAGATCCGCCGCACCTCGTCCTCCGGAAGCCGGTTGAGCAGATCCGCCGCCGTCTCGCCGGCGGAGCGGTCCATGCGCATGTCCAGTGGGCCCGCTGCCTGGAACGAGAATCCCCGCGCCGGGTCGTCCAGCTGCAGCGACGATACCCCCAGGTCCATCACCACTCCGTCCACCGCATCCACCCCCTGCTCCCCCAGGACCTGGCGCAGGCGGGTGAAGTTGGCGTGCACCAGCGTCACCGCGGCGCCGAAACGCGCCAGCCTCTGCCGGGCCACCAGTAGCGCCTCGGCGTCGCGATCCAGCCCGATCAGCCGGCCTCCCGGAGCGATGCGCTCCAGGATAGCCTCGGCATGGCCGCCGGCCCCCACGGTGGCGTCCACATATGTCCCGCCCGGCCGCGGGGCCAGCAGAGCCAGCATCTCGTCCACCAGGACGGGGACGTGAGTGGCCATCCGCCTCTCGCCTCGCTCCCCGCCCCCTCCGGCATCCCCACCCGTCCCACCCCAGACGGCGTCTGATCGGCGCCGTCCGCCCGGGCCGCGCCTAGAGGCTGACGTCGATCTTCTCCGCGATCTCCACAGCCTGGCGCTGGATCCGGGTGACAACCTCCTTCCACCGCGCCTCGCTCCAGATCTCGAGGCGGGTGCCCATGCCGGTCACCACCACCTCCCGGTCGATCGCCGCATACTCACGCAGCGTCTCCGGAAGGGTGATCCGGCCCTGCCGGTCCACCTCCACATCCCGCGCGGCGGCGAAGAGAAACCGCTGGAAGTCCCGCTCCCGCAGCGGCAGCCCGCGCAACACCCTCTCCACGCCCGCCCACCCCTTCTTCGAGTACACCCAGATGCAGTGGTCGAACCCTCGCGTGACGATGACCGTCGGGCCCAGCTCGCGGCGGAACGGTGGGGGGAGCACGACCCGCCCCTTCTCGTCCAGGGTGTAGCGGAACTCGCCACGCAGCATCCCCACTATTCCCCACTTTGCTCCACGCGCTTCCCAGTTTCTCCGCTCCGGCGCAAAGTCCTTCCCGGCAGCGCACAAATTTTGCGATCAGCGGCGCAAACCCCGATGGGGCGCGGATCTTCGCCGGTGGCCTCTGGCGGGCATGTTCCCTCCACCGTCCGCGCCGCGGCGACTACCAGCGGTGGGGGGACGCTTCGCTCCTGACTACAAGATGGGGAGATCCAGACCCGGCAGCCAGCCGCGGGAGGCCTGCCCGCGGAAACCGAAACCGCCGAAGGACGCGGGCCCGCCGCCGGGGCTCCAGCCCTGTGGCGGGGCTATCTTGCCGGGAGGAGCTCCTCGGTGCCGAGGAGGGGGGCTCCCGGCCACCACCCTTGCTCAGGGTGCAGGGGCGCCCGCGCCGCGGACCGACGGCCGGCGTTTGCGCACGCCTCCCGGGGCAAGGGCGTGGCGGCAATGAGGAGCCCCCCATCGTCCAGTGGGTCGATCAGATACACCGGCGCCATGAGCAGGCGGCTGGCGCCGATCTCGGTGACTCTATCTCCTCCCACGACGGTCAGCCAAGCGGGAAGACCGTGCGGCCGCTGCTCTCTCGGGCCCACGTCAGCAACCGAGATGCGTTGCCGGGGGATTTGGAGCGAAGCGGAATCGTCTGTGCATCCTATTCCGTTTCCGTAGCGTTCGTTCTCGCCGTACCGCTCGTCCCCGGAACGCTCGTCGAATAGCCCCGCCAGGGGTCGCAGGATGTCGCTGAGCGCCCGCACCAGGTGGATGAAGGCCAGCGCCTCCGCGGGCGAGGCCAGAGCCGGTCCCCACAGGTGGACAGCGCGCAATCGGCGGGCGACGGTGCTGTGAAGGAGGCGCCGAGGGACAGCGCCGGCGCGCCGCCACAGCTCGATCTCCTGGCCGTGCGCCAGGTACTCCACAGCCAACGACGCGCTCCGCCTCCCCAGCATCCTGGCAGCGGGCATGCCGGCAGCTCTGAACCAGGTCGGCGTGTAGTCGGGGCCCGCCGACCGCAGGGTGGCAAGCAGATCCCAGGCGTTAGAGGGAGCCGGCGGTTCGCGCAGCCACAGCGTACCGGCAATCAGCCGCGAGGGGACCCTTTCCCCTTCCCCAGACTGGCGTCGCGTCATGTGCCCGGGAGCCTCTCCGCTCGAGGATGTTGCCCGGAAGTATAACCATCGTCTGTCTCAGCACCCTCTCACGGCGACGCCCGGTGAAGGAAACAGCGGGGCAAAGGAGCGGGTCCGGTCACGGCATTGAGGAACCGGAAGGGCTTGCTCCAGGCGCTCCAGAGGGCCGGGAGCCCCCCGACCCAAGTCGATCGATGGGCCGCCTGCTCTGCCCTCGCAGCAGCACCGACGCCGATAGGGGTCCGGGGTCCGCCGGCTCGCCATCGCTGCCCCCTCAGTGCAGGTTCGCCCCGCGGGTCTGCAGGCTGCACCCCTGAGCACGCAACCAGGCGATGTCCGCCCGGATGGTGCGTGTGCTCACACCGAGCACGCGCGCCAGGTCCTCCTCCCGCGGATCGCCCCCCTGCACGTTGGCCTCCGCGCACAGGCGAAGGATCCGCGCCCGCCTCAGCCCCACCTCGCCCTTGATCTCCTTGAGCGCCTCATCCTGCCGGCCGGCGTCGAGGGTCCAGATGACCTCGACGTACTCCTCGGCCCGCAGCGGCCTCCCCCAGGGGGCACCGGTCCGAGGGATCAAAACCGTCACCCGCTCAGGTGCCCCGGCCCCCTGGGGCTGGACCGCCGAGCCAGCGACCGGCACCTGCACCGCTCTCCCTTTCCCCAGGGTCTTCTCCCATGTTTCGACGATGGCCCGGTTCAACGGCGTGCTTAAGTATCTCCGCCGCATGCGCGCTCCCAGGTGTGAAGCCCTTCGCGTGACCACGCGATAGGCCCTACTCAGCGCATGAAGTGCCACCGACTCTTTGTGGTCCCGCATGACAAGGTAGTGGTTCCAGTAGATCTCTTGAGGACGGTAGGCATAGTCACCGTGCGAGGTCAGCAGATTCACAGCCCGCTCCGAACAATGCGCGGCCTCATGCCATTCGCCGGCATCCTTTAGAGCCATCGCAAGAAACGAAAGAGCCTGCAAGAAGTCCACGTAATTAAACCCCGTTTCAAGAATTGCCACGGATTCCCGGAGGGCCGCTACCGCTTCCTCCGTACGTCGCTGTGCAAGCTTGATACGTCCGAGAGTCACCAGGAATTCACCCTTCGAAGTCCCCGGAGAGGCCGATACCCCCTGTAGAGCAGCACGAATGAGATCGTACGACAGGTCCAAGTCCCCCTCCTCCAAGGCGATCACCGCAGCAAGATCCAATAGATTCCCCTTACTGCGACCGTCGATCTGAGGCAGATGACCAAGAACCCGCATTACCATCCTTCTCACCATCTTGTAGCCACCGATGCCGATGAGAAGGCCGTGCCCCACGCTGGTTGAAGCAATAACTCGCCAATGCGCATCTGTCTTGCCTGCTCGCAATGGTAGACCCCGCCGCGCGTGTTTTATCGCCAACGCATAGTCTCCGTGGCAACCATAGACCATCGCTAGTAAGCCGTTCGCGAGGGCAACGCCCGTATGGCTACCACAACGCCGATAGTCTTTCTCAGCTTGTTGAAGGGTGACCCGGGCCTCATCAAACCGTCCCATCTGCGCAAGCACTGTCCCTCTCAGAAGGCCCCTGAGGCCGCGCTCACTCAGGTCTCCAGCCCAGAACCGCTCTGCGGCATCTAGGCTTGAGAGCACCAGCGAATCCCCCCGGCTAGCTTGAAGGCTTGCAATACGATTCCAAACTCTCTCAAGGGCGTCGCGGTCATCGAGGCGCTCAAGTGTCGGCAGAAGCTCGAGAAAAATCCTACGCGCATCCTCATCATGGTTCGAGCGATAAAGAGAAAGCGCAAGTGCCTCTCGCGCACGCGCTTCAAGACGCGAATCGCCTAGATCCTGAGCAACCTTCAGCGCCTGCCGAGCCCTTTCCACAGCCTGATGGTAATATCCCCTCCGAATAAGCAGCCTACTGTGTAGCGTAATGGCATGGCACCGCTCTAAGGGAAAATCACCAGTTGCTGCTGCCTCAAGTATTTCACGAATGTCAGCTTCACACCGCGCTATTTCGCCAAGCACTTCCCAGACAGAAGCCCTCTTAGCCAGCAGATCAAGCCTGTCTTTCATGCTGTCGTAAGTACCTCCTCCCACGTGGAGAAGCGCCTTCGAATACGCCTCTGCAGCATCCCGGTAGGCCCATAACCTCAAGGCCCTCTCCGCAATCCGCTTCCAGTAAGAGGCCGCTTTCACCACTTCGCCGCAGCTCTCGCTGTGAAATGCCAACTCATCGACCCGGTCGGGATGAGACTGCTCCAAGAGATTCAACACATCCCTATGAATGCAAAGCCTCATCCTCGGCGGGATCATCGCATAGCAAAATAACCTAACCTTCTCATGAGCAAATTCGTACGACTCTCCTGCAACTGTCACAAAGCCGCTCCCGACCAAGGCGCGCAGCCGGCGTACTATTTCATCTATTTCCACATTAAGAAATCTGCGCAGGATATCCAAATCCAGCTTTCTACCGCAAGCTGACGCGACATAGAGTAGGCGTCGCGCACCCGGCCGCAAGTGCTGGACCCTCCGACGAATTGCTGAGCGGATGCTTGCCGGGATGATGTCACTTGACAGATTACCCACCCTCCTCGTCTCCCAGCCATCTTCGCTACAAAAACTCAACAACCCGTCTGGCTGCGCGAACGTCACCGACCGCAGCATTTCAACGACAAATAAGGGGTTGCCCTCGCTCTCTCTGAAAACAACACGCGAAAGAGCTCGGGCCGAATGACCGCCATCGATGAATGCCGAGCAAAGCCGCCAGACGTCGGCCTCAGATAACCTCGAGAGAGAGATGACCCTATCGATGAGACACCTTTCTGCTACAAGCCTCTGAAGCTTCGCTGGACATTCCTCTCTCCGCCAAGTGAGGATAATAAGATTTTTGACTCTCCTATAATGAGCAATCAAATATGATAACAGGTCCAGGCTCGCTGCATCAGCCAGGTACACATCCTCAACGACCACTAGCGCTGGGGCAGATCTTGCCAGCTCGGAAAACCACTTACCCACCCACTCGTATAACCGCACCCGGTGTTCATTATCGACGCTAAATCTTACGTCGGAAATCTCCATACCCGCTCCTGATAGTACCTCTGGGGCTGGATCGGCAACCGTCGCATCAATCAGCTTAATGAATACCTGGTATGGTAAAGATCTTTCACGTTCATCGCAAGAAGTGATAAAGACGGAGTGCCCTTCGGCTCTGGCCTCGCAAGCAAATTCTTGAACTAGCCGGGTCTTGCCTATCCCAGCCTCTCCTTCGACCCCAATCACAAGAAGTTTTCCAGCGGCAGTCTCCTGAACCGCCTTGCGTAACTCGGCCATCTCTTCGTCTCTCCCAACCATGGGAGATTTCCTTTGAGAGGAAACGGCTAGCACACGGCAGATAGCATCACTGCCAGAACCGGCGACGAGTTCGTTCTTCCGGAGCATGTCACATAGTTGCACGGTTTCAGATTCAGGCGTAACGTTGAGCTCTTCTCGCAAGTAGCGGGAGACGAGTTCGAATACGCGTAGGGCACTCCCTCTATTGCCTGTGGCAGCATAGAGCTGCATCAGCTCACGACAGACTTGTTCGTTGGAAGGATCTTCCTTGATCAGCCGCTCGTACAATCCTACAGCCTGGCCGACCAGGCCTCCACGGGCCTGCATCCGGGCAAGGTAGTGCAAAACCTGCACATACAGGATCCTCAACCGCTCGCGATGGGCGATAACCCAGTTATCATCACACGTTCCGTGTAGCAAGTCCCCGGTATAAAGATCGACGGTTCGAGCAGCTTCGGTCATGTCGCCTCCACCGTTCAGGACACGTTCTGCAGCTGTTTCGAACTCCCAGCAATCCACCTCCACCTTGCTAGTGTTCAAAGCAACTTGCTGAGGAGTTGCCTCTATCAGGTCCGATATGGGGTGAGAACCGATTGACTTGCGAACGCGCCAAAGGCACGTACTCAGATTCCCTAGCGCTCTGGAATCGACGATTTCAGGCCAGAGAACTCCCGATATCTGCAGCCTGGATGCACGGTGTAGGGGCAATGTGGCCAGGAAGCCTATCAACATCCGAGCCTTCACCGGGAGAACGATAGGCCGACCATCCGCGAGGAGGCGAAATTCACCCAGCAGGACCACTTGGAAGCGCGCCATGCGTAACCACTCCACCAACGTTGACCCTACACGCCGCGCCCGGAGTGCCGCGAGAATCTAAAATGGTATTTGTAAGCCATGCCTGATAACGGATCCCAGCGCCTTGACCGCAATAGGATCGAATTGGGTATTCGAGTTCGCTTCTAGAATTCTCAGCGCCTCGTCCGGCGATCGACCCTTGCGATAGGGTCTGTCTGTAGTCAACGCGTCGAACGCATCGGCCACGAATACGATGCGCGCCCCGAAAGGAATGTCACGACCCTTCAGGCCAGACGGATATCCAGATCCATCATAGTTCTCGTGGTGATGCCGAACAATGTCCGCGGACCTGTTGAGGATTTCCAATCCTTCGATAACACTCGCCCCTGCTTCAACGTGCGTTTTCATTAGGTTCATCTCTTCTTCCGTTAGCTTGGACGGTTTCCTGATAAGAGCACTCGGCACAGCGACTTTTCCTATGTCATGCATGAGAGCGCCTATCCGAATGCGTTCCACCTCCGCTTCATCGATACCAATTTCTCTGGCCACCATGGCGGAGTACTCAGCCACTCTGCGAGAGTGATAAGCGGTGTACGGATCCTTCAGGTCAACTGCGTTCGAGATCATCTGGAGGCTCTTCAGGAACAAATCCCGCTGTTCGCCCAGGAGCTTCCACGGGTAGTACATCTCGATCACAACGATTGTCGTCAAGAGAATTCCAAGGGGGCCAATCATCTCAACTATAGCCCAAGCGAGCCCGACAGCCAGAAAGAGCGCGCCCTGGTGACCAGCAGAAGCCCTATACAAGAGGGCAGTCACTCTCCCCAGCCTGATTCGTCTGGCTACGCTGATGCGCACCGCTTGAAGGGCGACGATGATAAGAAGACAGGCCGCGGAGAGAAGGGTCACTCTCTCTAGTTCTAATTTCCATCCGCCCAGAAACCACACAGATGCGCTCGCCACAACTAATGCAACCCCCGCTTCACCCCCGTCAGACAGCACCTCCGCAAGGGGCCGTCTCCATCGAGAAGGCAAAAACAAGGCATTCCAGCAGGCAGCGATGACCGGACCTGCCACCGCGACAGCCACGCCTTCCCAAACGCCGGAGGTGAGGGCAACAACGAGAAACACCATAGGCGAAAGGTTGAGAGACCCGTGAGGAGCTAACGGAATAACGATCCAGGATGCCAACCCACCGAGAACTATGTATGCGATGCGCCACCCGACGTGGGAGGAAGGCAGGCGGGCGATTGCAAACCCAAGGAGAAAACCCCCCAGCGAGGCAAAAATGGCGGACCACGAGAAATTACGCCTCATGCTTGTCAACCGACCTGAAAGGAAGCCGCATGGTCCTCAATACTGGGGAGTAATGAATCTTTCCTGCTCGCGACCCTCAGAAACGCGTCCACAACAGCAGCATCAAAAAGTCGACCACGATGTTTGATAATATACTCCAGAACCATATCCTGGGATTGCGGCTCTCTATAAGGGAACAATCCAAAAATCCTACTGTCAACTTCCTCGGCTACAGCGACGATCACGCACCCCGTACGAGCCAGAGACCGCTTCCTTGGCATTCGTTCGAGGGAAGAAGCCATCTTATGATGGAAACGGACAATCTCCGAAATCTCAGGCCGAGGCAACCCAGATGCTAGCTCCGCTCCAATTACCGCATGATCTTCGAGCACATAATCGACGCGCGAATATGCCTCTCCACTGGCAAGCATATCGTCAAATCCAATCATTCCCACGTCGTGCAGAAGCGCTGCGTACTCGATGATTTCGACTTCTCTCTCCGACAAACCGAGCTCCCGAGCTATGGCGATCGAGAGATCCGCTACACGCCGGGAATGACCCTTAGTCCCAGGAAGACCTAGCTCAGTAGTCTTAACAAGACTCTCGATAATCCTGAGGTGCGTCTCCCTTTGTCCAAGATAGACCTTGATAGCCAACCGCTGAAAGGGAAGAGACACCAGGAAAAGTAGAAGTGACACGGGATGGACGCGAACATATAGCAGTCCTATCAGAACAGCAGTCGGAATAGTAAGGAGGTTGGACCAAAGGAACTCCCGAACAAATGCGACCCAGGTCCGAAAGAACGGCAGCTGAACAGATTGACTGAGAAACGCCGCGACAAAGAAATTGTTCAGAAGGTGATGAGTGATGGGACCAAGGAGCGCCGGCAGAATCCATGGCCCAAACCCAGCCGAGATGTTCCCACCGAGCACCCTGTATACCAGCGCTCCTACAAAAGCACTGATCCCCATCTGAGCGGCGTTGAACAAGACGCGCCAAGTTACCCAATTGCGTGGCAGGGCATTACCTATACCATAGCCTAACGCTACGGTAAATAGCGTCGTAATTGGGTTGAAAACGTATATCGCTACGTAGAATAGGGTGGTGGCAGAGCTGATCGTACCCCCAGCAGGGTCACGGACCATTAAGTCCGCTGCTATGACGATGAGTACCACGAAGAGAAGGATCTGAGGAAGAAGGTGCCAGGAGATTTCATGCGCAAAGACCACCAAAAGCAGAGAGAGCGTCGTTATCGTAGCCGAGACAACGAGCACTGCTAACCCAGAGAATCGCATGGCGGACACGCGCAGGCTTATTACCAAGAGGAAACCGGACCGACTTAAACTCCTCTCTCCGCACCTAACAGCAACCGTCGAAGTGCAAGGCGAACGTTCAACGGGCCACCCTCAATGCGTCTGTTACAGCACCTGACCCGTCGCCACCACTAGGGCGACTCGCCCCTTCTGGTGGAACTGGCGCGTGGACTGCTCCTTACTCGGATGTCGGTCCGGCTACCAGTGGCCTTCGCCTCCCTTCGTCCGATTCCTTCTCGACAGTTGCGGGTCTCTGTAGCACGTTCTTGCTACCTTGTCTGCCCTTCACGGCTGAAGTCGCGAGCTTGAACGCCACAGCAGCGGCAATAGTCGCGGGGACAAAGAGAGCGGCGCGCGGGTTCCTGATTAGGAACCCCACCCAAGCGGCACCAGATATCAGGAGTGCGACAGCGTTTTGGGTCCGTTGGGACTGCCCTTCGTAAGCAAGATCTCTTGAGTCCAGCAAGAGAGTTGCCAACGTTGGCCGCGGGATATCGGGAAATCTGCCCCGGACCCTTGAGAACAGCTGAATGCTCTGTCCATTCGCCGTTCCTCCGTATCCTGCCACCTCTGGAAATAGCAGCATGCCTACTAACACCCCGAATACGGAAAGGCACGCCATGGCAAGAATCGAAAACCGGATGTTGAACCAATCCCCCAAAAGGCCGAAACCAAGCATCGCCAGCACGCGGACCATAGCGAATGCAATCTGGCGGATTGCCAGCACCCTTCCCAACATCTCCTGAGGAGTAATCTCCATCACCGTCGTTGCGAGACCTATGAAGAGAGAAATATTCATGAAACCTACCCAGAAGACGGCCACGAAGAGCATACCCTTGTTTGCGGACGCTCCCAGTACTCCGGTCGCCAATGCCCAGCCGATAAAGCTCCCCAGAATAAGTTGTCCCTTCGGCGAACTAGCTCCGTACCATCCCAAAAGAAGTGATGCGAACACAAAACCAATACCCCAAACGCCGTTGAACCAACCAAACTCCTGGTCTGACAAACCAATTACACCTTTGGCAAACGGAGTCTGGAGGGAGTTCAGTCCCGAGACCCACCATCCGAGAAAGATCAAAGACAGCAATCCGAGTTGGAGACGATCGCCGCGGACGTACTGCAGCCCAGCAATGAAATCCTTCATGAAGTTCGGGGATCGGCTTCCGAGGGGCCCAGAAACCCTCTGCCTTACGCTCAAGAACCCAAGTAGCATTGCGGATACGACGTAGGATACTGCATCGATATACATGGCCGCAGAATATCCCTTGAGCTGGACAATGAATCCAGCTAAAACGGGCCCGATGATCTCAGTTCCTGTGTCGATCGTTGCAAAGAAGGAGTTTGCTGGAAGCAAGTCTGTCTTCGCTACCGTTGAGGGGAGGGTGGCCAGCATCGCAGGGCGGAAGAAGGCCGTTGCGCAGGAGACCAGGAATAGGTCAAGGTAGACCAGGCGGATATCCCGGCTCATCAGCAAGGGAATGGCGGCGACGAGGGCCGCACGGACGAGGTCGGCCAGGATCATCGTCCACTTGCGGTTCCACCGGTCTACGAGGACTCCGGCGAACAACCCCACGGCGGCGGGGCCCACCATAAGGGCGATGACCGCGTAGGAGACCGACAGCGCAGAGCCCGTCTGTGCGTAGACCCACAGTGAGATCGCCACCCAGTGGAAGCGGTCGCCGAGCAGCGAGATGCCCTGGCTTGTCCAGAGGATGGCGTAGTTCCGGTGGCGCATCAGCGCGCGAAAGCCGCTGGAACGGGTGGGGGGAGTGATCACCTGCTCAGCCATGGACGAGCTCCGAAACGCACCACCGGCCGTCTGTCAATCGTTAGGATGTTCCGGCACCCCCACCCCACCTCCTGCCCCGCCCACGGGCATATAAGACGAGGGCAGCGTCTCCCGCTGCCCTCCGGCCGTCTTGATCCCGGTGTGGGGATGGTGGCTCCGGTCGTCGCCTGCCTGAAACTAGTAAACCACCTCCGTCAGACCGTTACGGTGGCGGACGACTACCAGGTCGCCGCTCTGCTGCAGCTTGCGCAACGCCGGAGTGATCTCCTGGACGCGGACCGCGTGGAACCCGGCTTCCTCCTGCTCGCTTCCCCGAAACGCTTTGCCACAAGCAGTGCAGAAGATTCCGCGCTCCGGCTGGAAGGAGCCCCGGACCTGGCTCCAGCGCACGGTGATGTTCTTCACCACTTTGTCGCTGCCGCAGTGGGGGCACGCCCGGGATGGCATCAGAGGTCTCCCGCTGGACGAAATCCAGCCTTCCTATCAGACTCAGCCTTCCTACGATGTCCCTTCGCCACGATGCTTTCATTCCCTCTCTCCTGGCTCCACCCGGAGCCGGGGACGAACGGGTCGGCCACAGCACTCGGCGGGCCGGAGCGGGAGTGGGTCAGTGTGACCGGGGTGAGCAGGGCCAGGCTCGGGGAGATGCTCCTCCCCGCTGCGCGGCTCAGCGGGTCAGCACCCGCAGGGGAAAGCCGGGTTAGGTGGAGCAGGTCTGTAAGCCGGGTTCTGTCCGCACCGCACCCCCAGGTGCCGCATCCGGTCCTGGGAAAGAGCGGCGCGGGGCAGCCATCTCTCTGCGACCTCAGTTGCCTGAGGCCTGAAGCGGCCTACCCGGGGAGTCGGCGGGCCACCTCATCTCCCCCTACCTGGCCTTGCTCCGGGTGGGGTTTGCCTGGCCAGCCTGTCGCCAGGCTGCCGGCCGGCTCTTACCCGGCCGTTTCACCCTTACCGGCGTCCCCCACGAGCGCGCTACTCGCGCCTGCGGAACCTTCTGCCGGCGGTATGTTTCTGTGGCACTTTCCCTGGGGTCGCCCCCGCTGGGCGTTACCCAGCACCCTGCCCTGTGGAGCCCGGACTTTCCTCGAGCACCCGCCTCCGTGTGCACCCGCGACGGGTGCCCGCGGCTACCCGACCTGCTCCGGGACCATGCTAGCACAGCCGAGGAGAAGGCTCAAATGCGGGGCGGGCCGTTCGCGGCATTCCGGAATCCCTACGGCGGGGGCGGGTATCTCCTATTCCCCGCCGTCAACGCGGATGCGGATGCGCTCCTCGCGTGGCCAGGGCCGCCCTTTCTCCCGCAGCCGCCGCAGGTAGACCTCGACGCGGGCCTTCACCCGCTCCAGTGCCTCCGCCCGCGAAGGTGCAGTGGCCTCGACACCCGGGAGGGCCGGAACGACGGCGCGCACGCGTCCCGGCAGCTCCTGAACCTGTACGCTGTATTCGACCCAGTTGCGCGGCTGGACACTGTCCAGTGCCTGGTTGGCCAGCGCATCGGCGCGGGCATTGGCCTCCCGGGGCACGTGCTGGATCGTCCAGCGGGCGAAGCGCGCCAGCAGCACCTCCACCTGATCGTGCAGCGGACGCAGGGCCGGGCTTTTCACCTTGAACGCCCCCTGCACCTGGCGGACGAGGAGTTCGCTGTCGGTGCGGATCTCCACCTCGCTGGCGCCCTGGGCCAGGACGGCGGAGAGGCCCCGCAGCAGGGCCCGGTACTCGGCCACGTTGTTGGTGGCCTCCCCGATGTACTCGCTGACCTCCTCCACGACCTTCCAGCGTGCGTCAGTGATGACCACGCCGATCGCCGCCGGCCCCGGGTTGCCCCGCGAAGCCCCGTCCACGTGCAGCACGCGCTTCACCGGCGGCACCTCCACCGCGGCAGAGCAGTCATTCCGGGAGGACCAGGATCCGGCCGCAGCCCTCGCATGTGAGGAGCAGGTCTTCCTCTTCCTGCAGGCGGCGCATGCGACCCTCGGGAATTGCCACGTGGCAGCCCTCGCAGACCCCACGGCGCACCGCGACCACGGCCAGCGGCCCCAGGCGTTCCCTGATCCGGTCGTACCGCCGCAGCAGCTCCTCGTCGATCTGGCCGACCACCTGTTCCCGCTCCCGGCGCAGCGTCTGCAGCGCCGCCTGCAGCGTCTCCTGCTGGCGCTGGCGGGCTTCCAAATGCCGGACCAGCTCAGCGCGGGCGCGGCCGGCCGCCTCGTCCAGGGCGGGGACGCGGGCCTGCAGGGTCTCCACCTCTTCCATCAAAGTGAGAATGACGTCCTCCAGGTGGTGCGCGTGGCGGTCCAGCATCGCTACGTCTTCCTGCATGGCGGCCAGCTCCTTGGGGTTGCGTACGCGCCCGCTGTACATCTCCGCTTCCATGTGCTTGCGTCTCGCCACGGTGGACTGCAGTTCGAGTTCCAGGTCTCGCAGGCGCGACTGTCGACTGGCCAGTTCCCCCCGCGCTGCCGCCAGCGCGGCCTCAGCCTCCTCCGCCCGTGCGCTCAGCGCGGCCCCGGGATCCAGAGTTTTTAGACGCTCCTCGGTCTGCAGCAGCTCGCTGTCCACCTGCTGCAGGCGGTAGAGCCGGCGGAGCTTGGATACGGGCAGAGGTTGCTTCACAGACGTCTACCTTAGTTGTGGGCGATGGGGAATCCTGTTATAAGGGAGCCGGCGGCGCGATGGTGGAGGGGGAAGAAGCAGGGGAAAGCTCCTGTGTAAACCCCTCTGCGCCGCGCCGCCTCTCAGCCAGCCGGTGCCTGTCCGGACCTAACCGCGCTGTGCCTTTGTCTTTCCCTTTGTCGTCGGCCGCTGCGGCTGCTTCGTCGGCGGGCGGGATGACTTGCCCTTCGCCGATCCCTGCCCGCCGGGGCGCGAAGCCGGCTTGTGCGCCTGACCGGGCCGTGAGACTGGCTTCTGCTGCCCGGGCCGTGAGGCTGGTTTCTGTGCCCCCCCGGGGCGCGCTGGCGGTTTTTGCCCCTGTGCGGGGCGTACTGCCGGCCTGGCTACGGGGCTCCCGGCCAGCCCTGCGGGCCGCCGTGGCAGGCCGACCGCAGGTGAGCCGGGGCGCGCGGGCGCCACGCCGGGCCTGCCGGGCACAGCAGGACGGACGGCGGGTGGGGTCGGTCTTGGCGCCGGTGCTGGGCGGGGAACGCTCACGGCCCTTGGCCTTGCCGCCGGGGGCGGAAGCTCTCCGGCCAGCTTCAGCCGCTTGCGCTTATCTTCCCACCAGCGCTTGTACAGCCCCGCCAGCGACTCGAAGTGGTCGAACATGTCCGGCCACTCCAGCTCCCGGCGCATGCCCTGGATGATCGGCTCCACCTTCCCCCAGGGGACGGGGAAGAGTTCGAATACCACCTCGGGATCGATGATCCCGCCTTCGACCAGGACTCCCAGGGCGTCGTAGAACTGGGCCACGCGGATAAGGTTATTGAAGCGGATGCTGCCTGGAGGGGCCTCGATGATAAATTGTTCGTAATCCTGGAAGTCGAACTGGAAGACGATGTACTGCATCGCCTCCAGGCTGTGGGGAGCGTCAGCCATCTGCATGAGCCGAAGGAGTACCTCAACTTCCCCCGGCTTGATCTTCTTCAACTCGGCCTCACCTCGGGTCGCTCAGCCGCAAGCTGCCCTTTTAGACCCAAATTCGGTCTTCGGGCATGGTTTTCCTTGCGGGAACAGGTGTTGGTGGGTCTCCGCCAGGCTTGACAAGAAACTAGGTTTAGCTGCCTGAAAACGCGTGTCAAGCCGCATTCAACGGGATGTTCGGGGCCATTAACGAGGTGGAGGCGCGGCGCCACGCGTTGAAGCTGTTATACTCAGGTCGCCGGGCGAGTGGCTCAGCGGCAGAGCGCCTCCCTTACACGGAGGAGGACGCAGGTTCAAATCCTGCCTCGCCCACCACCCAGTACGGCAGCTCAAATGAACCGGCTGCTCTTCGTCCTCCTGCAGGCACCTCCGCCCAAACCGGAGTCGGAGCTGCAGAATGTCTTCTTCCTGCTCATCGTGGGGGTGGGGGCCGTTGCCTTCTTCCTCTGGCTCATCATGAGCAGCTTCAGCCGGCCCCCATAGGGCTGCCGCCGGCGTAACGGCACGGCGAGGAGAGGGGCAGTAACCCGCTTCAGACCACCTCCCGCACGGCCTCCTGCGCCACCCGCTCCACCCGGGCGCCGAGCGCCCGCAGCTTCTCCACCAGCCCCTCGTAGCCCCGATCGAGGTTCTCCACGTTGGCGACCTCGCTGGTCCCCTGGGCGCTGAGGGCGGCGATGACGACGGCGGCCCCCCCGCGGATGTCCCGCGCCTCCACCGGCGCGCCAGACAGCTCCTCCACCCCGTGAATGTGTACGGTGTCGCCGTCAACGCGCATCTGCGCCCCCATGCGCCGGAGCTCCTCCACGTAACCGAAGCGGGAGTCGTAGATCGTCTCCCGGATGGTGGAGGTGCCGCGGGCGCGGGTCAGCGCCGCGGCCAGCGGGGGGTGGAGGTCGGTGGCGAACCCCGGATACGGCGCCGTGTCCACATCGATGGCCTGCAGGTCGCCGACCATGCGTACGCGCACCCCGTCCGGGTCCACCACCGCCTCCGCGCCCGCCTCCTGCAGCTTGGTCAGCAGGGCCTGGAAGTGCTCGGGAATCAGCCCCTCCACCATCACATCCCCGCGGGTGGCCACCCCGCACAGGAGGTAGGTGCCGGCCTCTATGCGGTCGGGAATGATGGCATACTGCGCGCCGTGCAGCGCGGGGACGCCGCGGATGGTCACGGTGTCCGTGCCGGCACCGCGGATGCGGGCCCCCATGAGGTTGAGGAAGACGGCGGTGTCGACTACTTCAGGCTCTCGCGCGGCATTCTGCAGCACGGTCATTCCCCGGGCGGTGCTGGCCACCATCATCAGGTTTATGGTGGTGCCCACGCTGCTGCGGGGGACGTAGAAATGGGTGCCCCGGGCGCGCCGGGCGAACCCCGCCTTCATGTAACCGTGCTCGGTGGTCACATCCGCTCCAAGGGCGGCAAACCCGCGCATGTGGAAGTCCACGGGGCGGGTTCCGATGGAGCAGCCGCCCGGCAGCGGGATCTCCGCGCGGCCCATGCGCGCCAGCAGCAGACCCGCGGTGTAGAAAGACGCGCGCATGCGCCGGCAGAGGTCATATGGTGGGGTCGTCCGGTCCAGGCCCCGCGCGTCCACGACCATCCGGCTGCCGGCAAAGACGAACCGCACGCCCAGCTCCTCCAGGATGGCCTGCAGGGTGAGGACGTCCTGGCAGTGGGGCACGTTCTCCAGGACGGAGACATCGGACGCCAGGCAGGCGGCCGCGATGATGGCCAGGGAGGAGTTTTTCGCGCCGGAGACCTTCACGGTCCCCCGCAGGGGTCGTCCACCGGTGATGACAATCCGTTCCACGGCCTGCCTCCTCGGATGCGCTTCGTCGATACTGTGCCGCTGCCCGGGTTACAGGTGCAGCTTGGTCTGTACGTAAGTGCGTACTAGCTCCTCCAGCAAGACCAGACGGTCGACCTGCCGGATCACCGTCCGTGCGTCCCGGTGGCTGGTGATGTAGGTAGGGTCCCCCGAAAGGAGGTAGCCGACAATCTGGTCTACAGGACTGTACCCCTTCTCCGCCAGGGCCTGATAGGCATAGCGAAAGATCTCCTGCGGGTCCCGGACTGGAGGCGGGCCCAGGCGGAAGATCCCCGTGCGCTCGTGTTCGCCCATGGCTCCACCTCGCGTCATCGTCTCAAGAAGGATCTCGTCCGCTTACAGATTCCCGATGCCGGCCACGACCTCCTGGCGCAGGAGGGGCGCATTGAGCCCGCCATGGGGGAGCTCAGGCACGACTGGCCACCTCGGCCCGGTAGATAGCCACGACACCCCCGGCCAGGTTGCGGTAGGACCCGTTGAGGAAGCCCGCATCCCGCAGCAGCCCCAACATCGCCTCCTGGTCGAGCCAGTGGCGCACGGAGACGGGAAGGTACCAGTACGCATCGGGGTGGCCGGAGGCGAGGCGCCCCAGCCAGGCCAGAAGGGTGAAGGAGTATAGGTCGTACAGGAGCCGCAGCAGGGGGTTCGGCACTCGGGCGAACTCCAGGACGGCCAGCCGGCCCCCGGGGCGCAGCACCCTGTGGATCTCCCGGAGGGCTACCACCGGGTCGGCGACATTGCGCAGCCCGAAGCTCACGGCGGCGGCGTCGAAGGCGCCTGCGGCAAATGGCAGGGCCATGGCGTCACCCACGAGGAAGGTCACGGAGGCGGAACCGGGGTTTGCGGGTCTGGGGCTGCGGGCGGCCCGCCGCACCGCTTCCTCCACCATTGCCGCGGCGAAGTCCACGCCCGCCACCGCACCCGCCGGACCCACCGCCTCCGCCATCATCCGGGCCAGGTCGCCGGTCCCGCAGCAGAGGTCCAGTACCCGCTCCCCCGGTTGCAACCCGAGGGCCGCCACCGTCCGCCGCTTCCACGGCCGGTGCAGTCCCGCACTGATCACTGCGTTGGTCATGTCGTAGCGGGGGGCGACGGCAGCGAACATCTGCCGCACGTAGGCGACCCGCTCCTCTGGGGAGGTGGCGCGGCGGCCAGCCTGCACCCCGACCGGGGGAAGGCGGCGTAAGGAGAAGGCGGGCAGACGCAGCGGCATAGGCCCGACGGAACACGTCCAGCGGGGGAGATGGTGGGCCCGCCTGGGTTCGAACCAGGAACCGGCGCCTTATGAGGGCGCTGCTCTACCCTTGAGCTACGGGCCCGGCGAGTATTATAGCACCGGCCACCCGCAGCCTTGCCCAAGACCGGGCTAGTTCAGTAGCCTACGCAGACCAGGTAGAGGCCCTGCGGAGGCGCGGCGGGGCCTGCGCTGCCGTCGCCGCCGGAGGCCAGGAGCCGGGTCACCTCCTGGGGGGAGAGTGCACCGCGCCCCACCCTGAGCACCGTTCCCACCATCATCCGGGTCATGTGCCGCAGAAAGCGGTCGGCGGCGAAGGTGAGGATCAGGAGATCGCCGCGCTCGGTCAGGTCGGCGACAAAGAGGGAGCAGCGGCTCGTCCCGGCCGGCGTGCCCAGGGCGCGGAACGCCCGAAAGTCGTGTACCCCGACCAGGCAGGTCAGGGCCTGACGCATCGCCTCCCGATCGAGGGAGGCCCGCACGTGATGGGTGTAGGGGCGCAGGAGGGCCGAGGGGGTGGGGCGGCACAGGACCACGTAGCGGTAGACGCGGTAGCGGGCGTCCCGCCGGGCGTGGAACTGCGGAGGCATCTCGGCGGCCTGCCGCACCGCAACGTCGGGGGGCAGGAGGGCGTTGAGGCCGGCGACGATGCGTTCCAGGGGCAGGGAGCTGGTGGTGCGGAAGTGGGCCACCTGCCCCAGGGCGTGCACCCCCGCGTCGGTACGGCCGGCGGCGACCACACGGGTGGTCGCCTGTGTCAGCGCGGTCGCCGCCCGCTCCACCTCCGCCTGCACCGAGCGGCCATGAGCCTGCCGCTGCCAGCCGACGAAATGGGTGCCATCGTACTCCAGAACCAGCCTGATGGTGCGCAGAGGCACGGCGGTCAGGGCAGCCCAAGCCAGCGGGGCGCCAGGACCACGGCGGTAGCCGCCAGCGCCGCCGCCCAGGCCAAACCGTCCTCCAGCGTGAAGACCAGCTCCTTCATCCGGGTACGCCCCTCTCCCCCTCGGTAGGCGCGGGCCTCCATGGCCAGGGCCAGCTCGTCGGCGCGGCGGAAGGCGGAGACGAAGAGCGGCACCAGGACGGGAAGCAGGGCGCGGGCGCGCTGCAGGAGGCCTCCCCGCTGAAATTCCGCGCCCCGGGCCATCTGCGCCTTGATGATCCGTTCTGTCTCCTCCAGCAGCGTGGGGATGAAGCGCAGGGCGATGGACATCATCATGGCGAGCTCGTGTCCGGGGACTCCGACCCGGCGCAGGGGCCGCAGCAGCCGTTCCATGCCGTCGGTGAGGGCCATGGGCGAGGTGGTGTAGGTGAACAGCGAGGTGGCCACCACCAGTAGGATCAGGCGCAGGCCGATGAACGCCGCCCGGCGCAGCCCTTCCAGGGTGATCAGCAGCGGACCGGCCCGCAGCAGCACGGTCCCGTCGCGCACGCCGCTGAAGAACAGGTTGAGGACGAAGGTGAGCAGCAGGAGGAAGAGAATGGGCCGCAGACTACGCGCGGCGTACCCCAGGGGGATTTGCGCCAGCACAAAAAGCCCCAGCAGCAGCGCAGCCAGCAGCCCGTATCCGCTGAAGTTGGGGATGACGAAGATGGCCACCATCGTCAGCGTGGTCACGCCGATCTTCGTTCGCGGGTCGAGGCGGTGCACCACCGAGTCCCGGGGCAGGTACTGCCCGATGGCGACGTAGCGGGTCAGTTCCATCAGGCTGGGCGCAACACGCGCAGGAGCTCGGCGCGTGTCTCCTCCACGCTCAAGAGGTCGGTGCGCACGGGCAGGCCACGGGCCCGCAGGCGGTGCAGGATCTGTGCCGTCTGCGGGATTCCCAGGTGCAGCCGCTCCAGCTCTTCCGCCCGGGCGAATATCTGACGCGTCGGGCCGTCCATGACCACGCGCCCCTCGTCCAGGACGACCACCCTCTCCACGACCTGAGCGATCTCGTCCATGCTGTGGCTGATCAGGATGATGGTGAGGCGGCGCTCCGCGTGCAGCCGAAGGATCAACCGGAGGAACTCGGCCTTCCCCTGCGGGTCCAGCCCGGCGGTGGGCTCGTCCAGGATGAGGACGCGGGGAGACATGGCCAGTACCCCGGCCAGGGCCACGCGGCGCATCTCCCCCCCGGAGAGGGTGAAGGGGGAGCGCGGGCCGAAACGGTCAGGGTCCAGCCCCACCGCCAGCAGGGCCTCGCGCACGCGGGCCTGTACCTCCCCCTCCGGCAGGCCCAGGTTGCGCGGTCCGAAGGCCACGTCCCGGGCCACGCTCTCCTCGAAGAGCTGCTGCTCGGCGTACTGGAAGAGCAGAGCCACCTTCTGGCGCACGCGGCGGCGGTCGGCCTGCGGGGCGAAGATGTCCTCCCCGTCCACCAGGACCGTGCCGTCGGTGGGGCGGATCAGCGCGTTCAGCGTCTGCACCAGCGTGGACTTCCCTGAGCCGGTGGGACCTATCAGGCCCACTCGTTCCCCGTCCCCGATGGTCAAGGTGATGCCGCGCAGCGCCGTGGCCTCCAGCGGCGAATCCCGCAGGTAGACGTGGTGGACGTCTCGTACCTCGATCATGAGCGTCGCGCCGCCGCCAGGGCGGTGAGGGCGTCCACGAGCTGGTCCACCGTGGTCACGGAGCCGCGCAGGGGCAGCCCCGCCGCGCGCAGTTGGCGCCCCAGCACCGCCACCGGGGGCAGCGTCAGACGAAGCCGGCGCAGGACCTCGGGCTGATCGAAGACCTCGGCGGGAGTGCCCTGCAGCGCCACCCGGCCGCCAGCCAGCACCACGATGCGGCGGGCCACAGCCGCCTCCTCCATGGCGTGGGTGATGTGCACGACGGTGATGCCCTCCTCACGGGTGAGGCGGTCGACCGTCTGCAGCACCTCCGCCCGTCCCTGCGGGTCCAGCATCGCCGTCGCCTCGTCCAGGATGAGGCAGGAGGGGCGCATAGCCAGCATTCCGGCGATGGCCACGCGCTGCTTCTGCCCTCCGGATAGCAGGTGCGGCGCATGGCGGCGGTAGTCCCACATGCCGACGATGCGCAACGCCTCCTCCACGCGGCGGCGGATCTCTGCCGGGGGAAGGCCCAGGTTTTCCGGCCCGAAGGCCACATCTTCCTCCACCACGGTGGCCACCAGCTGGTTGTCCGGATTCTGGAAAACCATCCCCACGCGCTGCCGAACCTGCCAGACAGCGTGCGGGTCCCGCGTGTCCAGCCCGTCCACCAGGACCCGCCCGGCGGTGGGTACAAGCAGGGCGTTGAGGCACTTGGCCAGGGTGGACTTGCCCGAGCCGTTGGCCCCCACCAGGGCCACGTACTCGCCGCGCTCGAGGCTCAGGGAGACGCCGTCGAGGGCGATGACCGCCTGCGGCGTCCCTGGGTTGTAGACGTAGGAGAGGTTCTCGACCTGGATCAGGGGGTTCAGGGGGAAACCAGTTCCACCAGGGCCATGGGCGCGCTGTCCCCGCGGCGCCGCCTGGTCCTCAGCACCCGCGTGTAGCCTCCCCGCCCCTGCTGGTACCGCGGCACGATCTCGCTGAAGAGACGCTTGCGCGCGCGCGGGTCGGTGAGCAGGCGGCCGACCTGCCGCCGCGCCTGGAGGTCGCCGCGCACGGCCAGGGCAATCATGCCGTCGGCAATCTTCTTGGTCTCTTTGGCCTTGGCCTCCGTGGTCTCGATCCGCTCATGGAGGATCAGCGCAGCCAGCAGCTGCCGGAAGAGCGCCGTGCGTTCCCCGGTGTCGCGACCCAGCTTCCGCCCTTTGGCTCCCAGCCCCATGGCCTCCGACCCCTTACTCCTTCTCCCGCAGCTTCAAGCCCAGGACGGCCAGCTTCTCCTTCACCTCGTCCAGGGACTTGCGGCCGAAGTTCTTCACGTTGACGACCTCCTCTTCCGTGCGCTGCACCAAGTCTCCGATGGTGTTGATGCCGGCGCGCTTCAGGCAGTTGTAGGGGCGCACGGAGAGATCCAGCTCCTCGATGGGCATGGAGTAGAGGCGGCTCAACTCCCCGTCAGGCCCGCCCTCCAGCGCCTGCCCCTCCCCCTCCTCTCCCATGCCGGAGAAGAGCCGGAAGTGGTCGATGAGGACGCGTGACGCCTCCTGTACCGCCTCCTCCGGCCGGATGGAGCCGTCGGTCCACACCTCCAGGATGAGGCGGTCGAAGTTGGCCATCTGCCCCACGCGGGCGTCCTCCACCAGGTAGTTGACCTTCTGGATGGGGGAGAAGATGGAGTCCACAGGGATGACGCCGATGACGTGCTCGCTCTTGCGCTGCCGCTCCGCCGGCACGTAGCCGCGTCCCCGCTCCACCATAAGCTCCATGGCCAGACGGGCATCCCGCTTGTCCAGCGTGGCGATGTGCAGATCTGGGTTTAGGATCTCCACCTCAGCGTCGGGCTGGATGTCGGCGGCGGTGACCTCGCGCTTACCCGTCACCTCCAGACGCAGCAGCTTGGGCTTGTCGGTGTGCACCTTCAGGGTGAGCTCCTTGAGGTTGAGGATGATCTGCGTGACGTCCTCCACGACACCGGGGATGGTGCTGAACTCGTGCAGCACCCCCTCGATCTTCACGGAGGTGACGGCGGCCCCGGGGATGGAGGAGAGAAGGACGCGGCGCAGCGAGTTGCCCAGGGTGGTACCGAACCCCCGGTCCAGCGGCTCGACCACGAACTTGCCGTAGGTGTCGGAGAGTTCCGCGTACTCCACCTTCGGCCTGGATGTCTCCCACAGCGTGGCAATGCTCATCCTGCCCTCCTTGGCGCCGCCCCCGGGGCGCAGCCACGCCCTGCAGGGGCCGCGGCGCCCTTACCGCGAGTAGTACTCCACGATCAACTGCTCCTGCACGGGTACGTCGATCTCATCGCGCCCCGGTAGTGCCAGCACCCGTCCTCCGCTACGGTCGGCGGACAGCTCCAGCCAGGAGGGGACGCTGCGGGGCGGCGCACCCAGCACCTCCTTCAGCCTGGCGTGCCTCCGCCCCCGCTCGCTGAGGCTCACCGTCTGCCCGGGGCGTACCTGGTAGGCGGGGACGGTGACCTTGCGCCCGTCCACGGTGATGTGGCCATGGGCCACAAGCTGCCGAGCCTCCCGGCGGGAGGCAGCCAGCCCCAGGCGGTAGGCGATGTTGTCCAGGCGCATCTCCAGCAGCTGCAGCAGCCGTGTGCCCGTCACCCCTTTGGCCCGCGCAGCCTGCTGGAAGTAGTTCTTGAACTGGGTCTCGTAGATGCCGTAGATGCGGCGCAGCTTCTGCTTCTCCCGCAGCCGCATGCCGAACTCGCTGGGCTTGCGCCGCGCGGGCCGCGCCCCGTGCATCCCCGGCGGGGTGGGCCGCTTGTGCACCGGGCACTTCTCCGTGTAGCACTTCTCGCCCTTGAGGTAGAGCTTCATCCCCTCCCGGCGGCACAGGCGACAGACCGATGTGGTAAAACGACCCATAAGAACCTCCCCCGGCCCCGCGCCCTACACCCGGCGGCGCTTGGGCGGCCGGCAGCCGTTGTGCGGGATGGGGGTCACGTCCTTGATCAGGTTTACCTCCAGCCCGGCTGCCTGCAGGGAGCGGATGGCTGCCTCCCGCCCGGCACCGGGCCCCTTGACGTAGACCTCCACCTGGCGCACCCCGTGTTCCATGGCCTTGCGTGCCGCTGCCTCGGCGGCCAGGCCTGCGGCAAAGGGCGTCCCCTTTCGCGACCCCTTGAAACCCGAGGTCCCGGCACTGGCCCAGGCCAGCACGTTCCCCTGGGGGTCGGCTATGGTGACAATGGTGTTGTTGAATGTGGACTGGATGTGCGCCACCCCCGTGGGCACGTTCTTGCGTTCCCTGCGCCGCCCCCGCGGCCGCTGTGCCATCGCCGTCCCTCCCGACCTCAGGCCTTCCCCGTGGGCGAGGTGCGCGCGCGGCGCACGCCCACGGTCTTCTTGGGCCCCTTGCGCGTGCGGGCATTGGTCCGCGTGCGCTGGCCGCGCACCGGCAATCCGCGGCGGTGCCGCAGCCCGCGGTAGGAGCCGATTTCGGTGAGGCGGCGGATGTCCATGGCCGTATCGCGGCGCAGGTCCCCTTCCACCTTGAAGTGGCGGTCGATGAACTCCCGCAGCCGCGTAATCTCCTCCTCCGTGAGATTGCGCACCCGGGTGTCCGGGCTGACATTGGTCGCCTCCAGAATCCGCCGGGCGCGGCTGAGCCCTATGCCGTAGATGTAGGTCAGCGCCACCTCCACCCGCTTGTCCCTAGGCAGGTCCACCCCCGCTATGCGTGCCATGCCCCGCCTCCCCTAGCCCTGCTTCTGCTTGTGCTTGGGGTTCTCGCAGATCACCAACAAACGCCGCCCGCGCTTGACGATCTTGCACTTCTCGCACATCCGGCGAACGGACGCCCGCACCTTCATCCTCCACCCCGCTCAACGATATCGATAGGTAATCCGCCCCCGAGTGGGATCATAGGGGGAGAGCTCCACCTTCACCCTGTCGCCGGGGAGGATGCGGATGAAGTGGATCCGCATCTTCCCGGAGATGTGCGCCAGCACCCGGTGGCCGCTCTGCAGCTCCACCCGGAACATGGCATTGGGCAGGACCTCCACCACCGTCCCTTCCACCTCGATGAGGTCCTTCTTGGCCATCAGCTCCCCGTTCCCGCAGCCACGGGGGGCGTCTCTCCGCCCTCCTGCGCCAGCACCCGCCTGATCTCCTCGTCGTCAGGCATCTCCCCGCGGGCCAGCTTCGCCGCCAGATGCGGGACCACGCCGTGCAGAATCAGGTGCTTGACGTTCTTCTTCTTCGGCCGCTGCACACTCCGCCTGCCTCCATCGGCCACCAGGACCATGTCGTGCCCCAGCCTGGCGATCACCACGTACCGGTCCCCCCGGTCGCGCCCGGCGCGCGACGTGACCAGGCTTCCCAGAATCTCCTCCGCAGCGTCCGCAACCACAGCCTCCAAGTATATGGGAGCCCGGCCGTTCAGTCCAGCGAGGTGAGCACATGGGGGCCGTGGGAGTCCACCGCCACCGTGTGCTCGAAATGCGCTGAGCGGGAGCGGTCCCGGGTGCGGACGGTCCACCCGTCCTCCAGGAGGACCACCTCACTCCCCCCGGCGTTGACCATGGGCTCGATGGCCAGCGTCAGGCCGCGACGCAGGGGCACCCCGCTGCCCGGTGTGCCGAAGTTGGGTACCTCCGGCCCCTCGTGCAGGTCTCTGCCGATGCCGTGACCGGCGAAGTCTCGGACCACGGAAAACCCCGCGCCCTCCGCCACCTGCTGGATGGCCCAGCCCACGTCACCCGTTGTCCTCCCCTCCCGCGCCTCCCGGATCCCGGCCGCCAGCGCCTCCTCTGTCACGGCCAGCAGGCGACGGGCCTGCTCGTCCACGTCACCCACGGGCACGGTCTGCGCCACGTCACCATGGTAACCGCCCAGGTACACCCCCAGGTCGATGGAAACGATGCTCCCCTGGCGGAGGCGGCGCCTCCCCGGTATACCGTGCACCACCTCGTCGTCAATGGAGACGCAGATGCTGGCCGGATACCCCCGGTAATTCTTGAAGGAGGGCACCCCCCCGTGATCCCGGATGAACGTCTCCGCCAGCCGGTCCAGGTGCCCCGTGGGGACGTCGGGGGCCACCGCCCGCAGCACGACCTGCAGCGCCCGCGCGGCCAGCTGGCCCGCCCGCCGCATCCGGGCGATCTCCTCCGGGCTCTTCACCACCACCAACGCCGGCCGCGGCTTCACAGGCCCAGCGCCGCCTCCAGCCGGGCGTAGACCTCCTCCACCGCCCCCTCGGCGTCCAGCGGGGTGTAGACGCTGCGCGCACGGTAGAACTCCAGCACGGGCGCGGTCTGCGCCAGGTAGACCTCCATGCGCCGGCGGACCGTCTCCGGCCGGTCGTCCTCCCGCTGGTAGAGCGGGCTGGCGTCCAGGTCGCAGACGTCCGGCTGCCGCGGCGGCTTGAACTCCACATGGTAGATGTGGCCCCCCGCCTGGCACACCCGCCGACCGCTCAGGCGGCGCACCACCGTCTCTGCGCTCACCTGGAAGTCCACCGCGCGGTCGATGCGCCGCCGCATTCCGACCAGCAGCTCCTCCAGCGCCTCCGCCTGCGGCAGCGTGCGGGGGAAGCCATCCAGGATGAACCCCGCGGCGGTATCTTCGCGGCGCAGCCGCTCCTCCACGATGCCCACCATCACCGCGTCCGGCACCAACTCCCCGCGGTCCATATACCTTCGCGCCTCATCGCCCAGCGCTGTGGCCCCGCTGACCGCCTCCCGCAGGATGTCCCCGGTGGAGATCTGCACCATCCCCCGCCGTTGCTGCAGCAACCGCGCCTGTGTCCCCTTGCCTCCTCCCGGCGGCCCAAAGAAGATCAGGTTCACCGCATGAAGCCTTCATAGTGGCGCATGAGGACGTAGGCCTCAATCTGCTTCATCGTCTCCAGCGCCACCCCCACCACGATGATCAGCGAGGTCCCTGCCAGGTAGAAGGTGATGGCCCCGCCCCCCAGGGCCGCGGGGCCCCGGAACAGGGTGGGGACCACGGCGATCAGCCCCAGCACCAGCGCCCCGACAAAGGTCAGCCGCTCGGTCACCCTGGTGAGGTAGTCGCTGGTCGGCCGGCCAGGTCTGATGCCGGGGATGAAGCCGCCGTACTTCTTGATGTTGTTGGCCACGTCGTGTGGGTCAAAGGAGACCGCCGTGTAGAAGTACGTAAAGATGATGATCAGGGCGAAGTAGAGGGCGTCGCCCAGATAGGAGCCCCCCGGCAGGACCACGGTGGCCAGGCGTTGCAACCACTCCCACCGCCCGAACTGGGCGATGGTCTGGGGAAACTGCAGGACGGAGATGGCGAAGATGATGGGGATGACACCGGCCTGGATGAGCTTCATCGGCAGGTGGGTGGACTGCCCGCCGTAGACGCGCCGCCCCACCACGCGCTTGGCGTACTGCACCGGTATCTTGCGCGTGGCCTGGGTGACGCCCACCACCACGACGATGGATACCAGAACGATGAAGATATCCAGGAGAAAGGCCAGCGGCCCCAACTCGCCCGCCCGCAGCAGCACCACGGTGCGGCCGATCTGATCCGGCAGGCGGGCGACGATCCCCCCGAAGATGATCAGGGAGACGCCGTTGCCCACGCCGTACTCCGTCATGATCTCCCCCATCCAGGTGAGGAGCATGGTCCCCGCCACCAGGGTGGTGACGATCGTCCCCAGGATGAGGGGCCGGGTGTCGGGAATGGCGTTTTGGCTGCGGATCAGGTACATCTGACCGATCCCCTGGAGGACCGCCAGGACCACGGTGAGGTAGCGGGTGTACTGCCCGATCTTGCGCCGCCCCGCCTCCCCCTCCTCCGTGGCCATCTCCTTCAGCCGGGGGAAGACCACCTGCAGCAGGCTGAAGATGATGGAGGCGGTGATGTAGGGGAAGACGCCCAGGGCGAAGAGGGCGAAGTTGGACAGCGCCCCGCCGACGAAGAGGTCGAAGAAGGAGAGGAGGCTGCCCTGCTGCTGGAAGAGCTGCTGCAGCGCCCGCACATCCACACCGGGCACAGGCAGGTGCGCCCCCAGGCGGTAAAGCACCAGCATGAAGGCGGTGAAGAGCAGCCGCCGCCGCAGGTCGGGAATGCGCAGGGGGTTGGAGAGGGAGCGCACCTGCATCAGGGCACGACCTCCGCCCTGCCCCCCGCCGCCGCGATGGCCTCACGGGCGCCGCGGGAAAAGGCCTGCGCCCGCACCACCAGGGGGCGGGTCAGGCGACCGCCGCCCAACACCTTCACCGGCCCGCGCTCCACCAGCCCCGCAGCCACCAGGGTGGCTACCGTGACCTCCGCGCCCGCGGGGAAACGGTTGAGGGCGCGCACCGTAACCTCCGCCGGGCGTCGCCGCGGGGGGCCGCCGGTCATCACGCTGCCAGCGGCGCGCACGCCGCGGCGGAAGGGCAGGCGCTTGGAGAGCGGCGTCTGGCCGCCCTCGAACCCGGGCCGGGGTCCCCGCCCCGCCCGCGCCTTCTGCCCCTTGCGGCCGCGGCCGGCGTAGACTCCCGCCCCCGATCCCAGACCGCGCCCGACGCGGCGTCGCTGCCGCCGCGCACCCGAGGCCGGCCTTAGGGTGTCCACCTTCAACATCATTTGCCTCCCTGATGTGCTCCCCCGCCGGGAGGACATTCCTTAGTTCTAGGAGGCGGCTTCACGAAGGCGCCGCCGCCCCAGAAGCTCCTCTACGCGCTTGCCCCGGATCTCCGCCACCTCTTCGGGGCGGCGCAGGGCCAGCAGCCCCGCCGCGGTGGCCCGCGCCTGGTTGATGGGGTTGTTCGAGCCCAGCGACTTGGTCAGAATGTCCTTGATCCCCGCGGCCTCCAGCACCGCTCGCACGGTCCCCCCGGCGATGACCCCTGTTCCTTCCGACGCGGGCTTGAGCAGCACGCGCGCCGCGCCGTAGGTCCCCACCACGTCGTGGGGGATGGTCTGGCCGACGCGCGGCACGAAGAAGAGGTGCTTCTTCGCATCCTCCACACCCTTGCGGATGGCGTCCGGCACCTCGGCCGCCTTGCCCAGGCCCACGCCCAAGTGTCCCTGTTCGTCGCCGACGACCACCAGAGCGCTGAAGTTGAAGCGCTTGGCTCCCTTGGTCACCTTGGCCACCCGGTTGATCCACACCGCCTTCTCAAAGGTGATGTTCAGCTTGCTGGGGTCTATGCGCCCGCTCACTCGCCGCCTCCGCTCCTGGTCCCCCTCAGACCGACAACCCAGGTGACCGGTCCTTCCACAAATCAGAACTCCAGCCCACCGGCGCGGGCCCCCTCGGCCAGGGCCTTCACCCGACCGTGGTAGGCGTAACCGGCGCGGTCGAAGACAACCCGGGTGATCCCTCGCTCCCGCGCCCGCCGGGCGATCAGCTCGCCCACCAGCCGGCTGGCCTCCACCTTCCGCTTCCCCTTGACCTGCTCCCGCAGCTCAGGGTCGAGCGTGGATGCCGCGGCCAGGGTGTGGCCCCGCCCATCATCGACCAGCTGCGCGTAGATGTGTGCCAGGCTGCGGAAGACCACCAGGCGGGGCCGCGTCGCTTCCCCACTCACCCGCCGGCGGACGCGCAAGTGCCGCCGCTTCCGAAGAACGTTGCGGTCGGGCCGCTTCAGCATCGACGTCCCCACCCTACACCTTGCCGCCAGCGGCGGTGCGTCCGGCCTTCCCCGGCTTGAGCCTGATGTGTTCGCCGAGGTAGCGGATGCCCTTGCCCTTGTACGGGTCGGGCGGTCGCACCGCGCGGACCCGGGCGGCCACCTGGCCGACGCGCTCCCGGTCGATGCCGCTGACGACGATCCGGTTGGGGGCCGGTACCTCGAAGGCGATCCCGGGAGGAGGAACCACCTCCACGGGATGCGCGTATCCCACCGTGAGCACCAGGGTTTCCCCCTGCTTGCTGGCGCGGTAGCCTACGCCCTGGATCTCGAGTTCCACGCGGTAGCCCTCGGTCACGCCGCGGACCATGTTGGCCAGCAGGGCACGGGTGAGCCCGTGCAGGGCGCGGTGCTGCCGCTGGTCCGAGGCCCGCGTCACCACCAGCTTGCCGTCCTGCACCTCCACGCGCACATCCGGGTGGAAAGTCCGCTCCAGGGTGCCACGGGGACCGTGCACCGACACATGCGCCCCCTCCACGCGCACCACCACCCCCGGGGGAATGGGGACGGGCGCCCGCCCTACCCGCGACATTGCCTGCTCCCTCCTGTTCCCCTGCGGCGCCTACCAGACATAGGCCACCACCTCTCCCCCCACTCCCTGCCGCCGCGCTTGCCGGTCGGTCATCAGCCCGCGGGAGGTGGAGAGGATGGCCACGCCCAGGCCGCCGCGCACCCGGGGGACCTCCGCGCGGCGGGCGTAGACGCGCAGCCCGGGCCGGCTCACCCGGCGGATCCCCGTGAGCACCGGCTCCCGGCGCGGTCCGTAGCGCAGGGTGATGCGCAGGATGCCCTGCGGGCCGCGGTCTATACGCTGCACGTCGGCGATGAACCCCTCCTCCTTGAGGATCCGCGCGATCTCCCACTTCAACCGGCTGGCCGGGACGTCCACGGACTCGTGCCGCGCGGCGCTGGCGTTGCGGATGCGCGTCAGCATGTCTGCAATGGTATCTGTGACCACGCCACCCATCGTCCCCTCCACGTCACCAGCTGGCCTTGACCACGCCGGGAATCTCCCCCCGGTGTGCCAGCTGCCGTAGGCAGATGCGGCACAGGCCGAACCTGCGGAAGACGGCCCGCGGCCGGCCGCAGCGCAGGCAGCGCGAGTAGGCGCGCACCTTGAACTTCGGAGTGCGCTGCCACTTCTCCAGCAAGGCCTTCTTCGCCATCGCTCCCCCTCAGCCGACCGGCACCCCCTCCCGCAGCGGCAGCCCCAGCAGGCGCAGCAGCTCCCGCGCCTCCTCGTCCGTGCGGGCGGTGGTCACCACGGTGATGTCCATACCGCGAATCTTGTCCACCCGATCGTAGTCGATCTCAGGAAAGATGAGTTGCTCCTTCACCCCGATGTTCAGGTTGCCGCGGCCGTCGAAGGCCCGCTCCGAGATGCCCTTGAAGTCCTTGATCCGCGGCAGGGCCACGTTGAACAGCTTGTCCAGGAAGTCGTACATCCGCTCCCCACGCAGCGTCACCTTGGCGCCGATGGCCACCCCGGCGCGCAGCTTGAAGTTGGCGATGGACTTCTTCGCCCGCGTCACCAGCGGCCGTTGCCCCGTGATCAGGGCCAGTTCCTCCACCGCCTTGTCGATCTGCCGCGGGTCGGAGGTGGCCTCACCCACGCGCATGTTCACCACCACCTTCTCCACCCGCGGCACCTGCATCACGTTCCGGTAGGCGAAGCGAGCTCGCAGCCGGGGGACCACTTCCTGCCGGTAGCGTTCCTTCAATCGCGCAGCCACCACGGACGCCTCCTCAGCCGATCTGCTCGCCGCAGCGGCGGCAGACGCGTACCTTGGTCCCGTCGGGCAGGTAGTCGTGGCCGTAGCGCACAGCCTCGCCGCACTTGGGGCAGACCAGCATCACCCGGCTCGCCGGAATCCTGGCCTCCTTCTCCACAATCCCTCCCTGCGGCAGCTTGGGCGAGGGCTTGGCGTGCCGTTTCACCACGTTGACGCCCTCCACGATGACCCGCCCGTCCTTGGGGAAGACCTTGAGCACCCGGCCGCGCTTTCCCCGGTTCTTCCCGGCGATCACCTCCACGGTGTCGCCCTTGCGCACATGCACCCGCTGTCGCCAAACCACCGCCATGCGTCTACAGCACCTCCGGGGCCAGGGAGATGATCTTCATGAACTGGCGCTCCCGCAGCTCACGGGCCACCGGGCCGAAGATGCGCGTACCCCGAGGGTTCTGGCCGTCGGGGGTGAGCAGGACGGCGGCGTTGTCGTCGAAGCGGATGTAGGACCCGTCCGGCCGGCGCACCTCCTTGCGCGTGCGCACCACCACCGCCTTGACGATCTCCCCCTTGCGCACGGGGCTGTTGGGGATGGCCTGCTTCACGCTGCCCACCACCACATCCCCTACGGTGGCATAGCGCCGCTGCCCGCCGCCCAGCACGCGGATCACAAGGATCTCCCGCGCCCCCGTATTGTCCGCCACCTTCAGGCGGCTCTGCTGCTGGATCATCCCTCCACCCCTCCGGCCGGGGAGGCCGCCGGCGGGGTGCGATGCTCCAGGATGCGCACGATGCGCCAGCGCTTCTCCCTGGAAAGCGGCCGCGTCTCCGCCAGCAGCACTACGTCTCCCACTCGGCTGGCGTCCTCCGCGTCGTGCGCCTTCAGTGTCTTCACATGGCGCACGGCCTTCTTGTAGAGGGGGTGCCGGCGCAGCGTCTCCACGCGCACCACCCGCGTCTTGGTCATGCGGTCGCTGGTGACCACACCCACTCGTTCCTTCCGCTTGCCTCGCTCTCCCCTCACACCCGCATCCCCTTCGCACGCAGTACCGTCTTCATCCGGGCCACGTCCCGGCGCAGCTCCCGGATCCGTCCGCTGTTGCGCTGCTGGCCGACCTTGACGCGCAGGCTGAAGAGCTCGCGCAGGGCGTCGTCCAGCTTCTTGCGCAGCTCCTCCGGGGTCAGTTCCCGGTACGCCGCCGCCCGCATCAGGCCGCCACCTCCGGCCTCGTCACCACCTTGGTCTTGATGGGCAGCTTGTGCCCGGCAAGGCGCATGGCCTCCCGCGCCACCTCTTCGTTCACCCCGGCCAGCTCGAAGAGGATACGTCCCGGCCGCACCACCACCACCCACCCCTCGGGGTTGCCCTTGCCGCTACCCATGCGGGTTTCCGCCGGCTTCTTCGTCACCGGCTTGTCAGGGAAGACGCGGATCCACACCTTCCCGCCCCGCTTGAGGAATCGGGTGATGGCCACCCGCGCCGCCTCCAACTGCTGGCTGGTGATCCAGGCGGGTTCCAGGGCCTGCAGCCCGAACTCGCCGAAGGCGACGCTGGAGCCGGCGAAGGCCTTCCCCCGCCGCGTCCCCCGGTGGGCCTTGCGAAACTTGGTGCGCTTAGGTGCCAGCATCCTCGTCCCTCCGCCTGACGGCCACCGCCGGGGTGCGCGACGGAATGACCACCGTCTCCGCGGTCTCGGCAGCGGGCGCGGCGGGCTGCAGCCGCGGCGGCCGGCGGTGCTCCAGCTCCGTCCGCTTGGGCTCGGGGAGGATGTCTCCCCGATAGATCCAGACCTTGACCCCGATCCGGCCGTACGTGGTGAGCGCCTCCGCCACGCCGAAGTCGATGTCCGCGCGCAACGTGTGCAGGGGCACCCGACCCTCGCGGTACCACTCGTAGCGGGCGATCTCGGCACCGGCCAGGCGGCCGCTGGCGGCGATGCGGATGCCCTTGGCCCCGGCGCGCAGACTGCGCTGTACCGCCTGCTTCATCGCCCTGCGGTAGGCCACGCGGCGCTCCAGCTGCTGCGCCACGTTCTCCGCCACCAGCTGCGCCTCCAGCTCCGGGCGACGGATCTCCTGCACGTTGAGCTGGATCTGCTTGCCGGTCATAGCGTCCAGCTCCTTCTTCAGGGCATCGATGCCCGTCCCGCCACGGCCGATGATGATTCCCGGACGGGCGGCGTGGATGGTCACGCGCACGCGATTGGCCGCGCGCTCGATCTCAATGCGGGAGATACCCGCCCGGAAGAGCGACCTCTTGATGTAGGCGCGGATGCGCTGATCCTCCTGGATCAGCGGCGCCATCTGACGGGCGTACCAGCGCGACTCCCAGTCGCGGATGATCCCCACGCGCAGTCCCACGGGATGCACCTTCTGCCCCACGCCTCACCTCCACGCCACCCCGCAAATTCGCTGCGCGAATTTGCGGGGACCCCGGCCGCCTCCTACCCCGTCCCTCCTCACGACCTCTCCCCCACCACCACCGTGACGTGGCTGCTCCGGCGCGTCACCACGTCCACGCGCCCCCGCGCCCGCGGTGCCAGCCGCCGCATGGAGGGACCGGCGTCCACGTAGGCCCGGGTGACGATCAGGTCGTCCCGGGCCAAGTCCAGGTTGTTCTCCGCGTTGGCCACTGCGGACTTGAGCACCTTCTCCAGCACCCGCGCCGCCTGGTGCGGCATGAAGCGCAGCAGCGCCTGGGCCTCGTCCACCGGCCGGCCGCGGATCTGCTCCGCCACCCGCCGCACCTTCAGCGGGGAGATGCGGACGTACCTGGCCACAGCCTTGACTTCCATCGCCTCCCTGCTCCTCCATGCATGCCCCCGCCCCGCGCCTACTTCAACGCCGTGGTGCGCTCGGTGTGCGCGCCGTGGCCGCGGAAAGTGCGCGTGGGGGCAAACTCGCCCAGCTTGTGCCCCACCATCTGCTCGGTGACGTAGATGGGCACGTGTTTGCGGCCGTCGTAGACGGCGATGGTGTGCCCTACGAACTCAGGGAGGATGGTGGAGCGCCGCGACCAGGTGCGGATCACCCGTCGCTCCCGCGAGCGGTTCAGCTCCCGCACCTTCTCCAGCAGGTGCGCGTCTACGAAGGGGCCTTTCTTCCTCGACCGTCCCATCCCGCCCTCCGTCACCTGCGGCGTTTCACGATGAGGCGGTCGCTGGGCTTGCGCCTACGCGTCTTGGCGCCCAGCGTCGGCTTGCCCCAGGGGCTGACCGGCCCCGGCATGCCCACCGGGGAGCGTCCCTCGCCTCCGCCGTGGGGGTGGCTTGCCGGGTCCATGGCCACCCCGCGCACGCTGGGGCGCCACCCGAGCCAGCGCTTCCGACCGGCCTTGCCCAGCTTGATCGCCTCGTGTTCCGCGTTGCCCACCTGCCCGATGGTGGCCTTGCAGTCCAGCGAGACCAGGCGCACCTCGCCCGAAGGAAGACGCAGGTGAGCAAAGCCACCCTCCTTGGCCATGATCTGCGCCCCGCCGCCCGCTGAGCGTACCAGCTGCCCGCCGCGCCCCGGGTGCAGCTCCACGTTGTGCACGATGGTACCCACGGGGATGTCACGCAGGGGCAGGGCGTTGCCCGGCTGGATCTCCGCGCCGGGGCCGGATGTGACCTGCTGTCCCACCCGCAGCCCCTCCGGCGCCAGGATGTAGCGCTTCTCCCCGTCGACGTAGTGCAGCAGGGCGATGCGCGCCGAGCGGTTGGGGTCGTACTCGATGGCGGCCACGCGGGCGGCGATGCCGTCCTTGTCCCGCTTGAAGTCGATGCGCCGGTAGAGACGTTTGTGCCCGCCTCCACGGTGCCGCACGGTGATCTTGCCTTGGGCGTTCCGGCCGGCGGTGCGCGGCAGCGGCTCCAGCAGCGACCGCTCGGGCTCCGTGCGGGTGATCTCATCGAACGTGGGAACGGCCATGAAGCGCCGTCCCGGCGTCGTCGGCTTGAACTTCTTCATGCCCATGGCCCAACCGCCTCCCAGCCTAGGTCAGGCTTTCCAGGTCGATCTTGTCCCCCGGACGCAGTGTGACGATGGCCTTGCGCCGCCCGGCCACCCGGTAGCGGTGCTGTCCCCGGCGCTTGGTCCGCCCCGGGATGTTCAGCACGTTCACCCGAGCCACGCGCACGTTAAACAGCTGCTCAACCGCCGCCCTGATGGCCAGCTTGTTATAGCCGGGGGCCACCTCAAAGGTGTACTTGCCGGCCTCAGCGCCGCGCATGCTCTTCTCGGTGAGGATGGGGCGGCGGATTACCTCCCGCGGCTCAGCGCCCATCGCCCCACACCTCCTGCACCGCGTCCACCGCGTCGCGGGTGAGGACCAGGTTGGGGAAGGCCAGCAGGTCGTGGACGTTCAGCGTGCGCGCCGTCAGCACCCGCACCCGTGGCAGGTTCTGCGTCGCCCGGACCAGCGCCGGCTCGTGTGCCGCTGTCACCAGGAGCACCCGCTCCCCCCCCACGCCCAGGCGGGCCAGCAGCGCCGCCACTTCCTTGGTCCGGGGCGCCTGCAGGCGCAACTCTTCCACCACCGTGAGCCGCCCGCTGCGCGCTCGGTCTGCCAGAAGCGAGCGCACGGCCAGGCGGCGCACCCGCTGCGGCAGCGGGTAACCATGACTGCGGGGGCGAGGACCGAAGACGATTCCCCCACCCACCCACAGCGGGGAACGCCGGCTGCCGTGCCGGGCGCGTCCCGTCCCCTTCTGTCGCCAGGGTTTGCGCCCCCCACCGCGGACCTCGCCGCGCGTTTTGGTGGCATGGGTGCCCAGCCGCCGGCCGGCCAGTTGCCAGGTCAGCGCCTCGTGCACCACCGCCGCGTGAGGGGTGACGCCAAACACCTGTTCAGGGAGGTCTATCTCCCCCCGCGCCGTTCCCGTGCCATCCACCAGGGGTACCCGCATCGTCACGCCCGCTCCCTGCCCTTGGGCCGCTTCCTGCCGGCCCGACCCTGCGCCCGCGCGCCACGCAGCAGCAGCAGGCTGCCGCGTACTCCGGGGACGGCGCCGCGCAGGTATATGAGGTTTCGCTCCGGCTCCACCTTCACCACGTGCAGCCCGCGCACCGTCACCCGCTGGCTGCCGAACCGCCCCGGCATCCGCTTGCCCGGCCAGACGCGGCCCACGTTGGAGGAGCCGATGGAACCCACCGCCCGGTGCATCAGGGAGACACCGTGGGTGTCCCGCTGCCCCGCGAAGCCGTGGCGCTTGATGGCACCGGCGAACCCCCGGCCGCGGCTGGTGCCGGTCACGTCCACTACGTCGCCGGCACGGAAGACATCCACGGTGATGGTCTGCCCCGGCTGCACCCCGCCGCTGGGACCGCGCAGCTCGCGCAGATGCCGCTGCGGGGTGACCCGGGCCTTGGCATAGACCCCGCGCAGGGGCCGGGAGAGCCGCCGCTCCCGCACATCCCCAACCCCCACCTGCAACGCCTCGTAGCCATGGCGCTCTCGGGTCTTCACAGCCACCACCACATTGGGCGGGGCCTCCACCAACGTCACCGGCACGCGGTGGCCGGCCTCGTCGAAGAGCTGCGTCATGCCCACCTTCCGTCCCACGATCGCCGTCATGGTTCCCACCCCACGGCCGTCCCGTCCGTGCCCCTCCTGCCTTCCCGCCCGGTGTGCCGCCGCATGGTCCCTACAGCTTGATCTCGATGTCCACCCCTGCGGGGAGGTCCAGGTGCATCAGCGCGTCCACCGTCTTCTGCGTCGGCTCCAGGATGTCGATCAGCCGCTTGTGTGTGCGCAGCTCGAAATGCTCCATGGATTCCTTGTCGATGTGCGGGGAGCGGATCACGGTGAAGATACTGCGGCTGGTGGGCAGCGGCACCGGACCGCTGATGCGGGCGCCGGTGCGCTTCACCGTGTCCACGATCTTCTCCGCCGACTGGTCCAGGACCTTATGGTCGAAGGCCTTGAGCTTGATCCGGATCTTCTGCTTCATCGCCGCCCACCGACCACTGGCTCCTGTCCGCCGCTCCCCTTTGACACCTCGCCGGGGGGCCTCATTCCACGATCCCGGTGACGACGCCGGCGCCCACGGTGCGCCCACCCTCCCGGATGGCAAAGCGCAGCCCCTCCTCCAGCGCCACAGGCGTGATCAGCGCCACCTCCAGGTTCACATTGTCCCCCGGCATCACCATCTCCACCCCCGGCGGCAGCGTGATGTCCCCCGTCACATCCGTCGTCCGAAAGTAAAACTGCGGCCGGTACCCCGTGAAAAACGGCGTGTGCCGCCCACCCTCCTCCTTCGTCAACACGTATACCTCCGCCCGAAACTTCACGTGCGGGTTGATCGTCCCCGGCTTCGCCAGCACCATCCCCCGCTCCACTTCCTCCTTCTCTACCCCCCGCAGCAATACCCCAATGTTGTCCCCAGCTACCGCCTCCTCCAGCGTCTTGCGAAACATCTCCAGCCCCGTCACCACCGTCCGCCGCGCCTCAGGCCGCAAACCCACTATCTCTACCTCTTCCCCTACCTTCACCTTCCCCCGCTCTACCCGCCCCGTGGCTACCGTCCCCCGCCCCGTGATCGTGAAGATGTCCTCCACCGCCATCAGGAACGGCTTGTCTACCTCCCGCACCGGCGTGGGAATGTAGCTGTCTACCGCATCCATCAACGCGTAGATACCATCTACCCACGCGTCCTCCCCCCGCCGTACCTGCGGGTTCCCCTCCAATACCTCCAGCGCCTTCAACGCCGAACCCCGTACCACCGGGATCTCGTTCCCCGGAAACTGATAACGCGTCAGCAGCTCCCGGACCTCCACCTCCACCAGGTCCAGCAGCTCCGGATCATCTACCATGTCCACCTTGTTCAAAAACACCACGATCGCCGGCACGTTCACCTGCCGCGCCAGCAGTATGTGCTCCCGCGTCTGCGGCATCGGCCCGTCCGCCGCCGATACCACCAGTATCGCCCCGTCCATCTGAGCCGCCCCGGTAATCATGTTCTTGATGTAGTCGGCGTGCCCCGGACAGTCAATGTGCGCATAGTGCCGCGCCACCGTCTCGTACTCCACATGACTGATGTTGATCGTCAACCCCCGCTGCCGCTCCTCCGGCGCATTGTCTATGTCGTAGTACCCCTTCGCCTGCGCCATCCCATAGCGCGCCAGCGCATGCGTGATCGCCGCCGTCAACGTGGTCTTCCCATGGTCCACATGCCCTATGGTCCCTACGTTCACGTGCGGCTTCGTCCGCTCAAACCTCGGCTTGGCCATCTCCGCCCTCCGTCAGAGAGTGCATCCTGCTCACTGCCCTGCGCCCACGGCCTGACCGCGGATGGCCTCCGCCAGGGCCGGGGGAATTTCCTCGTAGTGCGAGGGTTCCATGGTGTAGGTGGCGCGCCCCTGGGTAGCGGAGCGCAGCGCCGTGGCGTAGCCGAACATCTCCGCCAGCGGCACCAGGGCGCGGACGACGCGCGAGTTCCCCTGCTGCTCCATGGCCACGATGCGGCCGCGGCGGGCGTTGAGGTCGCCGATCACCTCGCCCATGTACTGCTCGGGGGTTATCACCTCCACGCGCATGATGGGCTCCAGCAGCACCGGCTGCGCCCGCTGCACCGCCTCCTTGAAGCCCAGGGAGGCGGCGATCTTGAAGGCCATCTCGCTGCTGTCCACCTCATGGTAGGAGCCATCCAGCAGCAGCACGCGCACGTCCACAACAGGGTACCCGGCGATGATGCCGCTCTCCGCCGCCTCGCGGACACCCGCCTCTACCGCGGGGATGAACTCACGGGGAATGCGTCCACCGGTGATCTTATCCACGAACTCGTACCCGCCGCTCCGCGGCAGGGGCTCCACCTGCAGCACCACGTGGCCGTACTGGCCGCGGCCGCCGGTCTGGCGCACATACCGCCCCTCGGCGCGCGCGGGCTGCCGTACGGTCTCCTTGTAGGCCACCTGCGGCCGGCCCACGTTGGCCTCCACCTTGAACTCCCGCAGCAGCCGGTCGACGATGATCTCCAGGTGCAGCTCACCCATGCCGGAGATGAGGGTCTGGCCCGTCTCCGGGTCGAAGCGCACCTTGAAGGTGGGGTCCTCCTCCGCCAGCTTGGCCAGAGAGGCGGTGAGCCGGTCCTCGTCGGCTTTGGTCTTCGGCTCCACCGCCACGGCGATCACCGGCTCGGGGAACTGCATGGCCTCCAGGACCACGGGTGCGCTCTCGTCGCAGAGGGTGTCGCCGGTAGTGGTCAGCCGCAGCCCCACCGCCGCCACCACGTTCCCCGCGGAGACCGCGGGGATGTCCTCGCGGTGGTTGGCGTGCATCTGCAGGATCCGGGAGATCCGCTCCCGCTGCCCCTTGTTGGCGTTGTAGACGTAGGAGCCGGCCTCCAGGCGCCCGGAGTAGACGCGGAAATAGGTCAGCTTGCCCACGTGGGGGTCGGTGACGATCTTGAAGGCCAGCGCGGCAAAGGGGGCGTCCTCGCGGGCCTCCCGCAGGACCGGCTGGCCGCTGCGCGGATCGACGCCCCGCACCGGCGGCAGGTCCAGGGGCGAGGGCAAGAAGTCGATGATGGCATCCAGCAGGGGCTGCACACCCTTGTTGCGGAAGGCGGAGCCGCAGAGCACCGGCACCAGCGCCGAGCTCAGAGTACCGCGGCGCAGCCCCCGGCGGATCTCCTCCTCGCCGATGGGCCGGCCCTCCAGGTAGGAGTGCAGCAGCTCCTCGTCCTGCTCCACCGCTGCCTCCACCAGCTCCTCCCGTAGCCGCTGCGCCAGCTCCCACAGCTCCGGGGGAATCTCCGTCTCGTCGGAGCGCGTCCCCAGGTCATCCAGGTAGATGATGGACTTGAGGCGGATAAGGTCCACCACACCGCGGAAGCCATCCTCGGCGCCGATGGGCAACTGCACCGGCACCGGGTGCGCCCCCAGGCGTTCCCGCAGCATCTGCACAACGCGCAGGTAGTCGGCACCGCTGCGGTCCATCTTGTTGACGAAGACTATGCGCGGCACGCGGTAGCGGTCGGCCTGGCGCCACACGGTCTCCGACTGCGGCTGCACCCCCTCCACGGCCGTGACCAGGACCACGGCTCCGTCCAGCACCCGCAGCGAGCGTTCCACCTCCACGGTGAAGTCCACGTGCCCGGGGGTGTCGATGATGTTGATGCGGTGCCCGCGCCAGGAGCAGGTGGTGGCCGCCGAGGTGATGGTGATGCCCCGCTCCCGCTCCTGGACCATCCAGTCCATGGTGGCCGAGCCCTCGTCCACCTCGCCGATGCGGTGCACTCGTCCCGTGTAGAAGAGGATACGCTCGGTGGTCGTCGTCTTGCCCGCATCGATGTGGGCGACGATCCCGATGTTCCTGGTCTTTTCCAGCCCTACCGGCGTGACTGTCATCAGCGTCGTTGCCAAGGTCTGTCCTCGTCGTCCTGGTTCCGCCGCACCGCGCGCACCGCGGTCACCAGCGGTAGTGGGCGAAGGCCTTGTTGGCCTCGGCCATGCGGTGGGTGTCCTCGCGCTTCTTCACCGCGCCCCCCTGGCCCACTGACGCGTCAAGGATCTCCGCCGCCAGCTTGGCCGGCATGCCGCGGCGATCTCGCCGCTGTCGGGCGAACTCCACCAGCCAGCGCAGGCCCAGGGAGAGCCGCCGCTCCGGGCGCACCTCGATGGGCACCTGGTAGGTCGCTCCGCCCACCCGCCGTGGTCGCACCTCCAGCAGGGGCATGACGTTGCCCAGCGCCTTGTCCAGTACCTTGACCGGCTCCTGGCCCGACTTGCTCTTCACCTCGTCCAGCGCCGCATAGACGATGCGCTCAGCCAGGCTCTTTTTCCCCCGCTGCATCACCTTGTTGATCAGCCGCTGAACGGTGACGTTCCCGTACAGCGGATCGGGGGCGATGGCTCGCCGCGGGGCCGGTCCCTTTCTCGGCATAGTGCCTCCTTCGCCCTACGTCTTCTTGGGGCGCTTGGCCCCGTACTTGGAGCGGCCGCGCCGCCGCTCCACCACCCCGGCCGCATCCAGCGTGCCGCGGATGATGTGGTAGCGGATGCCGGGGAGGTCGCGTACCCGCCCCCCCCGCACCAGCACCACCGAGTGCTCCTGCAGGTTGTGCCCGATGCCGGGGATGTACGCGGTGACCTCCTTCCCCGTGGTCAGCCGCACCCGGGCGATCTTGCGCAGGGCGGAATTGGGCTTCTTTGGGGTGGTGGTCTTTACCTGAATGCACACCCCACGCCGCTGCGGATTCCCGGCCAGTGCCGGGGACTTGGTCCGCGGTGGCGTCCGATGGCGTCCCAACCGCACCAGCTGCGCAACTGTCGGCATCATCTCCTCCTTAACCGTCCCGGCGGCAACCCGCCTCCGCACACACGTAAGCCCTCTGCCACGGGGGAAGAGGGCGATCACCGCCGCGCGATCTCCGACGGGATCCCGCCGGATTATCGCAAGTCTTCTCCGCCGTTATCGAGCCTGCGCCATACTAAGCACCGGAGGTGGTGCCCTGCGGCGCATCCCAGGCGCTCTCCGGGGACCCGAGCAGAGGTAACGCGCTGGAGAGCCCCGATTGTCGCGCTACTATCCAGGCAGTGCCGACGGCTCCAGCACCGCAGCCGCAGCCGCGCCCACGGCTATCCCGCAGGCCCGGCCCAGCTCCCGCATGGAGTCCACCTCGGCGACCGGCACCCCTCGCTCCTGGGCGGCGCGGATGACCGGTTCGGTCACCTTCCGATCGGCATCGCGCGCAACCACTACCAGCCGCGCCCGCCCCCTGCGGACCGCCTTTGCCGTCTGGTTGGCGCCGACCGCCCGCGCCTCGGCGGCCCGGATTTGCTCCAGGGGCGAAAGCGTGACGGCCATCGCTCAACCTCACGAAGGATAGCACCCGCTTCCGGGGATGTCAAAGACCCTGCCCACCCCCATTGAGGCTGCCTTTCAGGGATCCCGGCAGGGGGCAGGTGCCGGGGGGCACCAGAACGTCTAAATCCCCCGTCAATTGGTCATAACCTCGTGAGAAACCCGGGAGCAGGTTGGGGCAGGAGCTCCCGCTTCCATGCAGCATCGGGGGCCATCCGGGCCGATGCCGCTCCCTCACGGTGCCAGGGAGGCAGGATGGCGAAGACCGCGCGCGCGGCGGGCTCGCCCCTGCAGCGGCGACTACTTGCCGTGCTGGATGACCACGCCGCCGACGGGGACCAGGTGACGGCGGCGAGCCTAGCCGCACGGGTCGCCATGCCAGTGGCGGAGGTCGAGGCCGAGTTGGAGAGCCTGGTGTTGCTGGGCAACCTCACCCGCACCACCGGTGACGACGGCCAGGTGCGCTACAGCCCGGCTCCGCGGCGCAGGCTCCTGGGACACATGCTGGTGGACGCTGGCCTGATCAGTGAAGCCCAGCTACAGGAGGCCCTGGCCGAGCAGCAGCAGACCGGGGAGCGGCTGGGCCGTATCCTGATCGACCGGGGCTACGTGAGCAAGCAGGCTCTGGGGCAGATGCTGGAAGCCCAGCGCGGCATCCCCTACCTCAACCTGTCCACGTACCCCATCGACGAAAAGCTGGTGCGGGACCTGCCCGAGTGGGTGATCCTGCAGCACAAGGTTGTGCCCGTGGCCCGCGTGCGCCAGGAGATCCACGTGGCCATGCTGGATCCCACCGACGTCCTGGCCATCGACACCGTGGCACGGATGCTCCAAGGACGGGTCCGCCCATTCCTCACCACCGAGCGCGACTTCGACTGGGCAGTGACCAAGTACCTGGACGTGCGGCGCCGGGTCGACGAGAGCCTCCAGGGGGTACCCGAGGAGCCGGACGTCCCGGCGGGGGCGGCGGCAGTGGTCACCGAGGGCGCCGACGCCCCGCCCGTGGTTCGGGTGCTCAACTCCATTCTGGGGGACGCTGTGCGCATCGGGGCCACGGACATCCACATCGAGCCGGATGCCGATCAGGTCCAGGTGCGGATGCGGGTGGACGGGCTGCTGCAGGACAAGGCAACCCTGCCCGCAGCAGTGGCCAGTGCGGTCGTCTCCCGCCTGAAGGTCCTGGCCGGTATGGACATCGCCGAGCGCCTGCGGCCCCAGGACGGCCGCATCCTCCTGGAGATCGAGGGGCGGCAGTACGACCTGCGCGTGGCCACGGTGGGCACCGCCTTCGGCGAGCGTGCCGCCATCCGGATGCTGAACACCCAGCAGGTCCTGCTGGGCCTGGAGCGGCTCGGCCTCTTCCCCCAGCAGCAGGCGGTTCTAGAACGGCTGCTGGCTCGGCCCCATGGCATGCTCCTCGTCACGGGCCCCACCGGCAGCGGCAAAACCACCACCCTCTATGCCGCCCTGCGCCACATCAACAAGCGGACCCGCAACATCATGACCATCGAGGACCCGGTGGAGTATCGCCTCGCCGGGATTACCCAGATCCCCGTGCGGGAGAAAGCCGGGGTCACCTTCGGCGTGGGGCTGCGGGCCATCCTGCGGCAGGATCCAGACGTGGTCATGGTGGGGGAGATCCGCGACGCGGAGACCGCCACCACCGCCGTCCAGGCCGCCCTTACCGGCCACCTAGTGCTCTCCACGCTGCACACCAGCCACGCCGCCGGCGCCCTGGTGCGCCTGCTGGATATGGGCGTGGAGCCCTACCTGCTGACCTCGTCGATCCTGGCGGTGATCGGGCAGCGGCTGCTCCGATTGCTGTGCACTGCCTGTCGGCGGCGGGGCCGGGCGAACGCCGCGGAGGCGGAGCTCCTGCGGGGGCAGGGGGATCAGGCGCGCCTCTTCCGGCCGGTGGGCTGCCCCGAGTGCGGCGACCTTGGTTACAAGGGCCGGACCGGCATCTTCGAGATCATGGTCATGACCGACGACCTCCGCGAGCTGGTTCTGCAGCGTCGGCCGGCCAGCGCCCTACAGGCCACAGCGGTGGCCTCCGGGATGCAGACCCTCCAGGAGTCGGCGCGGCGCAAGGTGCTCGAAGGGATCACCAGCGTCGAGGAGTACCGCCGCTTAGTCCTGGCGGAGGCGGGATAATGCCGACCTACGTGTACCAGAGCCGCGACACGCGGGGCTTGCCGGTGAGGGGGCGGGTGGACGCTGAGGACCCGGTCCGCGCCCGGGCTTGGCTGCAGGAGCAGGGCCTCTACGTCACCTCGCTGCGGGCCGCATCCTCCGGCCTGTGGCGTAGCTCCCGTCCCCCTGGGCGCGCAGAGGTCGCGTTGATGACGCACCACCTGGCAATGCTGCTTGCAGCCGGCGTACCCCTCTCCCCGGCCCTGGACACCCTGTTGGAGCAGACGGAGGAGCCGGGGATGCGCAGCGTTCTGTGGGACCTGGCCCGGGACATCAAGGAAGGGAGGAGCTTGTCGGCGGCTCTGGGGAGGTACCCCGGTCTCTTCCCGACCCTCTATGTGGGGATCGTCCGCAACGGCGAGTTGAGCGGACGGCTGGACGAGGCGCTGGAGCGGCTGGCCGCCTACCTGGAGCGGGATCAGGAGTTCCGGCGCCGGGCGCGGGAGGCGCTGGTCTATCCGGCATTGGTCCTGGCGCTGGCGGCCGTGGTCCTGACCGTGTTCCTCACCTTTATCATCCCTGCCTTCGACCGGGTCTACCGCAGCGGCGGAGCCCGCCTCCCCCTGGCCACCAGGGCTCTGGTAGCCAGCAGCGCCCTCTTCCGCCGGAACCTGCCTCTGGTCGCGCTGGCCGCAGCGGCGGCCCTGCTGCCATCTGCGCGGCGGGTGCTGTGGGGAACCGTCGCAGGGCCGCTGCAGCGCGTGGTCCTGCGGGTGCCCCAGGCGGCCTCGCTGGCGCGGACCGTCGCCATCTCCCGCTTCGTCCATGCCCTGGGCGCGATGCTGCAAAGCGGCGTCCCCGTGCTGTCGGCGCTGGAGGTGGCGGGTGAGGCGGTGGGGACCGCGGAGTTCCGCAAGGCCACCCGCGACCTCGCGGGTGGGATCAGTGCCGGGCGCCGGCTGGGGGACTGCCTGCGACAGGCCGGAATGTTCCCGCCGACGATCGTTCGTATGGTGGCCCTGGGGGAGGAGTCCGGCCGGCTGGACGAGATGCTGCTGCGCGCCGGTGCGGTTATGGACCGGGAGTTCGAGCTGCGCATGCGACGCCTCCTCACGTTCCTGGAACCGGCGCTGACCCTGGTCTTGGGTGGCATCATCGGGATGCTCCTGCTGGCGCTGTATCTGCCCATCTTCGGCCTGTCCCGGGCGCTGGTGCGCTGATGGTCGGAGGCGGGCCATGAGCAGAAAGGGGGGGGTGATGCCAACCAGCAGGGAGGACGGTTCCCTCGGCGGACGGTCTGGGAGATTCTCTCAGTCAGCGACCATGCATGCTGTCCTGGCAGACGAAAGCGCAGTATGGCCTGGCAGACGAAGACACAGAAGGAGGAACGGATGATGCGACAGCGGTCCGGTGAAAGCGGCTTCACCTTCATCGAGGTCCTGGCGGTGGTGCTGCTGCTGGGGATCCTGGTCCTGGTAGCGCTGCCCAACTACTTCGGCGCGGAGGATAACGCAAGGCGGCAGGTGGACCGGGCCAACGTCCGGGCCATCAACGCTGCCCTGGCGCTCTACCGGTTCCGCAACAATGGGAGCTGCCCGGTGGCGGCTGAGCCGGGGACGACCTTCACCGAGTTCCTGGCTGATACCACCTACTTCCCGGACGGCGCGCCCACCGACCCGTGGACCGGCAGCAGTGAAGCGTATGCGACCACGTATAGCGCTACCTTGTGCCGGGTGCAGTTGAGCGCGAACGGCATCGACCACGACGCCAGCAGCTCGAGCGGCCACGGTTCATAGGCTCGGGACTCGCCCCCGCTCCCCGCAGGAACGGCCTCAGGGGTGACGGTGCTGGTGCGCCCCGGCGGCTTCTCTTTCCTGGAGCTGCTGGTCATTGTTGGCCTCCTGGCCATCCTGCTGGTCGTGGCAGTGCCACGGCTCTTTGCTCCGGACGAGCTCGACGTGGAGACGACCGCGCGGCAGGTGGCCGCCGACCTGGTCCTGGCTCGCCGCCTGGCCATCGCCCGCCGGATGCCGTACGTGGTCACCTTCGCGCCCTCCGGAGGTCTCTACACCTCCTACGCGGTCGGGCCCCAGGGCGGGGAGCCGGAGCCGGACTTCCCCAAGAGCCTGCCGAGCTCGGTGGCGGTTACGGGCAGCGACCGGGTGACCTTCCAGCCCTCGGGGGCAGCCTCCGCGGCCGCCCGCCTGACGTTCACCGCCGGCGGGGCGACGGCGCAGGTGGACGTCGCGGCGGGCACGGGACGGGTCCGGGTGAGCGGGCCGTGAGGCCGCGGGCTGCCACCTCAAGAACCCAGGCTGGCGTCACCCTGATCGAGCTCCTGGTAGCGGCCATGCTGGTGGGGCTGGCCCTGGTGCCGCTGATGCAGCTCTACCCGGGGCTGCTGGAGGCCAACCAGGATGTGGAGACGGAGATGCGGCTGGGGGTGGCCGCCTCCCGCAAGCTGGAGGAGCTCATCGCCTCCATGCGCGCCGACATCGACGCTGTCTCGTCGGGCTCGGAGGGCTGTGCCGACCTTCCCGGGTGCCGCCTGGAATGGACGGTTCAGAGCGTCCATTTGAGCCCCGCCCCCGGGGTCGGTGCGCTGAAGAGCGTGGGCGTGCGAGGGTGTCTAGACGCCGACGGCAGCCTGAGCTGCGACGCCGGCGAGGTGCAGGTGCGCTATGACACCAAAGTCACCTCGCGGCCCTGAGCCCCGCCGCGGGGAGGCCGGCCTCTCCTTCGTCGAGGTGCTCCTGGCCGCGCTCCTCCTCTCGCTGGTGGTCGGCGGGGTGCTCCCGCTGCTTGGCGGCGCACAGGGGTCGTACGAGGAGACGCGCCGGCGCCAGGAGCTGGTGGAGAATGCCCGCGTAGCTCTGGACCTACTGCTGCGGCAGGTGCGGGCGGCAGAGTCCTTCCGAGTGATCTCCCCCGGGCTGATCCGGCTGACGCTGTTCTGGGGAGACGGCAGCGGCAGCGCGCCCACGGTCGAGTACGTGCTGGATGGGACCGGCGGCGAGCTGGCCTACCGCTGGAGCGCCGACTGGGACTACCGGCGGCAGATCACAGTGACCGCGGTCCAGACCACGCCGGCCGGGTACGCCATCCCTTTAGTCTTCGACCACGCCGCGCTGGTCGCCGCCGGCAAGAGCCTGCCCGGTGGCGAAGACGTCCGGATCAAGTACTGGAGCGGGACGGCCATGGTGGAGCTGGACCGGGTGCTGGATCCCCTCTCCGCCTGGAACACCTCCGCCGTGAAGCTGTGGTTCCGCCTGCAGGCCCCCGTCGCCGCTAGGGAAGCCGATGCCAGCTACTACCTCTACTACGGCAACCCTGCGGCCCCGCCACCCCCGGCCCGGGGAGACAACGTCTTCCTGGACTACGAGGATGGCAGCACCCTCGACGGTTGGACTCGGAGGGACCCCTGCGCCCCCGCGCCGCCCGCCGGGTATGCGCCCTCTCCCGACGGCTTCGTCTTCCAGACGAGCAGCGGCAATAACTGCTACCGGCGGCTGAGCAAGAACGTCCCGCATGACGACCTGGAGATCTTTTGGGGATTCCGCAGCGGAGCGCCGGGGGATCGGCCGGCCAACGACCGGCACATGGTGGGCATGGGGGCCAGGCTCAGCTCGTCCGGTGCCGGCTACCTGGTTGTCCCAGGCGAGGACAGCAACCGCCGTCTACGCATCCGGGAGGTCACCGCCTGGAACGTCAGTGGAAGCATCCTGGCCCAAACCCCTCAGAATGCAGCTCTCTACCGCGTGACCCCTGGGACGGACTACTACGGGCGCTTCTCCCTTGTGGGGTCGACGCTGCAGGCCAAGTTCTGGCCGGCCGGCGCCGCCGAGCCAGGGTGGATGCTCTCCGCTATGGACGCCACCTACGCGGCTGGGGCGCACTACGCGCTCGTGGACGGCCACGATGCCCCGCAGGACCACCGCCACCGCCGGGTGATCGTCCGCCCCCGGGTGCAGCTTGAGCCGCTCCTCGCCCTGGGCGGCGAGGTTCCAGGGACGCGCCCTGATGCCCTGGATGCGCTGGCTGGGCCGATCCGTTCCCTGACGGTGGTGTGCTTTGCCGCCACGGGCGCTCCGGTGGATTGTTCTCAGGCACGGCAGGTGCGCAGCGTGCAAGTCACCCTGGCCGTCATGGATCCCGACGGTCGCGTCCCCGACCTGGTTGTGAGCGGCCGGGCCTTCCGTCAGGCACCGTGAGGACGCCGACCTCGCGCGACCACGTCACCCGGGGAAGGCGGCTGGGAGAGGAGGGGGTAGCCCTGCCGCTGGCCCTGCTGGTGCTGCTCGTCCTGTCGACGCTGGCGGTGGCGCTGGCGCAGATGACAGCGGCGGAAGTGGATGTGGGACGCTGGTCGCGCTGGGACCTGCAGGCCCTGTACCTGGCCCAGGCGGCCATCGAGCACCAGGTCTACGCCCTGAAGGCTGACAAGGACGCCACAGGGCTGGGCCCGGTCAACTACCCGGCCACGCCGGACGGTTCATACTGGTACAGCGCCACCCTGACCTGCCTGCTGCAGTGCACCGCTGACCGGGAAAGCCGCCGCTGGCGCATCGTGGGGACAGGGGAGATAAGGGCACCGGGAGGCGCCATCCTGCAGAGCCGGGCCGTCCGCGCCGAGGTGGAAATAACCTACGCCTGGGGCTCGACCGGTCCCACCGCGGGATATATCGTGCCGACCTCGGTCACCTTCCTCCGCTGGGAGGAGGTATACCCCTGACCGCCCGCGGCGGACTTACAGCTCGGCCGAGATCTTGATGTTGCGGTAGCGGGACATCCCGGTGCCCGCCGGGATCAGCTTGCCGATGATCACGTTCTCCTTCAGCCCTATAAGCGGGTCGACCTTCCCCTTGGTGGCCGCATCGGTGAGGACGCGGGCCGTCTCCTGGAAGCTGGCGGCGCTGAGGAAGGAGTCGGTGGCCAGGGAGGCTTTGGTGATCCCCAGCAGTGTCGGCCGGGCCTGCGCCGGCTCCTTCCCCTCGGCGATGGCCCGGGCGTTCTCCTCCTCAAACTCGAACTTGTCCACCAACTGCCCGGGGAGGAACTCCGTCTCCCCGGCCTCCTCGATCTTCACCCGGCGCAACATCTGGCGGACGATGATCTCGATGTGCTTGTCGTTGATGTCCACGCCCTGGGAGCGGTAGACGGACTGGATCTCCTGCACCAGGTAGGTCTGCAGCGCCTCCAGGCCCTTGATCCGCAGGATGTCGTGCGGGTTGACGGACCCCTCGGTGAGCTGGTCGCCGGCCTCCACGCGGTCGCCCTCTGACACACGGAGGCGCACGCCATAGGGCACCGTCTGGGTCTGCTCGTTGCCGTCCTTGCCCGTGATGGTGATCCGTCGGGCACCCTTGGCCTCGCTGATGCTTACCTTGCCGGAGATCTCGGCGATGATGGCCTGGCCCTTGGGACGGCGGGCTTCGAAGAGCTCCTCCACCCGTGGCAGGCCCTGGGTGATGTCGAACCCGGCCACCCCGCCGGTGTGGAAGGTACGCATCGTCAGCTGGGTTCCCGGCTCCCCGATGGACTGGGCGGCGATGATCCCCACGGCCTCGCCGATGTCCACCAGCTTGCCCGTAGCCAGGTTCCGGCCGTAGCACTTGGCGCATACGCCGTAGCGGCTCTTGCAGGTGAGCACGGACCGCACCAGCACGCTCTCCACTCCCGCCTGCTCCAGCCGGTCCGCCGCCTCCTCGTCGATCTCCTGGTCCGCCTCCACCAGCACCGTCCGCCCGCGGGGTGCCCTGACGTCCTCGGCGGCGATGCGGCCGATGATGCGGTCGCGCAGGGGCACCACCACCTCGTGCCCCTCGGTGATGGCACTGATGCGGACGCCCTCGGTGGTGCGACAGTCCTCCTCGCGGACGATGACGTCCTGGGCCACATCCACCAGGCGGCGGGTGAGGTAGCCGGACTCGGAGGTACGGATGGCCGTGTCCGCCAGGCCCTTGCGCTGCCCGTGGGTGGAGATGAAGTACTCCAGCACGGTGAGCCCTTCGCGGAAGTTGGCCTTGATGGGCAGCTCGATGATCCGCCCGCTGGGGTCGGTCATCAGCCCGCGCATCCCCGCCAGCTGGCGGATCTGCTGGATGTTCCCGCGGGCCCCGCTTTGGGCCATCATGTACAGGGGGTTGAACTGGTCGAAGGCCTCCAACATGGCGTCGGTGATCTCCTCGGTGGCCTTGGTCCAGACGTCGATGGCCCGCTGGTAGCGCTCCCCGTCGGTGATCAGCCCGCGGCGGTACTGGTTCTCGATGGCGTCGATCTGCCGCTCCGCCTCCCGCAGTATCCGCTCCTTCTCCTGGGGCACGGCGATGTCGTCGATGGCGATCCCGGAGCCGCTGCGGGTGGCGAATCGGAAGCCCAGGTCCTTGAGGGCGTCCAGCAACTGCACCGTCTTGCTGGAGCCCAGGCGGTTGTAGGCCTCGGAGACCACAGTGGCCAGGACCTTGCGATCGCAGACCTCATTGATGAAGCGCAGCTCCTGGGGGATGGCCTCGTTGAAGATGACGCGGCCGACGGTGGTCTCGATGAGCTCCCCCTCCCGGCCCAGCCGCACCTTTACCCGGGCGTGCAGCTCCACGGCACCGGTCTCGTAGGCCATGAGCACCTCGTTGGGGGTGGAGAAAGCCTTGCCCTCCCCCTTGGCCCCTGGGCGCTCCAGCGTCAGGTAGTAGCAGCCGAAGACTATGTCGCGCGTGGGGCTGGTGATGGCCCGGCCGAAAGCCGGCGAGAGGATGTTGTAGGCGGAGAGCATGAGCAGGCGGGCCTCCGCCTGAGCCGCCGCCGAGAGCGGGACGTGCACCGCCATCTGGTCACCGTCGAAGTCCGCGTTGTAGGCGGTGCAGACCAGGGGGTGAACCTGAATGGCCTTCCCGTCGATCAGCACAGGCTCGAAGGCCTGGATGCCCAGCCGGTGCAGGGTGGGGGCACGGTTGAGCAGGACCGGGTGCTCGCGCACCACCTCCTCCAGCACGTCCCAGACCTCGGGACGGGAGCGCTCCACCATGCGCTTGGCGCTCTTGATGTTCTGCGCCAGCGACCTGTCCACCAACTTCTTCATGACAAAGGGTTTGAAGAGCTCCAGGGCCATCTCTTTGGGCAGGCCGCACTGGTGCAGCTTCAACCGCGGCCCCACCACGATCACCGAGCGGCCGGAGTAGTCCACGCGCTTACCCAGGAGGTTCTGGCGGAAGCGTCCCTGCTTGCCCTTGAGCATGTCGGAGAGCGACTTCAGCGGCCGGTTGTTGGGCCCGGTGACGGGACGGCCGCGCCGCCCGTTGTCGATCAGCGCGTCCACCGCCTCCTGCAGCATGCGCTTCTCGTTGCGCACGATGATCTCCGGCGCGCCCAGGTCCAGCAACCGCTTCAGCCGGTTGTTCCGGTTGATCACGCGGCGGTAGAGGTCGTTCAGGTCGCTGGTGGCGAAGCGGCCGCCGTCCAGCTGCACCATCGGACGCAGATCCGGGGGGATCACCGGGACCACGTCCAGGATCATCCACACCGGGCGGTTGCCGCTCTTGCGAAAAGCCTCCACCACCTCCAGACGCTTGAGGATCTTCATCCGCTTCTGCCCGCCGGCCTCGCGCAGTTCGGCGCGCAGCTGGCGGGACAGCTTCTCCGGGTCGATCTCCGCCAGCAGCTCGCGGATGGCCTCGGCGCCCATGCCGGCGCGGAAGGCGCCCCCGTACTTCTCTCGCATCTCCCGGTACTCCGTCTCGCTGAGCAGCTGCTTCTTGGAGAGCGGGGTCGTCCCCGGGTCGATGACCACATAGGAGGCGAAGTAGACCACCCGCTCCAGAGCCCGCGGCGACATGTCCAGGAGCAGCCCGATGCGGCTGGGGACTCCCTTGAGATACCAGATGTGGCAGACGGGCGCGGCCAGAGAAACGTGCCCCATGCGCTCGCGCCGCACCTTGGCGCGCGTTACCTCCACGCCGCAGCGGTCGCAGATGATGCCCTTGAAGCGGATGCGCTTGTACTTGCCGCAGTGGCACTCCCAGTCCTTGGTCGGGCCGAAGATGCGTTCGCAGAACAACCCGTCCCTCTCCGGCTTCAGGGTGCGGTAGTTGATGGTCTCCGGCTTCTTCACCTCGCCGTGCGACCAGAGGCGGATCTGCTCCGGCGAGGCCAGCCCGATCTTCACCGCATCGAAGTTGTTGACGTCCTGCATCGTCTCCTCGCGTCTCCCTTGCCTCAGTAAGGAACCGGGGACCCCGCGAATTCGCGCAGCGAATCCGCGGGATGGTTAGTACTCCTCGACCAAGGCTTCCTCACCCTCGAGGTTGATGCCCAGGGCGCGGGCCGTCTCGGCGATGTCCTCCTCGATCTCCTTGAGCTCGATCTCTTTCTTGTCCTCGCTCAGCACCTTCACGTCCAGGCAGAGGGACTGCAGCTCCTTCACCAAGACCTTGAAGGACTCGGGCACACCGGGCTCCTGGATGTTCTCGCCCTTGACGATGGCCTCGTAGGTCTTCACCCGGCCCACCACGTCGTCGGACTTGACCGTGAGCAGCTCCTGCAGCGTGCTGGCGGCGCCGTAGGCTTCCAGGGCCCAGACCTCCATCTCGCCAAAGCGCTGGCCGCCGAACTGGGCCTTCCCCCCCAGCGGCTGTTGCGTGATCAAGCTGTAAGGGCCGGTGGAGCGGGCGTGGATCTTGTCCTCCACCAGGTGCAGCAACTTCATCATGTAGATGGAGCCCACGGTGACCTCGCGGTCGAAGGGTTCCCCCGTGCGCCCGTCGATCAGCCTCGTCTTCCCGCTTTCGGGCAGGCCGGCCTGGCGGAGCAGCTGCTTGATCTCCTCTTCCCGAGGCCCGTCGAAGACGGGGCTCTCCACCCAGATCCCGAGCCGCTCCGCGGCCCAGCCCAGGTGGGTCTCCAGCACCTGCCCCACGTTCATCCGCGATGGCACCCCCAGCGGGTTGAGCACGATGTCCACCGGCGTCCCGTCGGGCAGGGTGGGCATATCCTCCTCGGGCAGGATCACGGAGATGACGCCCTTGTTCCCGTGGCGCCCCGCCATCTTGTCCCCCACGGTGATCTTGCGCTTCTGCGCCACGTAGACTCGCACCAGGGTGTTCACCCCCGGGGGGAGCTCGTCGCCCTGCTCCCGGCTGAACATCTTCACCCCGACGACCTTGCCCTTCTCCCCGTGCGGTACCTTCAGGGAGGTATCGCGCACCTCGCGGGCCTTCTCCCCGAAGATGGCGCGCAACAGGCGCTCCTCCGCGGTGAGCTCGGTCTCTCCCTTGGGTGTCACCTTCCCCACCAGTATGTCGCCGGAGCGGACCTCGGCACCGATGCGCACAATGCCGCGCTCGTCCAGGTCGCGCAGCGCCTCCTCGCCCACGTTGGGGATGTCGCGGGTGATCTCCTCGGGTCCCAGCTTGGTGTCCCGCGCCTCCACCTCGTACTCCTCGATGTGGATGGAGGTGAAGAGGTCCTCCTTCACCAGGCGCTCGCTGACCACGATGGCGTCCTCGTAGTTGTAGCCTTCCCAGGGCATGAAGGCCACCAGCACGTTGCGCCCCAGGGCCAGCTCTCCCTGGTCGGTGCAGGGACCGTCGGCCAGGACCTCGCCGGCCTTAACCTCCTGCCCGCTGCGGACTACGGGCACCTGGTTGATGCACGTGCCCTGGTTGCTCCGCTGGAACTTCACCAGCCGGTAGACGTCGCGCCGCCCCCCGGCCACCTTGACCACGATCTCCTCGGCGGAGACCGCCTCCACCACGCCGTCCCGCTTGCACACCACCACGGCCCCACTGTCCACGGCCGCGCGGTACTCCATGCCGGTCCCCACCAGGGGCGCCTCCGTGGCCAGCAGCGGCACCGCCTGGCGTTGCATGTTGGAGCCCATCAGGGCGCGGTTGGCGTCGTCGTGCTCGAGGAAGGGGATGAGGGCGGTCGCCACCGAGACGATCTGCTTGGGGGAGACGTCCATGAAGTCCACCTCTTCAGGACGCACCAGCTTGATCTCCGAGCCGTGGCGTGCCGTCACCCGCGGGCCGACAAGCTGGCCGTCCTCGTCAAGGGCGGCGTTGGCCTGGGCGATGACGTACTTGTCCTCCTCGTCCGCGGTGAGGTAGCGGATACGCCGCGTGACCACGCCCTCTCTGACCTCACGGTAGGGGGTCTCGATGAAGCCCAGGTCGTTGACGCGGGCGTAGGTGGCCAGGGAGGAGATCAGGCCGATGTTGGGCCCCTCCGGTGTCTCGATGGGGCACATCCGCCCGTAGTGCGAGGCGTGCACGTCGCGCACCTCGAAGCCGGCGCGCTCCCGGGAAAGGCCTCCCGGCCCCAGGGCGGAGAGGCGCCGCTTGTGGGTCAGCTCCGCCAGGGGGTTGGTCTGGTCCATGAACTGGGAGAGCTGGCTACTGCCGAAGAACTCCTTGATCGCCGCCACCACCGGACGGATGTTGATCAGCACCTGGGGCGTGATCTGCGCCGTATCCTGGATGGTCATCCGCTCGCGGATCACCCGCTCCATGCGCAGCATCCCGATTCGGAACTGGTTCTGCAGCAGCTCGCCCACGGAGCGCACCCGCCGGTTACCCAGGTGGTCGATGTCGTCGTCCACCGCGTCCGTCTCGCCCCGCACCAGCCGGCTCAGGTAGCGGATGATCTCGACGATATCCTCCTTGGTCAGCGTGCGCACCTCCAGGGGGTGGTGCAGGCCCAGCTTCTTGTTCAGCTTGTACCGCCCCACCCGTCCCAGGTCATAGCGCCGCGGCTCGAAGAATAGGGTGTGCATCAGGGTGCGGGCCGATTCCACCGTGGGCGGGTCCCCCGGGCGCAGGCGGCGGTAGATCTCGATCAGGGCCTCTTCCTGGGTGCGGCTGTTGTCCTTATCCAGGGTAGCCTTGATCACCGGGTCGTCGCCGTAGAGCTTGAGGATCTGCTCGTTGCTCTCGTAGCCCACTGCCCGCAGCAGCACCGTGGCCGGCACCTTGCGCGTGCGGTCGATGCGCGTGAAGAGGGCTTTGTTGTTGTCCGCCTCCAGCTCCAGCCAGGCGCCGCGGTGGGGGATCACCGTGGCCGTGGGCAGTGGGCGGCCGGCGGTGTCTGGAGCGAAGCTGAAGTAGACGCCCGGGGAACGGACCAGTTGGCTGACCACCACACGCTCCGCCCCGTTGATGATAAAGGTGCCCCGCTCGGTCATCAGGGGGAAGTCCCCCATGAACACCTCCTGCTCCTTGATCTCTCCCGTCTCCCGGATGACCAGGCGGACCTTCACCTTGAGGGCGGCGCTGTAGTTGTAGTCCCGGTCGCGGCACTCCTCCTCTGTGTACTTCAGCCGCTCGAAGCGGTAGCCGCCGAAGTCCAGGACGGGATCGCCGTTGAAGACGCTGCCGCTGGCCGCCTTGCGCCGGCCGGACTCCACAGCGAAATGCAGTTCCAGGTTGCCGGTAAAGTCCTGGATGGGTGAGACCTCGGCAAAGACCTCACGGATCCCCTCCCGCAGGAACCACTCGTAGGAGCGGCGCTGCACCTCCACCAGGTCGGGGAGGTCGATGATCTCGGGGATCTTGGCGAAGGAGAGCCGTGGACGCCTCCCCCGCTTGACCACGCGCGCCTCCAGCCCCAGCTTCTTCAGGGGCGTGGAAGGTCGCATCGCCCTGCGCTTTGTCTGCGTCTTCACGGCGGCAGACCTCACCTCCACGGAAACATTGACCACTCAGAGCACGAACGCGGAAACGGGCTTCGATGACGAGCCCCAAGAAGTGCTGGAAATAGTGAAAGACACGCTGATCAGGCGTGCCTCGCTCTGGTCACTCTGTGAAACCGCGGCCGTAATCCCCCATCCTACCCGGGCCTAGCAGTAAAACTTACACTAACACCGAGCAGCGGGGACGTCAATAGCCACGCATCCCGGCCGTCCGAGGCGGGCGGTCGCCGGGGCGGACGGCCCCGCCTGCAGGCCTCCCGTCACCTGATCTCGACCTTCGCCCCCTCCGCCTCCAGCTTGGCCTTGACCTGCTCCGCCTCCTGCCGACTCACCTTCTCCTTGACCGGCTTTGGGGCGGAGTCCACCAGCTCCTTGGCCTCCTTCAGGCCCAGGCCCGTCAGCTCCCGCACCACCTTGATCACCTGGATCTTCTTCTCCCCTACCGCAGAGAGGATTACGTCGAACTCGGTCTGCTCCTCCGCCGCCGCCGGGGCCGCAGCCACCGCTGGGGCCGCAGCCACCGCCACAGGGGCTGCCGCCGAGACGCCAAACCGCTCCTCCAGGGCCTTGACCAGCTCGGCCAGCTCCAGCACCGTCAGGTTCTCGATGGCCCCCAGGATCTCTTCCTTGGTCAGTTTCTCCTTTGTCGCCATTTCCCCGCTCCTTCCTCTGTCCTGCTGCTAGCTGCTCCCAGCCCGATCGGTCGAGTCCTCCCCCAAACGCCCCAAGGCCGCCTCTCGCTGTTGCCGTATCTGCCCGAGCACGTAGACTAAAGCCCGCAGCAGGCCCGCCAGGACACTGGCCAGACCCTGGAGGGGGGCACGCATCCCCCCGGCCACCTGCGCCAGGAGGACACCGCGGGGCGGCAGGTCGGCCAGCTGGCGGACCTGCTGAGCGGTCAGCGGTCTCCCCTCCGCGACGCCGCCCTTGGCGTCCAGCTTCCGCATCTGGCGGATGAACTCGTGGATCACCCTGGCCGGGACAACCGGGTCGTCGTAGCCGAACGCCGCGGCGGTGGGGCCCTCGAGGTAGGCCTCCAGGCCGGCGATCCCGGCCTGGCGGGCGGCGATACGCATCAGGCGGTTCTTCACCACCCGGTATTCCACCCCAGCCTCCCGCAGGCGGGTGCGGAGTTGGTTAATCTCCTTGACCGTCAGCCCGCGGAAGTCCGTCAGGATCACGGTCCGGGCCCGCTGCAGGCGCTCCTTCAGGACCTCCACCTCAGAGACCTTCTCCGAACGGATCATCGCCCGCCTCCAAGAAAGACGCACGGACGGACCCCACCAGGCTCCGTCCGCGACGGATCAACGCCTCGGCAGGCGGCGGGGACAAGCCCCGCCCTTTAAGCCGCGCACCTGCTGTCTGGGGCCGCTATGCGCTTGCTTCCAACGGGCGCTAGCCTAGCACGGTCCCCCGCAGCCGTCAACCGGTCCGCGTAAGCGCCAGCGCCTCCGCAGGGTCCACCTTGATGCCCGGACCCATGGTGGTGGCCAGGGTGATGGCCCGCAGGTACTGCCCCTTCACCGCCGCCGGCCGGGCACGAACCAGGGCGTCGACCAGCGCGGCCAGGTTCCGCAGCAGGTCCTCGGCGCTGAAGGTGGCCTTTCCTATGGGGACGTGGACGATGCCTGTCTTGTCCACCCGGAACTCGATCTTGCCGCCCTTGATCTCCCGCACGGCCTTCCCCACCTCAAAGGTCACCGTCCCGGCCTTGGGGTTGGGCATCAGGCCCCGTGGGCCGAGGATGCGGCCCAGCCGACCGACCACGTTCATCACGTCGGGTGTGGCCACGGCGGCATCGAAGTCCGTCCAGCCGCCTTGGATCCGTTCCACCAGCTCCTCCACGCCGACGAAATCCGCCCCCGCCGCCTCCGCCTCCCGGGCCTTCTCCCCCTTGGCGAAGACCGCGACGCGCACGGATCGACCGGTCCCCGCGGGCAGGACTACGGTGCCGCGCACCTGCTGGTCGGCGTGCTTGGGGTCGACGCCCAGGCGCACGTGGGCCTCCACCGTCTCGGGGAATCGAGCCGTAGCCACCCGCTGCAGCAGCCGCACCGCCTCCTCGGGCGGGTATAGCCGCGTGCGCTCGATCAGCTTGCTGGCTTCCTGGTAGCGTTTGCTGTGCTTTCCCATCCGATCCTCCCGTGGTCCGGGCGAGCGCTCCGCCGGGCGCTCTCCCACGCTGTGGCCGCCTAGCCCACCACCTCGATGCCCATGGAGCGGGCGGTGCCCTCGATCATGCGCATCGCCGCCTCCACGTCGGTGGTGTTCAGGTCCGGCATCTTCTGAAGCGCGATCTCCCGCAACTGCCGGCGGGTCACCTGGCCCACCCTGGCCTTTCCCGGGTCGCCGGCGCCCTTTTCCAGTCCGGCGGCCTGTTTCAGCAGCACCGCCGCCGGGGGGGTCTTCGTAACGAAGGTGAAGGTGCGGTCGGCGTAGACGGTGATCTCCACCGGCACAATGGTACCGGCCTGGCGCGCCGTGCGCTCGTTGTAGGCCTTGACGAACTCCATGATGTTCACCCCGTGCTGCCCCAGGGCCGGGCCGACCGGGGGAGCGGGCGTGGCCTTGCCCGCCGGGATCTGCAGCTTGACGACCGCCACTACCTTCTTGGCCATGCAAACCTCCCATGCGTCCGTGGGACCCGGGAACCCCCCGAACTCGCTGCGCGAATTCGCGGTTGGTTAGACTTTCTCCACCTGACCGAAGTCCAGCTCCACGGGGGTCTCCCGGCCGAAGATGGAGACCAGTACACGGACCTTCTCCTTCTCCATCATGATCTCATCCACGATGCCGGTGAAATCCTGGAAGGGACCGGCGGTGATCCGCACCGGCGAGCCCTTGACATAGGTGATGCGGTACTTGGGGGTCTCGTCCCGCAGCTGGCGCAGCAGCTGCCGCACCTCCTTGTCCTCCAGAGGAACCGGGCGGGCCCCGGAGCCGACAAACCCCGTGACGCCGGGAGTGTTGCGCACCACGTACCAGGAGTCGTCGTCCATGATCATCTGCACCAGCACGTAACCGGGGAAGATCTTCCGCTCCACCTCGCGCCGCTTGCCGCCCTTGATCTCCTTTTCCTTCTCCATGGGCACGAGGACCTGGAAGATCTTCTCCCGCATGTTCATGGACTCGATGCGCCGCTCCAGATTGGTCTTCACCCGGTTCTCATACCCGGAGTAGGTGTGAATGACGTACCAGCGGGTGCGCGGGTCGGCGGGAGCTTCCGGCTCTGGCTCCTCCTCCACCGGAGGCTCCTCCACCCGTATAGGCTCGTCGATGAAGAGATCCTTCAGGGGGTCCTCGGTCATGGCTCGTCGTCCCTACGGGCCGATCAACCAGCGCTTCACGCTCACGGTAAACAGGTAGTCCCAGGCCCCCAGGTACAGGGCCAGGGCCAGGAGCACCACCAGCACGACCAGCGTGGAGCCGGTCAACTCTTTTCGCGAGGGCCAGTCGACCCGCCGCAACTCGACCCAGACCTCGCGCAGGTAGCGCACGGCCCGCTCCACGATGGCCGGAGCGCGCCGCGCCGGCACCTGCCTGGCTACGCGCTGCGGCAGCCGCCCCGCCTTCGTCTCGGATACCCGGGCCATGGCCCCCCGCTTCGGTTCCGGCCGGCTCCTGGTCGTTGCCCAGGATCGGTTCCCGGAAAATTGGCCAAAAAAAAAGACTGGATCGGCCCTGTCAAGGGCATTATAGGAAGCCTCCATCCCCCTGTCAAACACCTGGACAACCTGGCATCTATCCCTGGGCGGAGCAACCCCCCGTAAAGCCAGTCAGCGCAACCGCCCTTCCATCCCCTGGGCGGGGGGTGCGCAGGGGTCTGCCCTCGAAAGGGCGAAGGCTCTACTCCCGCGGGCCGCGGGAGGATGACGGCGATGCGCTGGTGTCTGCTCTGCGGCGACCAGATGATACCGGAGTTCGCCAGCCCCTGCGAGGATCCGGTGGCCTGGACATGCCGTGCCTGCGGGTTTTTCCAGCTGGAGACGGGCGGCCGCCCCCTGGCCGGAGAGCAGCTCGCCGCCGTCCGGCAGTTGCCCGGAAGGGCCGCAGGGGGCGAGACACCCCTGCTCCACGCGGCGGTGGAGACGGCCCGGGAGATCCTGACCACCTTCGGGCTCACTCCGCCGGTGGACGTGGAGCGGGTCGCTTCGCTGCTGGGCTACCCGGTGGAGTGGGTGCGCCGCCCCGTCAGCGAGCGCGGCGGCATCGCCCGCCGGGCCGGCCGCGAGACCCTGGTGCTCAACAGGGCGTATCCCTTCCACTCCGCGGCGGAGCGGCGCTGGGTGGTGGCGGAGGAGCTGGGGCATGCGGTGCTGGGCCACACCGCCCTGGCCGCCAGCACCGCCGCGGATGTACCCGCGACCCTGCGGGAGCCAACCCGCACCCAGGAGGAGCGGGCGGGGAAGGCCTTCGCCGCCGAGCTCCTCATGCCGGCGGCGGAGGTGCGGGCGGAGTTCCGCCGGATGCAGCCGCGCCTGCGCCGGGCGGTGGGCCGGCGAGAGCGCGCGGAACTGCTGCAGGAGATCGTCACCGGCCTGGCCCACGCATTCCAGGTGCCCCCCGCGGCTATGCGCCGTCGGCTGGAGGACCTGGGATTGCTGCGCTGACCGCGGCGTCCACCCCGACCCTCCTCCCGGATCTGTTCAGTCCTCCTTGACTTCCCTACCGGAAGCGGACTAGCCCCCTCCCGGAATGGGCATGAAAGTAGCACGAAATGGGCCTCACCGAGGAGCGCGTCCTGGTCGTCGACCCCAAGGCGCGGGCCGCCGACCGGCTGCTCAAGCGGCTGGCGGTCGCGGTCAAGACCTTTGGTCTGTACCCCGCGCGGCATCCCGTGGCCGAGCGCGCCCTGCGGGATCTCCTGACGGTCCTGCGTCCCTACCTGGAAACCTACGGGGCTTTCGTCACCCGCGTCTCCCGCCAGGGCTTCGTCGTGGACGGAGTTCCCTTCGAGGGGGAGGCGCACGCCGGCCTGGCCTTCCACCTGTACACGCGCAAGGTCGCCCTCCTCTCCATCCTCCCCGCCGCCACCGAGCGGGAGCTGGCCTCCCTCCTGGCCATCGCCGGCATGGACCGGGTGAGCCTGGAGGCTGCAGGCGGCCCGGAACACCTCCTCTGGCAGTCCGGAGTGGGCAACGCGCAGATCATCGAGCTGACCCTAGAGCAGGAGCAGGAGGTCGAGGCCCTGGGCCTCAACGCCTTTCTGGCCTTGATCGGCCGAAGTCGGCTGGCGCCGCGGGAACGCCAGGCGGTCGTCGACATCCTCTCGGCGGCAGACCAGACGGCACGCCTCCTGGACAACATCTACCTCATGGCTCCCCAGGTCTTCGAGGGTATCGGGGAGCAGGAGCGGATCGAGCACGCCTTCCAGGCGGTGCGCAGCCTGGACCGGATCATCCTGGACGAGCCCCTGGAGACCCAGTCGCCGCTCTACGCCCGCCTGGCCGAGGCCCTCCTGCTGGTGGAGCCGCCGCTACGGTCGGCCCTCCCCCACCTGCTCCTCTCCAGGGCCGCAGACGATACCTCCGCCAAGTACCTCCTCACCCGCCTCTCCGCAGAACAGGTGGCGGAGCTGATCGTCCGGGGGATCCGCGGGCCGGCCGCGGCCGAGGAGCTACTGCGCCTGCTGACGGTGCTGGCGCTGCCGGCGCAGAAGGCGGAGGCGGTCGTGGCCCTGCTGGAAGCCCGTCTGCAGCCGGCCGGGGAGGGACCGACGTGGTTGCGCGATGCCCTGCGGTCCTCCCTCCTGCCACAGCCGGCAGAGCAGCCACCCGAGGTTCCCGCGGAATTCGTCTTCGACGACACCCTGATCTTCATCAACCACGAGGAGCTGGCACAGCGCCTCCAGGAGGCCAAGGCCATAGACGAGGGGGCGGCGACCCGGGAGGTCATCCTCACGCTGGTGGACGTCCTGCGGGAGGAGCACAACGAGGAGGAGCTGCCGGAGGCGGCCGCAGCGCTGACCGGCTACCTCTCCTGGATGGTGGAGCACCGGGAATTCCCGCTGCTGGCCACCGTGCTGCGTCACGCGAAGCGGCTGGCCAGCACGGCAGAAGGGCTGCGGGCCCGTCTGGCCGCCGACGTCGCCCGTGGCGTGACGGAGCACCCCCTGCTGGACCACCTGCTGGCCGCGCTGTGGAGCGGGCGGGAGACCCCGGTAGAACAACAGGTACGGAGCTGCCTGGAGGCGGTGGCGGAGGAGGCGGTCATCCCGCTGGTCCGCGTCCTGGGAGGGGAACCGCGTGCCGGGATGCGCGCCATCCTCTGCGACCTGCTGGCCGGCATCGGGCGCGACCACGTGCGGGAGCTGGCCGCCTTCGTCGACGACGAGCGCTGGTACCTGGTGCGCAACATCGCCAACATCCTGGGGCGCCTGCAGACCCCGGAGGTGGTGGGCCACCTGCGACGGCTGGTGGACCATCCGGAGTACAGGGTGCGCCGCGAGGTCGCCGATGCCCTGGCCCGGGTGGGCACCGAGGAGGCCCAGCGGCTGCTGGTCCGCCTGCTGGACGACCCGGACCCGCGCATCCGGCTGCGCGCCCTTCAGGCTCTCGATGCGTGGGGGACGCGGCTGGCCTTGCCCAGGCTGCTGGACCTGGTCGCGGCGCCGGACCCGTTGAACCGGCTCTTCGCCCACAAGGCCGCAGCGGTGGAGGCCCTGGAGCGCTTGGGAGCCCCCGAGGCCCTGCCCGTCCTGAGGCGCCTCGCCCGCGTCCCCCTCGCCCTGGGAGCGCCGCGGCGGCGGCTGCGGGACCTAGCCCGCCGGGCGGTGCTGGCCATCGAAGGCCAGAGGCTACAGGAGAGGCAGGGCGGTGCTGGCCATCGAAGGCCAGAGGCTACAGGAGGAGCGGGCTCCCTCGCCCAGCCATCCTGATGCCTACCCCGGACGATCTCTCCCTCTCCCCTCGCTCCGCCCAGCCCACCGCCACCATTCTCTGGACATCTGCGCCCGGTGCACACAGGGTCCGCGCCCGGCGGCCCGGGCAGATCCTAAGCGCGCTCTCCCGAGCCCGGCGTACCTCCGCCCTCTTCGGCCCCGACCACCCGATAGTGCTGGAGACGATGAGCGATGCGCACGCCCTGATCGCCCACCTCCTGGCGCAGCGCGCCTCGTTGCGTTTCTCCATCGACGAGGACGCCTTCTTCGTGGAAAACACCGTCCTCCTGGAGGAGAGTCTGCAGCTCCAGCCGCTGCTGGCCGAGCTGCGGGCCCGCGAGATCGGCACCATAGAGCTGCACGCCGGTCTGGTGCCGGCGGAGCTGCGCAGCCTGGTGGAGCTGCTAAGCCTTTCACCGGCGGAGATCCGCAGCCGCGGAGGCCCGACCATCGCCCTGCAGCAGCTCGGGGTGCGGCACATCGTCGTCGGGCCCTCGGGGCCGCCGCGGGAAGACCTGGACCTGCGGGTGGACCCGCGGGAAGCCTACCGGGCGGGGCTGCAGGTGGTGGACGAGCTGACCTTCCAGGCCTCGCGTGACGTCCCCCTGGACCTGCGCAAGGCCCGGCTGATCCTCAACTCCCTGATGGACATCATCGCCCGGGACCGGGTGGCCCTGCTGGGCGTTTCCGCCATCAAGAACTACGACGAGGACACCGCCCACCACTCGGTCAACGTCAGCGTCCTCTCCCTGCTATTGGGCGCGCAGATGGAGTTGAGCCGCACCGGCCTGACGACGCTGGGGCTGGCGGCGCTGTTGCACGACATCGGCAAGGTGCGGGTCCCCCGGGAAATCCTGACCAAGGCCGGCCGACTGACCCTGGAGGAGCTGGAGGTCGTGCAGCGGCACACCCTTTACGGCGCCGGGATCCTGCGCGGCCTGCCCGGGCTGGCCCGCCTGGCCATGGTCGTGGCCTTCGAGCATCACGCCAACTACGACCTCTCCGGGTATCCGGCCATCACGGCCAAGTCCGCCCCGCACCTCCTCACGCGCATCGTCCAGGTGGCCGACTTCTACGATGCTGCCACCTCGGCACGCCGCGTCTACCACCGGGCGATGCTGCCCCACGAGGCCATCACGTTCATACTGGCCCGGGCTGGCAAGATCTTCGACCCGGTGGTGGCGCGGCTCTTCGTGCAGCAGGTCGGGCTCTTCCCGGTGGGCTCAGTTGTGGAGCTGGACAGCGGGGAGGTGGGGGTGGTCATCGCCCCCGCCGAGCGGCGGGTTGCCCGGCCGGTGGTCCGCCTCGTCCGCGGCCGCGGGGGTGCACCCGTCCCTGCGGTCGTGGTCAACCTGCAGGAGGAGTGGCAGCGGCGGGTCGTCCGTGCTCTGGACCCCCTCGATGCGGGGATCGACACCGCGGCCGTGCTGCGGGAGGCCGCGGCCCCCGAGCGCGTCTAGCACCTGCTCTCTGAAATCGAATGCTGCGGAAGGACCGCCGGCGGAACGCTGCGATGGTGGCTGCTGGAGATACGGTGGCAGGGGCGGAGGGACTCGAACCCCCAGCACCGGTTTTGGAGACCGGCCGCTTGCCTATTAACGTACGCCCCTGCGCTCCCCTATAAGTATAGCCTACCGCGTCTCCTTGTGCGGCGTGTGGCGGCGGCACCACCTGCAGTACTTGGACAGCTCCAGCCGCTCGGGGTCGTTCTTCTTGTTCTTCATGGTGGTATAGTTCCGCCGCTTGCACACCGAACAGGCCAGGGTCACGATCTCGCGTGCCATCGTCCAGACATCCTCCCGTCGCCGGCGGCACCGCCCCGCGCCCGCTCCGGGGCCGCGGGGGGCGGCACGACCTTATTCCACGATCCCGGTGACGACGCCGGCGCCCACGGTGCGCCCACCCTCCCGGATGGCAAAGCGCAGCCCCTCCTCCAGCGCCACAGGCGTGATCAGCGCCACCTCCAGGTTCACATTGTCCCCCGGCATCACCATCTCCACCCCCGGCGGCAGCGTGATGTCCCCCGTCACATCCGTCGTCCGAAAGTAAAACTGCGGCCGGTACCCCGTGAAAAACGGCGTGTGCCGCCCACCCTCCTCCTTCGTCAACACGTATACCTCCGCCCGAAACTTCACGTGCGGGTTGATCGTCCCCGGCTTCGCCAGCACCATCCCCCGCTCCACTTCCTCCTTCTCTACCCCCCGCAGCAATACCCCAATGTTGTCCCCAGCTACCGCCTCCTCCAGCGTCTTGCGAAACATCTCCAGCCCCGTCACCACCGTCCGCCGCGCCTCAGGCCGCAAACCCACTATCTCTACCTCTTCCCCTACCTTCACCTTCCCCCGCTCTACCCGCCCCGTGGCTACCGTCCCCCGCCCCGTGATCGTGAAGATGTCCTCCACCGCCATCAGGAACGGCTTGTCTACCTCCCGCACCGGCGTGGGAATGTAGCTGTCTACCGCATCCATCAACGCGTAGATACCATCTACCCACGCGTCCTCCCCCCGCCGTACCTGCGGGTTCCCCTCCAATACCTCCAGCGCCTTCAACGCCGAACCCCGTACCACCGGGATCTCGTTCCCCGGAAACTGATAACGCGTCAGCAGCTCCCGGACCTCCACCTCCACCAGGTCCAGCAGCTCCGGATCATCTACCATGTCCACCTTGTTCAAAAACACCACGATCGCCGGCACGTTCACCTGCCGCGCCAGCAGTATGTGCTCCCGCGTCTGCGGCATCGGCCCGTCCGCCGCCGATACCACCAGTATCGCCCCGTCCATCTGAGCCGCCCCGGTAATCATGTTCTTGATGTAGTCGGCGTGCCCCGGACAGTCAATGTGCGCATAGTGCCGCGCCACCGTCTCGTACTCCACATGACTGATGTTGATCGTCAACCCCCGCTGCCGCTCCTCCGGCGCATTGTCTATGTCGTAGTACCCCTTCGCCTGCGCCATCCCATAGCGCGCCAGCGCATGCGTGATCGCCGCCGTCAACGTGGTCTTCCCATGGTCCACATGCCCTATGGTCCCTACGTTCACGTGCGGCTTCGTCCGCTCAAACCTCGGCTTGGCCATCTCCGCCCTCCACCATCCATCCCCCGCCTCATCCGCCGGTCCAAAGCCCGGTGGATGGACGGGGAAGAGGTCCCTCCGCTCAAAGAGGGTTAAGGGTGACCACCCTTAACCCTCCACCATCTGGAGCCCACGACCGGATTCGAACCGGTGACCTTGTCCTTACCAAGGACACGCTCTGCCGCCTGAGCTACGTGGGCGGTGATTCGGCGTGATTATACCACGCGGGTAACGCCTCCTCACAAGGCCTGCGCCCTCGCCGCCCCTCGCGTCCGGGCGGGTGGGTGTCCGACACGGAACTCGAAACTCCTGACCGGCCTCCCCGGCGCCGGCCGGCGCCGGGGAGGAAGCGGCCCGGCGAGGGCCAATAAGCCGGAACAGCGACCATACGGGGGAGGTCACGATGGACTGGCTGTTCTATCTGCTCCTGGCCGCGGTGATCTGGTTTCTGTTCCTCGCCGGCTGAGCGCCCCCTCCCCAGGGGGGGCCTCCGCGGCCACGGGCAGGACGAAGACAAAGGTGCTGCCCGCGCCCGGCACGCTCTCCTTGAGGGAGACAGCGCCGTTCATGTGCTCGGCCAGCTTGCGGCAGATGTACAGCCCCAGCCCGCTGCCGCCGGTCTCCCGCCGCAGCCCCCTCTCCAGCTGGCTGAACCGCTCGAAGAGGCGGTGCCGTTCCTGCGGGTGGATGCCCGAGCCGCTGTCCCGCACGTAGGTGGCCACCGTCCCATCCTCCACCTCGTGCCAGATCTCCACACCTCCGCGGGCCGTGAACTTGATGCCATTGTCGATGAGGTTGATCAGGACCTGCAGCGCCTTCCCCGCGTCCATGAGCACCGGGGGCACCGCGGCCGGGTCGGGCAGGCGGTAGGTCAGCGTCAGCCCCTTGCGCCGCGCGTCCGGCGCCAGGGTGGCCACGGCCTGCTCCACCAGCGCTGGCAGGTGGCCCCGGTCGATCTGCACGGCGATCCGCCCCTGCTCCACGCGCGCCGCGTCCAGGAAGTCGTTGACCATGCGGATGAGCCGGGCGGTGGCGGTGTGGATCTCCCCCAGGACGTGGCGGGCCTTTTCCCCCACGGCGCCCACAGCCCCGTCCAGCAGCAGCTCCGCATGGCCCTTGATCACGGTGAGCGGGGTGCGGATCTCGTGGGAGGCGATGTTGAAGAAGTCCTCGCGCAGGCGCTCCATCTCCAGCTCCGGGGCCACGTCGCGCAGACTGCAGATGACGCCCGCCGAGGGGCCGGCGGCACGAATCGGGGTGACGGTGAGGGCATACGGGCGAGGGGCGGCGTGGGGGGCTTCGACCAGGACACGGTTGCAGCTGGCCTCCCCTCGCTGCAGCGCCGCCATCACGGGGTCGTCGCCCTTCCGGTAGAGGAGACCGTCCTGGCGGCGGAGGGCCACCACCTCGTGCAGCGGCCGGCCGGCCACCGTCGCGGCGCTGTCCCCCAGGATCTCTGCGGCCGCCCGGTTGCAGAACTGGATGCGCCCATCCCGATCCAGGACGATCAGCCCTTCGTCCAGGCTGGCGACAATGGTTGCCAGCTTCTCCTTCTCCTGCCGTAGCAGAGCGCGCTGCCCGGCCGCCCATCGTGCCAGGAGGTAGGCGAAGACCGCCACGAAGATCAGACCGCTGCCGCGGAAGACGGTGAGGGTTAGGATCTCGCCGGCGGCCTCCCCCCGCCGCAGGTGCAGCCCCGCCTCCACCCCCACCACGGCCAGGGCCAGCAGGGCTGGGGCGGTGATGGCCCGGGGCGGCAGGGCCCAGGCCGCCGCCAGGATGGGCAGGATGAGGACGAAGATCAGCGGGGTACGCACACCCCCGGTGAGGTGGACGACAAGCCCGGCGAGGAGCGTGTAGACCACCGTCCCCCAGAGGGTACGCCGCCATGGCCGAGGACCGGGCGGGAGGCGAAACCAGACCAGCGTGAACAGGCTGGCCCCCAGCGCCAGCGCATAGAGGGCTGTGCGGTTGGCCGAGGTGGGCTGGACGTTCCCGGCCACGGCTACCAGGAGGATCACCGCCCAGACCACGCCCTCCGCCGTCCGCTCGAACGACGCTGCCACCGGCCGCTCGGTCCGGGTGCGGGCCTGTGCCGCAACAGCCCGTTCCAGCCAGGGATGGGCCACCAGGAAAGCCGCCAGGGTCGGGTAGATGAAGAGGCCCGGCCACGGACCCAGCGCCCGTATGATGCGCACGGCGATGAAAGCCAGCGGGAGGGCGGCCATGATCCTGGCGCAGAGGCGCAGGGCCGGCCTGCGGGAGAAGAGGGACCCCAGGAGGGCCGCCGCCCCCAGCAGCAACAGGGCCGCGGCAGGCTGGCGGTAGGTCAGAAGATCGCGGTAGATGGGTACACGAAAGACTGAGGGAGCCGCCAGGAGCAGGGTGCCGGCGGTGGCCTCGAACAGGAGCACGCTGGCCAGCACGCCGTCCACAGCGGGGCGGTCGCGACGCTCGTCGGGGTGGCCCGGCCAGGCGAAGGCCATGTTCACCACCCCCAGCGCGGCGTAGGCGGTACCTCCAAGCACCGCCCCTAGAGTGAAGGCCGCCCGGGCAAGATCCAGCAGGGGCAGCGTGACGACCAGGGTACCTGCCAGGCGCCACCGCCGCGGCTGGGCCTCCTGGGTCATGTAGAGGATGAAGGCGCAAACACCAAAGACCACATAGGCGGTGCCGTAGGCGGTGAGCAGAGGAGGGGGGACCGAAGGCAGCCCCCACTGCCGGGGGATGGGCACGGCCAGCAGCGCCAGCCCCAGGAGGATCTCCAGGATTCCGATGGCCAGCAGCAACACCGACGGAGTGAATGCAGGCACGAGGATGCGCTCCGACGCAGGCCGGTATGCTATTTGGCCCGAATTATACCACACCTCGAGCGCGCTCCCGCTGACGTCTCCGGGAGCGTACACCCCCGTCTAGGTTATGCCCGCCGCGCGCGCGCCCGCCGCCTCCCCCCCGGACCTGGTCATCGGCACCAGCGCACCCCGGATCATGGTGGTGGACGACGAGCCTTCCATCCTGGAGATGGTGCGCCTGCGGCTGGAGTCCATGGGCGCCACCGTCATCCCCATCCTGCAGGGGGCCGACGCCCTCCCCGTGGCCCGCGCCCAGAATCCGGACCTCATCCTGCTGGACATCATGATGCCCGACCTGGACGGCTTCGCCGTGATCCGGGCCCTCAAGGAGGAGGAGGCCACGCGGCAGATCCCCGTGATCTTCATGACGGCGCGGGATGAACTGGACAGCCGCGTGCTGGGGCTGGACCTAGGGGCGCACGACTATGTGACGAAGCCGTTCAACACCGTCGAGCTGCTGGCCCGCATCCGTGCCGCGTTGCGGGTTAAGGCGCTGCAGGACGAGCTGACCGAGAAGAACAAGATGCTGCAGCAGCTAGCCACCAGCGACCCCCTCACCGGGCTTCCCAACCGCCGCACCTTCGACGAGCAGGTCTTCACGGAAATGGAGCGGGCGCGACGGAGCAACCAACCGCTCTCCTGCCTCATCTTCGACATCGACGACTTCAAGGAGATCAACGACATCCACGGGCACCAGGCCGGCGACGAGGTGCTGCGGCAGATCGGCCGAGTGCTCATGGGGCGGAAGCGGCACACCGACCTGGCGGCGCGCTACGGTGGCGAGGAGTTCGTCTGGCTGCTGCCCGGGGCGAACCAGGCGGCGGCGGTGGAGCTGGGCAACTGGCTGCTGCGCACCATCGGCGAGCTGGAAGTGGTCACCACGCAGGTGCCCCTGCGGGTCAGCGTCAGCGTCGGCGCCTCCACGTACGATCCCGAAGTGCACGGCGAGGTCCCCACCGGCGCCCTGCTCCAGCACGCCGACGCCGCGCTGCTGGAGGCCAAGCGTGCGGGCAAGGGCCGCGTGGTCTTCCGGGAACTGAACGTCCTGCCCGACCCGATGGCGGAAGAGCTGGGCGAGCCCGCCGAGGATCAGGCGGAGCCCTTCGGCCCAGGCCCCTCCTTGGGCGTGCCCTGAGCTCTCAGGACCCCGACCGACCAGCCGGTCCCGCCTCTCCGCTTCTCGGCGCTGCCGCCTCCGTCCCCTGCCCGCTCGTGACCCGGGTGGGATATACTGACGTTCACGTCACCGGCGGGGCTCCCCGGCTGGCACCATCCCGCAGCCGCCGAGGGCTCACGAGAGAGGAGGAGGCGGAGATGGCGGATCTGCAGCGCTACATTCTTGAGGAATGGGCCGAAGAGTACGCGCGAGGGACGATGGGCCGGCGGGAGTTCCTGCGCCGGGTGGCCCTTATGTCTGGAGGCGCCGCCCTGGCCCTCCCCATCCTGCAGACGCTGGGCGTCGCTGCCTCGGCGGAGGAGGTGGCTCAGGCGGCAGCAGCTCCCGCAGCGTCGGCCGCGCAGGCGCCTGGGGTGACTGTCTCCCCCGACGACCCGGCGATCGCTGTGCGCGACGTCACCTTCCCCTCCGGGAGCGTCCTCGTGCAGGGGTACCTGGCCCTGCCGCGGGAAAGTGCGCTGGTCCCCGGCGTGCTGGTCATCCACGAGAACCGCGGACTGCTGGAGCACTTCCGTGACGTGGCGCGCCGCCTGGCCAAGATCGGATTCGCCGCCCTTGCCGTGGACCTGGCCTCACCCATCGGGGGGACGGCACGGTTTAACGACCTGGCACAGGTCACCACGTACCTGGGTCAGACCGCTGCGGCGCAGCACCTGGGCCTGCTCAACGCGGGCGTGCGCTTCCTCCAGGGGCAAGGCGACGTGCGCCGCGACCGCGTTGGCGCCATGGGCTACTGCTTCGGCGGGGGGATGGCCTGGCGGCTGGCCACGGCCAACGCCGACCTTCGGGCGGTCGTCCCCTACTACGGGCCGAACCCTCCGCTGGAGGAGGTGTCCCGAATCAGGGCCGCGGTGCTGGCCATCTACGGGGAGCTGGACACGCGCATCAACGCCGGGATCCCCGCGATCCGCGAGGCCATGCAGCGCGCCGGCATCGTGCACGAGATCGTCGTCTACCCGGGTGCCGGCCACGCCTTCTTCAACGATACGGGGGCAAACTACAATGCGCAGGCGGCACAGGAAGCGTGGCGGCGGACGCTGACCTGGTTTGCCCGCTACCTGCAGGGGAGCTGAACCTGGCTCGTGCTGTGGTGGGCGGGGTGGGGGTCGAACCCACACGGCGCGTCGGCGCCAGCGGATTTTAAGTCCGCCTCGTCTGCCTGTTCCGACACCCGCCCGCCAACCGACCGACAGAGAAGACGATGGAGGCGGCGCCCGGATTCGAACCGGGGAATCGGGGTTTTGCAGACCCCTGCCTTGCCTCTTGGCTACGCCGCCTCGCCTGCGCGGAACGCGATGTCGCGCACCGCCTCCCTCGCGAAGAAATGGTACGTCCGGGTCTGTTGAGTGTCAACAAGCGCCCCGACCACCCCGACCACCTCGGCTGCCCGCACCAGGTCAGCCTGGCCCCGGATCACACGTCCGAACTGGAGAGAGCCGGCGCCCGTGACGGACCCCGCAGGCCCTCCGCCGCGCCGGCCCGAAAAAGGTCCACGATGCGCGCCGTCCTGCAGGCCCTCATCGCCATCTTCCTGGGGATCCTCATCGCCATAGCCATCAGGCCCCTGATCACCCCCCTGGCGCCGCCGGCGGTCCCTACCCCCATGCCGCAGCCGCCCCAGGAACTCCCCCCGACGGTCCCTCCCACGGGAGCTCCGGCCGCCGTGCAGCCGGCCGTCACCCCGGTCCCTGCCGAACCGACGCCCGCAGTCAGGGAGAAACCGCCGCAACCGCCTCCGCCGACGGGCCCCACGACCTCACCCCCCGCCAGGCCGCGGCCCACTCGCCTCCCCTCGCCGGCCCGGTCGCCGGCAGGCGTGCTGCACATCGTCCAGGTCGCGGTGGTTCCGTCGCGCCAAGCGGCGGGCCAGCTCAGCGAGCGGCTACAGGCGGCGGGCTTTGAGCCCTATCTGGTGCCTGCGGGTGAGGGATTCGCCGTGCGCATCGGCGCCTTCCGCGAGCGGGCCCGCGCTGCCCGCCTCGCTCGGCTGGCGGTTGCCAGGGGATTCCCCGCTCAGATCATAGAGCGTCAGTAATGCCAACGCCGCCGGGGCCCCCGGCGGCGCACCACAGACGGTTTGCTGGAGCGGGAGACGGGACTTGAACCCGCGGCCTTCTCCTTGGCAAGGAGACGCTCTTCCTCTGAGCTACTCCCGCAACCGTACTGATTATAGCCGGGGCCCCTGCGCGCCGGCAAATCCCTTCGCACACCGATGGTCCCCCAAACGCGCGAAGGAGCGGCCGGCGGCCGGCGGGAAGGACTGCACCCCGTGGCCACCATCTGCCTCGATCCCGGACACGGCGGGGAAGACCCCGGCGCCGTGCGTGACGGTCTGGCGGAGAAGGAGATCACGCTGCAGGTGGCGCTGGCGGCGGCCGCAGCGCTGCGGGAGGAGCACCGGGTGGTGCTGACGCGCGAGCGCGACCGCTACCTCACCCTGGCCGATAGGCGCCGTATCGCCGCCCAGGCCGAGGCGGACCTATTCGTCTCAGTTCACGTCAACGCGGCGGCCCGCCCCCAGGCCCGGGGGTTCGAGGTGCTGGTGCGCCCGCAGCAGGATCCGGCCAGCCGCGAACTGGCTCTATGCATCCTGGAGGCGATCGCGGACCGGTTCCCAGAGCGGCGCAACCGCGGCGTCAGGACCGCAGCGCTGGCCGTTCTTCGCCAGCCCCGGCCGGGCTGCTTGGTGGAGGGCTTCTTCCTCTCGAATCCGGAGGAGCGGGCGCTACTGGCCAGGCCGCAGGCCCAAGGCGCGCTGGGAGCGGCTATCGCTCAGGGGTGCGCGGCGTTTGCGCGCGGGGCGGAGATCATGGCGCGGGGTGGCGTCCCCGCAGCAGCAGGTAGAGGAAGAAGGGCGCCCCCAGCAGCGCCGTCACCACGCCCACCGGGATCTCCCCCGGGGTGGCCACCGTCCGCGCCAGGAGGTCGGCCAGCACCAGGGTGACGGCCCCGGCCAGGGCAGCGGCGGGCAGCAGGACCCGATGGTCGGGGCCGACCACCAGTCTCATCAGGTGCGGGGTGACCAGGCCGACGAAGCCGATCAACCCGCTGGTGGCCACCGCGGCCGCAGCCATCAGCGAGCCGCAGGCCAGCAGGATGCGTTTCACGCGGGGGACGTCCACGCCAAGCTGCAACGCCCCCTCCTCGCCCACCTGGAGCACGTTCA